>Ga0315555_1000297_pt1 | contig 33951 bp, 45 predicted proteins | sample SalMarSW160380MG_FD_202113 | JGI IMG/M metagenome (GOLD analysis project Ga0315555, IMG submission 202113) | Salt marsh sediment microbial communities from the Plum Island Ecosystem LTER, Massachusetts, United States - Salt Marsh Sediment SW1603-80 ... | reverse complement strand
TGTCAGCTGCGTGTGGATCTCCAGTCCTATCTTCATTTAACCGCCTCTATGACATTATATGCGATGGTGTCAGGATTTTCGCTGTATTTTGTTTTTCTCGGCTCGATAAATATCACGTCTTCCAGTGCAACATAGGCATGTGCGATATTGGGGTCTATAACAAGTTCAAAAGGCGATTCCAGTTCAAGCTCATCTTTCTCGCCGGTGCTTATGTTCTTGGCAATGAATCTTATCTTTCCTTTCAGGAAGAATATCAACTCAGGGTTCTTTGAACTATCCCTGCCGGTATGGTAATGATTGCCGAAAACAACGCCCTTCTTCCTGTAAAAAACAGGTATCTCTATAACAGGTCCGGCCTCTATATTGAAAATCCCGCCTTTTTCATCCCCGATGTTCTCCATCTTCTTTGTTTCTATACCTTTCATGATTATAACCCATTCTCCCTTTCCATCTTCCTGATATGGCCTATACCTAAATCAGACAACCTGTATTCACGTTTGAAGCCTCCTATTACAGTCTTGTCTACATAAAGATACCACCATAATCTATCTAGCCGTTCAAATAATTCATTAGAATAATATTTTACATACCCTTCTTCCCAGTCAGAAAGGATGCCATTTTCTTTTAGAGGAACTGCTATCGAGCCGTATGAAATAAAATCTCCAGTGTGGCTATAGAGTATTTTCATTATTTCTTCATCTGTTGCATCCGGCATCCAAGGTTCTGGAGGAGTGCCGGTTACATAACTGACTATTCTATCTAAAAGTTTAGTCGTCATCTCATTACCTCGTAGGCGCTAGCTGCTCGCAGGATTTTATCTTCGTTAAGGTGATTTCCTATCAGATGCAGGCCGATTGGTTTCTTTTCTTCAGCTGGCATGGATATCATCGGCATGCCAGCAAGGTTAGCAGGCACAGTTAAAACGTCCATCTGATACTGCTCTATTGGAGAGAGCTTTGCTATCGCAGATAACTTTGGTGGAAGTATTGGCATTGTCGGAGCAGCCAGAACGTCGAATCTCTTAAAGGCTTTTCTGAAATCGTTTATTATCAGCGTTCTGACGCGCATTGCCTTTAGATAGTATGCGTCTCTGTAGCCGCTCATGCGGGCGAATGTGCCCAGGATCACGCGCCGCTTTGCCTCATCGCCAAAACCCTTGGAGCGCACACGAGAAAAGTACTCATCAAAATTACCTTCTAGCTTCAGGTGCAGGCCGTAACGCATCCCGCAATAGCGTGCCAGGTTGGTCGAGGCCTCAGCTGTTGCAATTATGTAGTAGGCTGAAAGCGCGTATTTCGTGTTAGGCAGTAATACTTTCTCGTATTTCGCTCCGTTAGCCTCCAGCTTTTTTATAGCTGCCCAGACAGTTTTTTCTATTTTACTGTCAACTGATTTGAAATATTCTTTTGGAACCCCTATTTTCATGCCTTTGACATCATTGCTCATGCACTTTGTATAATCTTTTTTTGCAACCTGCAGAGAGGTTGAATCCCTAGGGTCATTGCCTGCTATTACTGAGAGCAGCAGAGCAGTGTCATAAACATATCTTCCAATAGGTCCTATCTTGTCCAGGGAATTTGCAAAATCTATCAACCCGTATCTTGATACCAGGCCGTAAGTAGGTGTTAGGCCTATAACAGAACAGAATGCAGCAGGACAGGATATCGAGCCGCCTGTGCTTTCTGCCAGTGCTACATGCGGCATGTCCAGTGCCTGGGTTAGGCCTGCTGCCCCGCCTGAGGAGCCGCCGCAGCTTCTTGCTGGATCCAATGGATTCTTTGGCACACCATAGGCAGAGTTCACGGAAAATGTCCCGAAACCGAATTCATCCTGGTTTGTCTTACCTATGATCATTCCGCATGCTTCTTTGATTCTCTTTACAGATGTTGCGTCAAAAGGCGGCAGGTAACCATCCAGGATGCTAGAGCCAGCAGAGCTCTGCAAGCCTTTGGTGCAGATGTTATCCTTTACTGATACTGGCAGACCGAACAGCTCCGGCCCTTTTTTTGCTTTGCCCTTGGCAATGCACTGCAAGAGGCTGTACTTCTTATTCAGTTTCTCTGCTTCTTTGAACAGCCTGAAAGAGAAATCTGAATAATCTATATTTCCTGCTTTTGCTTCTTCCAGGAATTCCTTAACAGTTATATTATAATTCATCTCAAACAGCTCTCGGGCCCTTGAAGAATCCCCTTTCCTTGTGCTTTGTGTTTGCCAGAGCCTCTTCCCTGCTCAGGCATTTTTCTTCTTTGTCTTCTCTGGTGACGTCTTTGATTGGCAGGGGCTGAAAACTTGCCTGGCATTTTGGTCTTGCTTTGTCAAGCTCCTTGAATGCCAGAAGAATATCATCCAGGTCTTTCTGGAATTTTTTTAGTTCCTCTTCCGTGAGCTCCAGCCTGGACAACTTAGCTACATGCTTGATTGTTTCCAGGGATATCTTTTCCTTAGGCATAAAATTAATTATAAATCAAATCTTATTAAAGTACTGTTTGCCGAAGCTCATTTTAATGATCTAAGCACTGACTCAAGGAATAACTTTGATTTTTTTAGCTGTTCCCTGCCGCTGGCTGTAATCTTGTAATATCTCTTCTTGTCTTTCTTGCTTGAGACGTAGCCGCCTCTCTCTAGTAAATAAAGAACCTTGTAGGCTGTTACACTGCCGGAAAGGAATCCGAACCTCTTTTTTATCAGCTCCCTTAACTCATAGCCGTACCTGTCCTTTTTGTTAAGCAGGCTGAGTATGAACAGCCAGAGGTTCTCTTTCTGGACCTTTTTCTTAAGCCTTTCAGCAGGTTTCTGCATAAATTTTACTGTACGATAAAACTTATATACTTGGAGAACCATTATTTTATAGTATCGTAAAAGTGATATCATGGAAAAGATAAGGATAGCTGTACTGGGCGTGGGTAATTGCGCCTCATCGCTTATACAGGGCCTTTTTTTCTACAGAGACCCGGAAACCACAGGCCTGATGCATAGTTCTCTTGGTGGGTACAGGATATCTGATATCGTTCCTGTAGCAGCCTTTGATGTTGATAAAAGAAAGGTCGGGAAGGACCTTTCAGAGGCAATATTCTCAAAGCCCAACAACACCACAGTATTCTGTAAAGATATTCCCAAGCTTGATGTTGTTGTTAAAAAATTTCCTGTGATGGACGGCATATCACCGCATATGCAGGATTACTCAGAAGACAACACCTTCCTAGTGGATGATTCAGAGCCAGTCAATATGGCAGAAGAGCTGAAGAGCTCCAAAGCAGACATGCTGATAAACTACCTGCCTGTTGGCAGTGAGGAAGCAGCAAGACACGTAGCTGAGCAATGCCTAGAAGCAGGTGTTGCATTCATAAATGCCATACCTGTTTTTATAGCTTCTAACACTGCCTGGCAAAAGAGATTTGAAGAAAAAGGCCTGCCTGTGGTAGGCGATGATATCAAATCAGAGCTAGGCGCAACCATTGTCCACAGGGTTCTTACAAAACTGTTTGTTGACCGCGGCGTAAAAGTAGATAGAACCTATCAGCTGAATGTCGGCGGCAACACAGACTTTATGAATATGCTTGCTATGGACCGACTTAAGAGCAAGCGAATAAGCAAGTCGCAGAGCGTGCAGTCACAGCTGCCGGTACCTTTGGAAAAGGAAAATATTCATATAAGCCCCAGCGACTACGTGCCCTGGCTTAAGGACAGGAAGCTGTGCTTCCTGAGAATAGAAGGCAGGATCTTTGGCAATGCCCCTATTAATATAGAAGCCAGGCTAGATGTTGAAGACTCACCGAACTCAGCTGGCTGCATGATTGATGCGATAAGGGCATGCAAGCTTGCCCTGGACAGGAAGATAGCAGGGCCTCTGACCTCAATATCTTCTTACACCATGAAGTCGCCGCCAGAGCAGTTTTCTGACAGCAGGGCAAAGCAGATGGTAGAGGAATTCATAGCAGGAACACGAGAGAGATGATAATTGACTTTTTTTATCTAACTTCTAATCAAGAATTTCATAGACTTTTTCTGAAAAGAAAAAGTCGGGCAGTTGGGATTAAATCATGAAGATCGGGTGAGCATCGATCTTGATCATCATCTAACATCCAACTGCCCTAACTTTTTGGGGTGTGGTCAGCATGATTCTAAACCGCGAGAACCTAAGGTTCTCTCAGTTTTAAGTTCTTCCTGATCTCTCCTATGGAATTCATATTAAAGACGAAACAGTACAATGTCCCGTCTTCTCATCTTTTATCTAATAATCTCAATACCCAGTTCGCTGCCTCTGGCTTTGGCTATCTCTTCTTTCTGCATAGGGCCCAGTATGAACGGGGACCTAACGCCTGTTATTATTGTTATAACCTGGATCTTTTCCTTATACTCTGGGAGTATTCTTGCTCCCCAGATTACCTGTGCCTCTGGACTCAGGTCTTTCTGTATTCTTTCGCCTATTGCATTTATCTCGTCTAACCTCATGTTCTCCCCGCCAATGACCTGGATAAGAGCGCCAGTAGCGCCTGTGTATTCCACATCCAGCAGCGGGTGATTCATGGCCTTTGCAACAGCCTCTATTGCCCTGTCCTCTGAGTCGCTTTCGCCTACTCCGATAGAGGCAACTCCTCCAGACCGCATAATAGCCCTCACATCTGCATAGTCAAGGTTGACAAGCGAAGGTTCTGCTATTGTTTCTGTTATGCCTTTTATCATGGTTGCAAACAGCTCGTCTGCTACACCAAAGGCCTTTTTCAGGGGCATGTCTCCTGCAAATTCCAGCAGCCTCTGGTTCTCAACAACAACGACCGTGTCGCAAGAGGTTCTCAGCTCTGTCAGGCCCTCTTCAGCCTTTACAATCCTGGAGCCTTCCAGCTTGAAAGGCAATGTAACCGCACCGATAACAATTGCGCCCTGGTCTTTGGCAGTCTTCGCTATCACGGGTGCAGCGCCTGTTCCAGTGCCGCCTCCTAATCCACAGGTAAGAAAAACAAGGTCTATGTCCTTCAAAAGCTCTTTTATATCATCCTTGCTTTCAAAGGCCGCATTCTTGCCTACATCAGGGTATCCGCCTGCTCCAAGGCCCTTTGTAAGGTTTTTGCCTATCAGAACCTTCTGATGAGCCTTGCTTACGCCAAGGTGCTTTGCATCGGTATTGACAGCAACCGTGGTCGCGCCCTTTATACCCATCTCTGTCAGAGCTGTTACAGTATTGTTACCAGCTCCTCCAGCCCCAATTACAAGAATCCTTGCTCTATGAGCAGAAAAATCCTCTTTCACATTGTTGAATTGCTTTCCAGTCATGCCCCACTACCTCCTTTTAAACCTTTTGAATCATCGAAAATATATTTCCGATGAGCGAAATCCTTTTTAGATTGTTTTTTCATACTTTTACAGTCCGAGAAAAAGTTTATGGTCTACGATGTAGGTCATTCCAAATTCCGCGTCCAAGAAATTATTGCACCTTGTCCAAGGGTGTAATGTATTTCTCTTTCTTGTGGCTTTATAAAACCTTTTCTATTCTCAAAAAGATATGTTAAACTAACGAGTGTTTTGGCTTTGCACAAAAACTTTGTAGGTTAATAAGCAGCTTTCTGACGAAAAACGCCAGTTTCCACGCCAAAACCAGCTGACCAATCGAGTGTCTGCACGACTATGCCCTAAAATGCCACAGGGCACGCCATCGTCACTCTGGAAATGACTATGAAGTATGGCATTAGACTATTCATTTTACAGAATCTGCCATCTTATTAGCTTCAGCTTGACGCTCTAAAATTCCATACACCCCAACAACAATTTCAAACATAGGCTGATGGAGTTCTCGAGGGTATTTTCCGATTTGAGATTCTATAAATTCTTTCAATACTGGGTCTTCTGTTACTAACCTTCTTTGTACCCCTGTAAGAAAGTTACCATAATCTGTATTATTTGGCTGTTCCCTACCACTATACCTACCAAAAAGTGCATCTCTTGTTACCTGGGATATTTTTGGTAGACCCTTTGATGTATACTGAGGTTCAGTTGATGCCATTCTTATTCACCTTGTCAATACCATCACCAAAAACTTCTTAAACCTTGTTTTCCGGCAAAAATTCAAATAAAAACATGGTGTAACAGTATTTGAGTATGAAACTAACGCTTATTCTGGTTTCTCTTTGCGTTCTAGGCTTCCTGTTGCCTATATTCTTTGTAGAAGACCGGAATGCATTTGTCGCTGATTACGGTTTTTCCGGTGAGAACCTTCTTACGAAGCCATGGGTTCTCATAACATCCATCTTTCTGCATGCAGATATTGTGCACCTGCTAAGCAATTTATTTATCCTGCTTTTTTTCGGCATGGCTGTAGAGGCAGAACTAGGCAGGAAGATGCTTATTATATTTTTCCTGGGTGCAGTAGCAGGTGATTTGTTATCCCTGCTTATTTACCCGTTTGGTTCGCTATCCATAGGCGCTTCAGCAGGCATATTTGCATTGATAGGAGTAGGAATGCTTGTAAGGCCGTTTGACTTTTCCTTTTATCCTTTCATAATGCCGATTCCCCTTGCTTTCTTGGGAATCCTCTACGCCGTATATAATGTATACGGTTTTATCATGGAGCCTGCTTCGCAGATATCATACATTGCGCATTTCGGCGGCTTGAGTGTAGGCATGTACTATGGCTTCAGAAAAGTGGGCATGAAGAAAGGCCTAAAAATAATGCTCCTTGCGCTCTCTGTACTTATCCTGATATCTGTAATCTGGATGCTGGTTTCTTAAGCAGCAATAAAATGAATTTAAATAATTAAGGCTTCGAATAGTGATTATATGGCAAAGGATAAGCAGTACCTGCCGCAATCAACAGCAGGCCTTATTAGATACTTTGATGAAGAAACCAGCGTAAAGATGAAGCCAGAGCACGTTATCTGGATAACTGTTGTCTTCACTGCTGTAGTACTTATCATGAAATTCATGGCCTGATTCTTTTTAATCAACAGAAACAATAATCATATTATGAAAATCTTCCTTGGGCCTGCTGGCACCCCTGCCAAATCCACAATAGAGGGCTTGTCAGCTGTTAGGCAGCTAGGACTGCAGGCCATGGAGGTCCAGTTCAGCCATGGCATTGGCATGGGCCTTCCCCTTGCAAAGCAGATTGGACAAGAAAATAAGAAGCACGGCGTTATTCTAAGCATCCATGCACCTTATTACATAAACCTGACCTCTTCTGAGAAAAGAAAGATAAAAGAGAGCAAGCAGCGCATACTGAATTCATGTGAACGAGGCCACCTGATGGGTGCAGGCAACATCGTCTTCCATGCTGCTTACTACGGAAAACAGGGCAAAGAAGAGATATACAGGCATGTCAAAGAAGAAATACTGGATATGATCAAGGTAATAAAAAAGAAGAAATGGGATGTTCAGCTATGCCCGGAAACAACAGGCAAGCACACGCAATTCGGAGACCTGGATGAGCTAATGCGCCTTTCAGGCGAGACTAACTGCAATCTCTGTGTTGATTTTGCCCATATCTACGCAAGGAACAACGGTAAAATAAACTACAAAGAGATCTTTAGGAAACTAAAGCCATTCCGGCAGCTGCATTGTCACTTCTCCAATATCAACTTCTCTGCAAAAGGAGAGCTTAACCACCTGAACATGGACCATAAACCGTCATTCGAGCCACTTGCCAGGCAGATATTAAGAATAAAGAAAAATATCACGATAATAAGCGAGACTCCAATAACCTGGAAAGATTCGCTGAAGATGAAAAAGATATTTGAGGGCCTTGGATACAAGTTTTAGTTCGCGGTTCAATTAATTTTTAAACATTATCTACAATTTATTCCCTATGAAGGTGCTTGTTACAGGTGGCTGCGGTTTTATTGGCTCGCATCTGTCCAATATCCTGGTAAAAAGAGGATATGAAGTAGCTGTACTTGATAACTTAATATCAGGAAACAGGGGGAGATTGGATTCTAATATAGAATTCATCCTAGGCGATGTCTGTAATCAGACCGCTGTTAAAAAGGCAGTTAATGGCTGTTCTGTTGTCTTTCATCTGGCTGCCCTGACAGACCTGAGAACAGCAACTGAAGAGAAAATAAGAGAGGTCAATTTTTCTGGTTCAAAAAATGTTTTTTCTGCTGCTGAAGAAAACAATGCAAAGGTTATCTTCACATCCTCAGCAGCTGTTTACGGGGATTCAGAGGCAACAGAAGAAAAAGCCTGTAGCCCGTTGTCTTATTACGGTAAGAATAAGCTGGAAACAGAAGAACTCCTTTCCGAAGCCTTTATTGCAAGGCTTTTCAATGTCTACGGTCCGTATGGAAAGAGCTTTGTCAATACGCTATGCAAGAAAATACCTGAAGGCAAAGAAATTACTGTCTACGGTAACGGGTCAAAGACAAGGGACTACATATATGTGGATGATGTTGTTTCTGCACTCCTGCTTGGTATTGACAATAAAGGCATTTTTAATGTTGGCAGCGGCACAGAAACATCCGTTCTGAATCTAATAAAGAAGGTTGAAAACGTGCTGGGAAAGAAGGCAGTAGTTAAGCATGCAGGAGACAACAAAAACGAAATCAGGAGCAGCAGGGCAGACATAGGCAAAATCAAGCAGCTTGGATGGAAGGCAGTAATCAGCCTGGAAGAAGGAATAAAAAAGGTCCTGGAATTATAGCCTCTTCTTCAGTACGTACCTAAAGTCTTCTTTGTAGCTTTCCCATGTTCTCTCTCTTCTGCGGAACAGGAAGAAAAAGTTCCTGAAACCGTCTATTACACCAACGCCTTTGATATACATCGGAACCTTTATCGGGATGTTCTTTGTTTTAAGGTTATTCCTGCCTGCCTCAAATGCTATTTCAACAGCTATTTCATATCTTCTTGCCTTGAGGCACAACCTCTTCAGAGCGTTTCTTTTGAATGCTCTGAAGCCTGATTCTGTATCCTTCAGATTCGTGCCTGATACAAAATTGGTCACCAGGTTAAGGAAGAAATTACCGAATTTCTTTCTGAGCGGGTATTTCCTGAGATCCCGATTACCGAGAACAAAGTCATAACCATTGCTGAGTGCTGATATGAACCGCGGTATGTCTCCTGGGTTATGCTGGCCATCCCCATCGAGTGTTATTATTATATCTGCCTTCATCTCAAGTGCTTTTTTAAAACCGCTTCTGAGGGAAGACCCCAGACCCTGGTTATGGGCATGCTTGATGACAAGAGCACCTGCTTTCTTAGCAAGCATGGCGGTATCGTCTCTGGAACAGTCGTCAACCACGACAACCCTTCCATATCTCTTTGCCCTTTCAACTACCCAGCTTACTGTCTTCTCTTCATTAAATGCAGGTATTACAATCGCTATCATAGGCATCGTCTAAAAGGTTTTAACATTAAAGAATTTAAATTGTTTATAACAAGTTTATTAACTGGTATCTATGATTGAGATACGTATCCATGGTCGCGGAGGCCAGGGAGCTGTAACTGCTTCAGAGATTCTTGCCATAGCATCATTCAGGGATGGCAAGTTCTCACAGGCCTTTCCATCGTTTGGCCCTGAAAGGTCAGGCGCGCCTGTGGAGGCATACTGCCGTATTGACAAGAAATTTATCAATCTCAGAACCCACGTATACGAGCCTGATATTTTGTTAGTACTGGACGCATCACTTATCAAGAATGTTGATATTACAAAGGGCCTTAAGAAGAACGGTACTGTGGTTATCAACTCAGAAAAAAAACCAAGACTGTTTTATAAAAGCTACAACATAGACGCAACCAAGATAGCTATAGATACTATTGGCAAGCCTATAGTCAATACAGCCATGCTTGGTGCTTTTGCAAAGGCAACAGGCCTAGTATCAATAAAAAGCATAGAAGAGGCATTGAAAGAAAAGTTCTCCGGCAGTATTTTAGAGAAGAATCTCCAGGCAGTCAGAAAAGCTTATGACGAGGTGAAGTAACATGCCGAAAGAAAAAATAGAATACGGTATTAGCAAAAACACAGCAGGAAAGAAAACAGGATCATGGCGGTCTTTCCGCCCAGTGATTACTGAAAAATGCACAGGCTGCTCTGTCTGTGTTGCTATCTGCCCTGAAGGCGTCATCAAACTAAATCCGAAAACCAAGAAAGCAGAGGTCGATTATAACTACTGCAAAGGATGTTTAATCTGCCTGAACGAATGCCCGTTCAAAGCAATTAAAAAAGAGGAAGAGAAAAAATAATATGGTCTAGACTACTCACGAAGTGAGGAGGGTAGAAATGAGGAAACTTATCGAAGGTAGCCATGCTATAGCAGAGGCTGTTAGGCTTTGCGCGCCTAAGGTGATAGCTGCTTACCCTATCACCCCGCAGACTCACATAGTTGAGAAGATATCAGAGATGGTTGCTAATGGATTGCTTGACAGCGAATACCTGCGTGTAGAGAGCGAGCATTCAGCAATGGCTGCCTGCATAGGAGCGCAGGCAACCGGCGTACGTACTTATACAGCAACAGCCTCGCAAGGACTTGCTTTGATGTGGGAGTTATTGTATGTAGCCTCTGGCATGAGGCTGCCAACAGTCATGACAGTAGTAAACAGAAGCCTTTCAGCTCCGCTGAGCATATGGAACGACTGGTCTGACTCTATGGGCTGCCGGGATTCTGGCTGGATACAGCTCTACTGTGAAACTGCTCAAGAGGCACTGGACACAACAATACAGGCATACAAAATAGCTGAGGACAAGAATGTCCTTTTACCGGTCATGGTCTGCATAGATGGTTTTTATCTGTCTCATACCTACGAGCCTGTAGATGTGCCTAAGTCAGTAAGCAAGTTTCTTGGCGATTACAAGCCGCACATCACACTGGATACTGACAATCCAGTAACACAAGGAGCGTATGCCACGCCTGATTATTACCAAGAATTCAAAGAAGAACAGGAGATAGCAATGCAGAAATCAAAGGACGTCATTAAGAAAGCAAACAATGAGTTTGCCTCTGTGTTTAATAGAAAATATGGGAACGGTTTGTTTGAGGCATACAACATGGAAAAGGCAAAACACGCGATAATAACAATGGGAACCCTGGCAGGCACGATAAAACACGTTCTTAAGGAACAGAAGATAAAGGATATCGGTCTAGTCAGGCTGAGATCATTTAGACCATTCCCTGCAAAAGAATTAAAAAAAGAGCTGAGCAGCGTTGACTCAATAGGCGTACTGGAAAAAGACATCTCCTTTGGTCTGGGCGGTGCACTGCACAGTGAATTGAAATTTATCAGAAAGCCCATAGCAGGATTTATCGGCGGCCTGGGTGGAAGGGATATTACATCAAAAGAGATTATGGATATTTTTGATAAAATAAGGGAAAAAAAGGAAGGCGTTGAATGGGTAGGGTCAAAAAGGTGATAAAAAGGTGATAAAATGAGTGAATTGCTTTGTCAGGGCCACAGCAGTTGTGCAGGCTGTCCTCTGGCTATTGCACTGAGGTCGATACTTAATGCAACTGGAAAGGACGTTATAATCTCCAATGCAACATCCTGCAGCGAAATAACAACAACCCAATACCCAACAACAGCATGGGGCGTGCCATACATACATGTTGCCTTTGAAACAGCTGCTTCTGTTGCCTCAGGCATTGAGGCTGCTCTGAAGAAGTTAGGCAAGAAGACGAAAGTCGTGGCATTGGCAGGCGATGGGGGCACCTATGACATAGGGCTGCAGGCGCTTTCAGGCATGGTTGACCGCGGTCATGACGTTTTGTACATCTGCTATGATAATGAGTGTTATGCCAATACAGGCATTCAGAGAAGCTCTGCAACGCCGTATGCAGCATGGACCACTACGTCGCCGTCCGGTTGCGTGTCCATCGGCAACGAAACATTCAAGAAGCCGATAGCAGAAATGATGGCTGTGCAGGGTGCAGTCTATGTAGCTACCTCGTCTGTTGGCTACCCAAAGGATATTGAACAAAAAATAAAGAAGGCGATCTTGATAAAAGGCCCCAAGTTCATTGTTATCCATGCTCCGTGCCCGCTGGCATGGAGGTTTTCTGTTGGCGAGACTGTTAAGATTGCAAAGCTGGCTGTTGAAACAGGTCTGTGGGTGCTTTATGAAATAGAGAACGGACGGCTGAAGGTAACAAAAGAGCCATCCGGCAAAAAGGTTAACGAATATCTGAAAGCGCAGGGCAGGTTCAAGCACATAACAGAAAAAGAGATAAACTTAATACAGCAGCACGTCGACGAAGACTGGAAAAGATACAAGGCACTCCAAGACAGCGGCATAAAGATATAATCAGCCTCAAGAATAAAACTTTAAAAAACTTGTTGATAATGATGATAGGAAGATGGTGAGATATGGCAATTAAAAAACAATGGTATGAGATAATCGCGCCAAAGATGTTTGATGAGAAAAAGATAGGCGACACGCTGACGTCTGATCCCAAGCATCTTGTAGGCAGGACCATTTCCGTGAGCCTGGCTGACCTGACAGGCGATTACTCAAAGTTCTATACCAAGCTGCTTTTTAGAATAGAAAGCATTGATGACAAGGCCTATGTAAAATTCATTGGCCATGAATGCATGCAAGAGCGCATCTATAGAATGGTGCATAGGTACATGAGGCGCGTAGACTGTGTAGAGGATGTTGTTACAAAGGATAATAATAAGGTAAGGATTAAAGTAATCTTCATTCTCCTAAAAAGGGTAAACACGTCAATAAAGGATTCTGCAAGGCGTAAGACAAGGGAGCTTCTGAATAAGATTGCAGCAGAGAATACGTTCAATGATTTTATAAATATGATACTAAAAGACGAGCTACAAAACACCATAAGAAAGGAGGTAAGCAAGATATACCCAGTAGGCAACATAGAGATAAGGAAGAGCGAGTTAATGGAGGAAAAAACAGACAAGATAGCTGAGCTTATACAGAAGAAGCCTGAGACAAAAGCCAAGAAAGAATTCAAGAAAGAGGCAACGAAACCTAAGAAAGACTCGACGAAGCCTAAGAAAGATACTAGGAAGGAAGCTAAGCAAGAAGCTAAGCCAAAAGATACAGAAGACAAGATAGAAGATAAACCAAAGCCTGATAATAAAACAAAGGATACAGAGACAAATAAAGAAGAAAAGAAAGAATAATTTCTATTCGCCTATCTCATTTCCTGCCTTGCGTTCACAGCAGATGATATCCAGCAAAGGCCTGCTACAAGGAACATGACAAATGCCAGCAATACCGAGAATCCGAAGCTGAACTCTGTTGTGCCCTCTACCCATTCAATGTTGCCTGCTATCATTCCGCCTAAGAACATGAATACGGCTCCAAGTATCCAGAGGCCGTGAACGTGAAAATCGAACGTCATTGCTACCACCAAAAGCTATCATCAATCAGTAGTGAAAAGCTTAAAAAGCTATCGCTTCCCTTTTTTCTTTTTTCTGGCTGCTGCCTTTTTCGGCTTTTTAGCTGGTTTTTTACAAGCCTTTTTCTCTTTTGCCTCTAGAACAGGGGCCAGGTCGCGGACAAACCTTCTTACGTACTCCCTGGTAAGTTCTATGTCCCTTTGCGGGACCTCGTTTATCTTGTCCTCATCAAGAAGCTTCCTCATTGTGACAACCTTCTTGAGAACCTCGCCATAATACGGGTCTATCTTGCCAGGTCCTATAAGGTAGTCCTTTATAGCCTTTGGCAGGTCCTTCGGGTCTGGCGGTAATTTGTCTATCTTCTTTAGAGTGGCAACAGCTGCCTTTATCATTACTTCATAATTTTTCTGGACGATATTCTCCTTCTTCTTTTTCTGCAGCTGCATCAGCAACTGCTCCATGCGGTTGACAAAGCGCTTTGCCTTGTCTATCATTGCGTCTAAATCATGGCCAGTAATTTCCTTAATCTCTTTGTGCTCCACCTTTTTCCTGAATTCTATAACGCTTTCAAGGTCCCTCAGGTACTCTGCCTCCAGAAGGTTGGCAGTAATAAGATGCTCCTTTACCTCCAGTGGCGTGTGCTTTGGCGATGGCGGGTTCTGCCCCAGATACATCAGCACTGCTTGGGATGAGTTAAGCATGGCATAGTATAAATCCTCTGCAATCATGTAGAGCTTGGCTGTTTCCACGCGGTTTATCTTCTGTGGAGCTGTTTCCATGAATTTCTCAACAGCCTCCAGCGTGGTTGGAATCCTGCCTGCTTCGAGCAGCTTCCTTACAGGTATGAAGAAACCAGTATCATACAGGGCCCAGCCGTCCCTTACTATGGTATAGAGCAGCGGATGACCAATCCTGGCCATCTCCCAGAACTCAGTCAGTGTCCATGCCGGCTGAACTATTATATTTTCATCTATAGACTTGCCGATTCTGTAAATCCTCTCGTCAAACTCTTCCTTCATCTCTGGCGTAAATCTTGCGAGGGTGTCGTCTATGACAACCAGCAGGTCAATATCACTCTTGCTGTGGAAGTCCCCTCTTATAAGAGAGCCGAACAATACAACTGCCTTCACGACATTCTTGTATTTCTTCAGGACCTCGTCCTTGAACTTGTTGGCAATATCAATCTGCTTCTTCCTGAGTTTTTCCATCTTCTTTTTGTCTGTATCACTGGCTTTCTTTTCTTGCATTGTATCACTGTAAGTTGTTGAACCAAAAACTTAATAAACATATGCATTGCAGGCCGCGTGTAACCCTGTTCTTCAGGAGATATGAACTACCTGAGCTTCCTCTTTTCCCATTCCTCCCTCTTGCCCTTTTCAACAGCAACCTTGCTGAGGAAGGTATGCTTCTCCTCTGGTATTTCTAGTACGCCTTCTAACGGGTCCCAGGCATGGTCTCTTACAGTGACCAGCTGCCGTGCAAAGGTCTCCTTGGTCTGCTCTGATATTCCGTAGAACTCCGGTGGCAGTTTATCAAAAGGAACATCCTGTTCAAGGTATTTTACCATCTGCCTCATTACCCAGACCACATTCTGCATAACATCCCAGGCAGTTTTTCCACCCCCTCTTTCATAGATTATGTAACCGTCTCTGAAGCCCTTTTTCCTTAAGGCAAATATCCACTGGTATACTATTTCCTGTGCCCTGGACCCGATGGGTATGGGCGTATGCGCAGAACCGAAGTACGGTATTGGCTTGCCTACGTGCAGGGCAATTATATCCTTGCCCCCGCCTGAAGGCAGTTTGTTTATCATATTCTCTACATTCAGCTTATGGGAAAGCATGTGCTCGAAATCTATGCATAGTTTCAATATTGGAGACCTGAGTTTCCTTATCAGGACATGCCCCTGCAGAGGATCTATAAGCCTTAGAAGGCCTTCATAACCCTCGTGCGCCTCAGGTATTTCAAGTGCGAGTATTATCTTATGCTTTTCTAACCACTCTAAAACGCTCATGCCGTTCAGGTATTTTTTATTGTATTCGTTGTTCTTTACAGTCAGATGACCCTCCAGGTATTTGGCAGCAAGTGCTGCGTTGAACTCTGCATGATGATCAACGTAAGTACGTTCTACATCCCCGTTCTTGCATATATTGCTCCATAAGGGGTCGCCTGTTTCCTTCATATAACGTGCGACTATTGTATATGCAGCTATTTCTGCTGTATCAAGGTTATAGCGTGCATTTACAGATTCTTTCCATGCATAGTATACCTGATCTGGCAGCTCCCTATTGACAATAGACCTTGCATTTCCCTTTCCCCTCTCAGTTGCCTGGGCCTGTAAGACCCTTTGTAGAGAAAGGTCCCCAGATCCTTTAGCAGTTTCATACTCAGGACTTGATTCTAGCTCATCAAGCTCTTTTCTGACCTCCCTTTCTTCAATACTCGATTGCCATTCAAGGATTTTTTCATAACCATCTTGGTTATCATCAAAGACAACCCTTTCAACACCACGGATATGTTTTTTTGCAGCCTCTTTCACCTTTTCATTCTCTTCACATATTGTCCATATCGGCCTTCCATCATAACTTACAACAGGATAGAAATAACCAGTTACCCTGTACTGTGCCTCTAGAAACAGTAATTGTGGTTTGTTCGACAGGTGTATGTTGATATATTTCATACCGAGCTCAGCAGAGTACTTGACTGTTTCGACCAATCTTATATGCGACTGGTCCCATAACCTCCTCTCTGCGCTTTCCAGGGCCATCAGCTCGCCGACCTCAGCATGCAGGCCGAAATCCATGCCCATTTTATGCCTTATCCTATTTATCTGCTCCTTTAGCCTTGGCTCAAAGAACTCGCTCGTCGTGTCTAAATCTGCCTGTATGAACTGCACGCCAGCTGTGCCGCCAAATGATCCGACCTTTGTTGCCAAGCCCAGCAGATCAGGCGGTCTGTCTATCTTCCACCAACCGCTTGAAACACCTACTGTATACGGCATCTACATCCCCATTCCCATCTTGCTTTTTAGGAAACCAACTACAGGAGCATACCTGAGTGTGGCCATCTGCCTGCACCAGAACAGAGAGATCCTGTCGTAGAAATCCTTTTCATAAGGACCTCTCTTGAGGAACTGGAACGGCATTGAGAAGTATGCGAAGAAGTTCTTTGCAGGCTCCAGAGTTTTCCTGCCTTTCTTTACCTCCTCTTGAGGCAGCTCTTTTGCTACGCCGATAAGGCCATCAACATAACGGTTAAGATCCTCCTGCATCGCCCTCATCTCCAATAATTTAACAAACATAACATTCTGGCTCATGAGTGCAGCCTGTACATCAAAGACCCCGTCTTCCAGCTCATCGCCGTCTGGCGTTCTTATATTGATTTTGTTCAGGGTTATAGGCAGGAAAGAATAATACATCTTGTTCTCTTCCAGCCAATTTTTTTGCATCATCCAGTCCTTTTGGTCTGTAACCCATTTGTCGTCTATCCACGGATATTTTACAACCAGCCCGTGCTTTGGATGGAATATAAGATTCTCCTTTGTCCAGTCGTCGTCGCATTTAACAACGCCCTCGCCCAGCTCCCTTCCAAGCCTTTCACCGCCACCCTTGTGGAATTCCGGCAGTGTTAGCTCCCTCCATGCCCATATTGTTACCTTGCTCATTGAGGTTGCCTGCCCGCCGTGCAGTACAAATGTTGTTCTGAGCATGCCTCGTCTGCCAGCGTTTCCCATACCCTCCTCCAGCATCTTATGTCTTGCTATGAAAGGAGCAAGCCAGTTTCTGTATTGCTTGACTGATTCCTCCCTGCTTTTGACAAGCTCGCTTACCCTCCTGTAGCGTTCTTTCAGCTGCGGCTCAAACATCTTCTTCCACTGATGATAGAGCTTGTTCTTTGTTACCAGGACAACAGCTTCTGCATTGGATACATTCATTTTATTCTTGACCTTGTCAATATCAGTTTCATCATCCAGTCTGATGAAATCTGTTATCAGGGTAGGCCATCTTGTAACTATGGATCTCATGGATATGCCCTCGCCTGTATGGACATCCACCAGGTCAACGAACATGGCTTTTATCGAATGCTCATCCCGATTGCCGGTTTCCTCGAATTCATTGCCTGTGAACTCATAACCGAAGTATTCCAGAAACTCTTTGTATTTTCTCTGGTCATGCTTTATTAATTCCAGGTCTGCGACAGCCTGTGCAGCAGATGCAAGGCCTGACTTTATCCTTACCTCTAACTCTTCCTTCTGCTTATGCGTTAGCTCGTAATAGGCCCTGTGGGACGGGGATACCTCAATCCACTCATCACCCTTCTGGACCTGGTATTCCCATTTCCTGAGCTGGAAGCACAGGGAGTAATATAACTTTGATATAGCACCTGGGGGCGCTGTAAAGTCTATCTCAACCTGCGTCTCCCTTGGAAAAGCAATCAGGGAATGCCCTGCCCTTGGCCCGAAGCACCATTTCTCTATTCTTTGGTCAATTGCCTCTCCTGTTACCCTGTTCCTTGCAAAATTTTCATCATCCAGGATAAACGGGGCTATGCCCTTCTCCCCTTCTCCAGGCTTTTTTAACAACAGGTATACGATAACCACGATAAAAGCTACTAAAATGACTAGAAGAATCTCCAGCATAATTCTCTTTTATCCCTCCTGATATATTAAGTTAACTAAGATTTCTTTTGACACCGTCTAAATAACGATGGTTGTCTATTGACAACCATCTTTCATGGGCTATTGACAACAGTCAATAGCCCTTATTTAGACGGTGTCATTTCTTTTGATACCCTCTAAATAAGTGATACGCCTAGAAAAACAGCAGATAGATGCCTATTACAAGTAGAATAAGCCCGATAAAGACTCCTGCCTTGCTCATATCAAAACTCTGATAATCCTTAACATCAGGGAACCCTATTACAATGAACAGGCCAATACCTGCCAGTGCCAGCCCAGCCAGCTTTTTCACTATAAGCATGAGCGTCAGGCTTGATATAAGCAGCCATGCCCCAGCTACTATGCAGGCTGCCCCGAGAAACAGTATGAACATAAGCTTCGGGTCCTTGGTCCCGGATTCTATTGAAAAGTATATTGACAGGATTCCGAATGCAATCAGCACAGCAGCCAGTATTATCTCGATCATTTCAGAGCACTTTATAATTTTTTTTGAACGGCACACAAAGGCTTATTATAATAATTTATAAACGGAGATATAAATATATAGTAGACCTGAACAAGTATAATAACATCGGTGCTGATCCATGGTATGGGCTAGGACGAAATTATTGATATGGGACTATATCTTCGAGCCAGTAAAGGAGATAAAAATAAGCTACGTGGGCAGGAACCCGGAACGTTTCTACCCAAAGATAAATGAGTTGATAAGAACTGTATTCAATGTGCCTGATGCCTACATCCAGGAGAAGGATTACACCTGGGAAAAGGCCAAGGGAGCAGAACGCTTTGACATCCTCTGGGAAGTCACGAAAATACTGGACATGTTCTCTTATATCAACATTGAGATAGACCTGAGGGGAACCTCCACCGAGGGCGAGGGCAGGCTGTTTGTCAGGATAAGGCCAAGGCTTATAACCGAATACCCCCAGGATACGATATGGCAACAGAATATTATATACGAGATGTTCAGAAGGTTCTGGCACAGGATGTTCTATCAGCATAGAAGGATGGAATTCCTTGCTATGGGAAAGGAGCTTGTAATAAATTTTGAAAGGGCAATAAAATCCTTTGCAGAGACATTGAAAACAGCATAGGGTGTATGAATGCCAGAGATTACTATTGCAGATGACCTGCTTGCGCCAAGGGATTTCCTAGAGGTAAAATTCCAGGGAAAGGAGCCGTTCAAAGTCTGTACACTGTTTCAAAAGCTACTAATAGAGGTTATGAAGATAAGCGGCAAGGACACCTTTGAGACTGATATAAGGTGGGATGTTACAACAGAACCCAGGGAGTTCTACGGTATATGGAGAGGCAAACGTGGCGAGGACAACTGGACAAACACCAGGATAAAAATAAGGGCACAGGGAGCCCAGTCCAGCAAGGACAAGATGGGTTGGATCGCGATTGTTCTGAAAGGAAATGTTGAGACAAAGTACGAGTATACTAATTTCATACAGAAAAGCTTCTGGTGGTTTTTCAACTACATGTTCTATTACAAGCAGAGAAGGAAATACATAGACTTCGGCAAGGATAACGTATACAGGCTGAAGGAAAGGATACTTGATATACTCGGCATACCCAAGGAGGAGCAGGTGCCGTAAAAATAATTTAAACCGCAGAATCAATAATATATGAAGTGATGACATGGGAATATTCAGCGCAATAAAAAACAGGTTCCTGGGCAGAAAAGAAGAGCTCGGTGACATAAGAAGCCATGTTCTTAGTGAAAACGAATATCCTGAAAGAGGCTATCCTGAAAGGGAAGAAGGTCGAATGCAAGAGGTTCCGGATCTTCCAGAACTTCCAGAGCCACCAAGAAGAAGGTTCGGAGAGCAACCTGAACCACCGCGTTTTGCTGAACCAGGATTAAGCAGCAGGCTTGAAGAACCGAGCTTTGGAAGGGAACCGCTATCCATGGATGAGCCGACACCAGGAGGAGAGGGCAACTACGAGCTGAGGGACAGGCTAAACATAATAGAAGCCCAGCTGTCAGCAATAAGAAGCCAGACAGAGACAATCAACGAAAGACTAAAGAACATGGAAATGCGCATGGGCAGACGATACTGATTCTTCGTATAAGGTTTATGAATAGAAATTACGAATAGAAATACTCTCCTTTTTCTTTCTGCTCCCTGTCCTTGACGCTGTCAGGCTTGTTTGCCCTTGGCCTTTTTGTCTCGGAATCGCGCCGAAAGGTCACATCAACTGATTTAAGGAATTCGTTGAAACCATCCTGCAGCTGCATGCATTTTGCAAAGCCGTTTCTGCCGGGATTGCCGGAGAAAAGCATTGCCCTGTCAGCGATGTAGCTAAGAAAGAGCAGGTCATGGTCAATAACTATTGCATTATTATTCCTTATGAGCTTTGCAGCAACAAGCCTCTGGTCAACATCTAGATAAGCAGAAGGTTCATCCAAAAGATATAAATCACAGTCTCGTGAAAGGCACAGAGCAATAGCAGTTCTTTGTAATTCACCGCCTGACAGCTCGCTGACGTTCTTTTCCATCAGCTTTTCAAGTCCAAGCTGGTGAGAGAGATAAGCAAGACGCTCTTCATCCTTTACCGTAGCTAACAGCTCTCTTACAGTCATAGAGGCCTTGGTTTTCAGGAACTGCGGCTTGTATGAAATCTTCAGCTTTCTGCTTATTTTTCCGTTGAACTCAATCTCACCTGCAAGTATTTTTGCGAATGTGGTTTTTCCTAGGGCGTTTGAACCGAATATGCCTAGGATCTCGTCTTTGTAGATACTGCCTTCTTTTATGCCCAGCTCAAATCCTTCATATTTCTTGCTGATATTGGAAAACGATACCATCTCCTGGGTCCCCTTTATCTTCCTAGCTGCCATCTCCTCAAATATTGTTGGTTCTCTTATTCTTACATTGTCCTCTGGTATGTACCCACGCAAGAATGTATTAATCCCGTTTCTTGTTGAGTAAGGCTTTGACACCACTCCGAATGCGCCTGGCACGCCGTAGAATATGTGAATCCTGTCTGCCAGGAAATCCAGCGTTGCCAGGTCATGCTCAACAACAATAACGCTCTTGTTCTCTGAAAGCTCCCTTATGGTCCTGGCCATGTTGAGCCTTTGCTTTACATCAAGGAATGATGAAGGCTCATCAAAGTAGTATACATCAGCTTCCTTGCTCATGCTGATTGCTATGGCAGTTCTTTGTAATTCACCGCCTGATAATTCATCTAATTTTCTGTCTAAACAGTTCTTTAGATCAAGCTTTTCTATTAAAGAATCATCAACCAGCTCTTTTACAGTGCCTTTGAAAAGCTTTGGCAGAAGATTGACCTGCTGTTCCTTGTAAACAGCTCTTATGGTTTTTTTGGACAATTCTTCTAAATAGTCCTGGAGTTCTGTTCCCCTATGCATTTTGATTATATCTTTCCAGGTTTCTGTTTCACCAGTCTTTCCAATATTTGGTTTGAGATTGCCTGATAATATCTGCAGAGCAGTTGTCTTTCCTATGCCGTTTGCTCCTATCAGGCCGACAACTCCTTTGACAGGGATTGGCAGCCTGAAAAGCACAAAGCCGTTTACACCAAACCTGTGGATCGGATTTTCTTTTAATGCCTCTGGCAGATTAACAATAGAGATGGCCTTGAACGGACACTTCTTTACGCAGATAGAACAGCCGATACATAAGCCTTCGTCTATAACAGAACTGCCAGCTATTTTTACGCACTCCTCCCCTTTTCTGTTTACAGGGCAGAACTTCTGGCACTCATGGCCGCACTTATGCGGCTTGCACAGTTCTTTATCAAGAACAGCTATCCTCATGTTATCACAATCTATTATTCATTTATTATTAATTTTATAAGTATTTCATAGAAAGTGATAATAATGTTAATTGGCATTGCCGGCAAGACAAATACAGGGAAAACCACCTTTTTCTCTGCTTCCACCCTCGTGGATGCGGAGATAAGCAACCGTGTTTTTACAACAATCGAACCCAATAAGGGGGTTACCTACGTAAGAAAAGAGTGCCCGTGCAAGCAGCTCGGTGTGAAATGCAATCCTGTGAACTCAAAATGTATAGACAGTGTGCGATTTGTCCCTGTTAAGGCTGTTGACATAGCAGGGCTTGTGCCTGATGCACACCTTGGCCGAGGCCTAGGAAACCAGTTCCTTTCGGAAATAATGGAGGCAACAGTACTGATAAATGTTGTTGACATATCAGGCAGTACAGACAGCAATGGAAATGCAGTAGAGCCAGGCACCCATAATCCGAAAGAGGATATAGAATTCTTTTTCAAAGAAATCGATTACTGGATGCTCGGAATTCTTATGAGAAACTGGAACCAGGTTAAAAAGGGCAACCATCTTAATGAAATGATTTCTAAACAACTCACTGGCTTAGGCATAAGAATTGAGGAGATAGAAGACGCAGTAAACGAAACAGGCATTAGCAGCAGCTCTCAAGAAGACGAGCTACTAAACTTCATCCGTATACTAAGAGAAAAGAGCAAACCAATAATAATTGCTGCAAATAAGATAGATGTGCAAGGAGCAGACGATATATACAAAAAACTGAAAGAAGAATTCCAAGCTGTTGCATGCTCAGCAGAATCAGAGCTTGCCCTGAGGCGCGCAGCTGAAAAGGGTCTGATTAACTACATGCCAGGCGATTCTGACTTCAAAATAACCGGAGATATGGACAAGAAGCATGAGGATGCTTTATTGTTCATCAAGGAAAAGGTTCTCAAAAGGCATGGTTCAACTGGTGTCCAAAAAATAATAGACACAGCCGTTTTCGAGCTTCTGGACATGATAGTTGTTTATCCTGTTGAAAATGAACATAAATACAGCGACAAAAAAGGGAACGTATTGCCGGATGCCTTCCTGATGAAAAGGGGCTCAACTGCACATGATCTTGCCTATCGTGTGCACGAGGATATAGGCAAGAAATTCATAGCAGCTGTCGATGCCAGGACAGGCAAGCATGTTTCTGCTCATTATGAACTAAAAGACGGAGACATAATTTCTATAAAATCAGGAAAATAGCTATAAATAATCTTTTATGTGAGTGTTATTATGGTTTTCAAGACCTACAAAACATTAACACAACCATAGACTTCTTCTTAGTAGTTGATAATATGACCTATGTAAAAGACTTTAGATGGAACCGCGGTATGAGCGTGGATGATTTTGTTAGCTCCTTTTCTGGAATAGGCTTCCAGAGCATTGAGCTTGACAAGGCAGTCAAAACAATAGTAAAGATGAAAGAGACAGGCGCCAAGATCTTCTTGACCTTTACCTCTAACATGGTTACCTCAGGGCTACGCGGCTTCTTTGCACAGCTCATAGAACTGAAGCTACCTGACAATGTTGTCACTACTGTAGGAGGCATAGAAGAGGACATCATGAGAGCAATGGGAGAGAAATTCCTGGTAGGCGATTTCAATGCAGATGATTTTGCATTATACGAAGAAGGGGTTAACAGAGTAGGCAATTTGTTTATACCAAACAAGAGCTACGAGAAGTTCGAGAGCAGGATGAAAAATATACTTAATGAGCTCTACAAAAAGAAAAAGAACTGGCCTGTTTCTGAGATGCTTCGTGAGATCGGATTAATGCTGGAAGATAAAAACTCAATTCTCTATCAGGCAGCAAAGAACAATATCCCGATATTCTGCCCTGCTATTACAGATGGTGCTTTCGGCTTTCACCTGTTTATGTTCCAGCAGGACCATCCGGACTTCGCTGTGGATGTTGTGAAGGACTTTGCAAATATCCTGTTCTCAACAAGCCAGGATGACAAGAAAGGTGCTATCTGCCTTGGTGGCGGTGTCTCGAAGCATTATGCAATATTTTCCTGCTTACTAAACGGGGGACTGGATTATGCTGTCTACATGACAACTGCTCATCACACATCAGGTAGCATGAGCGGTGCAACCACAAAAGAGGCAAAGAGCTGGGGAAAGATAAAAGACAATTCAGATATTGCAACAGTTATCGGAGATGTTACAATAACATTTCCCCTAGCCATGGTGAAAGTACTTGATGAGCTGGCAAAAAAAGGCATTATCAAAGGTGATAAGAATTAAGGCCAGATTCGTCCTAAGTAAGTCAAAGGCACTAGAACAATATAGAATGGTAAAGGAATTGGCTGACGAGATCTCATACAGCCTGAAGACAAACCCTGCTCTTGTAAGCATACTGGAAGAAAGCACTGAAGCAAGGTTCAGTGTGCATTTCATCAATTCCCTGAAATACGTAAACGACAAGAAGCGCATATGGTTTCTCGCCCAGTCATGGAGCAGTGATGATATTGATATTCTGGTTAAGGAGGGCATAGACTCTTTCATAGTTGACAACGAGAATGACCTAAGATTACTTATTGATTATTTGAATGGCAGTAAACATGAAATAAATCTGCTACTTAGAATGCGCCTGAAAGAGAGAACAATACACACTGAAAGGCATTTTGTTTTTGGCATGTACTCGCATCAGATAAATTCACTAATGCCGGAGCTTAGAAAGAACAAGCAGATTAAAAAGCTAGGTATACACTTTCACAGGAAGTCAGAAAACATCGGCGAATGGGACCTTAGGCAGGATTTAGAGCAGGTTTTAAGCAAAGAGACGCTGGAGAAAATAGACCTGGTAAATATAGGTGGCGGGCTTCCTATAAAATACAAGAATCATAAGGTTGATACGCTGCCATACATATTTAGGCAGATAGGAGAATTAAGAGAATGGCTAAGCAGCTATGGAATAAAAATGATCATAGAGCCTGGAAGGTTCATCGCAGGTCCGGCAATACAGCTCGAAGCAGAGATAGAGAATATCTACGACAATAACATCGTGATTAACTGCTCTGTCTATAACTCAGCAATGGATACCTTTGTCGTGCCAATAAGACTGCTGATTGAGAACGAAAAGGAAAGCGGAAAGTCTTATACGATAAAGGGCTGTACGCCCGATTCTACAGATGTTTTCAGATACAGAGTGTATTTAGAAAATCCGAAAGTAGGGGACAAGCTAGTTTTTCTCAATGCAGGTGCATATACCTATTCAACAAACTTCTGCAATCTTGAAAAACTGGAGACAGTTATAGTAGACTAGCTTTTTTAAGAACAGTTGCATATGATTATTATGAGCTTTCAGAAATTCCAGGAAGAATGCCAAAAGCTTGTGAAAGAATACGGTGTTTTGGAGAGGCCGCCAAAAGATATTGGTGCTGATCTGGCTCTGCCGTGCTTTACTTTAGCGAAGAAATTAAAGAAAAATCCGACAGAGATAGCAAAGGATATTGCAGGAAAAATATGGCCAGGCATTTTAATCGAGAAAATCGAGGCATTGGGCCCTTATGTCAATTTCTATGCCAACTGGAAGAAATTGGGAAAAACAGTTATCGAAGAGGTAATTAGGCACGACAGCTATGGCTCTTCTGATAACAAAGGAACAGTAATGGTGGAATACTCCTCGCCTAATTCCAACAAACCACTGCATGTCGGCCACCTGAGAAACGACAGCATCGGGATGAGCATTAGTAATATTCTGGAATTCTTCGGGTTTAAGGTGGTGAAAGCGAATCTTGTTAACGACCGCGGAATCCATATATGCAAATCAATGCTTGCTTACAAGAAATGGGGTAAGGGCATGCCTAATAAAAAGGGTGACCACTTTGTCGGCGACTTCTATGTAATGTTTGAAAAGAAAAAGACTCCAGAAATGGAAAAAGAGATACAAGTCATGCTGAAAAACTGGGAGCAGAAGGATAAAGAGACTAGGGAACTCTGGAAAAAGATGAATAAATGGGCAATTGACGGTTTTAAAGAGACTTACAAAGAGTTTGGTTCAGAATTTGATGTATTCTTTTTTGAAAGCCAGTTCTATGACAAGGCAAAGGCAATAGTAGAAGAGGGCTTGAAAAAGAAGGTCTTCTTCAGGGATGAAAAAGGCGCGGTAGTGGCGAAGATAGATCCTTTGCCGAAAAAGATTATTTTGAGAGAGGATGGAACATCAATCTACATAACAAATGATCTTGCTTTAACAGAGCACAAGTTCAAGAAATATAGGCTTAATAAATCAATCTGGTGCGTTGGCTCTGAACAGAACCTGTACTTCAGGCAGTTATTCAAAATATTCGAGTTGCTTGGCTATAAATGGGCAAAGAATTGTTATCATCTTTCTTATGGAATGGTTCTGCTGCCTGGGGGCAAGATGAAAACAAGGGAGGGCACTGTTATAGACGCAGATGACCTAATAGAGGAGGTAAGGCAATTGGCAGAAAAAGAGGTAAAGAAAAGGTATCCCGGCATAAGCAAGGCTGAGCTAGAAGACAGGTCAAAGCATATTGCACTAGGTGCGATAAAATATTATCTGCTTAAGATGGAGCCGGTAAGGGATTTGCTGTTTGACAGCAAGAAGGCAGTAAGCTTTGAAGGAGATACTGGCCCGTACCTGCAATACACCTATGCAAGGGCAAAATCAATCCTGAGAAAAAGCAAGAAGAAACCAGCAATAAAAGATAATTTCACTGAAAAAGAAACAGAAATAATAAAGAAAATATCGTTATTTCCGGAGATAATTGACAAATGTGCAAGGGAGCTTAAACCGCACCACCTTGCTAATTACCTTTCAGAATTAGCTGCTGTTTTTAATGAATTCTACCATTCCCAGAAGGTTATTGACTCTGAAAAAGAGCCAGAGTTGCTTGCACTTATACAGTCTGTTGCAGTAGTGATGAAAAACGGACTGCGCCTTCTTGGAATCAAGACACTTGAGAAGATGTAGTTTTTCTTGCCAGAACAAAGTATTCGTTTTCCTTGCCTTCTATCTCAAATTCATCTACAATTTCAAAATCTTTTATTTTATCTTTCAACATCTTCTTTTTTTCCTCATAATTCTGTTTGTTAAAAAACAATGAGAAAAGAATAAACCCATTATCCTTCAGAACCCTTTTGAAATCATTGGTCTTTATCAAATGCATGGTATCTATGGAAATTATAAAATCAAAGGCTGAATCCTTTATTGGCAGCTCGTTTCCATCAGCAAGTATGAATGGGACATTATCTACCTTCTTTTCAATATCAATCGCAGTTATATCTGCCTTGATGCCCTTCTTCATCAGGAATTTCTCCAAGTAAAAGTTTCCAGAGCCTATATCCAGGATTTTCTTGTTCTCTAGATCAACCTTACCGATTATTTTCTCGTATTTCTTTTCCTGGATATCTTCCCAGCTGCTGTATATTTTTGAAAAGAACATAGGATAATTAGAGATAAAACAGATTAAAGCCTTACGAACCCTGCCGCCTTAATAACGATTCCTCTTTCTTGTCTGTTATTTTTCCTGTCAACGCATCTATATCAAAGCTTGTTATAATCATGTCCTGGGTTATCATGCTTACGGTCCATACAACCTTATCTTTCTTATGCAGCGATATCATTGAACTCACTGTTTTCTTCTCAAAACCCTTTCCAGCGATTTTGATTGCTCTGTCAGATGACACTTTTACCTTTTTTGCATCCAGCTTTTCCATCTCCTTTATTGCTGGCGTTTCATCGCCTATGTTTACTGCGCTACCAACAATGCAGTCAACCATCTTCTTGCTTTCAGGAGAGAAGTAATGAAGTACCCACTCATTTACGCTGTCATCCTTTATGAAAGCAAAGGCCGAGCATAGAAAATGGTTTTTTGACAGTTTTCTGACTAGCCTGTCTTTCTCAGCCTTCCTTATGGCGTCTATCAATAACATAACAACAAAAATAATAAAATTTGTTAAAATAAAAAGCTTATTCTTTACCAAGTTCTTTCAGCTTATCTGCTACAAAGTTTATTACAGCTTCGTCTATAGGTACAGAGAAGGATTTCCTATACCTTTTCTCTCCAGTCTGTGTAACAAAACCCCTGCTTATGGACAGGAATATGTTTTCTCCCTGCTCAGAAATAGCCTTCTTTTTTGCTACTTCTATGAAGTTATTGTTACCAAAACTTAGCTCGTCGCTGTTTATTGTCTCGAATTCTACCATTTTAAATCCTCCTTTTGTTTTTTTCTTTTATTCTGTTGACACCAACCTTTTTAAAGCTAATTCCCTCAGCCACACTGAACAGTATCATATTATTTTTCTGGTTCTGATTATAATAAAATCAAAAGAATTAGGATTAAAGAAAAATTAAAAAATTATCTCCTTCTCCTTCTCCTTGCCTTTGCCTTTCTCCTTGGCCTTGGAGCAGGTCTCTTTCTTTCTGTTTTCTTTTCTTTCATTTCCCACTTGAGATCTTCGTACTCAATCCAGGCTATTATCAATCCCAGGAATATCAGGAACAAACCGAACAATCCTGCGAAGACGGTCTTCAATGCCATGAATGTAGATGTTACACCGAGAACCACTGCAACGCCTGGCATTCCTAGTACTTCAGCAACGTACCAGTATATTCCTGCTACGAAGATCAGCAGACCAATAATAAGTTTTGCGGCCGAATGCACTAAATCACCTCTTGTTATTAATTTGCCTAAATTTAAATAGTTATTCTCTTGTAACTATTTAAGTATTGTTTTTAATTATAGTGATTCTATGGTTACAAGAAAATCCTCAAAGAGCAATGTAATCAAATGGAACAAAGAGGCAGTTGTCAAAAGAATAGAGAGGCCCACCAATCTTGGCAGGGCAAGGGCTCTTGGTTACAGGGCAAAGCAGGGATTTGTACTGGCCAGGACCAGGATAAAGAAAGGTGGCAGAAAGAGGCCTAAGATAAGAAAGGGGAGGAGACCGAAGAGGGCAGGAAGATTCTTCACAACTGCTCAGAGCCTGCAGGTAATAGCTGAAAAGAGGGTCTCAAGGAAATTCCCGAATCTCGAAGTGCTCAATTCTTACTATGTCGGGGAAAGCGGAACACACAAGTTTTATGAAATCATTTTAGTAGATACCTCTCATCCTGTAATAAAGTCTGACAGGAAGATAAAATGGATATGCAATCAGCGAAGGCGCGTGTTTCGCGGTCTGACCTCTGCTGCAAAAAAATCGAGATCACGTAAATAGGCAATCTTGGACTGTTAACATTACATTTTTGCTACTTTTTAAAAGCTTTCCTTTGAAATATTAGATTAAAGGTGGGAAGATGCCATTTTATGATTTGCACGTTCACACGACCCTTTCAATAGGAGAGAATTCGGTAGAAGAAGTAGTTGACATGGCTGGTCGGCTGGGATTAACAGGGCTTGGGGTAGTAAGATATTATACAGGAAGGATAGAAAAAATCCCAGAGATAAAGGGCACTGATATTGTGTCGGCTGTAATGATAAAGCCTGACAATAAAGAGGATTTAGACGCTACAGCAAAGAAGATAAGGAATAAGGTTGAGCTCCTGATGGTCCATGGAGGGAATTATGATGTCAACAGGGCAGCTTGCGAGAATTCAATGATTGATATCCTGTGCCATCCAGAACTCGGCAGAAGAGATTCTGGCCTGGATCATATCTGCGTCAAGGCTGCGCAGGAAAATGACGTGGCAATAGAAATAAACTTCCGTGAGATACTGGAAAGCTACAAGAGGCAGAGGGTTTATATTATATCCTCGATGATGAAGAACATAAAACTGTGTAGAAAGTATAATGCAAACGTAATCACGACGTCCGGGGCCATAACCAAGTGGGGAATGCGGGGAGGAAGAGAGCTTGCCGCAATAACGCACGTACTGGGTCTTGATCTCGGGGATGCAATATCATCTCTATCCATGTTACCGATAGAACTTGTGAAAAAGAACAGGGAAAAGCTTGCAAACAGGAGATGGGAAGGAGTTAAGGTGGTTGATTGATATGGCAGAACCAAGATTTTTGCCCCCGAGCCTGAGGTCGCATAAGAGGTACATTGTTTTCGAGATAATATCAGACGAGCCTGTAGTTTATAACGACCTTGTGAATACGATATGGAATTCCACTCTTAATTTCCTGGGAGAACTGGAAACCAGCAATGTGATGTTATGGTCAATCCAGAACCTCTACGATGAAAAGAGCCAGAGAGGCATTATAAAGTGCAGGCATGATTTTGTCGAAAACATGCGTGTCATTCTTTCGCTAATACAGACAGTAGGCGAGACAAAAGTAATAATCAAGGTTCTTGGTGTTACAGGAACTATAAAGAGCGCGAGGAACAAGTATCTATTATCAACAGACCTTAGGAATTTTACTGAGGAGAAGCGATGATTATGGATTATAACTATTCTGAGCTGCTGAAAAAAGCCAAGAAGGGCCTGCCTGAAGTTAAGAAAGAAAGCAGCAGGTTTGAATTTCCCAAGGCAGTTGTAGAAGTGATAGGCAGGCAGACGACAATAAGAAACCTTTCTGACATAGCCAAGGCATTAAGAAGGGATCCCAAGCATATTGTAAAATTCCTGCTGAAGGAGCTTGCCATACCAGGCAACATGACAGGCAGTGAGCTGGTTCTTCAGGGCAAGATATACGAAAGCATGGTAAAGAAAAAACTGGAAGACTACATAAAGGAATTTGTGCTTTGCAAGGAATGCGGAAAAGCAGACACTGTGGTTGAAAAAAAGGCAGACGCTCTCATGGTGAAATGTGAAGCATGCGGTGCAAGCAGGCCTTTACAGGCGATATGATGTTTTCATACAGGCTATTCAAGCAGGGCAATGACGTTTTATTGGCTATCTCTGATTCAGCTATCATAGGAAAGACCCTCCGGAAAGACGATGTTGAAATTGAAGTAAGTGAAGCTTTCTATTCAGGAGAATCCTGCGATGAGACAGCAGCAATAGAACTGATACAGAAAGCAACCATAGTCAACGCCATTGGTAAGGAAGTAATAAACCTTATGTTAAAGAAAAGATTCATAGAAAAGGATAAGATAATGGAAATAGAAGGTGTCCCTCATGCTCAGATTATCACAATCAGGTAGGAAAAAAGGCCAGTGGTTTCTGGTATCTGCTGTAGTCATAAGCGGGGCATTCCTGTTAATATCCATACTCTTCAAGGGCTACCTGGTCCTGGACCAGTCTGCTGTAGCCAGGATGAACGAGGATTTCTATTTCCATAACATAGAAGAACAGCTGAATGGCATTGTTAATACATACGGCTATGCTGATTGCAGTAATCTCAATGAAAAGCTGGATGAATTTGCGTTCTTCTCCAAAGAGAGAATGGCAGAGAAAGGCTATTATCTCTACGTCAGTAAGAATATCAACTGTGCCCAGCAGACAAGCAGCTTCGACATACTGCTTGCTTCTGACAGAATGGTTATCTATGAGAATGTTAATCCAGAAGACATTCTTTCTTAATCTATCTCTTCAATATCGTTTTCATCAAAGCCAAGCTCCTTTGCTATATCTGTGTTTTTCATGAGGCCCTTTATTAGTGGCAGTTCTTCACTTGCTTCTTTTCTTGATACGTGCAGTTTCTTTGCTACCTTCTCTGCAATGGTTTTATTGTTCTTCCTTGCATACATTCTGGGGTACTGGTACCGGAAAACAGAGCCCTTGCTCAGAACAAAGCCAGCTACAGAAAGGTCAATAAAATATTTCTGCAGGGACCATGCCTGCCTCTTTAGTATTCGCGCTGCAAAAACATCTGCTTTGGAAAGATAGTTATAAGCCCTGGCAATATCCTCTATGCTCCTGTACTCTCCTGCATTCTCCTCCAGCCAGATAACTAATTCTTCAGCTTTTTTATCGGAATTTTTTACTGCCATCTTTGCGCTATCCAGTTTTTTGCTTGAGAATATCGCCTTCAGTGTATCGAATACATTATCTTCGCTCTCCCTGTAGCCAGTTCTGATATGTTCCATATCGACATGTCTGAGCGTCTCCAAATCAAGCAAAGCTGCACGAATGTCACCGTTGCTCATCTTTGCAATCTGGAACAGGGACCTGTCTTCGCAGTCAATTTTTTCTTTTTTGCAGACATCTTTCAGAAACCTTGCTATGATATCAGGTCTTATCTTATCGAACCTCACAAGGCTGCATCGCTTTCTTAACGCTGTTATGCTGCTCTTGTAGGGATTTATTGATATGAATATTACTGGAAAATTGCTTTTCTTTATAAGCTCTATCACTGCCTTACCAGGCGACAGCTCTATTTCATCCACCAGTATCAGCTTCTTCTTGAAAAAAAGGCTCCTCTGTTCTGACGCCTTTAATATCTCAGGCACTGACCTCTCGCTGGCAGTGCTCTCCAGTATCTCGTAACCAAGCTCTTTGGCCAGCAGCTTTACAGAAAGTGTCTTGCCGGAGCCAGTTGGGCCGTATACAAAAAGCGCTCTGCCCTTTTTCCAGCTCTTCAGCCAGTTTCTTATTTCGACTGCCGGCCTGCTGTTTATTATATCCGTAGAAGATTTTGGCTCGTATTTCTTAAGAAGCATTATAATAATTGGAAAGAAAGGTTTTAAGCCAAAACCATTTTAATATTTTCCCTGCTAATAGTTATCATGTTCCAGTGCGTCCGTTGCAAGCAAAAGTTCAAAACGATAAAGGCATTAAAGAACCACGGAAAAACGCACCTGAAAAAGGAGGTTCTTGACGAACTGCTTCTGCTGGAAAAAGGTCATCTGCCAAAGAAGAACAAGCTCGGGTCAGACTTCAAAGGCAAGAACAAGATAATCATAAGTTAGCATTGTACAACTCTCTCACTTCTTTTAGTTCAAGCTGGTGGACTTTTTTTCTCTTCAGGTGGTCAGGGCAGCTCTCAACTACATTTACAACATCCTTGTTCCTGTGCCTGAATATATCGTTTAGAAAGGACCAAAAATTTTCATCCATAAGTTTTTCCTGCCTTAACACTATCAAGGAGGACTCAAGCGCAGCTGGATAGAAAGCATCGCCTGGTATGTTTCTGGCTATCTTCAATGTACAGCAATCTTTTACAAGTAAAGAGAGCCTTGAATTGCCGGATAGCTTTTCAGCAAACTCCTTCTGGACAACTAATACAGCTACTTCCCAGGGATGTTTCAATATCTCAAGTATTATTTTCTTTGATAAAGAGTATGGAATATTGGAAACTATCTTATTGAAATGAAAGGTTTTGTTTTCCCTGTTATTCTTAAGTACGCTCAATGCATTGCCCTGTATTGCTTTAACGTTCTTTATTTTTCTAAGATACTGCAGGAATCTCTTATCCTTCTCTATTGCAATTACGCAGGCTTTTTTTGCAAGCTTCTCTGTAAGGTTGCCAAAACCTGCTCCGATTTCCAGGACAGAGTCGTTGTTGCTGAGTTCTGCAAGCCCAGCCTCTTCTTCCAGTATGGATTCGTTCTGCAGGAACAGTTGGTCCCGGCTTTTTCTCGGTTCTAGGTTCTGCTCAATAAGAAATTTTTTTGCATCCATGGTATTACCCCGATAAACAGAAAATAATTATGCCTTGAATCTTGCAACCCTTTTCAGTACATCAACATGGGTCAGAAACAAAGCCCTGCAGCAATACCTGTCAATACCAAGGTCATCCAGTACGCTCTTGGGGTTTTCACCCTTTTCTACCCTTTTCTTGAATTTTTCCCAGAGACCGCCTACTGGTTTTCCGCAACTAATACACCTTGGTGGTACCAACATAATATCACATGAGTTCCATTCTTTTTATCTCTTACTCTGCTGCTTGCTTCTCCTTGGTCCGGCGCTGCTTCGGGATGGCTTGTGAGGCTCTGTTCTTCTGGCATCAGAGATTAGCAGCGACCTATCATATTCAAGATAGATTTTTTTCAGGTTATCATCCTTGCTGAAGGCAATCATAGCATTGGCTATGGCTGTCCTTACAGCATCAGCCTGGCCCCATACTCCGCCTCCTGACACCTTAATATCTATATCAACCTTGTCTGCAAGGTCGCCTGCAAGTATCAATGCCTCCTGTATCCTCATCTTATTGTATCTTGGTTCCAGTAGGTCAAGCAGAACAGAATTTACCCTGACCTTGCCAGAGCCCTTTCTGATAGTTGCCCTGGCTATTGCTTTCTTGCGCTTGCCAACTGTCTGAATAACATTTTTCATTTTTATCAGCCTTTCCAGCCAAGGGATTTTGCCAGCTCCCCTATGCGGATA
>Ga0315555_1000295_pt1 | contig 34080 bp, 32 predicted proteins | sample SalMarSW160380MG_FD_202113 | JGI IMG/M metagenome (GOLD analysis project Ga0315555, IMG submission 202113) | Salt marsh sediment microbial communities from the Plum Island Ecosystem LTER, Massachusetts, United States - Salt Marsh Sediment SW1603-80 ... | reverse complement strand
CAGGAAGGGACCGCGCTGCTCAGCGTGAACGAAAAGGGCTTCGGGAAAAGAACTCTCTCGACAGAGTACCGATGTCAAAACCGGGGGGGCAAAGGGGTTATTAACACCTTGGTCTCAGAGAAGAATGGGCCGGTAGTGGGTATCCTCCAGGTGGTGGTGGAGGATGAGGTGATCTTGATCACGGACAAGGGGAAGATATTGCGATTCTCGGTGGAGGACGTCCCCCTGCGAGGGAGAAATACCATGGGGGTCAGGCTCATCGGCTTGGACAAGGGGGAAAAGGTCGTGGGCTTGGCACGACTCGTGGAAAAGGATAAAAAGGACTTGACCTAAAAACCTTTTTTTGATACAGATGTGTTATCTTCCGTACCAGCCTTTACAAGCCATCGGCTTTGGAACGTAAAATAAGGTTACTAAAGAGGCATTTTCAAGACTCTTTCCTTTTCCTATCACAAATAGATATCCACAGATTGTGGAATAAATGTTGAAATTCCATTGATTAAGAAAGCGCAACGCACGTAACGACTTCGCGCATATAAACTATGGATAATTTCTGGCAACAGGTCTTGGAGACCATCAAGGGACAGATAAATGTAAATAGCTTTGAGACGTGGATTAAACCCATCCACTGTCGCTCCATCGACAAGAAGAATCTCGTCCTCGAGGTCCCTAATAACTTCTTCCGCGACTGGGTCACTGAACACTATGTACACACCATCAAAGGGACCCTTTATGAGCTTACCGGTGAGGATTTCTCGGTATCCCTCCAGGTAAAGAAGGGAAAGCCCCCCTACCTCAAGGAAGCTCAAACAACAGGAGATGGAACGGGGGATGACGATTTAGCCAGTCGCATGTTCAACCCCCGATATACGTTCGAAAACTTTGTGATCGGTGCGGGAAATCAATTTGCTCATGCTGCTTCCCAAGCAGTAGCCGATACTCCGGGGAGGAGATATAATCCACTCTTTGTCTATGGAGGCGTCGGCCTGGGAAAGACCCATCTCTTAAACGCCATCGGCCATAGAATAATAAAAAACAGGATTGTATCGAACCCTGTTAAGGTGTGTTATATATCCTCCGAGGAATTCACGAACGAGTTAGTAAACTCCATTCGATTTGAGCGCATGGATGGATTTAGAAAGAAGTTCAGAAGTATCGAAGTGCTCCTCATAGACGACATTCAATTTATATCTGGCAAGGAGCGGACCCAGATTGAGTTCTTTCATACCTTTAATTCGTTGTATGAGAATAAAAAACAAATTGTTGTCACAAGCGATAAGCTTCCCCGAGAGACACCTGACTTTGAGGAACGCCTGAAGTCGAGGTTTGAGTGGGGTCTCATCGCGGATATTCAGCCTCCCGACGTTGAAACAAAGGTAGCCATCCTCAAGAAAAAAGCGGCTTTAGAAAACATCTATATTCCCAATGAAGTGGCTTTCTACGTGGCTTCCCACATCAACTCAAATATCCGCATCTTAGAAGGCTGTCTCATCCGCTTGGGGGCCTTTGCTTCCCTTACTAAACAAGAGATTAACCTAGAAATGGCTAAGGAGGCCCTGAAGAATTTTATTGAGGACAAGGAAACCGTTATCACCATCGATAGCATACAAAAAAAGGTGTCTTCTTATTTTAATCTGAAGCCTAAAGATTTGAGATCAAAGAGGCGTCTAAAACAAATAGTCGTACCCCGGCAAATAGGCATGTATCTTGCCAGAAAACTCACCAATTCATCCCTTATCGAGATTGGTGAAAAATTCGGCGGCAAAGATCACTCCACCGTGATCCACTCCTTAAAGAGGATAGAAGAAAAATGCTCCCATGATCAGTATACAAAGAACGTCATTGCCGATCTCATAAAAACGATTACCGGTTAGTTGTGCACAGATATAAACCTTGATAGAGGAAAATAGTAAACACAAATAACCTTTTGAGTATCAAGAGATTATAGAAGATATCAACGTTTTCACAGTGTCTATTATTACTATTAATTTTTTTAAGGAGATATATATATGAAATTTATAATAGAAAGAGGCGTTTTTCAAACATCCTTGGGGAAAATACAAGGAATTGCAGAAAGAAGAAGTACTATCCCTATCCTCTCCAATATATTAATTTCTGGAGAAAAAAACAATATAAGCATTGTGGCAACGGATTTAGAGATAGGAGTAATGGAAATTTCAGAAGCCGATAAAGTGGAAAAAGGAGACATCTGTGTTCCAGCACGGAAGCTCTATGATATTATTAGAGAACTTTCCGAAGAACGCGTAGAAATACAGAGCGGGGAAAACTTTTGGGTTTCGATAAAGACGGGGACGACCATATTTAACCTGCCGGGATTAGATCCTCAAGAATTTCCTTCGTTTCCTGTCACGGATGGTTCTGCCTATTTTAGTGTCGGAGCGTCTGATCTTTTGGAAATGATCGAAAAGACAGTCTTTGCTGCTTCCACCGAGGAATCCCGATTTAATCTTAATGGAATCTATATGGAGAAGGTAAAGAGAGATAACGAAGAATTTTTCCGCATGGTAGCAACTGATGGACATCGACTATCCCTGATTGATAAAGCAATGAAGACAACGCTGGAGGAAAAGGGCATTATTATATCCAAACGGGGTTTAACTGAATTAAAGAAGGTCTTAGGGGATGACGACGAAGCAGAAGTAGCCATATCTATCCAAAATAACAATTGTGTATTCAAGACAGAGCGCATTATTGTAGTCGTCCGTCTTCTCGAGGGAGAATATCCTGATTATCAACAGGTTATTCCCACCGCAAATGATAAACACATTATACTAGATCGCAAGGCATTTATAGGCTCTCTGCGCAGGGCTCAAGTCATCGCCAGCGAAAAAGGAGAAGGTGTTAAATTTTCCATTCAAGGTGACTCAATGGAAATAAGGACCGGTGGGCCAGAAGTGGGCAACGTCCAAGAAGAAATAAAAATCGATTATCAAGGTAATCCATTAGAGGTAAGCTTTAACGCTCGTTATCTTTTGGATGTATTAAACATCATAGAGACAGAAAAAGTCCAACTGGAGTTAAAGGAGGAATTAAGCTCTGGGGTAATACGGCCCGTGGACAGAGAGAATTATCTCTATGTCATAATGCCTATGCGCCTCTAGACAATTAATCTCATTATGGTTCATCTTCCAAAAAGCTCTTTCCCTTTTTGTCTCACCCAGTAAAATCCCCACGAGGAGAGAGACGTGAGTGAAATAATAGATTCCCCCAGGGAAGACAGTTATGACGCAAGACATATAAGGGTCTTGGAAGGATTGACTGCTGTTCGCAAGAGGCCCGCCATGTATATCGGCAATACGGGTGTGGAGGGACTGCATCACTTGACCGAAGAGTTGGTGGACAACAGCATCGATGAGGCCCTTGCTGGTCACTGTACGAAAATAGATGTATCAATTCATTTAGATAACAGCGTCACGGTACGGGATAATGGGCGAGGAATCCCCGTTGACATCCACCGTCAAGAAAAAAAGCCGGCGGTGGAAGTAGTCCTGACAAAACTCCACTCGGGAGGAAAGTTCGACAAAAAAAGCTATAAGGTCTCGGGAGGCCTTCATGGCGTGGGCCTCTCGGTGGTCAATGCCCTCTCTGTGTATCTGGAGTTAGAGATCAAGAGGGACGGTAAAGTCTATTCGCAACGCTATGAGCGGGGGAGAAAAAAGACCCCCTTGCAGACCGAGGGCAAGACCAACAAAACCGGGACGACCATCACCTTTAAGCCAGACCCCGAGATCTTCGGGGATCAGGCGTTCAGCTACGATCTCCTCTCTCAACGCCTGCGCGAGCACGCCTTTCTCAACAAGGGGATCACGATAACCATTGAGGACGAACGGAACGATAAGAGCAATCAGTTCCTTTACAAGGGAGGCATTATCTCCTTTGTCGAGTATCTTGATCGCGCCAAAAACTGCATCCATCCCAAACCCATCTACTTCGAGGGAACGAAGAATGATGCCTATATCGAAGTCGCCCTCCAGTATAATGATACCTATAAAGAGACCATATTCTCCTTTGTTAACAGCATCAATACCCATGAGGGAGGTACCCACCTCGTGGGACTCAAATCGGCCTTGACCAGGACCATCAATGCCTATGCCGTTAACCACAACCTCCTCAAGGACCTGAAGGAAGGGTTAAGCGGGGACGACGTCCGCGAGGGGCTGGTAGGGGTGATCAGCGTGAGACTACCTGACCCCCAGTTCGAGGGGCAGACAAAGACGAAGCTGGGCAACAGCGAGGTGAAGGGGTATGTGGAGGCTTTGGCCAATGAGAAACTGGGGGGTTACTTCGAAGAGCACCCCCCGGTCTCCCGGAAGATTTTAGCCAAGGTAATTGATGCCGCACGGGCCCGACTGGCAGCTCGCAAGGCACGGGAACTGTCCCGGAAGAAGGGGGGGATGGATACTACCCTCCTACCCGGCAAGCTGGCGGATTGTCAAGAGCGTGACCCGGCCCACAGTGAGCTCTACATCGTTGAGGGAGACTCGGCGGGTGGCTCGGCCAAACAGGGAAGGGACCGGAAGTATCAAGCCATCCTTCCCCTCAAAGGGAAGATCCTCAACGTGGAAAAGGCCCGATTTGACAAGATGCTCTCCAATGAGGAGATCAAAACGATCATCACCGCCTTAGGGGTAGGAATCAATAAAGACGACGTGGATCTCGCAAAGCTCAGATATCACCGGATCATCATCATGACCGATGCCGATATCGACGGCTCACATATCAGGACCCTCCTGCTGACCTTCTTCTACCGGCAAATGGTCGAGGTAATTGAGCGAGGATACCTCTATATCGCACAGCCCCCCCTCTATCGGGTGCGGATGGGAAAGGAGGATCGCTACCTCAAGGATGAGGAGGAGATGGCTCGGGCACTGCTGGAACGGGCCATGGAGCGGGTGGAGCTGGAGTTAAAGGGATCTCGGACTCGCTTGGGAGGGAAGCAACTCCTGGATCTCCTGAACCGGCTTTCACGGCATGATTACTATTTGCGAAGGCTTGAGCGGAGAGGCTACCCCCGGGATTCTGTCAAGACCCTTTTGCAACAGGGGATTGCTTGTGCCGAAGACTTCGGCGATAAGCGGCGACTCAAATCCTTGCATAAGGCCCTGAGTTCGGCGGGGATGGATGTCGGAGAGATCACCGCCGATGAGGAGCATAACCTTTTTGAGTTCCCCCTCACAGGACAGATAAACGGGAGAACGGTGTCAAGGAAGATCAGTCGGGTCCTGGTGGAGACGGTCGAATATCGGGATATTCTGAACCTTTATAAATCCATCGCTGGTTTTGAGACACCCCCCTTTGTCATCTACCACTCAGGAGGGCAGCAGCGGTTAGAGTCCAAGGGGGATTTGTTGCATTACATTACCACCATCGGCAAGGAAGGGCTTGCTGTCCAGCGATACAAGGGGCTCGGGGAGATGAATCCCGAGCAGCTCTGGGAGACCACCATGAACCCCGAGAGCCGCAGCCTCCTGCAGGTGCGGGTGGAGGACGCCGTGGTGGCGGATGAGATCTTTACCATTCTCATGGGAGATCAGGTGGAGGAGCGCAGGCGCTTCATTGAGCAGCATGCCCTTCAGGTGGAGAATCTGGATATTTGATGCCGAGGATTATAGGCCTGACAGGAGGGATCGCCAGCGGGAAGAGCCTGGTCTCCCGGACCCTGAAGGAATTGGGGCTGACGGTGATCGATGCGGACGATATCTGTCATGAGATTTTGGCGCAGGACAGCGTAATCAAGCAGGAGGTGGTTCGGATCTTTGGCACGGAGGTGCTCAACGAGGAGGGGGAGATCGACCGGAGGAAGTTGGGGAGTATGATCTTCATCCAGAATCCAGAGCGCAGGAAGGCACTGGAGGCGATCCTGCACCCCCCTCTTCGAGAGGAGATGTGGAAAAGGGCCCGAGCAAACGGGGGTGATGATGTGGTCGTTGATGTACCCCTCTTGATCGAGACAGGGGAGCACAAGCGGGTAGATTTGGTCGTCGTGGTCTATACTACCAAAAAAATCCAAATTCGGCGCCTCATGGATAGAGACAAGATATCCAGGGAGGAGACCGTCAAGAGGATAGATACCCAGCTTCCCTTGGAGGAGAAAGTTTCCTATGCCCACTATGTCATCAACAACTCTGGCTCCAAGGAGGAGACCGAGGAGCAGGTAGCCAGGTTTTATCAGGCGACAAGGGAGAGAGAAACAGCATGAATACGGAAATTATCAATTTGAGGGATTTAAAACAGCGGAAGATTGCGGATCTGGCAACCCTGGCCAGGGAGCTGAACGTGGAGGGGGCGGCCAACATGCGCCGGCAGGAGCTGATCTTCAGCATCCTCCAGGCCCAGGCGGAAAAGAACGGGGTCATCTTTGGGGAGGGGGTCCTGGAGATCTTGCCGGACGGGTTCGGTTTTCTTCGATCACCGGATTACAATTACCTGCCGGGCCCCGATGACATCTACGTCTCCCCTTCGCAGATCAGGCGGTTCAACCTGCGGACAGGTGATACCATCGCGGGGCAGGTCAGGCCCCCCAAGGAGTCGGAGCGCTATTTTGCACTCCTCAAGGTGGAGACCTTCAACTTCGAAGACCCCGAGACGGCGAAGGACAAGATCCTCTTCGACAACCTCACCCCCTTCTACCCGCGGGACAAGATCAACTTGGAGTACGACGCCGACGACTACTCCACCCGGGTGATGGATCTACTCACCCCCCTCGGCAAAGGGCAGCGGGGACTCATCGTCGCCCCTCCCCGGACGGGGAAGACCATGCTCCTGCAGTCCATCGCCCACAGCATCATGGCCAATCACAAGGAGATGACCCTGATTGTACTTCTCATCGATGAGCGCCCCGAAGAGGTGACCGACATGGAGCGTTCGGTGGAGGGGGAGGTGATCAGCTCCACCTTTGATGAGCCACCCCAACGACACGTGCAGGTGGCCGAGATGGTCATCGAAAAGGCCAAACGGCTGGTGGAACACCAAGGGGACGTGGTCATCCTCTTGGACAGCATCACCAGGCTGGCCCGTGCCTACAATGCCGTGGTACCCCCCAGCGGCAAAGTGCTCTCGGGCGGGATAGATGCCAACGCCCTCCAGCGGCCCAAACGCTTCTTTGGTGCCGCCCGAAACATCGAGGAAGGGGGAAGCCTTACCATCATCGCCACCGCCCTCATCGACACGGGGAGCAGGATGGATGAGGTTATCTTCGAGGAGTTCAAGGGGACGGGAAATATGGAGCTCATGTTGGATCGACGTCTCGTAGACCGCCGACTTTTTCCCGCAATCGATATCAACCGATCGGGTACGAGGAAAGAGGAACTTCTGTTGGAGGCCAATGACCTGGAACGCATGTGGCTCGTGCGTCGGGTGCTGACCCCCATGAACACGGTGGACAGCATGGAGTTCCTCATGGATAAGTTGCGCAAGACCTCCTCCAACCGGGAATTCTTGGATACTATGAATCAGTGAAGGCTTGAAAATCTGGACAATACATGCTAGTTTTATCTCAGAACCATACGGGAGTTGAGGATGAAAAAAGGGATTCACCCTGAGATGCACGACATTACCATCACCTGCGCCTGTGGGGCCGCCTTTCAGACCACGTCCACCCGCGAAAACTATTCGGTGGACATCTGCTCCCGCTGCCACCCCTTCTTTACGGGAAAAGCGAAGTTGGTGGATACAGCGGGCAGGATCGAAAAGTTTACCCGCAAGTACAAACACCTCCAAAAGGAGGAGCAGAAGAAGGGATAGGTTAGTGGACTCCTCCCCGGCCCAGCGTGTGAGGGAGCGGAAGGGTTGGAGAGGATGTGTGCCACTTCCCTTTAGAAGCTATCCATCCCCCCAACTGTTAATCATGTATGAACCCGCTGGTCCTGAGGGAGAGCGCTGTGGCGTTTTTTACAGGAGGCGAAAGATCTTGAACAAGGAGATCGTGGGGAGGTTGGAAGAAGCCGAGGTTCGGCACGAGGAACTGGAGCGCCTCATGGGTGACCCTCGGGTTGTTGCCAACAGAGAGGAGTACCAGCGGTGTGCCAAGGAACATGCGGAGCTGAGGCGCATCGTGGAGCGCTTCCGGCAGTATCAGAAGCTTGTCCGGCGCATCGAGGAGGATAAGGCCCTCCTCCAGGAAGAGGATGAGGAGCTCAAGCGGATGGCCCGTGATGAGGTGGCCACCCTGAGCGAGGAGAAGGAGCGGCTAGAGGGCGAGCTGCTCATCTCCCTGCTGCCCAGGGACCCCAACGATGAGAAGAACATCATCCTGGAGATCAGGGCGGGCACCGGGGGGGAGGAGGCCGCCCTCTTTGCAGCTGCCCTCTTTCGGATGTACGCGAAGTACGCCGAGATGAACAACTGGCAAATGGAGGTCCTCAGCCAACACCCCACAGGAGTTGGTGGGTTCAAGGAGATCATCGCCCTCATTGAGGGGAAGGGGGTCTATAGTAAATTAAAATATGAGAGCGGCGTCCATCGTGTACAACGTGTCCCTGTCACCGAGTCTCAGGGGAGGATCCATACCTCGACGGTTACAGTGGCGGTTCTGCCCGAGGCCGAGGAGGTAGAGGTGGGAATCGATCCCAAGGACCTCAAGATCGATGTCTTCCGGTCGTCGGGTCCGGGAGGGCAACACGTCAACACGACAGACTCGGCGGTCAGGATCACCCATCTACCCACAGGCATCGTAACGACCTGTCAGGACGAGAAGTCACAGCATAAGAATAAGGCCAAGGCATTAAAGGTCCTGCTGGCACGGTTGCTCGATATGCAGAGACAGCAGCAGCAGCAGGAGATGGCACAGCAGCGGCGCAGTCAGGTGGGCACGGGGGACCGCAGTGAGCGGATCAGGACGTATAATTTCCCCCAGGGGCGGGTTACCGAGCACCGCATTGGTCTCACCCTCTATAAGCTGGAGGATGTCTTGGAGGGGAATGTGGGAGCGATCGTCGATTCACTCGCCGCCCACTATCAGGCAGAGGCCCTGCAGCACGGTGAGGGGACAGCGAGTCGTTAATGGCCCCGGAAAGCTGGACGACGCTGAAGGTCATCCTGTGGACGACCGAGTACTTTCAGAAAAAGGGGATGGATAACCCCCGCCTGGAGGCAGAGGTGCTTCTGGCACACCTCTTGGGGATTGATCGGATGGGACTCTATCTTAACTTCGAGACCCCCCTCTCAGAGGGGGAGCGAGCGGCCTATCGAGAGATGATCCAGCGGCGCACCGCCGGGGAGCCCATTGCCTATATCATGGGGTACAAGGAGTTTTGGTCCATGAGGTTTGCGGTGAGCCCAGAGTGTCTCATCCCGCGGCCGGAGACCGAACACCTGGTAGAAGAGACCGTGCGGATCGGCAAGGAGCTGAAGCCTCCCCTGCGTGCCCTGGAGATAGGGCATGGCTGTGGAGCGGTGGCCATCGCCCTGGCCACGGAACTGGAGAAAGCCCAGATCGTGGCTACGGATATCTCCCCTGGTGCCCGCTCCCTGGCCCAGGAGAATGCCGAGGCGCACGGGGTGGGGGGGCGAATCCAGTTCGTCCTCGGGGACCTCTACCCCCCTGGGGAGGAGCCTTTCAGCCTGATCTGCTCCAACCCCCCGTATATCCCCACCGCAGAGGCCCTCCAGCTGGCCCCGGAGGTGCGGGATTATGAGCCCCTCACCGCCTTGGATGGGGGGGATGACGGGTTGCGCTTTTTCCGGGAGATCGCCCAGGGTGCACCCGCTTTTCTGACTGAGGGAGGATGGCTCCTCTTGGAGATGGGCAAGGGGCAGGACCCGCAGGTGGCGGCAATCCTGCAAGAACAGGGGTTCTCGCATATTGACCTCATCCCAGATTACGCCGGTATCACGCGAGTGATCAAGGCCCAGTGGGTCTAAGAATGCCTCTGAGGGGGCGGCTATGAAGGGGATCGTTATCGAAGGGGGAGAGCGATTGGTAGGAGAGGTCCAGGTCAGTGGGGCCAAGAATGCAGTCCTCCCGGCCCTTGCCGCCGCCCTCCTGGTTGAAGGGGTCTGTACGTTCACCAATTGCCCCCCCCTGCGCGATGTAGATACATTTCATGCCCTGTTAGAGAACCTCGGGGCGAGGCTCAGGTGGACGGGGAAAGGGAAGCTAGAGGTGGACACCTCCGATATCGAGGGGGTAACCGCCCCGTATGACCTGGTGAAGACCATGCGGGCCTCCGTACTCGTCCTGGGTCCATTGCTGGCCAGGATGGGGGAGGCCGTGGTCTCGCTCCCCGGCGGTTGCGCCATCGGGGCGAGGCCGGTGAATCTCCACCTCAAGGGCCTGGAGCAGCTAGGAGCCCAGATCGAGTTGGAGCATGGCTACATCAAGACCCGTGCCCCCCGACTCACGGGCACCACGATATACCTCGATATCCCCACGGTCACCGGCACGGAGAACCTCATGATGGCAGCAGCTACTGCCCAAGGGACCACGGTCATCGACAACGCTGCCTCTGAGCCCGAGGTAGAGGAGCTGGCCGCCGTTCTTACTGCCATGGGGGCTGAGATCGAGGGTGCGGGGACAGCGGTATTGACCATTCGGGGCGTGGAGCGGTTGCAACCTATACAGTACGCTATTATGCCTGACCGGATTGAGGCTGGCACCCTGATGGTGGCGGCGGGAATCACCAGGGGCAATGTCCTGATCAGGGGATGTCGACTGGCACACATGGAGGCCGTGATTGGGAAGTTGCGGGAGGTAGGGATTGAAATCTCCCCCCTTGAGGGGGGGGCGGTGCGGGTCGTCGGTGACAGCAGAGTTCGGAGCGTGGATGTCAAGACCCTTCCCTATCCGGGGTTCCCCACTGATATGCAGGCGCAGTTTATGGCATTGATGACGGTAGCCAATGGACTCAGCGCCATCTCGGAGAGCATCTTCGAGAATAGATTTATGCACGTCAGCGAGCTGAAAAGGATGGGCGCCGATATCCGTGTGCAGGGCTCGACAGCCATCGTCACGGGCGTGCCCCGGTTGAGCGGGGCACAGGTGATGGCCACTGATCTGCGGGCCAGCGCCTCGCTGGTGCTGGCAGGCCTGGCTGCCGAGGGGCAGACGGTGATCTCCCGAGCCTATCACCTGGAGCGAGGATATGAGGATCTGGTGGGAAAGCTTGCTGTCCTGGGGGCCACTGTGAGGGAGGTTGATCTGAATGAGGATACTGGAGAGCAGGAATAAGGGGTTTGAGCGGGAACTGGATGCCATCCTCGCCCAGAGGCGGGAGGAGATGGCGGGGGTAGAAGAGGCGGTGCGGGAGATTATCGAGGGGGTGCGCGCCGACGGTGACGAGGCCCTGATCCGATATACTCGCCAGTTCGATGGGGTCAAAATCTCGTCCACGGAGATGGAACTCCCTAAGAAGGAGTGGACGCGTGCCCGGAAGGGTATTGATAAAGAGACCCTCGCCTCCCTCCAGCGGGCCGCAGACCGCATCGAATCTTTCCACCGCCACCAGCTTGCTCGCTCCTGGTTTGATACCGAGAAGGGTGTCGTGCGGGGTCAGATGGTGCGCCCCATGACCATGGCTGGTGTCTATGTCCCCGGGGGAAAGGCTGCCTACCCCTCCTCGTTGCTCATGAACGTCATCCCCGCCAAGGTGGCGGGGGTGGAGGAGGTGGTGGTCATGACCCCGCCCTCCAAAGATGGGATCAACCCTTATATCTTGGCGGCCGCCCAGCTGGCAGGTGCTGATCGGGTCCTGTGGGTCGGCGGGGCCCAGGCCATTGCTGCCTTGGCCTATGGGACGAAGACCGTGCCACGGGCCGATATCGTCGTGGGGCCGGGTAACGTCTACGTGACCACGGCCAAGCGGCTGCTGTACGGAGTCATCATGGTAGATCTGGTGGCGGGGCCCAGTGAGATCCTGGTGGTGGCCGATGGGTCAACGCCGCCGGGTTTTATCGCCGCCGACCTCCTCTCACAGGCTGAGCACGATGAGATGGCTTGGCCGATACTCATCACCCCATCCCGGGAGTTCGCACAGCAGGTAGAGCGAGAGGCGGCACAGATGACCAAGAGCCTCCCCCGGCACGAGATCATCACGACCTGCCTTGATCGCCATGGGATCATGATCCTCGTACAGGACCTTGCCGAGGGAATGGGGATCGCCAATCGGATCGCCCCCGAACACTTGGAGCTAGCGCTCCAGGACCCTCTGAGGTGGTTGGGGGAGGTGAAGCATGCCGGGGCCGTCTTCCTTGGTCCCTATACACCCGAGGCAGTGGGGGATTACCTGGGGGGGCCAAACCATGTGCTGCCCACAGGGGGCACTGCCCGATTCTTCTCCCCCCTGGGTGTGGAGCACTTTGTCAAGCGGACCAATATCCTCTCCTTCTCCCAGGAGGCCCTGAAGGGGGTGCGGGAGGATGTGACCCGATTGGCCCGTCTGGAGGGACTGGAGGCCCATGCCCGGGCCGTAGAGGTGAGAGGAAAGGAGGATTAACGTAATGGCACGAAGAGCCCAGGTTGAACGCAAGACCAAAGAGACCGCAATCTCCCTCTCCATTGATCTGGACGGCACGGGGAAAGCGGAGATCTCCACCGGGATCCCGTTCTTCGACCACATGCTCTCCCTCATGGCCATGCATGGGCTGTTCGATCTGACCTTGCGAGCCAAGGGGGATCTCGAGGTCGACTTTCACCACACGGTTGAGGATGTGGGGATTGCCTTGGGAGCGGGGATCAAGAAGGCCCTGGGGGATGGGACGGGGATCAAGCGGTTCGGGGAGGCCCTGGTACCCATGGACGAGGCCCTGGGCCGGGTGGTCTTGGACGTCTCCGGCCGCCCCTATCTCGGCTACCGGGTCAAGGCCAGCGGGGGGATCAAGGACTTCAGCGCAGAGTTGATAGAATCCTTCTTCAAGGCCGTGGCGGACCACGCCGGCATAACCCTCCACCTCGACCTCCTGTACGGCACAAACCTCCACCACATCGTGGAGGCGATCTTCAAAGGCTTCGGCAGGGCCCTGGATGCGGCCACCCGCCTGGATGAGAGGAGGACAGGGGTCCCGTCTACCAAGGGCAAACTATAACTTATGTATTAGGGGACTACCTATGAATTGTCAGATGAAAAAGAGCAGGTTCGTAGTCGTCGAGGCCATCCTTGGCCTCCTTATCTTTCTTCTTCCCGCCGTGTGCCATCCCCAAGAAGAGATGGAGCGGATTGTGCCACGCCAGAAGGTGGCAGTCCTCCCCTTTCTGCTCGTCAAGCCCCAGGTGCAGGGGGAGCGGGTGGTCAAGGGGTTATGGGGGAATTTTTTCTTCAGGACCGGAGAGATACCCACCCGCGCGGGATCTGAGGTAACGGCGATCTTCCATCGTCAACTCAATCACCTGGACAGGTGCGAGCTGATCCCCCTGAATCAGGCGCAGGCCGTTGCCGAGGAAGTGGACCCCAGGGCCTTCCGGCAGGACCCCGTCGGGGTAGCAGCGCAGATCGGACAGGATCTCGGCCTCTATGCGGTTGTAATTGGGGGGGTCTACCGGTTCGAACAGCGCCGGGGGAGCGCCGTGGGTGTGGAGAGCCCTGCCTCAGCGGCCTTTGACGCCCACCTGGTCCGGGCCTCGGACAAAAAGGTGCTCTGGAGCGGTAGGTTCGACGAGACGCAGCATTCCTTGAGCGAAAACGCCCTGAAGATCTCCTCCTTTCTCAAAGGGGGCGCACAGTGGGTGACGGTGGAGCGGTGGACCGCCATCGGCGTTGAATCGGTCCTGCGCACCTTTCCTGTCCTCAGTCGTTAGCACTGCTTATGCTGGTAATCCCGGCCATAGACCTTAAAGGGGGTCGGTGTGTGCGCCTGCGCCAGGGAAGGATGGAGGACGAGACGGTCTACTCCCTTGAGCCGGACAAGGTAGCGGCGCAATGGAAGGCCGCGGGGGCCGAGTGGATCCACGTGGTCGATCTCGATGGGGCTGTAACCGGCGTGCCAGTCAATGTCGAAGCAGTCAAGGCCATCCGCGCGGCAGTGGGGATCCCCCTGCAGCTCGGAGGGGGGATCAGGGACCTGGAGGCCATCGATGAGTGGATCTCCGTCGGAATCGAGCGGGTGGTCCTGGGGACAGCCGCAACAGAAGACCCCTCCATGATTAAAGAGGCGTGCCGGCGGTATCCTGATCGCATTGCCGTGGGGATCGACGCACGGGAAGGTGAGGTCCTGGTCCGGGGATGGCTCACGGGGACCTCCCGGCAGGCGGTCGATGTGGCCAGGGAGATGGAAGCATATGGAGCAGCGGTCATCATCTTCACCGACATCAGCAGGGATGGGATGGGCGGTGGGATCAACTTGGTTCAGGCAAGGGAGGTAGCCCAGGCGGTGAACATCCCTCTCATCGTCTCAGGAGGAGTAGGGGCACTGGAGGACATCAGGGCGGCGAAGGCTTTGGCCCCCTCTGGGGTCGTCGGGGTCATCACGGGCCGGGCCCTGTATGAGGGGACCGTGGACTTGGCTGAGGCCATCAGGGTTGCCAAAGGGGCATGAGATATGCTGGCCAAGCGGATCATACCATGTCTCGACGTCAAGGACGGCAGGGTGGTCAAGGGTACCAACTTCGTGAACCTGCGCGATGCAGGGGACCCCGTCGAAAACGCCACGGCCTACGACCAGCAGGGGGCTGATGAGCTCACCTTCCTCGACATCACCGCCTCGCATGAGCGGCGACCGATCATCCTCGAGGTGGTGCGCCGGACCGCCGAGAAGGTCTTTATGCCCCTGACGGTGGGGGGCGGGGTGCGGGCATTGGAGGATATCCGCGAACTCTTGAAGGCAGGGGCGGACAAGGTGAGCATCAACACCGCGGCGGTGGCGGAACCGGCGTTCGTCCGGCGGGCCGCAGAGCGGTTCGGCAGCCAGTGCATCGTGGTGGCCATCGACGCCAAGAGTCGCAATGGCGGTTGGGAGGTCTACACCCACGGGGGGAGGGTCTCCACGGGTATCGATGCCCTCGACTGGTCACAGCGGATAGAGGACTACGGGGCCGGCGAGATCCTGCTGACCAGCATGGACCGGGATGGCACCCGCCTGGGCTATGACCTGGAGCTTACCCGCGCCGTGGTCGATACGGTGCGAGTGCCGGTGATTGCCTCCGGGGGTGTGGGGGCACTGGAGCACCTCTACGAAGGCCTCATCATCGGGGGGGCGAGCGCGGTCCTGGCAGCCTCCATCTTTCACTACAGGGAGTATGCCATCAAAGAGGTGAAAGAGTGGCTCCGGGAAAAGGGGGTGCGGGTCAGACCCTAGATGAGACGATTCATTGTTCTGCTGGCGACATGGTGGGGGGTCGGGTTTTGCCCCCTCGCCCCTGGCACCGTCGGGACCCTGGCGGCCATCCCCCTCTTTTTTCTCCTCTCCCTCCTTCCTCTCTGGGTTTACCTGCCCTGCGTGCTGGGGATTGGGCTTGTGGCTTGCTGGGCCGCTGGGCGGGCGGAGCAGATCTTCGGGGAGCAGGACCATCGGGCCATCGTCATCGATGAGGTGGTAGGGTTTTTGGCGGTCATGACCGCCTTGCCTCCCACCTGGCCCTATCTCCTCACCGGCTTTTGTTTCTTTCGCATCTTTGACATCCTCAAACCCCCACCCATCCGCTTCGTGGAGCGGAAGGTGAAAGGGGGTTGCGGCGTGGTCCTCGACGACGTGCTGGCTGCTCTCTACGCCCACATCGTCCTGCGCGCCTTTCTTCTCGTTCTCCCCTTCAACGTCTAAAGAAATTAAGACAGGCGATTTGTAAGAATCCACCTTTTCAACATACTGCACGTATGTAGAGTAGAATATGATAGGGATTGGTTGTTGCGAATGTGATTCGAATTGCAGTTTGGAACTTGAATAATCATCCGAAACATGTATAACTTGCGTCGATGAAAATCCGCCTGCTATTCCTCTTCTGGAGTCTGTGGTTTCTTAATTTCTCGACCAGATCAATCTTGTCTCCCCTGCTACCTCTTATCGAAGATGAGCTGGTCTTAACGCATGCTCGCGCAGGCAGCCTGTTTTTATGTATGTCCTTTGGCTTTACTTTGTCTGTATTCATGTCAGGCTGGATATCCAAACATATTGGCTATAAACGATCCATCATCATCAGTTTTTTTGCTCTGGCATTAGCATTAATTGGCTTTAGATTTGCTGAGACATACTTTTATTTCGCAGCGGTCTCCTTTTTCGTAGGGCTCACATCGGGGATCTATTTTCCCTGCGCAATTCCCCTGATAACGTCAATCTTTAGCCGAGAGAACTGGGGTAAGGTCATCGGCTTCCATGAAACGGCTGCTTCTTCCAGCTTCCTTGCCATTCCCATACTGGTAACCCTTGCCCTCCGTTTTTTCCACTGGAAGTCATGTTTTCTCATACTCAGCGGGGCATGCCTGCTGGTCATCTTTTTTTTCTGGGTGTTTTCCCCCGGTCCGCGTCCCGGAGAGGCGAAGAAGAGCAGTTATTCCTCGGTGCTGCGCCGCAAAGATTTCTGGTTAGTAAACATAATCTGGACTGTTAACGGAATAGCCACCTACGGTATCTACATTATCACTCCCCTCTTTCTTGTAACGGAGAGAGGGTTGCAGTTGGAATTGGCTAACACCATCTTCGGTATTTCGCGGATTGGGGGGGTGCTTGCCACAATCCTGATCGGGTTTGTCCTTGACAGGATACCGGTCAAGAAAATTCTTTTCTTTATCATAATAATTACAGGACTCTCAACCATAGGTGTGGCCCTGGCTCAGGTCTTTTGGTTGCTGGTTGGAATGCTCATTATTCAGGCTACAGTGAGTGTGGCATTCTTCCCATCCGCCATCATGGCTATCTCCAAGATCACTCGCCTTGACGAAAGAAGCACCTTTATGGGCTTGATTTTAGTCATTGCCTCGTTATGCGGGGTGGGGATTGCTCCGGCCGCCTTGGGCGCGGTGGCCGATACCTGGAGTTTTCAGGTCGGCATTCTGGTCGTGGGAGTACTGTCATCACTTTCCTTCGTGGTGATAAGGGGACTAAAAGCATTAGAGTAGAGTCCTCTGTTAGCCCTAGCGTCTCTTGATGATTGCAGCAGGAAAGACCCTCAAGGAGAAAGCCCGCAAGTTCTCCTTAGCTCGTTCCACCATCACCAGTTATCGCCCCCGCGATTTGAGGGAGAAAGGACATGTAAACCAAGGCAGAACTTATTCGTCGCGCTGTAGAAAGTAGCCTTGTCTGTTAAACGAACCGACCCCCTGTTGATTTGTAGTATAATGACTACGCAACCAATCAAAATTCTACATTGAAATAGTCACCGTACTATTGCCCCTTTTTTGTTGTTGGTAAGGTCCCTTCCATCTAACTATCACAATTTATTTTAGGCGATTATATACTTGGCAAACCAAGAATTATTCAAATTTATAAATTTCTTTATCTTTTTATTTTTTAATGCCTCTATTTTTTATTTTTTTGCTAAGTTCAATATTTTCTTCCCACAAGCGTTCTATTTCCTCCCGTTTTTTCTTGTTATCATCCCACAATGCGATAACAGCCATAATTAAGATACCGATAATGATGCCATGCCATTTCTGAGGTTCATTTATATAGTCGTATAAGAATGCACCACCAAATAGTACGACAAGAACAATTATAAATATTCGCCCCCTTCTTTCAGCTCTCTTGTCTTGCATTTTGTCTGCTCTTCTTTTTTTTGTTTTTAGGGGGTTTAGATAATGGTGGAACTATTAATAAACCAGCTACAATTTTCCTAAATGTCAATTCATCAATTTTTGATTGTTGTATATTTTTCTTTCTTTTTTCTTGCATTATTTGGTTCCGGGCAATGGAAGCTTCATTTGTGGAGGTAATGGTGGTTTAATAATTGTTAATGGATAACCCATTACATCTCCGTTAAGAGCCAATAAATTCATCCCTCCCTTTTTCCCTTCATCAAATGTATAAAATGCGTCAACATTATAAACAATTGCTGCTGCTAGATGTTGTGCATCTAGGTCTGTCATTTCCCTGTTTGGTAGCTTCCCTGCACCGATATTATAATACTCCCCTAATCTACCAGCTAAGTCAGATATAGGATAATCCACATCAACCCAATGAACAAATTTATGTTTTAAAAAATCAGTAAATTTTTTATCGGCTTCTTCCCCAATTTTAGTTTTGAAAATTTCCTGCCTTATTGCTGCACAAACCATCATTGCCATTTCGCCCTTTTCTATTTTTTTACTGCCCAATACACCCCTTCCATTTCATTATTTGATCTCGGTTCATTTTGGAGCCAAGCTATAAATATATTGGTGTCCCAATATACTAAATCAACTTTTTTGCTCATTTCTTATCTTTCTTACATAATCCTCGGATGCCATGCCTTCTGTAAGATTTGGTACGATACCCAATAAATCATCAAATGTTGGTAGTTCATCTTCTAATGGCAAAATATCCATATCTTTAACAACAATTTGATAAGGAAATCTAGACATCTTTTTATAATGAAGAACACCATGGACCTCTATAAAACGACCAACCGCCTTTATTGCTGTTTCTTTTAAATCTTCTGGGAAATGGCAAGTTACTTTAGAGGGGCCAATTGGTGGATAGATTCTGAACACATTTTGACCACCATGAATGTTAATATACTCTAAATCTCCCCTAATAAAACCAACATAAGTAATATCCTTTGCTAACGCAACATTTATGCTGTTTTTAAACTGAGCGTTGATTTCTACCCCTCTACCATTTACATGAAAATTGATAGACTCCACTTGTTTCTCTATTAAATCAGTAATTGCGACCATATCTTCTATTAATCCGTACTCAAAATCTTGTTTTTCAAAAGTCCCCTCTCGAACGGAATTATACATATCAAATACTTTTGTTGTTACTTCCAGACCATAATCTTTTTTGGGATCTTCGGGGATCGGCTCCATAACTAAATTAGCAGGACTTGCATAACTCATGTCAACAATTCGCAAATAAAAAGATGGTCTCCCACTTTTTGTGACTATTTTATCCATGCGGTTTATATTTTTTACAAAATTAGATACGGCGGTCATAAGCGCATTAACACGAACATATCCCTGATCCTTGGGCAACCCATTTATTGTAATTTTAATTTGGCTTTTATCCATGGCATTACCCTCAATCTTTTTTAGCTTTTCGCTATGGTTGACGAGTCCCGGTAAAATAGCCGCCTACCACCAGATTCCTCAATAATTCTTGTTAGACGAAGATGATTTTCTTCCATTCTATTATTCCACCTAAAATTAAACTCATTTAAATATCTTTCAATATGGGTTTCACTAATATGATGGAACGTCCCCAATATACCACGTTTCAATAAGGAAAAATAAGATTCGGCAAAATTGGTATGTATAATGCCACGAACGTATTCTCTGGTTCCGTGAGTAACAACAGAGTGACTCGCCACATACTTTTCCAACCCATTATAAGAAGGAAATTCATCAGTCATAACATGTGCCGTATCTGCAACATTTTTTCTTATCAAAGTTTTAAGCGTTTTAGATTTAACATCATCAACCTTAAAAGACAAGGCTTTCCCATTACGTTGGATTAATGCAAAAACTTTGGTTTTATTCTTTGCCCCCCGCCCCCTTTTCCCCCTAGCTCTTCCTCCAATATATGTTTCGTCCGCCTCAACTATCCCTTGGAGCTTATCAGAAAGGGGGTGCTGAGGCATTGCCAAACGAACACGATGAGCCATAAACCATGCACTTTTATAGGTAATACCAAGCATCTGATGTAACTGATTAGCAGAAATGCCCTTTTTACTAGAACATACTAAATAGATCGCCATAAGCCATTTAGCGAGGGGAATATGGCTACCCTCAAAGATAGTTCCAACAGTCACGGTAAACTGCTTCCTGCAATGTCCACATTTCCACAGACCAGGACGAGTAGATTTCCCTTTAAGTTCATAGACTTTATCACTCCCATTGCAGTGAGGGCAAATTGGTCCATCGGGCCATCTAATACTTTCAAGATATTCCCTTGCCTTGTTTTCATCGTGGAAAATCTGATTGGTAATTGTAATGTTTTTCATGGCTTGACTCTCCTATGATTTTCTATCTATGATTATATCATAGGATTTGGGTTTGTCAAGTATATAATCGCCTTATTTTATACGCCCTGTGGCATTCTGCCTCTAGGGCATATAAAAAGTTATGGGTTAGGAAACAACAAGGCGGTATTAGGTAAGGCAATCACTTATTGATAAAATGTATTATAATGAACTCATGAGGCTCCAAGGCAATCACCGTATGAGGGGTTTCTCCTTGGAAATAGCACAGGTCACCCTCATTGAGTTCATATTCCTCATTACCATACTTCACTATACTTTTGCCTTTGGTTACGTAGGCAAGCTCAGATCCTCTGTTTGTATGCCTGCTGATAAATTCCCCTTTTTCAGCCTTTCCAAAGCTAATGGCGATATTCTCATCTATGAAACCCCGTGGAGCAAGGAGCCTTAATTGAAGCTTTTCGCTTGCAATAACAGGTTGTTTATTAGCTTTGATATGAACAACCTCTTTTGCCTTTTGATCGAAAAAGGACAAAATCGGATAATTAAGATGAGAGGCTATATCATTCAAGAGAGTTACTGATGGACTTACTTTACCGGTCTCAATCCTATAGATGGTTAAGTAGCTCACCCCCACTTTTTCAGCGAGCTGCTTCATCGAAAATCCTGAGCGCTTTCGTAACTCTCGAATTCTATTGCCTATGTCCAAAATGTGTATATTTATCAAAATTTTTAAAAAGTCAATTTATTTGTTCAAAATATGGTACTTAAGTTTGAATCTGCGTTTTTTGAGGTGTGGGTAAGAATGCTTTATTAGATTCCATGAAACTTCTTAAGCGAGACCCTTTTCGGAAGGGGAATAAAGTTTTCATTTGTTCAAGCTGATTTTACAAATTATAAACAAGAACCTTGACTTTTTTAAAAATCTGATATAAGAGAGGGAGCATTAAACCCTTGCAATTTGAACACTCCACTGTCTGCTGTTACGTAATGTGATTGTGCTAATTGACAAAAGAGACAAGGATAACCTTGGGTAGGAGACTGTGACGGTGAAAGCTGATAATCAGGTAAAATTACGGATTGACCACCTCTCACTGAGCTTTGGCGGCGTCCAGGCCCTTAATGACGTGAGTATTGATATCAGGGACAAAGAGATACTTGCCATTATCGGACCGAATGGCGCCGGCAAGACCGCCCTCCTCAACTGTATCAACGGTTTCTACAGACCTCAAAAAGGTGAGATTTACTATAATGGGCACAGAATCACTCGAATGCGCCCTGATAAGCTGGCTAAACGCGGGATTGCGAGGACCTTTCAGAATATCGAGCTGTACGCCGGGCTCAGCGCTGAAGATAATATCATGGCTGCCAGGCACGTGCTGATGCACCAGAACTTCATCACGGGGGCGCTTTATGTTGGCTGGGCACTGAAGGAGGAAATCGAGCAGCGGCGGACGGCAGAGGAGATTATCGACTTCCTCGAGATAGCACCGATTAGAAAGACGGTAGTTGGTGTCCTGCCATACGGCATGCGAAAAAGGATTGAGCTGGGAAGGGCATTAGCCCTGGAACCGACAGTATTGCTGCTTGACGAGCCGATGGCGGGGATGAACCTGGAAGAAAAGGAAGATATTGCCCGATTCATCATTGATATATTTGAAGGGCAGGGGACTACCTATCCTGATACCCCTGTGCTCAGGGACGGGATCAGTTGTATCATCCTGGTCGAACATGATATGGGTGTAGTCATGGACATCGCGGATAGGATTGTCGTCCTGGACTTTGGGCGCAAGATCGCCGAGGGTACCCCTGCCGAGATCAAGGCTAACCCCAAGGTCATCAGCGCTTATCTGGGACAGGAACAATAAGCATGAACTAGGATCTCAGAGGAATAGAGAAGGCAGATTATGATCTGTGTGAGAATTTACGAGGGCTCTGCAGGGAGAAAAAGGCTCACGGTGCAGTCGTTGCTGTGCTTTTGAGCCTTTAGAGTTTAAAAAGATAGAGAAGACTGGAATACTATAACAATAAGGCCAAGGTAGATCAGACTAAATGCTCGACGTAAAAAATATTGAAGTTGCCTACATGAACGTGATTCAGGTGCTCCGAGGCGTATCCCTGGAAGTAGATGACGGCAAGATCGTCGCCCTGCTTGGGGCCAATGGCGCGGGCAAGACCACCACCCTCAAGGCAATATCAGGGATGCTCAAGACGGAAGAAGGAGAGGTAACCGACGGCAGCATCGAATTTAACGGCAAGAGGATAGACCGGTATGGCCCGGAGTATATAGCTGCCCTCGGGATAAGCCAGGCGATGGAAGGACGAAGGGTTCTTGAGCACCTCAGTGTGGAGGAGAACTTACTCGTGGGTGCTTACACCCGCAAAGACCGGGGTCAAATCAAGCGGGACATAGAAATGGTCTTTGATTGGTTTCCCAAGATCAAAGGCCTCCGTCGTCAGATGAGTGGTTATCTGTCAGGCGGTGAACAGCAGATGCTGGTGATAGGGCGGGCGCTCATGGCACGTCCCAAGCTGATGCTGTTGGATGAGCCTTCCCTTGGCTTGGCCCCTTTGCTGGTGCAAGAGATCTATGAGATTATTCGGGGAATTAATGCCGAAGAAAAGGTATCGATACTCCTCGTGGAGCAGAACGCCCGGGCTGCCCTGGGTATCGCTCATTATGGGTATATCATCGAAAATGGCAGGGTCGTGCTGAGTGGACCGGCAGACCAACTAAGAGATAACGAGGATGTCCAGGAATTCTATTTGGGGTTATCGGCTCTTGGTTCCCAAAAGAGCTATCGGGATGTTAAGCACTATCGGCGCAAGAAGAGATGGCTGGCGTAATTTAACAAAGAGAAGGGCATGAGGTTATGACGGCCGGAACAGACCAATTAGACCAATTCAACGGAGTAAAGGGTGACACCTGGCCCAAAATCCTCACCTATAACTGTGAACAATATGGCTCTCGGCATCGAGCCATGCGCCATAAGCACTATGGTATCTGGCAGCCTTATACGTGGAAGGACTACTATCTCAATGTCAAATATCTGGCGCTTGGTTTACTATCCCTCGGATGTAAGCCGGAGGATAAGGTGCTCATTATCGGGGATAATGCCCCCCAGTGGTATTTTGCCGAGCTTGCCGCCCAGGCTATCCATGGGGCCTCAGTGGGGGTATATTCGGATTTAACGCCATTGGAGATACACTATATTGCCGAAAACTCCGAGGCAAGATTTGCTATTGTTGAAGATCAAGAACAGGTTGATAAGCTGCTTGAAGTCAAGGGAGAACTTCCCCTCCTCAAAAAGATTATTTACTGGAACTATAAAGGACTCGCCCACACTGATGACCCCCTGTTAGTGGGATATCGGGAGGTGCGGGAGCTTGGTGAACAATACGAAAAGGAAAACCCCGGCGTTTTTGAGCAGCATGTGAAAACCGGCACGGCTGATGATGTCTGCGCCATCGTGTACACCTCGGGAACCACCGGGGACGCTCCCAAGGGGGCTGTCCACACCTATAGGACGATGAGGGCTAGTATTGAGTCTCTCCTGCAGCTCGACCCCTGGTCTGAGAAGGATAATATTGTCCCTTCCTTGCCACCAGCCTGGATAACTGAGCAATGGTTCGCGATTGGGTGCCACCTGCTCTCAGGGAGCACCTTGAACTTTGCAGAAGCGCCGGAGACCCAGCAACGGGATGCCCAAGAGATAGAACCCAGCATTGTATTCCAAGGGGCCCGCCTGTGGGGGAGCCAGGCAGCCACGGTGCACGCACAGATTCTCACTGCTGACGCCGTCAAGCGGTTTGTCTTCCGTCTGTTCATGCCCATCGGCTATAAGATGGCCGATGTGAAATTTCAGGGGAAGAAACCAAATGTATTCCTCACCATACTGCACGGCTTGGCTTATCTCGTCCTCTTGAGGCCCATCAGAAAGCGCATGGGGCTGTCCAATGCCAGAATCTGCTATACCCTCGGGGCTGTTTTGAGTCCCGATGCCTTCAGATTCTATCATGCCCTCAATGTTCCTCTCAAAAGCCTGTATGGGACAACCGAGGGTGGAATTCTGACAGGAGCCACGAATGATGATATCCGCTTGGATACGGTCGGCCCTGTGCACAAGGGAATAGAGGTAAGAATATCCGCTGATGGTGAGCTCATGTATCGGCATCCCGGTACCTTCCTCGGCTATTATAAGGAGCCGAAGCAGACCGCCAAGGAACTGAGAGAGGGATGGTTCTGCAGTGGAGACAGTTGTTTTATAAGGAAAGATGGACACCTTGTCTTTGTCGATAGGGTGCAGGATCTGGTTGAGCTGGCCAGCGGAGACAGGCTGGCCCCCCAAGTGATCGAGAGCCGGCTGAGGTCCAGCCCTTATATTAAGGATGCCTGGGTTCTGGCCGGGCCTAAAAAGGCCTACCCATCGGCTATCATAGTAATCGACTCTCATACGGTCAGCAGATGGGCAGGGCAGCGGGGGGTGGTATTTAGCAACTTCGCCGAGCTTTCCCAGAGGCCGGAGGTCTATGAGTTGGTAAAGCACGATATCGAAGAGGTAAACAGGAGCGTTCCACCTGGCTCCAGGGTGGGAAAATACCTTATTCTCCACAAGGAATTCGATCCTGACGAGGGTGAATTAACCAGAACCAGGAAATTGAGACGGCAGCTTTTGGCAGAGCGTTATCGCACGTTGATCCGAGCAATCTATGATGATAAGGCCGAGGTGCCGATAGAAACTCAGATCGGATCCCAGGCCCAGGATGGACGGATGGGCACCGTAAAGACGATGCTGAGGATCAAGTCAGTTATTAAGTCTTCTAAACAGTCGAAGCCTGCTGAAAAATCCGTGAAGAGGCCGGTTAAAAAATCAGCGAAAAAGCCTGCCCAAAGATCCGTTAAAGGGGATACCATATGATGACCTTCTTGCTCCAATTAGTGGTAACCGGCCTTGCCCAAGGCATGATCTATGCACTCATCGCTATAGGTTTTGTGATCATCCTGAAATGCTCCGAGGTGTTTAACATTGCCCAGGGACACTTTGTCTTGATCGGCGGCTATCTCGGTTATACCTTTTTGGTGCCGTTCGGCCTACCGATATGGGGCGCCCTCGGATTGGCGATAGTCACGGCAATCATCATGGGCTTGGCAATAGAACGCCTTACCCTCCGCCCTCTGATGGGTGAGCCGGTACTCGCCGTCGTCATGGTGACTATAGCCCTCGCCACGGTATTGGGAGGGCTGGCAACCCTGCTCTGGGGCGCCGAATACAAGGCTTACCATGGATTACTGCCGACTATAAACCTGAAGGTAGGCACGATATCCATACCCTCGGAGTCTTTGATTGGACTCATCGTGTCTGTTATTTGTGTGGCGCTACTCATGCTCCTCTTCCGCTATACCAAGATCGGGCTGGCGATGAGGGCCACTGCCGAGGACCTACAGGTGGTGCAGAGCGTGGGTATCAAGGCAACCACCGTCTATGCCGTCTCCTGGGCCATTGCCTGTGTCGTCGGTGTGATCGGCGGCATCCTGTTGGGCGGCGTATCCGGCGCGAATATGGATCTTGCTAATGTCGGCCTCAAGGCATTCGCGGTCGTGCTGCTGGGTGGGCTGAATTCCATCGGCGGGGCCATTGTAGCCGGCATAATACTGGGTATGCTGGAGAATGTCGCTGCCGGGTACCTGGACCCACTCCTGCCCGGGGGTGGACTGGCTCAGGTATTCCCCTTTATCGTTATGATCATCGTGCTCATCTTCAGGCCGTACGGGCTCTTTGGCCTGGTCAGGATAGAGAGGATTTAACCCATGGGTCTTGGCTCCGGAACCTTCCACGAAAATTATGCGCAGGATATGGCTATCTTCCCTACCAAGCTGCATTGGGGAGTTTTAGCGGCCTTCCTCATCGTTCTCTTCGCCTGCCCGCTCTTTACCAGCGATCGGATGCTGACCATACTGACCATGATGGGTATTGCCGTTATCAGCGTCCATGGGCTCAATATTCTCACCGGCTATTGCGGCCAAATCTCCATCGGCCATGCGGGCTTTATGGCAGTCGGCGGGTATACCTCGGCTGTTTTGTGCGCCAAGCTTGGCTTACCATTCTGGGCGGCCCTCCCCTGTGGTGCCCTGGCCGCGGGAATAGCAGGTTTGATCTTCGGCCTTCCATCCTTAAAGATCAAGGGCTTCTACCTTATTATGGCGACCATCGCCGCTCATTTTATCATCATCTGGACGATAATCCAACTCCGCAGCATCACCGGCGGGCCTGATGGCTTAAGTGTGCCCAAACCTGCGATAGGGAGTATCGTGCTGAGCTCCAAGACCAACTATTTTTACCTGGTGATGATACTTACCTGTCTGGCTACGCTCCTGGCTAAAAACATCGTACGGAGCAGGGCAGGCAGGGCCTTCATCGCCATCCGGGATAACGACCTGGCGGCTGAGGTCATGGGGGTTAGTCTGTGGAGTTACAAGCTCCAGGCATTCTTTATCGGCTGTGTCTATGCCGGCGTGGCCGGGTCACTGCTCGTTCACTATATTAGTTTCGCCAGTACAGACCAGTTTCCCTTTATGGATTCAGTCTGGTATCTGGGTATGTTAATCGTGGGGGGTATGGGGAGTGTTACCGGGGCTGTCTTTGGCGCCGTTGCCCTCAAACTGCTGGATGAGCTGGTTACGATGGTGGGCCCCATTCTATCCGCAGCCGTTGCTCCCCAGGCAGCCGCCTCGTTGGCCCTCATGTCACACGGATTGATAATCATCATCTTCCTCATTTTTGAACCCCGGGGACTTTATCACCGGTGGGATATTATCAAGGCCTATTTCAGGCTATGGCCTTTTTCACATCGAGAATGAAGGTGAAGGGAGGTGATGAAATTCAAAAAACCGCCTCATTTAGAAAGGCGGGTAAAATAAACCAGAAGAAAGGAGGAGATAAAGAGGCTAAACTGAGGTTGGGGTTAGTTTATGGTGTAGACTTAAGCATAAACTATATTTGGGAAAAGTAACGAAGGAGGAGAAAATGACTAAGATGAGATTGTCGTTAGTAACTGTTGTAGCTATTGTGTTGATAGCAGCATCATTATTGCCTGTGAGCGCCCATGCCGAAAAAGTACTCTATGTCGGCGGCACCCAGTCGCTCACCGGGCCCTTTGCTGAGGATTCAGCGGCAGTGCTGGCTGCCATGGAGGACTATGTCAAATATGTCAATGAGACAAAGATGCTGGCCCCGTGGCGAAAAGACAAATTCCCCGACGATATCACCCTGGAGGTGATGTGGCGGGATGATGAGCTCAAACCGGCTAAGGCGATGTCAATCTATGAAGAGCTCAAGGCCAAGGGAATGTTAGTCGCCAGGATATCGGGGTCCCCTATAGCGCTGGCACTCAAGGACAGATTATGGGAGGATGGGATGGGCGCCACGAGCATGGCCACCGGATCCTACTACCTGTCGCCGCCTCAAAGCTGCTTCACCTATTATCCTATTTATACCGATTCCTTGGGCGCCATCGCCGACTGGTTCAAAAAGAGTTGGAAGGAAAAAAGGAAACCACGGGTTGCCTATCTGACCGCCGACAACGCCATGGGCAGGTCGATTGAGATCCCTGAGATGAAGGCGTATCTCGAGAAGATCGGCTATGAGTTTGTGGGCACCCAGTATGTGCCTCTGGTGTGTACCTCGCCGCCGACCACCCAGCTCACGTGGCTGAAACAAAACAATGTTGACCTTGCCCTGGGCGTTATGATCAATCCCGGGTCACAGCCGACGGTAAAGGAGATGGTCAGGCTGGGTATGGGACCCTATCAGCCCTACAAGATGACCTTTGGTGTCGGCGCACCAGGTCACGCAGCCGTGTTCGCCGCGGCCATGGGTGAGCTGGGTGACGGGTATGTCTGCGCTGGTAGCTTCCGCCCCATGGACGACCTCTCCGTCCCGGGGATAAAGTTCTGCAGCGACCTGCAGGATAAGTACCGCACCGGCAAGCGGGTCACCCACATCATGTATGAGGCAGGGGTCCTTGAGGCCATGATCCAGGTTGAGGCGTTACGGCTGGCCATGAAAAAGGTGCCTTTTGAAGAGCTCACGCCGCGTGACGTGCTGGAGAAAGGCTTCTTCAAGATCAAAAAGCTTGACACCGGTGACATAAGCAGTACACCACTGACCTATGGTGAGGGCGATATCGAGGGTGTTGATGAGATACGTATTGACCAGGTGCAGAAGGGCAAGGTGGTACCAGTGGGTCTCTACCCATTGCGCCACATCTATACAAAAAAATAAGCACAACTCATTGTTATTCCAGGGGCTCTATACTAGAGCCCCTGGACACCCTCATTGAAACTAAAAGACAGCTTTTCCTTCATACTATATTGCCTTAGCAAGATGCTCTTACAGTAAAGGATAAGCGGGAAAGGGTCCGTTTCACATGATTCTCACTCAAGAAGATGTAGCTATTTTAGACAAGTTTGCATTTGACGTACCGCCGATAGGCGTGAAATTCGTGGCCCAACAACCGGATATGGTTGAGCGGCTTGATGAAAAGTTGGCTCTCTGCGAAATGCTCAAGAAGGCGCAGGAAGGGAATGCCTTTTTTGCAGACGCAAACAACCATACCTGTGAGGCTGGTCTGTATGTATTAGGGCAGGCAGATGCCCCAGGGCCTTTTATCAGTGGAGCATTTGGGGCCGGGTTACAGATTTTCGCGGAGCCGCGTTCCGCCGGTAGATTGTACCACTATATCCCAAAAATAGGGAAAGACGTGGTTAATTATGTTGCCTTTTCCCCGCTGGATACGCTCCCCTTCGACCCGGATGTCTTGATCATCCTCGCCGAGACCAGCCAGACGGAAATCTTGCTGCGGGCAATGAGCTATAGAACGGGGAAGATGTGGGTGAGCAAGTACTCGCCTGCGATAGGATGCGCATGGATTTTAACGTATCCCTATCTCACCGGGGAACTGAATTATGCCGTTACCGGTCTTGGCCATGGGATGAAGCGGAGAAAACTCTTTCCCGAAGGTCGACAATTTGTAGCTATCCCCTTTGACGTGCTGCCTGGACTGCTACAGACCTTGCAGGATATGCCATGGGTCCTTCCTGCGTATAAGCCGGACGGACCGGAATTTGTCAAGCAGCTCCTTATTACGTTGGGCATCGGCCCGCCCCAGTAGTTCACAAGTACTATTTATTTGGTATGGTCAGCCCCTTGTGGATAGAGTACGGTGTTTTTAGGCAAATTGACATCCGTATAGCGAGTGTCCATAATTAAAGTGTGGCATTGGATGGAATGATTTTATCCATTCTCGTCAAATGCATACTATACTGTCTTGACTTTTTCATAATAATTAAAGAGGAGAGTAAAATATCTTACAAAGGCAATGAAAAAAGCAGTCAGATCTAAAATCTTGGCCTGTGAGACAGTTCTGAAGGAGATGTTACCACTGTTGCCTCAGGAGTGCGAATATCGAACCTTTGAGTCCGGGCTCCACCTCTCTCCCGACAAATTGCGAAACGCTTTGCAGGATTTAATTGATGAAACCACTGGGGATACGGATATAATCATCCTGGCGTTTGGTCTTTGCTCAAACGCAGTCATTGGACTGAGGGCGAGGGAAAGTACGTTGGTCATTCCCCGCATTGACGATTGTATCGGGATATTTCTCGGGTCACGGGAAACATACAAAGAGCACCTGCGACAGGAGCCAGGAACGTACTTCCTTTCAAAAGGATGGATTGAAGCAGGAATTACTCCACTTGACGAATTCAAGGAGATGGAAGCACGATTAGGTAGAGAACGGGCTGAGAGAGTTCAAGGGGCGATGATTAAAAACTATACAAGGCTTGCCTATATTGACATGGGGCATGATAATCAGGAGTCATATTATGACTTCGCCCGCAAGACCGCTCACCGCCTAAACCTGCGCTACGAAGAGATTAAAGGAACCACGGAACTCTTGGAAAAAATAATCCATGGCCCGCATGAAAACGGATTTGTAATTTGTCCTCCCGGCAAAACTGTCAGACATGAGGATTTTGGCATTATGTGATAGACTCAGAGGAGACGGCACCTGGCACATGATGAAAGGTCAAGTCGATATAATGGAGTGGGGAAAAAACGAGTTTTCAGGCCTTGAAACAGGATAAAAGGATTGAGAAAAAAATAGGGCTCACCTCTTGAAGCTTGATTCGGGGGCCAAGTCATGCTTTTGCTACTCTCGTGATTGAAAGACATTTTGGCAAAGCATGACCTGGCCCTAAACTATTTGAGATATATTCAACAGTGACACACCATAGCACTTAGACCTTGCCCTTCATCAAGGGGAGTTCTTGTCAAAATAACAAAAAGGACAATCCAATACCCACTAATATCGTGATTATCAGATGAAACCCCAAGAAGCGGTACCAGGCGCGGGGCTCCTTTTCGCCCATAAGCGTGAATGCGCCGGCAAATGAGTAGCTTAACAGGCAATACCATATTGTTACCAACAGCCACTTCCACCAGGTCATCTGCAGGCCCAAGTCCTGTGCCCATACCCGTGTACCGGCAATGATCAAGGCGTAGATGAGCCCCATGGCGATCCAAAATAACGGTCTTGAGATCGTTGAATAAAGAACCATAGTATCCTCCTTTCTACCAGGTCTTGCGGACATCAAACCATTTTTCGGTCTGAAGCCAATCCGGAGGCTCATGATATGTTGCGTTTTTCCCAGCAGGCGGAGGCAGAAAGTCCCGTGCTTTTGGGTAGGTGAAGAAAGCTTTTTGCATCCACAACAGTGTGCTTGATACGATTCCTGTCGGATCCCGGGGGTCTATTGTACGTGGCAATGTATGGAGCCAATTGTTTTTACGGCTATAGGGACAAACAGCCAAGCAGATCCGACACCCATGACTTGGCTTGCTGGCCGCAACCATCGCCCATGCTTTATTACAGAGATCGTCCTTTATCTTCCATCGTCTGTACCCATACTCAACTCCCGGCTCTGCACTGTGGCTGATTGCTCCGGTCGGGCATTCTTCCGCGCAAATCTTGCACTTCCGGCAGAACTCCTGGACTCCGAAGTCTATAGGTTTGTCCACGGCCATGGGGATGTTGGTAGTGACGCATGCCAGGCGCGCATTGCACCCTAACTCCGGTGTTAACAGGAGCCCCATCCGGCCCTGTTCCCCCAGACCGGCATCTACAGCAACGGGCGGCATCATGATATCGTATAGAAAGGGTGGTACATGGGATCTTGCCGGATAGCCAAGTTCATGGATAAAGGCTTCCAGTCGAGCGGCTATCACCCGCAACAGTGAATATGCATCATAGGAGCTGCCATAGGTCGGGTTGACATAGAACATGTCCCACTCATGGGGCACGGCAAATACGATGGCATACTCCCAGTGGGCGGGAACCTTATAATCTCCCGCGCCCACCCCGCGCAAAGATCCTTGGTAACACCAATCGGGGTTGAGTTTGGTGATCCCAACCAGGGTGGCGCCGAAGGTGTGGGTGATCTTCTTGAGTAGTTGGGACGCGTGTGTCGGGCTTTTAAAGGGAAGGAGTTTATCCCTATGAATGCCGCGGAAGTCCCACTTCTCGGGCGGGCCAACGGGTTCGGGCGGATATAAGTGATCGGCATTCAGCTTTCCATCCCAGGTCTCAAAAGCACCCCCCAAGGCATTGGCCCAGGCATCAATGATCGCGTAGCGGTCCGCGTACGTGGGCCATTCCGCAAGTTGCTTCTGGGCCAGGCCAAACGTCTCTAATGTCAGCTTGTACCTATCTTCGTTTTCCAAAAAAAAGGTTCGAATGGGTTCCGGCAGTGCTGCAGGCCCTTTGTCTGGTAGCCATTTGGGCTTACTGCCATCCGGCGGCATCATGAGCATCATCATCGTCATCAGGCGATTGAGAATGCTTTCTTCCCAATTAACACGTCTGGTTTTCTCGGTCACCTTATAGGTGGGCTTGTCTTTATAGAAGGGCTTCCGGTTGAAGAACATGCCAGCCCCGTGGGTGTAACGTTCCCATCCGGTATAGCTGTCATAATCCTTGCCGCCGATATAGCCGGCCACTGAAATCCCGACGATCCCCAATACGGCCCCCAACAATCCGCCTATTTTCAGGATGGATCGGTAGGTCCCATCGTCAGGGATTGCCACACCACTAAAAAAGACAATCAAAAAACCCACTAATACAAGAAAACCCACCGTTATCAAGAACTTCCTTTTCATTAGGGAACCTCCTTTTTAAAACTATACGTTTATAGATGGTGTTTGGCGGATCTCATGCCTATCCATACGTATCGTTTGATCAAAAAACTCAAGTATCCTTCGATTCCATTCTCCGGATCAACTCATTATGTATGCGCAACAGTTCTCTCACATCTTCTTCAGGGATAGTGCCGTAAAATTCTGCCATCCTTTCAATCATTTGCTCATAAAAACTCCTTAATTCCTGCTCGCCAGATAGGGTCAGGGTGAGCTTAACAATGCGTCGGTCTTTCTTGTCGCCGCTGCGGGTAATCCATGAGTGTTTTTCCAATCGGTCTACGAGTTGCGCTGCAGAAGACATGGATATGTGTAATGTTCGTGCCAATTCTCCAACAGTAGAATCAGGCCGTTCCCGTAAAAACTTGAGGGCCTGTACCTGAATCATCGTGGCCTCTAAATCCTTTGTGAGAGAGCTAAAAGATTGATGCATCAGCCGCTTACACTCAGACATAGCTTCGAAAAGCTTCTTGTAGAGCTCCTTGCCCTGTTCTTTGCCGTCCATATTGGTTTATCCAGTCAATTCTTAATGCCCAAACTACTTAAAGAGATAAATTATGTAGGTCATAAATTGTTTAGATCATAAAGTTTCTGCAGTGTCTTGTCAAGCAAAAAATATCCCCTCACCTTATGGCAAACGTCTCTATTGAATCGTTGGGAACCCCCCGGTTTTGCCTCGGGGCTCCCCTAGCTTGGCATATTAAGGAAATATAAAAGGCCTCCCTGCTGCGAGCTGCTCATGGCCCACACCTAAGAAGGCTTTTTACTGAAAGATTTTTAATGAGTTGAGGGCGTATCTTTCGTTTCTCTTATCCGAGGGAAATCGCCTGGGTGAAGGTCTTATTAAAATCAGGGGCTACAGCAAGTTCGATATAGCGAATTGCATGGACACCTTTCTGAACCGCTTCACGCTTTTCTCTGGAGATGAGGGCGATTTTTGCCCCCATCCCCGCTGCATTTCCGACCTGGCGAAAGCGGCTCGCGGGAATGGCCGGGAGCATCCCGATGGCAACAGCGCTCGAGAGGTTCAGATACGTGCCGAAGGCCCCAGCGACAACGACCTCATCGAGGTCTACAGCCGAAAGCCCTTTGTCTCGTAAGAGTATCTGAATGCCGCTCTGAATGGCCGCCTTTGCCAGTTGTAGTTCACGCACATCCTCTTGGGTGATCGTGATCGCTGGCCCGCCGTCTCTCTCTGCTTCACTGACGACCACAAACTCTCTACCTTTTTGAGTCTCGCGAACGCGAGGATGATTTTTCTGTATCCTCCCGCCTTTATCGATAATGCCATTGGTAAAGAGTTGCGCAAGGGTGTCAAAGATGCCTGACCCGCAGATACCTACCGGCTCTGTGCCGTGGATCGTATGATATTGAATCTCTTGACCCGCAATCAACAGATGCTCTATGGCTCCGGGTGCAGCGCGCATGCCGCTGGAAATATGGGCGCCTTCAAAGGCAGGACCCGACGCGCATGAAACACTGCTGATCTCGCCACGAATCACCAGGGACATCTCGGTGTTGGTCCCAATGTCTATCGCCAGCATCGGTCCCTCGGCTTCCCAGGCATTAATTGCCAGCAGCATGGCCACGTGATCGCCTCCGACAAAACCGGCGATGTTGGGCAGAAGATGTACAGAGGCACCTGGAGCGACAGAGAGCCCCAGGTTGCGGGCCTTGATATCCAGGGCTCGAGCGACTGCCGGAACATGGGGCGCCCTGGCCAACTGCTCTACCGGAAGTCGGAGCAGCAGATGATGCATGGCTGTGTTGCCCACCACGACGAGATCTTTGATCTCTTCAGGTCGGGCATCAGCTGCCTCTTGGCAAAGTTCT
>Ga0315555_1000292_pt1 | contig 34182 bp, 37 predicted proteins | sample SalMarSW160380MG_FD_202113 | JGI IMG/M metagenome (GOLD analysis project Ga0315555, IMG submission 202113) | Salt marsh sediment microbial communities from the Plum Island Ecosystem LTER, Massachusetts, United States - Salt Marsh Sediment SW1603-80 ... | reverse complement strand
TTTAAGAGATCTACGCCAATAGGAAAAAGACCAAATTGACCTCTCTTGGTAATAAAACTTTCTGGAAAATGCTCAAATAAATCTTTGAATGATTGAGGAGGTTGATGAATAGTAAATGTTCTCCAAAAAATTTTATCAGGTGAATCAAATAATTGATTAATTATAAAATGAACAAAAGTGCTGGCATTAAGACGAACATTGGCTTCGGTTGTATAGATATTATCATCTTTAGTCACCATCCAATCATGTCCAAACAAACCATAACATTTTTGTTTCTGTAAATAATTACAAAACTTCAAGGAAAAATTTTTAATCTTCTTCCAATTATCAAACATTTGCCTAGTTTGTGAAGGAAAAATGTTACCGGCATAAGATACTCTGTCTTCTTCAAACAACTGGTCGGAGACAATAATAAAATCAATCTTTTTAGGCCCTACCCAATATTGAACATTAGGACAAATTTTTATTTTCTCAATAAACCCTTCTAATAAAAACCGCTTTTGATCAAGAAAATTCTTTTCTAATCGTTCCTCTAATTCTCTTTCTGTACTAATAATAAAAACACCAAAACCAGCTACTGATCTCTCTTTTTTAAGAACAACTTCTTTAAATCCTTGATTTTTTAAAGACCTAAAATATTTCTTAGCTTCTTCTAAATTTCCTGCTGTAGAACCGGGAATCATAGGGAAATCCAGTTTTTGAATAACTTGACGATAATTTGTCTTATTATTAATCCAGTTTGTTATATAAGCGTTTCTTAAAATCCGGCAGCCAATTTTTCTGGCTAAAAGCTGGGTATTATAACTTTCAATATAGGGAATAAGTATATCAAAATTTCTTTGCTTAATTTTTTTTATCAATGACTGGTCACTCAAAACTGCTTTAGTTAAAGAAGGATAGTTTAAATAATCATGAGCATAAAAGATATTTTCTTTTTTTATAGTAGCCAAACCTAATCTTTGGTAATAATTCCATAGAAATGGGTCAATTTCTTCAGCAAATATTGTTTTATCATTTTCATCTAATAGAGGAAGGATTCTTTTTTCGTAAAGTTTTTTTCTGTCCTCTTTGTCAGTATCTTTTTCTTCATGCCTGTCGTTAAGATAAAGTATGTTCTGGCTACCTAAAAATTTATTGAGAAACATAAAATTAATTCAAATTCTTATTTTGATTTAAAAATTGATTAATAGCCAGATTTTCTAAAATCAAATCGGATTTTACATTTAAATGCCTCTGTTTAAGATATTTTTGAGGATTTTGTTTAAATTTTAAATATCCTAAATTAGCAATCATTGCCCCATTGTCAGTGCAGAATGATTTCCTTTTGGGATACCGAATAACTGTATTTATCTTCTTCCCCTTTTTTTTAAGCTCTTTTCTTATTTTCCAATTTGCTGAAACTCCTCCGACTAAATGAATTTCTTTTGTTTTCTTTTCTTTGGCCAACCAACCAAGGTAATCGGCAATCATTTTACTCAGGGAACTTTCAAAACTAGCTGCCAGATCATAAATAAATCTTAAAGAAAAACTACCTTTTCCTTTTTTTTCTTTTCTAATTGTTCTCAAAGTCTTTTGTTTCAACTTAGAAAAATCCAAATCTTTTTTAAAATGAAACTGACCGGAGTAAAAATTAAATCGATTGGCATTACCCTTTCTGGCTAAAGTAGAAATAAATTGGCCATCTCCTTTTTTTCTTTCTTGAGAATCTGACAACCTTAAATAACAAACAACATCACTAAATAAAGCACCTAGGCCGAGAAAACTTGGACTAGATTGGTTTTTTTTATCGATTCCTTTTGTTTTAGAGATAACCTTAAATCTAAAGTTATTTTTTGTAACTAAAGCAATTAAATTATGGCCGCCAGAAGCGCTAAAAACTAAAATAGGAAAATTAAAGTTTTCACTGTTTCTGCCAATCCAATTAGAAAATATGTGCGCTTCTTGATGATCTACCTCAACTATAGGAATATCGTACATTTGAGCTAAAGTATTAGCAGTAACCACTCCTATCAAAACATTAGAAAAAAGACTGCCCGAATTATTAACTGCAATCAAGGAAATATCTTTTAAGAGAAAGTTAGATTTATCTAATGCTTTTTTAAGAATCTCGCCTACTTCTTTTATATGAGCAGTAACCAAATCCAAGAGAGAATCTTTGGCCACCGTCATAGATTGAGATTTAACTTCATTAGACAAAACTCTATTATTTTCTACGACAGCGGCACAAACATCGTGTAAAATTGTATCAATACCTAACACTTTCATTTTTATCTAATTTATTCTTAAAATCTTTATTTAATTTAATTATTTCTTTCTCCAAAAAAGAGGATTTAATTTCCCCTTCTCTGATTACTTTAACTTTACTATTAATTATCTCGACAACAGTTGAAGGTCGCCGAGTCGGTAATTTCCCAGCATCTAGAACTATATCCGGTTTAATTTCATAACCAAAAACTCCCCTAAAATATTCCATTAATTCTTTTATTGAGTAAGTATCTTTTAATTCAGAAATATTAGCGCTAGTGCCAATTACTGGAGTCCGATGAAATTTTGATAAAGTTGAAGTTACTTTATTAAAAGGAACTCGAAAACCTAGTGTTTGATAATCAGGATTTAAAAAATTAGGAACAATTTCTTTATTTCTAGACACTGCGAAAGTGAATGGTTCTTTAGGAAATTTCTTAGCGATTTTATAAATTAATGGATTAAATTTACCGTATTTAGCAATATCTTTAAGACAATAAAGGCCCAAATTAAAGGCCTTGTTTTTTTCTCTTCTTTTCATCTTATACACTTTCTTTATCGCTTCTGAACTAAAAGCATCAGCTACAATAGTATAAACAGCATCGCCAGGCACAATAGCTATTTTGCCTCTCTCGATAGCATCAGCCACTTTTTTGATCACATGCAGATCTGGATTCTCGTAATTAATTTTAATAATTTTCATAAAATAATTTCTTTCTACTAAGTCGGACTATTTTTTATCCTTGTTATTTAATATTCTTAAAGTGCTCCCTATATTTATTTATCACTCTAGAAGAATAAAAATACCTAATACAAAAAAGTAGATTTCGACTTAATTTGCTATAATATCCTTTTTTTGACGAGTTTGATAAACTTAAATATTTATCAATTGATCTCCGCGTTTTGGAAACAGGTAGAAAAATTATATCCTCTTTAATATCAAACAGTCTTTGTTCAAGAATTAATTTCTTAAATTTATCTCTTATTGTCTGACTGACTTTCTTTTTAAAATGTCTCTGAAAATCTGCTTTATTTATCTTGCCCCAATGAAGAAAATTATAGATAAAGTAACGTCTAATATGTTCGTCTTTATTTAATTCCATACCAAAGAATTTAGGCAGTTGACCTTTTTTTATATCGTCAAAATACTCTTGTTTGTTTAGGGTGGTACGATATTTAAAGGGACCAAGAGAAGATTCAGCAGAAATCCCAATGCCGAAAGTATAGCCTAATTTCAACCGATTTATTAGATTCTGGTTGGCAGCATTTCGCTTTTCTTTTAATACAAAAGTAGACTCAGAAGAGCCTTGTGATTGTTCGTAGCCAAGCCTTTCTAAAATACACCAAAGATTAGAAAGCACTTTCTGTCGTGTTTTTTCGTTATTTAAAAATTCTGTTTTCTGCGCTTCTTTATCATATTCCGGATCAATAAGATGGCCACAATCTAAATAAAGTATAGAAGCGCAATCTGGCCTTAAATCAGCAATGCCTTGAAACATAAGATTATATGATTGCCATGTTTCTCCCACTAAACCCAGTATTATATCTAAATTGATAATAGGAATGCCAGCTTTTCTGGCATCTAAATATGACCTATAAGTATCCTTGACGCTATTTCTTCTGTTGGCTTTTTTTAATACTTTTTCATCAAAACTCTGTGCTCCAATAGTAAATCTATTTACTCCCAATTTTCTTAAAAGTTTTAACTTTTTATAAGTTGAGGTCTTTGGGGTACCTTCAGTCATAACTTGAGCGTCCTTTTTAATAACAAAAAAGTTATTTATAATATTAAACAATCTTCGCCACTGTCTTTCATTTAATACCGTAGGAGTCCCACCTCCGATATATAGGCTATCAAGAGGCACATTTTTAAAATTTGTTTTATACAAAGTCAACTCCTTCTCAAGACAATCTAAATAGTAATTTACTTCTTCTGAGCTTTTATAAAGTCCTGTATAAAATTTACAATAACGACATCGACTAAAGCAAAAAGGGATATGGATATAAACGCCTATTTGATTATCTTTGTCAGAAAAAATAGCTTTCAAATTTTTCGCAATCTTATCACCTAAAATTATTTTACCATGATCAATAAATCTTGGAGGATATTCACGCCACCAAGCACGAGGATCGTCTTTTATGGTGAATTCTAATATTTTATTATGTAAATCCATTGTAATAATTTAATAATATCAATTATACCCCAGCTTTTTTCATTAAATCTTCAAGATAATCTCTTTTAAATAAAAATCCCAAAAAAGAGGGTAAAAGACACTGACTGCAAACTGTATATTTTTTCTTTTGGTTCATACTCTAGCCCTAATAACTAAAATCAATTGTTAGCTCTGGAATCAGAAACTTCTTCCGTTAACCGGTTAATATAATCTTGTCTAAATATAAATTTTAGCATGTTATATAAAAAATTTTTTAATTCCTTACTTTCCTTCATCAGGATTATCAACCCATCACTCGGCTTAATTTTAACTACACCATTTTTAGCTAAATTATTGATCTCCTTTCCATAAACCTTCATCAAATCTAGGCTAAATTTTTTATTAAATTCATCTATTTTTACCTTATGAAAAAGATATAATTGTAAAATTAAATATTGCCTCATAATATCATCTTTGTCTAAAAACATTCCGTAATAAGTTGGACTATTTCCTTTTTTTAACGCCTCAGTATAAGAGTTAACCATATCTGTATAATAACGAACATCTAATAAATAAGATACCGCTCCCGAGCCAATACCTAAAATATAACCACCACCACATAAATTATTAAAAAGTAGTTTGTTATCTGCATTTCTATCTCCTTTTCTTAAATAAATGCCTTCTTTATCTTCAACTGCCGGCAAAAAATTATTTTGGCGAAAAGTACTATCAAAAAATTTGTAATATTTTTTAACTATCTCATCAGACAACCAATTTTTCTTCTTAATAAGAGTTCGTTTGCCATAAAGTATGGAAGTACATGAAATAGAATCTGGACTAAGTTTTAACAAATGTCTAATCGTATTTTTATGATCCCGTCTAGTTTCTCCAGGCAACCCAACTATAATATCAGTGTTAATATATTTTATTCCAGCTGCCCTAATTCTACTAAAAGCAGAATAAATATCTTTAACAATATAATCGCGACCTACTTTTTTTATAGTTTTTTCGTTAAAAGATTGAACTCCTATGGTGACTCGATTAATATTATTTCTTTTCAAAATCATTAATTTCTCTTTGGTAAAATTTTTAGGTCTACCTTCAATCACGAATTGGGAATCCGAATCAAATAAGAAATTATTATTTATTATTTTAAACAATCTTGACAGCTGTTTCGGACTTAAAAGTAAGGGCGTACCGCCTCCTATATAAAGATGTCTTAATTTTCTTTTTTTGAAATTAATCCTTAATAAATCAATCTCCCTCTCTAAAGCATCTAGATATTTATCTAGTCTATGAACTCTGTTCTGTTTGGATACCGACTCTGAATAATACATACAATAAGTACATCGATTAGCGCAAAATGGGACATTTAAATAAAGACCAACCTTCTCCTTTGAATTGAGTAGTTTGTTGATAGATTTTCTCATATCGCTAAAATTAATCTTATGAAACAATACATAAGTTGGCGGATAATCAAACCAGCATCTGGCTGGTTGTTTTGATCGACAGTAATCTAATATTTTCTTATATATATCCATACTAATGAAGAAAAATAGGTTTTGGTATAGGATAATTATATTTATCTATATATCTTTTATCAATACCAGAACATTTAAATCTTAATTCGCATTTTTTGCACGCAGGATGAGATTTTAGAAAAGATTCCCAATTCCTTACCTCTACATTGGATAACTGCATGTCTTTGCTTACTTTAATCAGGCGTCGGTTTTGTCTGTCTTTGACAGTATTATTTTCTACCAATTTGTAGTCTTTAAGATAACAAAGAGGAAAATTCCAAAATGTTAATATTAATCTTTTGTCTTGCATTAACGGTATAAGTTTTTCAATTTGAACGGCTAATTGATTAAAGTCTTTAGGCAAAGACTTTTTTAATAAACTTTCCTCGGTTCCTTCGATATACATAGGACGAAATTCTAAATGATATTTCCTGTATGATATTTGTTTGTTTATTAAATCCTTTAACTCGATGCCTAGTGATGTAAGTCTTTTAAGGTTTGAACGGTATACCACTACTGTAATCATCAGAGGTAATTTATAGATCAAAGCATTCTTTAGTCCTTGCATGCGTTTTTTGGCAATCAAAGAATAATCTGAGGGATCGTTAATCGAAGCTATAATCTTTGTTTGTCTTTCTTGTAATTTATTTTTAAAATCAGTAAAATAGGTACTTAATTTTTTTAAGAAAATAGGATCGTTAAATTTAATCAGATTAGTAATAAATCTAAACGCCATCCCCTTATTCTTGACAAACTCCAGCATCTTAAAAAAATCAGGATGTAAGGTTGGCTCTCCCCCAGTCAATATTATGTAATCTATTTTAAACCTTTTATTTAAGTAAGAATAATTTTTTTTAAACTCTTGAAAAGAAAGAGGTGCTCTACCAGATTTTATGAATCTATATTCCAAGCAAAAAGGGCAAGAATCATTACATCTAGAAATAATTTTGTATAAAATTGCATTGGGGTGTTTGTAACAATCTTTATATTCCTTATAATTCATAAATATTTCTTTATAATTTCGTTAATATATTTTTGAGGATACCAACATCGAACAGTATGCATAAAAAAAGATTTATGTCCCATCTTATCTTCATTAAAATACCAGGTCAACTTATGCCCATAATCTTTAACAACACCAGATTGTTTGGCACAAGATAATTCTTGTGGAAAATCGTTTTCAATTTTAGTTCCGAATAATTGATAATATTTTTTCTTATATAGATTGCGGCAAAGCCCAAACTGCGTAAGGACATATTGACGTCTATAATCATGATGATTAATAAAGAAACCAAAATGAAGTGGTGGTTTATTCTTATTTAATAAATCATTCATATAATTTTTAACATTCGAATTCACATTATATCTAATTTGAGGAAAAAGAGAACTACCTCCTGCTCCAATTCCCAAACAAGAACTTCTATAATTATAAAATCCTTCAGTGTTTCTGTTTACAGCGTCAAGACGTTTAATGCCCTTTTTAATAAAACTTAAAAAATTACCTGCAAAATCTAATCTATATCCATTTTTTAAAAATATCTCTTTAAAAAGCTGAATGGATTCATTTAAGCCAATATCAAAAGGCGTATGTGGTTTTATTCTGACCCTTCCACCAAGAGTAAGCAAATAACATTCGATATAATCAGGAGATAAACGAAGTGTATCCTTTACTGTTTTTTGATAAGTTTTTCGATTTTCATTGGGCAAACCCCAAATTAAATCAATACCTGTAAATTTTATATCTACTTTTTTAATAATCTCAAAAGCTTTAAAAATATCTTTTACATCATTTGTACGACCAGTAGCCTTCAATACTCGATTATTAAAACTTTGCACCCCCAAAGAAATACGATTAACCCCCATAGCTTTCCATGTCTTTAAGGTGTCCGTTTTTATAGTTTCCGGAGTTCCCTCAACTGTAATTTGGGTCTTTTTGTTTATTCTAAAAAATTTATAGATAATATTTATATATCTCTTTATTTGTTCTATATTTAAAAGTGTAGGAGTACCGCCACCTAAAAATATATTATCAAGGGCCACTCGAGAAAATTTAATTTGGTAAAATTTTAACTCCTGTTCTAAAGCATCTAGATAATTATCGAATGTATTTTGATTAAGAATAGGTTCAGAATAATATTTACAAAAGGTACATCTGCTTTTACAAAAAGGAAAATGAACATATAAACCGCAATTAAAATTCGTATCTGAAAAAATGCTTTGTACGCTTTTTTGAATAGCCTGAAATTCTATTTTTTGCCCAAACCAAACCAAAGAAGGATATTCACGACATGAAGCCACCATATTAGTCCTTAAGGCAAAGTCATAAATTTTTTCGTAAATATTATCAGAAAAATCCAACATAAATTTTCATTAAAATACTTTTAACATCTAAAAACCATAAGATAAAATAAGGATCTTATGTTTGTCTATTTATCTATAATACAATAAAAAAAGCAGAAAAACAAATTTTCTACTTTAAATATTTATTATCGGAATTTAAGGATATTTATTTTAATAACATCACACTAAAAAAATAATTGTCAATTAGTTTTGGTCAACTGGACAGATTAATTCTATTACTTCTTTATGAAATTTAACACATTCTTGATATATTTCATAATCACCTGTTTCTATACAATTGGAAGTTCTATGATCATTTAAATAATTCAGTAAATTTGAAAACATCTCACATTCTTCTTGTTTTACTTCTTCTGAATATGGAACATAATTACATATTTTTATAGCAAGCTCTTTGCCGCCAAGGCGAAAGGCAATGGCAACTCGTGTTCTCATTTGTCTTGGTATAAAATATTTATCGTCTGACCAATCGCCAACTATTTCGTCTTCGATAAATGAAGATGTATTATCTTTATATTTATCAATAATCTTACATATTTTGCTGCTTCTTCTTATTTCTTCTTCCGTAGGAGACAAATCTTTAAAAAAAAGTTCTAAAAATTCAGGCTTCATTTCATTATTTGAACATATTGTCTCAATAGGATTTAATGCAAGCGCATCATAAGGCCATACAGTACTAGAAGAATATGCTTCATCTAATAAAGATAGAAATTTCTGTTTACTCTCTTTTGGGATTTTTAACGTTTCAATAAACGTTCTGGCTATATTTAATTGTTCATCGTTACTATTTGCTGATTTACAAATTAAATAATTTATCATCTGTTTGGTAGCGTAAGTCATTCTGTCTTCGTCTGTAGAAGGCATAATTTCATCTGGGTATTTCAAATTTTTAACCTCGTTGATTAATTCCTCGTCAGTCATTTTGCTGACATCTTCTAAACATTTAACCTTGACTGCTTCTGGAGAAATATCTAAAGATATATGTGCTTTTTGCCAATAAAAAATTGCTCCCATTCCACCAGCAATTATTAAAAGGACTATTATAACTATGCCCAATAGTATTTTTTTATTTAACGAATTCATCTTTATTTTTAATAAGAAGCGTGGGAGCCATGAGAGCCATGGGAGCCATGGGAGCCGTGAGAGCCGTGGGAGCCGTGAGAGCCGTGAGAGCCGTGGGAGCCGTGGGAGCCGTGGGAACCGTGGGAGCCATGGGAGCCGTGGGAAGCATGAGAACAAGCAGCTTGAGTAGGATCAGGCTTCATTGCTCCGGCCAAACCTATTCCTAAAGCCAAAAGAATCATGGCAATTTTAGCCACATCCTTTTTATTGACTTTTCCCTCTTCGCTAGTCAAAAAAGCTTTAATGTCTTTTTTTATTTGAGGTATTTTATTTTTTTTCATTCTTTTGGGATATTTTATTATTATCCTTAATATTTATAATTATTATAGCAATTTTAAAAAAATTTAGCAAAATTCACCTGTGGATAACTTAAATTTGTTTCTTGGGCCAAGTTTCTAAAATAGTTTTTATTTGAGGGTTCTCTAATTTCTCAAACAGAAAATCCAAAATAGCTTGGTTTATCTGACATCTTTGATTATTGGGCATTTGGCCGAAAATATTGCCTTGGGCAAAATAATTATAAATAGGGCAAACTCCGCAATAGGGTTTATAAACACAATTACTACAATGAGGTAATCCTTCTAGACAAGAAGCGGTACATAAGGTTCTAACTATCGGACTAGTCACTATTTCTTGATAGCTATTTTTAAATATATTACCTAATCGAAAACTTTCATCACCCATCATACTCATCATTCTTCCTTCGTCACAAGTATAAACATCTCCATTGTAATTATAAGCCAATTGGCCAATACCGGCCCCGCAAGGTGACCTAAAATCCAAATGATTGGGATCATGGTTAGTTAAAATCTTAGTTAAAAATACCGTGGCAATCTCTTCTCTAAATTTTTTACCTTTTAAATTTAGTTTAATAATATAAGAAAGGGATTTTTTATAAAAATTTATAAAATCTTTAGCTGAATAAGCTATTTTCTGCCAGCTACTTTGAGAAAAGCCAAAAGGATCCAAAACTCGTAAGGAAATATTATCAAAACCTAATTTTAAATATTCATTGATTATTTCCTTCCAATAAGGTAAAGAAAAACGGCTAATAGTTAGAAGTCCAGCCATTTTATAGATATAACCTTTCTTTCTCAAATCCGGATAAATTCTGTAAAATTTTTTAACCCATTTAGCCACATTTTTATAACTATTGCCTTTAATCATTGGCCTATTCTTATTATGTAATCTTTCCGGACCATCTAAAGAAGTGCATAAATTCACTTTCTTACTCAAGAGGTATTTAAATTTATCTTCAGTCATTAAACTAAAGTTAGAAACCAACCGAATCTGTAAATCCTTTTTAATCTGTTTATTTTTCTTTTGAGCGTATTCAATAATAAATTTAACTACTGGCCAATTAATCAATGGTTCACCGCCTTGAAATTCAATAGCTACAAAAGGACTAGTCGTTTGAAAAATCTTATCAACTACTTGACAGGCTGTTTTTTGATTCATATCCAAGTCCTTCCTGCTCATATCCTGGGCACTGGCATGACAGTAAATGCATCGATGGTTGCACCGCAAGGTAACAACAACAATATGCAAACTAGGACCGCCAAATAAAAAGGCCTTCTTGGAACGATATTTTTCTATCATTTCAGTCAAATCTAACTCATTTTTCAAAAAATTCTTTTCTTTTAAAGATAAATAGGGTTCTTTATCTTTTTCTAAATTATTGGTCAAAAAGTTTTCAAATTCTTTCTTTGTTAAAAATAAAAAATCGCCAACGTCATTGGTTAAAAGATACTTATTTTTGAATTTCTTAAAACGAAAAAAACCGAGCTGGTTATATTTAATTTTCTTTAGATTTAAAGAGGACATAATTGCAAAACTCGTCTTTAATTAATTTTTTGACATCTTTGTCAATATTCTTTAATTCTACCTGAATATAATTCCCCTTTTGCCTTAAATTAAAATTAGCCAAGTTTTGATATTCTTTCATGGCTAATTTTATTCCTTTAAGAGGATATAATCTTTTATTAAAATTAATCAGAATTCTTTTTCCCATATTTTTCTTCCCAAGGAATAGCAATACCCAAAGGATCATCTTTATATCTCATCTCATTTTCTTTAGCAATTTTCTCTTCTCCAAGGGCTGAAAATAAAGCTTGACCAACAATATATTCTCTTATTTTCCGATTATACTTGGCTAGATTGACTCTTAAAGTATAATTTAAAAGCTCATTTAAAAATTCTCCTTTTAAATCTTCCAGTTGTTTTTTAGTTAATTTCTTTTTTCCTTTTAAAGATACTTCTATCTTTTTAGCCAACCGGCTATCTAAGAATAAATAAGCTTTATCAAGAAAAACATAAGCTGTTCCATAAACAGCTTCCAGAGGATAATCTTGGAGATCAAGAAGAAATTTAATGGTATTATTTTTTATTTCATTCATAAATTTAATCGGTTTCTGTTATAACCTTCACCTGCCTGACTATTAAAGCTGTTTTTTCTTCTAGATTAAGCTCATCATAAAGAGCAATAATTGAAATTTGATTGCCTTGTTTAAAATCAGTCAATTTAATAATCTCCTGTCCAACAACTTCCATCTCCTCTGAAAGAATCATTTCTAAAAAAGTTGTTTCATTAGTTAGCTTAATTGTTTTAATAAAATCTTCTTCGCCCTTAGGTTGAATGTAAATAGAGTTATTTTCCACTTTCTGAAAAACACCATCAATAATAGCATTTTTTAATATTCCACATTCCTCGGTTTCTGACGATTCTTCTTTTAAGGGAAAAGTTGGTTTCTGATAGAAAAAATAATATCCCACCCAGGCTATTATCATAATAGAAATTATTAAACAAAAAGAAATAAATATTTTTTTATTCATAATTCAGTCCTTCTCTCTTTTATTATATTTTATATAAAAAGATTGTCAAATATTAAACAATTATCTACTATTCACCAAGGTAAAATTTCCTGCCAGCCAGGCAGTTCTGCTTGAACGCCAACTGATTTAGAAATTTGACAGGAAAAGTTATCTGAATCAGTCACTTGCAAGGTAACTTCTTTAGGCCCATCAGCTGTAAATTGAATGGTTGGATTTTGTTGACTGGAACTGGCTGGATTGCCATTAGTAAAGGTCCAGGCCCAAGCCGATTTAGTTGAACCGCCATAAACTTCTGATTGGTCAGCAAAGAGAACATCTTCTTCTTGACTGGGCTCGCTGGGAGAATAGTTAAAATCTACTGATGGATAACGGTGTTTTTCCGTGGTAAAGGATGAACCTGATACCCAGCCAGAATCTGCGTCATAACTATCCCAAACCTTAACTCGCCAGTAATAAGTAGTATTATAAATGATTTGGTTTGAACCAGGCGAAACAGCCACGACCACGGTTTGATTATTAGAATCGCCATCGTGCCAAGTACCGGTCTGGGTTCGGTCAATTTCTGGAGAACTAAAATCATTATTATTATCTACCTGGAATTGGAATTTACTTTCATCATGACCATCTAAGTCAGAATAAGTCCAGGAGAAATAATGGGCTGGATTAATACAGTAATCGCCTTTGGATATTGATAGATTAGTAGCTGTTGGTAAACTATTACATCGAGGAGCCGTAGTAAAAGTCACATCAGCACAAGTCCAGCCACTCCAAGTGCCATTATTATCCTTGACAGCTATTTTCCAATAATAAGTAGCGTTGAATTGTAATTGACCCAAGGGAACTTTATAAAAATTATCCGGAAGTGGAATTTCTCCAGTATCAACTTCCATAGAAGGATAAAAACCGTTATGATCGCCAGAATCATCAATTTGAACCCGATAAGCTACCTGCCAAGAGGGACCACCGCCACAGATAGGAGTATGAGGGAGAGGACAATAATCTGCTGTAGCATTAAAAGTCCAATTAAGAGTTGGCGTGGGTGAATCTCCAGTATAACAAGCTGGCTGACCGACATCGGCTGTACAAATCTGGAATTGGGAACCAGGAATAGTAATAGGAACATCAGGACTTTGAGCAAAGACATAGAAATAGAAAAATAAAGAAAAGGCAACCAGAGCTACGATAGCTAAACTTAAAATAATTATTTTATGGAAATAGCCTATTTTGTTTAAGGGAATTATGAACATTGATTGATTATACTTCTTATTTATATTATATATTTCTAAGAACTATTAGCCAGAAAATTATCCACAGATTAAAAATAGAATAGATTTTGGAACCAATTGGTTGAATATTGACCGTAAATCATAATCAAAAGAGTAGCTCCGCTTAAAAAAGGGCCAAAGGGAATTTGGGATTTAATAGTTTTCTGGCCGGCGATTATTAAAGCAAGCCCGATCATCGCCCCGCTCATAAAAGCTAAAAACAAAGCCATTAGAATATTAGGCCAGCCCAGAACTAATCCCATTAAGATAGCTAATTTAACATCACCCAATCCCATCCATTTGCCTCTGGAAATAAGGACTAGAGAGAGAAAAAAACCGCTAGCCGATATAGCAGATAGGAGATAATTGAACAATGAATTATGAATAACGAATAACGAATATAGTAAAGAAATGATAATCGCTGGATAGATAATTTTATCTGGGATAAGATAATACTTTAGGTCGTAGACAAAGATAACTATCAAGAAACAAATAATAATTAAATAATAAAAAAGGTTTATAAAATTTAAAATTGAAAATTGATTAAAAATTAAAAGGAACAGCAGGCCAGTAGCTAATTCTACTAATGGATATTGTAGGCTTATTTTCCTATGGCAATAACGGCATTTGCCCCAAGTCAAAACAAAGCTCAAAAGAGGTATCAAATCAAGCCATTTCAAAAGAGCGCCGCATTTCGGGCAGCGGGAACGGCTAAATAAAATCGGCTCTTTGCTTCCTAAACGACAGATAACCACATTAAGGAAACTGCCTATTGATAGACCGAGGAGGAAGATAAAAAAAGAAAACATAATTTGTATTTAAAGACCGTCCTTACCGTTGTTTAGGGACTACCCTCGGAAATCTCGGAAATAAACAGCCTGACAACTCTACCCAGCCGTAGTTTACTTACAAATTACGGATGGGCTTCGGCTATCAGGCTGTCTAAAAAACAATTAAGGCTTAATACAATAATTTTTAGCGGTAGCGCAAGCGCAACCATAGATAGCGGTTTTGTAACTGCCTGTCGGCACATCATTTTCCACTGTGGCCATTAAAACATAATCCTGTTCAGTGGTATCTGCTCCATAAAAATAATGAGTAGTGCCTGGATCTTCAGGCAGAGCACCCACAAAGTCAGGGGTCAAAGCTCCTAAATTTGCCTCAGTAATTTGCACACAGGCACCCGCGCTATCTATATAGGCATTATTATCGTCATAATACATCTCCAAAGCCAAAGACAATTGTCTTAAATCACTGACTCTCCGAACATCGCGAGCCTTACTTCGAGCCGTATTCAAAGAAACCAGAACAATGGTGGCTAAAATTCCGATAATGGCAATAACTACCAAAAGTTCAATTAAAGTAAAACCTCTCTGATTTTTTCTTCGGCTGAAAAACTTTAACATTTTTTTCACCTCCCTTCCTTCTTATTGAATAGATTTTAATATTTTATTTTCGTCTCGACCTTTAATTAAATCAGACCAAGGACTATCCTTATATTTGCCTTTGAAGACCAAGGACCGCATTCCAAGGACTGTCCTTGATCTCAAAGTACTTTTAAAAAGCAAGTATGAGGACAGTCCTTGGGTCTAATAAGAGACAGTCCTTTAAGCCCTTTAAATCCGAATACAATAAGCCGGGTCATCGCAATCACAACCAAAAACCGTTCCACCACTAGAAGGATTATCAGTATCATCATCTAAAGCCGGATTATCAGGATCTTCCAAAGTCGCTTTCAAGACATGACTTTGATTACCAGGAGCGACCCAGTATTGATAAGTATTAGTGCCTGGGTCATGGGGAACTGAAGAAATATAATTATTATCTTGCAATGCTTTAGTCATGCCCGAATCAGCATCTCCCCATTGATTACTGCCGCTAATCCCGGGATAACTCATATCAGAGCTATCATCATAATAGAATTCTAAAGCCAAAGCCACCTGTCTTAAATCAGCTACTCGGCGGACATCGCGAGCTTTCATTCGAGCCGTATTCAAAGAAACCAAAACAACAGTGGCTAAAAGCCCGATAATGGTTATGACGACCAAAAGCTCAATTAAGGTAAAACCTTTTTTATCATTCATTGTTTTTCCAAGGAATGTTCTCTCCAGACCAAGGACCGTCCTCATATTTGCTTTTTAAAAAGCAAATATGAGGACGGTCATTGGTCTTAGAATCATTCTTTGGTCTTAGAATCGTCTTAAAAAGTAAATATGAGGACAGTCCTTGGAAATTACAATCCGCCGGCCAAATTGTAAATAGGCATAAACACGGAAAAAACCAAAATAGCCACCCCAACGCCCAAGCCAACAAGCAAAAGGGGTTCAATTAATTGGCTTAAATTATTAACCACATTCTCTACTTCTTTACCATAGAAAACACTTAACTTTCCTAAAATAGTATCCAATTTACCGGTCTTTTCCCCGGTTTTAACCATTTGGCAAAATAAAGGAGGAAACTCTTTATGTTTTTCTAAGGAGGAGCTTATGCTGCGACCTACCCTTACTTCATCTCTGGCTTGCCAAATAATTTCTTGAAAAACAACATTGCCAATGACTTGACCGGAAACATTGAGAGCTTGAATAATGGAAACGCCGCCTTTAACTAAAGCGCTTAAATTATCAGATAAACGGGCCAAATAAGTTTTTTGGAGAATTTTTCCAAAAATGGGCAATTTTAATTTAATTTTATCCCAAAGAGCTTTTCCCTCTTTAGTTCTTTTATATCGCCAAAAAACTACACCCGAAACTGCAAAAATCAATAAAAGCAGCCAGCCCCAGCTTCTTGCAAATTCACTGGTAGCAATAACTACTTTTGTTGATAAGGGCAATTCCTGACCAGCTTCGGTTAAAACGGAGGTCAATTGAGGAATGACCATAACGATAACTAAAATACCGACAATAAGGAAAGCGCCTAAAATAAAAGCTGGATAAGTCATCGCTCCCCGCACTTTAGAAATAAGATAATATTCTTTCTCTAAATAATCAGCTAAATAACTAAGACAATCCTGAAGCCGACCGGTAATTTCACCTGATTTAATCAAATTCACTGAGAAGGCAGAAAATGCCTTGGGGTATTTAGACAGGGCTTTGGAAAAAGCGGCGCCGCCATCAACGTCATTGGCTACTTCAAAAATAATCTCCTTAAAATAGGGGCTTTCCATTTGTTGACTAAGGGCTTTTAAGGATTGGACTAAAGGAACATCGGCTTCCACTAAAATAGCCAATTCCCGAAAAAAGATAAAAACTTCTTTTCGTTTAACCCGTTCAAAGATTCTCAATCTCTTGCCCAAGAGAGACATTTCTTCGGCTGATTTCAGTTTGATAACCATTAAATCACGGCTCTGCAATGTTTCCAGAGCGACTGACTGATTAGCAGCTTCTATTGTCCCTTTTTGAGTTTCTCCTTGTGAAGTCCGAGCCAAGTAGTTAAATTTCATAAGCAATTTTTATTGTCATTTTAAGGTCGCCTTAGGCGGATCATTTCTTCAGCAACATCCTCAATTCCGAAACATTAGTTGAATGCAGTTCAGCATTTTCCACTGAAATTAACCCCTGTTTAACTAAAGCAGCTAAAGAACGATTTAAGGAAATCATCCCTTCTTCTGAACTAGTTTCAATAACCATATCTATTTGATGAGTTTTTCCTTCCCGAATTAAATTTCTAATAGCTGAATTAGTAACCATTAATTCCACTGCGTTAATTACCCCGCCTTTCAGGCAAGGAATCAACCGACGGGAAAGAATTCCTAAAACAGTCGCCGCTAATTGTATCCGAATCTGCCCTTGTTGATAAGGCGGAAAGCTATCAATGATTCGGTCAATTGTCTGAGCCGCCGTATTGGTATGAAGAGTAGTCAGGACCAAATGACCAGTTTCAGCAGCGGTAACCGCGCTACTAATAGTTTCTGGGTCACGCATTTCACCAATCATAATTACATCAGGGTCTTGCCGAAAAACCTCCCGCAATCCTCGATGGAAATCTCGAACATCTTCACCGATTTCTCTTTGGTCAATAATGCATTTATCTTGTTCAAACAAATATTCAATCGGGTCTTCAATGGTAATAATATGGTCAGAACGGGTATGATTTATCTCGTCAATTAAAGCAGCTAAGGCAGTTGTTTTTCCTTGACCAGAAGGACCAACTACCAAAAGAAATCCTTGCGGCGTTTTAGCAAATTGATGACAAATAGAAGGCAAACTCAATTCTTCAATAGTCCTGATTTTAGTCGGGATTAGACGCGCCGCCACGCTAATTTGACTTAACTGATAATAAATATTAATTCTAAAACGAGCCTTTTCTTGATAGTTAAAAGATAAATCAATATCTCTTTGGCTAAGAAACTGCTCCCGACGCTCTTCAGAAAGAATGGAAAAAGCTATTTCTTGAGTATCTTGACTGCTTAAAATTGCTTTTTTAGTTAAAGGAGTCAATTGACTATCAATTCGGAGAGTTGGATAAAGACCAGGCGAAATATGAACGTCAGTCGCCTTTTTTTCTATAGCCAGGTCTAAAATTTCTTCAAGTTGTTTTCTATAATTATCCATAAATTCACACAAGGATTATGTCCCTGTAAGTAGGCCGGCGTCAATTCCGGTGCTGAAACGAACTTAATACTTCCTTTACTTTAGTCACCACCGCGGTCGGAGTAAAATGAGCCTTGATAATATATTCATCAGCTCCCAAAGCCAAACCTTTTTCTACTTCATTCTTTTGACCAAGATTAGTCAGTAAAATAACCGGAATTTTCTTTAATTGAGAATCTTCTTTAACTTTTTTTAGTATTTCAAAACCATCCATTTTAGGCAAAACAATATCTAAAAGAATTAAATCCGGCTTACTCGTTTCAATTTTTTCTAGACCCTTTTTACCATCAGTAGCCATCTCAACTTGAAACCCGCTCTGACTAAATTTAGCCACATACATTTCGTTAAGAAAAGGGTCATCTTCAATGATAAGAATTTTTTTCATATAATTTTTAGGTCAAGCTCCTTAGGGCACGGCTATATTTGGAGTTGGAGCCTGGTGTTTGCCCTGGATTGAATCTGTCTCTAAATAATACTCTATTAAATAGGTTTCTCCCTGAACTGACTGATAGTAATATTTGTAAATCACTCCTTCCATTGTTTTATTAATAGGGTCAATCGGTACGGCCGACATTACCCCATCACCAACTAAAGCATTTGAGAGAACGTCATTGCCAGTAATGTATCCATCAGCAACTGGATATAGTTGATAATCATTATGATACATAGCCAGTCCCTCCTGAATAGATTTGATATCAGTTACCCGACGAGCATCTCGGCCCTTGGTTCTAATATTTTCAATACTAAACAAAACAAGCACTGCCAAAAGGGCGATTATGGCTACCACCACTAAAAGTTCAATTAAAGTAAAGGCTACGCTTTTTATTGTTCGTTGTTCGTTGTTCATTGTTGCTGTTCTTATTATTCCTCAACCACCCTGAGCATTTCTTCAAAAGAAATGAGACCTCGGAGAACTTTGGCAATACCGTCCTGTCTCATAGTAATCATTCCCTGCCTTTGGGCTTCTTCTTTTATCCTCGTTTCAGTTAAATCCTTATTAATAATCTCTTCCAATTGAGGAGTCATCATCAGCATTTCATAAAGAGCAATGCGGCCTGTAGTCCCCTTATTGCCGCAAAATTTACAACCAACCGGCCGGTAAATTTTCAATGGCTTTTCCAAAGAAAAGGCCTTTCTTTGAGTTGGACTTAACTTAGCCAGTTCCTCTTCAATTATTTTAATCATCGGCGGCGGAGCAGCTATTTCTTTCTTACATTTTTCACAAAGTCGTCTAACTAAACGTTGGGCAATAACTAAATTCAAAGAAGTCGGCAATAAAAATGAACCAATCCCCATATCAATTAGGCGAGGGATGACTCCAATGGCGTCATTGGTATGTAGGGTAGAAAGGATAATATGACCAGTCAAAGCAGCGTGAATAGCTAAATTAGCTGTCTCCTTATCTCTGATCTCGCCAACCATAATGATATCAGGGTCTTGTCTTAGGATATGTCGCAAACCAGAAGCAAAAGTATAATCTATATCTGGTCTGATTTGGGATTGATTAATTCCTTCAATATAATATTCAACTGGATCCTCTAAACTAACAATATTAACTCCTTCTCGGTTTAATTGATGTAGAATGGCATAAAGAGTAGTTGTCTTACCAGAGCCAGTCGGCCCAGTCAAGAGAATCATGCCAAACGGTTGTTTAATAGCCTTTTCTAAAATCTCTAAATTATAATCCTGAAGACCTAATTCAGAAAAAGTCCGCAGACCGACCGTCGGGTCTAAGACCCTTAAGACAACTTTTTCTCCGCCAACTGTCGGAAAGGTAGAAACCCGAAAATCAATTTTATGGCCGGTGACAACGGTATGAAAACGACCGTCTTGGGGAACTCTGGTCTCATCAATTTTAAGATTAGAAAGTATTTTAATCCGGGAGACAATCGCCGCCTGAATCTCCTTGGGTAAAAGGAGACCAATATAAAGAACACCATCAACCCGAAAACGAACTTTTATCTTATCTTCGACTGGTTCGATGTGAATGTCGGAAGCCCGACCCTCAATGGCGTGCCTTAAGATAACCGCCACGATTTTAGTGATCGGGGCTTCAGTGACGATTTGTTTGGCTATTTCTTCTGCTTTTCCTTTAAGCGGTTTTACTCTTTCTTCTGCCTCCAGTTCTTTGGCTAATTCTTCCAGAGCTTTTTTTACTTCGCCGCGCAAAGTCCGATATTGCTTTAAGACATTTTTAAAATCAGTCGGACTGACAATAAAGAGCTTTGTCTCCAAACCACTTTGACGAGTAATAAATCTTAAGGCCTCTTTAGCTTTAGGGTCGCCAGGATCAATCATGCCTATTTCAAGAACGTTCTCTTGTCTAGATAAAGGAATAAATCTATAAAAAGCAGCTGCTTCTTCAGGAATCTCTTTCAAGACTTCTACTGGAATTTCCTTGCCGGTTAAATCTATAAATGGGACTTTTAATGTTTCAGCCTTCTTTTTGACTGTTTCTATTTCTTCTGCCTTTAAGTTTTCTTTTTGATTGGTCATGTTTCAAGGACTTAGTCAAGGACTGTCCTCATATTTGTTGTCCTCATATTTGCTTTTTGAAAGGACTCCAAGTCCAATGACTGTCCTCATATTTGCTTTTCAGAAAGCAAATATGAGGACAGTCCTTGGACTCTTAATTAAAAAGTGAATACAAGGACAGTCTTTGACTAAAATGACAAAAATGGATTATCTCGGCCCTGTCCTTCTATTTGCAGAGGCCATTCTCCGTAAATCTTTAAATCCTGAAAATAGGGTTCTTTCAAAAAATCAATGTCGAAATTAATCTTTTTAGTGAGAGCTTCTATTAGAATTCCCTCGTCAACAATTAGAGAAGGCGAGGAAGAAATAGCTGGTTCTTCAATTATCCCCGGTTCTTCAATCATCTCTGGTTGAGATGGACGTAGAAAACCAAAATACAAAATAAGCAAGGCAGCTAAAACTAACCCAATAAGAATAAACATCAATTTCCGCTGTTTTTCCTCTTGGGGAAAAGCAGTAGAATCTTTATCTTTTGAAAAAAGTTTGAAAGCCATAGTAATTTTGTAATTTATAACTCAAAATTTACCTGCCCCGTAGCGAACTTGCTCTGCTTCGGGGAAACTTGAAATTTTCTTTGGAACCATTGGGTTTTTAACTCAGTTTTTGTAAAATACCCAGCATCCTCTAAAATTTTAATCCCCCCACCAATTTGTTCCCGGCGCGTCATGGGCTGGCTCTGGACCAATCTCCCAGTATGTTCCATTGCCAGTGTTATTATAATAGCCCCCATCCTCGCCAACCAAATGGAAATTACCAGAATCTTCAAAACGGCACATTAAACCATAACCATAATCATCTGATTCTCCGCCATCATAATAATAACGATAAGTATTTTGTAAACCAGCTGGGTCTCTAGGTAATCTAGCTATATATGCCGATAGATCATTCTCTAAATTACACCAATTAGAACCGCAGTCATTATTTGTAGTATAGGCATGCCTGACCGGATAATTACCATTATCATCATAATACATTTCCAAAGCCAACTGAATCTGGTGTAAATCGGCTTTCCTTCTGGTATCTCTGGCCTTGCCCCTAGCTGTATTCAAACTGACTAAAACAATGGTAGCTAACAAGCCAATAATGGCAATAACGACTAACAATTCAATAAGGGTAAAAGCTTTTTCCCTGAACATAAATCATTGTTCATTGATAGTAGACGGTTATTCCTAAATCAAATTCAAAAATACCCAAAGCGGCTAAGGCGCTGCTTTCTTGGCTTTGTTTCTGACCAGAAAATTTAATTGAGTGGACATCCATTGAACGAACGCTATTTTCTAAATTAGTTAGATATCCCCTGAAAGCATCGTAAGAACCACTCATTTTAATATTTAAAGACAAGCTGGGAAAGGATAAAATCTTTTTAGGTTGGTCAAGCACTTGATAAGAATTTTCTTTTTCCTGTTCAGCTTGACCAAAATTCATTGATTCCAATAATAAACCATTGCTGGCCGCCAAAGCATCAAACTGAACTAACAAATAAGGAATATCTTTTTCTTTAGGCAAGGCAAAAGGAACTTTTTGTCCTTCTTCTTCTAATCCTTGGTATTCCTGGTTAAGTTCCTGGGTTTTGGCTAAAAGTTCTTCAATGGCGGTAAGGGTTAATTTCTTCTGATTAATCTCATTTCGCAAGACCTTAATGGAAGACCAAAGAGGATTAAGAAAAACAAATACTAAAATCAAAGCGCTGATTAAACTAATTAAAATAATAATATTTTTTCTACTCATGTTGATTGACAATTTACTCCGACCACAAAAAATCAGGGTTTAATTCTATTCTTAAATTAGAGGCAACCCGGCCAGAAGTTTCTAAACCAACTTCCGAAAGGTCTACTTTTTTTATCCGGGAATCCTGCTCAAAGATAACTACCTGTTTAGCTAAAGTTGGATAATCCGCTGCCTCTGCCTTTAAACTTAGTTTAGCTTGAAATAAATCAGCCTCCAAACCAGTGAATTGAACTCGAGGAAGAGTTATTTCTTCAAGAAGCTCAAAAAGTTTGGAGGAATAAAGGCGGTTCTCTAAAACTTTTCTTAAATCCTCTATACCAGTTTTTAGTTCTATAAAATTAGCTTCCATTCCTAAATCTCTCTGGTTATTTAACTCAACAATCCTTTCTTCTAAATTTCCTTTTTCTTCAATTAAATTGTTTTTATAACCGGCCAGTCCAAAGTAAATTAAAATAACCAAAAGTAAAAAACCAATGGTTAAGGTCAGCCAAAGATTGGTCTTGGAGGTTAGTTTGTTTAAAAAACCTGTGGCTGACACCTTAAAACCAATGGCCGCTTCTTTCCTCCTCTTATATTTTTCGGGCATTATTTTGATATCCATGTTCGTTATTCTCCTCTCATGGCCAAGCCAACGGCTACGGCCAAAGAAGGGCCTAATTCTTTTATAGCTGACTCAAGCAAAGGAGGATAAATTACCCGGGCAAAAGGATTACCCAAGGAAGCCTCTAAACCTAGTTTATTGACAAAATAATCAACAAAACCAGGCACTTGAACGCCGCCACCGACTAAAATACATTTTTCAACTTGCCGATTATATTTGCTTTGATAAGAATCAATAACCTTTTTTATTTCAAAAATAACGGCATTTAAAACTGAATGGATTATTTCTTTTAGTTGAGCGCTTTGCTCGCCCGGCGCCGAGATGGATTCGACAGACTCACCATAAACTTTGGGGCGGGGCCAACTGGCTGCTTGATTGGCCGATAAACTTTTTTTTAATTTCTCTGCTTCTGTTAGGCTGATATTCATTTGTTGAGAAATAGTTTTAGTTAATTTAAGGCCGCCCATTTCTAAATTATCAATTACTCGAATATAGCCGTCGTCAACAATACTCAAGCTCACCGAACGGGCCCCCACATCAATAAGGATAACCGTGCTTCTATCGTTACCGACCAAGGTCCGACTTAAGCTGAATATTTCTGACTCTAAAGCAGAAAGATTCAAACCAGTCAATTGAATTACTTCTCTGTAATGGTTAATAATTTTTTTAGGCACGGCCATCAGTAAGACCTGAAGTCCTTTTTGCTGACCTAGTGGGTCAATAATACTCCAGTCTAAAATCACTTCAGTAATAGGCACCGGCACATATTTTTTAGCTTCAAAAGGAATAGCTGTCTTAATTTCTTTTTCCGACATAGTTGGAAAATCAATCAAGGTAGAAAAACTGGAATAAACCGGCAGGGAAAAATAGGCCGCTTGAGAGACAACTTTGGCTTCTTTAATGGTCTCTTTGACTATCTCGGCCAATTCTTCATTAGGCAGTTTCCGAGATTCTGAAGGAGTTTGATACCAAGCTTCTTTAAGGTATTCTTTTAAAGAAAAGATGGCATAGTTTTTTAGTTTATGTCTGCCTTCTTCTTTTTCTAATTCAACTAATTTAATAGCTGAAGCACCGATATCAATCCCCAAGCAGCTTTTTGGTTTTGTCTTAAATAAAAACATTAATAATATTTCTCTGTTCCACTGACTTGCTCGCCAGAGTTTTAGCAAAGGCAGAAAATTTGACAAAGGCGGGTTCTGCCTTGTTTTTCTTTATTTGAAATTATACCATAAATTAAAAAGTAAAGAAAATACTTTATGTGGAAAACTATTTTAGATCTATTTTTCCCTATTCAATGTCTTGGCTGTGGTCAAGAGAGACAATTTACCCCGCACCAAAGCAAGCTCGGGGCAGAGTTTATTTGTCCAGTTTGCTTTAAACAAATGCCTTTGAACAGAAAAAGGCCTCTTAAGTTTAGTTCTTCCGCCTTAACCGACTTAATCGTAGCCAGTGACTATAACCACTCTTTGGTCAAACAGGCAATTCATCGATATAAGTATGATTTTATTAAGGACTTGGCTGAACCTCTGGGACAATTGATGGTTAATCGTCTTAGAGCCATCCTAAGCGCTATCCAAGTATCCCGGAATTATATTCTCTTAATCCCTGTCTCTCTTCATAAAAAACGCCTCCGCTGGCGGGGCTTTAATCAAGCCGAACTCTTAGCTCAAAAAATTAGCCAGGAATTAAGAATTCCCTTAATAAATAATCTCTTAATCCGAACCAGATATCGCCTGCCCCAAATGGCTATTAAAAGTTCTCAAGAAAGAAAAGAAAATATTAAGCAGGCCTTTCAGCTTTCTCCGCAGCCGAGTCTCAATATCCGAAACAAAACCATCATCTTAGTTGACGATGTCTGTACTACTGGGGCGACTTTAGAGGAATGCGCCAAAGCTTTAAAACCACTCCAACCAAAACAAATTTGGGGCTTGGTCATCGCCCGAGGATAAATTGACTATCGGATAATAAAATGGTAAAGTGGAGATATGGCTGAATTTGTTAATTCTAAAAGAGTTTTCCTTCCTAAAGGAAAACAAAATAAATTTATTAAGAAGATTCTTTCAGGGATTACAGTTAAAGAAGCGGCTAAATTATGTAATCTTTCTGAAAGAACTATTAGGGATTGGCGTCGTGAAAAGTTTTCAATGGATTTAAAGGCGCTCCGTAAATTATGCCTAAAAACCAATATTCCCCTTCCTTTTAATATTGAATTAAAAAACCGCTACTGGTATGTCCATCTTGGCGCCTCAACTGGTGGAAAAATTGTTTGGGCAAAATATGGCAGAATTGGCGATCCAGAAAAAAGAAAAAAGAAATGGTACGAATGGTGGAAAACAAAAGGAAGATTTATGGGATTATTTGTGACAAAACCCATAAAGAAACCAAGAAAATCTAAGGAGCTTGCAGAATTTGCTGGTATCATGATTGGGGACGGAGGAATTACTAAAAATCAAGTCACTATTACTCTCCACTATAAAGATGATAGAGAATATGGCGAATTTGTTATTGCACTGATTAAAAATTTATTCAATGTACCCGTAGGCACATCTCGCTATCAATCGGCAATGAAATACAATATCTCACGAACTAAATTAGTCCGCTTTTGCGTGGAAAAACTTGGACTAAAACAAGGTAATAAAATCAAACAGAAAGTAGATATTCCGGCTTGGGTTAAACAAAATAAATTATATTCTATTACTTGTGTCCGCGGCCTTATTGACACTGATGGCTGTATTTTTACTCACTGCTATAAAGTAAATGGCAAATGGTATAGTTATAAAAAACTTGCCTTTACAAGCTACTCTAAACCGCTTCGTCAATCTGTGTTTAATATTTTAAAAAATAACGGATTAAATCCTAGGTTAGCTGCAAATAGAGATGTGCGACTTGATAGCATTAAAGATATGAATAGATATTTTCAAATTATCGGCTCTCATAATCCAAAACACTTGAAAAGATACTTAAAATAAGATATTATAGGAACAAGTTAGGAGAGGTGACTGAGCGGTCTAAAGTGGCACCCTGCTAAGGTGTTGTACCTTAACGGGTACCGTGGGTTCGAATCCCACCCTCTCCGCATAAGTTTTTACTGGGCGAAAATTTAAATTTATTTTTGGAGAGGTGCGAGAGCGGCTTAATCGGGCAGTCTTGAAAACTGCTGTCGCCCTAGGCGACCGTGGGTTCGAATCCCACCCTCTCCGCATGACAAAAAATTATCTCAAATGGTCAGCTCCGGAATTTACTCATTATAACAAAGATAAATCATGGTTTATCATAACCGGCTTAATCGCTGGCGGATTATTTCTTTGGGCTCTTTTAACTAAAAATCTTCTTTTTGCTTTGCTGATTGGTTTAAGTTATTTTTCAATAACTGTCTTTGCTTTAAAAAAGCCGAGGGAAATAAATTTAGCCATCACGGCCAAAGGTATTGAGATTGATAAAACATTTTATGAATTTGATAATCTAAAATCATTCTGGATTTTTTATGAGCCGCCTCAAATAAAAGAGTTAAGTTTGCGCAGTAAGAAAACAATTATGCCCTATATCAAAATCCCCTTAGGCGAGCAAAATCCGGTTGAGGTCAGACAAACCTTACTCAAATATTTACCTGAAAGAAGACATAAAGAATCCTTAATTGATAATTTAGCCAGAAGTTTACGGTTTTAATGTCCTCGTAGCTCAACTGGACAGAGCGCTTCCTTGCGGTGGAAGAAGTTGCAGGTTCGAGTCCTGCCGAGGATACTAATGTTAACTTTAGATACTAAAATTAAAGAAATAAAAAAAGTAGGTCCCACTTATTTGAAACGGCTTCATCAGCTAAAAATCAAAAATATCCGGGACCTTCTTTTTCATTTCCCTCACCGCTATGATGATTTCAGCCAGATTGTTTCTATTAGCCAGCTAACGGAAGGCCGCAAAGCGACCATCAAAGGAGAAATTGTAGAAATAAAAAATACTCGACTCTTTCATAAAAGAATGGTTTTAACCGAGGCCTTAGTCAAAGATAAAAGCGGCACTATCAAAGTTGTTTGGTTTAATCAACCCTATTTAATTCAAACTCTTAAAAAAGGCAAAATGGTTAGTCTTTCAGGCAAATTAAGTTTTGTTAAAAAAATCCTTTGTCTTTCCAATCCAGTCCATGAAATAGCCCAGACAAAAGAAACTACCCACACTGGTCGCTTAGTGCCAATTTATCATGAGACAGCCGGTTTAAGCTCTCGTTATCTTCGTTATCTAATCAAACCCCTTCTACCATTAATTAATCAAATCACTGATTTTCTACCTAAACCAATCAAAAAACAATTTAAACTCGTCAGTTTAAGTCAGGCTATCCAGCAAATTCATTTTCCAAATAATTATCAATCAGCTCAAGCGGCTCGCCAGCGGCTGGCCTTTGATGAACTTTTTTTAATTCAGCTAACTACTCTTAGACAAAGGCAAAAATTAGCTCAAGAAAAAGCATTAACTATTCCTTTCAATCAAAAATTAATTAAATCTTTTGTCAAAGATTTTCCTTTTAAATTAACCAATAACCAACGAGTAGCGGCCTGGCAGATTTTTCAGGACTTATCTAAAAAGAAACCAATGAATCGTTTGCTCAATGGTGATGTTGGTTCAGGTAAAACAGTGGTGGCTATTATGGCTGGTCTGGAAATAGCCAAAGCCGGTTACCAAGTCGCCCTGATGGCTCCAACCGAAATCTTAGCCAAACAACATTTTCAAACCTTTAAGGACTTTCTTAAAAAATCTAATTTAAGGATTGCTTTGTTGACCAGAACGGATAATTTAGTTGGTCAAGGAAAAAAGATAACTCGCCCCCGATTAAAAAAGGAAATCATGGAAGGGAAAATAGACATAGTTATTGGCACGCATGCTCTAATTCAGGAAAATTTAAATTTCAAAAATTTAGCTTTGGCTATTGTTGATGAGCAGCATCGTTTTGGCGTAGCTCAACGAGCTAATTTACAAAGAAAAATTTATCAAGTAGAAGACGGCTTGCCGACTATTCCTCATCTTCTTTCTATGACAGCTACGCCCATCCCGCGCACCCTGACTTTAACTATTTACGGCGACCTTGATATTTCCATACTCAAAGAAATGCCTAAGGGTAGGCAAAAAATTATCACTGAAATTGTTGTACCGGCTGACCGCCAAAAAACCTATAATTTTATCAAAAAACAGGTTCAACAAAAAAAGCAGGTTTTTGTTATTTGCCCGCTAATTGATGAGTCAGAAAAATTATCCGCCAGAGGCGGACTCGCCTCTGGAGAGAAAGTTAAATCAGTTACTCAAGAATATGAAAAATTATCTCAAAAAGTTTTTCCTCAATTAAAAATTGCTCTGCTTCATGGCAAGCTCAAACCAAAAGAAAAAGAAGAGATTATGAAAAAGTTCAAAGAGGGTAAAACAGATATTTTAGTTTCTACTTCAGTGGTTGAAGTGGGTATTGATGTGCCTAAGGCCACAGTGATGATGATTGAAGGAGCTGACCGTTTTGGCTTGGCTCAGCTTCATCAATTTCGCGGCCGGATTGGCCGGGGCACTGCTCAATCATATTGTTTCCTCTTTACTGACTCAACGACCAAGAAAACTTACCAGCGATTAAAAGCGGTTCTTAAAGCCAAAGACGGCTTTGAGTTAGCCGAAAGAGATTTGAAGATTCGCGGGCCCGGTGATTTTAGTGGCACTCGCCAATGGGGCTTGCCTGATTTAGCTATGGCTTCTTTAAATGATTTAGAATTAATTCAAAAAACCCGTTTAGCCGCCCAGCAGGTTTTAGAAAATAATCTTTTCAACTCAACTCTTGAAAAAAAACTAAAAGAATTTCAAAAAATTATCCACCTGGAATAAGCTTGACAAAGATAATTTATTGGATTAAATTGTATATCAGGTAAAAGTAACTTTAAAATCTAAAGGAGGCGGCCCATGGGAACAAGAAAGACAGAAGGTTTTATTGGCGAAAGCAAAAATGATCCAGCAAAACAACCTTCGGCAGATTCTTCTAAACTCATTCCTTCAAAACCAAAACGTACTACAAGGACCGATGGTCCTTGCGAAGTATGCATCAGAGTAGTCCCGGCCGCACGAAGCCAAGACCAAAAAAGGGGCTTGGTGGGTTTTCCTGAAAGACTCCATCAATTCACTTAGCCTCATTCCGGCCGGGCAAATGACACAACCTTTCTATTTTTCGAGAGGTCAAAAAGTGTTCATTACCCGGCTTTTTTTCTTTTTAGGAGATATCCCCTTAGGAATGTCTTTTTTTATAGACCCTTTTTAGGAGTGACCCAAAAGCTCATATATTTACCTATCATTAATCTGGTTTGACTTTCTAAACCGGGCAGGCAGCCAAAAATTAAAATAGTAAAAGGGAGCAAAATCCATTGAATAATCATAGTTAAGTATTTTAAAAATCCTTTAAATAAACTATATTCTTTAGGTCGGGCTGGCAAAAGCAAAGTACTGTAAATAGCTGAACCTATTAACCCAACCATGGCTAAAGTCATCAATGTCCGGGTAACCCGGGGAAGATTATAAGATAAAAGAGTAACATTAAATTTCTGACCGCCTAAAAATAAAGGCAACCAACCCAAAAAGAAAAGAAGCAAAGCATTGGTAGCCCAAGACCAAAAACCTTCTAATTGAATCCAAATCCAATGAAATTTCTTTGACCAAGAAATTTTTTTGTTTTTCCAGAAACCAAAAAATATAAAAGGGACGTTTTCCACTCCCCAGCCCCAGCGCCGCTGCTGTTTGTAAACATTAAGAGCTGTCTCAATAAAAGTCGGCGCTAAGTTAGCATCCAGCGAAACAGGATAATGCAAGGGAATTGTTCGATAACGGCCGTCATAATAAAGAAGATTTTGCCAAAAAATGCGCGAATCCTCAGAAACCATATTAGTTGGCCAAAAATCAACATCTACCAATGTCTTAAAGCTTAATGACTGGGAAGAAAAAGTAGAGAGCCGTTCTGGTCGCATCTGTTGCATCATCTGCCAGAAGGTTCCAGAAGTGGCCACTACCCGCGAAATAGCCAGCGCTTGCCAAATATTATTATTATAAATCGGAATTGGCTGATAACTAGTCTTGGTCGGATTGTCAACCGTTAAATAATAATAAGTCAATACAGAAAAATATTTTGAATAAACCTGCGTATCAATATCAAAACAGGAAACTATAATATTTTCGTAAGGAATTTTTAAAGGGTCAATCAAATCTTTTTTAGCCTGTCGTCCTTGCCAGGCGATATTAGAGCCCTTGCCTGGCATTTCACCTTCAATATCTTTTGGGTGTACGGTAATCAAAAATTTATAAAACTTACTGCCGTATTTTTGTTCTATTGCCCAAGCTACCTCTGCTGCCTTCTGGCCAGCCCGCTCTTCAATACCGAAAACTATTATCATTTTGTCCTTAGGGTAATCACAATTAAGAAGCGCTTCAAAAGTTAGCCGCACTACTTCAATAGATTCTTTATATACCGGCATAACGATCAAGTGATAAATATCTTGCCAGTTTTTATCTTTTATAGATTTAACTTTTCCTAACCAATCAATAGCCATTTGTTTTTTCATCCGATTATAGCCAGCCCTTAAATGGAAAGAAAGATAAACGGTCTTAATCAGCCAATAAACATCAAAGGTAATAATAAAGAAAGCTATCCAGATCGGCTTAGCCCAAGACAAAAAAATAACACTCAATATCGTCAGCCAAGCTAAAGCGCCCGGTAAAATCTCAAAAGCCCGATAGAGCCATCTCTCTTTCGGGCTTTTTAAATCAGTTGCCTTGCCCAACTTTAAATAATATTTTTCCTTGGGAAGCATAATCAGTAGGCTACAAGAGAATAAATTGGAACGCTCTTGAAAACCTAATTAAACAGTGGAATTATGTTTTTGAAACTTATAATTTAGCTTCTTTAATATATGATATACCTATTAGTTAATAAGATATTACTTATTGTCTGTTTTAATTTTAATCAAATACCGCCCTACTCCAGTTCTTAGAAGAATTAAAAATCCAAACCAAAGCACATACCAAGCAATAAATATAAAAATTTGACTTAAGATATCTGGTCTTAGAATAAAATTTACATTACCACTAAAAACAAAATTAGAAAGCTCTTGGTGGACAAGAATGCCACGACCCAGATTATTCCGAGCTCCACCAACCCTACTAACTATGCACTTATCTAATACATTACGAACATATTCTCTATCTTCATTATTCAATCCCTCATCATTCAATTTAGATAACTGGAAACTTTTTTTATTAACATATTTTCGATTTGCTTCGATATAACTACCATCACAAGATAAAGTAAACCAAAAGGTAGTTGTAGCTATATTATCCTTGTTATAATCTCCAATTTCAGTATAAGGCACATCAGTTGAAATATCGTGACTTACTGTAAGTTTATGCCTAATTACATCTAATGGAATGTCTGGAAAATTTACAGACCTTGATAATTCATCAAGCCATTTTTCAAAATCTTCAAGAAATATATTTTTGTTAAAATTAACTTCATTATCTCCTTCTTGAAATTCTACCGGTGGTATATCTTTTGATATCTCTAATTTTTCTATCTTCTGATTAGAAACATTTATTTCTTTAACAAATGTGACTTCGTGAATATGAATACAGGCAAAAATTATAGGAGGAACAATAAATAACAAACAAATAGATAATCTTTTGCTTAATCTATATTGCATAAGAATTATTTATCATCTTTAATAAAAAAACCAATAGTTTTTTCTCCAATAGCTATAACAGCCAAAGATACAACAATATATCTCCAAAGAGTTAAATCCTTAACCATTATCCCTATTATAAATAAAGCCAATATAACTAATGTAGAATTAAAAAACGGAATATTCCATGTATTCTTTTCTTTATTTAGATAAAAAATAATTACCACAAAAAGAACTAATATTGCTAAAAAAATTTTGTCCATAAATTAAAAATAATTTTAATTATATAAAACCCTCTCGGTCGGCCTAAATGGTAGCCCCGATAGGCCGAAATTAAATTATCCTAACCCTTCTGTCTGATTAATCCGTCAATCCAACCTCTAATCTGATAAAAGTTTTGGCGGCTGTTAACGCGTAAATCGAGAGTACCATAAGGAAGTGAATTACAAGGACGTTTTCTTTTACTCGCTCTACTTATCTGACGCTTAATACAAAAACGTTCTTGAGGAAGATTAGTAACTTTTGCCCAATAATTTATAGCTTTTTTCTCGTCAATACTTGGATATATATGAATAGACACCCTAATCCTATTTTCAGGAGCCTGAATAACCTCTCTTATAAAACGCATAAATAATCTAACCATATCATGGTCAGAATTAGAAAAACAAACATATGGGCTTCTTAATTGTTCCGCTTTCTTATATCCCTCTCCCCAAAAAAGAGCGGTGCCAACTAACAATAACCCCTGCCTAGATAAAGAAGAAATCTGCTTAATCGCTTCTTCTCTAATTCTTTTATTCTCGGCCTGGACAAATTTATGCTTTCTTTGATTACAAGCTAATAATTGATCGTGGGCTGCTTGAGTTCTTGACTCAATAATTTTCTGGATAACCCGAGGTAATTTTAAGTTTTTACACCATTGACTAACTGAACTTTTGGCCACACTTAATTCCTTTGCTATTTCGTTATAGCTTTTGCCTTGTAGGCGTAAAACAAGTGCTTTTTGGTATTGAGGATGCATGACAGTAGCCCTGCCGGGAGTCGAACCCGAATTGCTTGATTGAAAATCAAGTGTCCTAACCATTAGACGACGGGGCCGTTTGACTTTATTTTAGCAGAAAAATTGAAAAATATCAAGAAAGTTGATAGACTGATTAAATATGGTCATTCTTGGCATTGAGACATCTTGCGATGATACAGGTATTGCTTTAATTGAAGGCGGCTCCCAAGGCTGCCGGATTTTGTCTAATATCGTTTCTTCGCAAATAAAAATTCACGCCCCTTATGGCGGAGTAGTACCTAATTTGGCCGCGCGGGCTCATTTAGAAAATATTAAACCTTGTTTGGAGAAAGCACTCCGATTAGGATTTAGGAATCGCTCTTCTAAAAAAATTGGTCTAATTGCCGTAACCATTGGACCCGGATTAATTCCCTCTCTTTTAGTCGGCACTAACTTTGCCAAGGCCCTGGCTTATGCTTGGCAAAAACCAATTATGGGAATTAATCATATTGAAGGACATATCTACGCTAATTGGCTTAACCCGGCCAGCCAGATAGATTTTCCGGCTCTCTGCTTGGTGGTTTCTGGCGGACATACTCAGTTAATCTTGATGAAAGGACATGGAAAATATAAATTACTCGGCCAGACACGGGATGATGCGGCTGGCGAGGCCTTTGACAAAGTGGCTAAATTATTAAATCTCGGTTATCCGGGCGGACCGATTATTTCCCAAAAAGCCAAAAAGGGTAATCCCCGTGCTTTTGATTTACCCCGACCGATGCTCAAGACCAATGACTTTGACTTTTCTTTTTCCGGTTTGAAAACAGCGGTTTTGTATTTGGTAAAGAGGCAACATCAGGGACTGTCTCTAAGATACAGTCCTTCCAAAAAGGACTGTATCTTAGAGACAGTCCCTGTTTCTGATATCTCTGCTTCCTTTCAACAAGCAGTTATTGATGTTTTAATTATTAAAACAATTAAAGCGGCTAAAGAATATAAAGTAAAAACAGTGATGTTGTCTGGCGGCGTAGCGGCTAATCAGGAACTGCGCCGGCAAATGGAACAAGCAGTTAAAAAAGAATTGTCCAAAGCTAAATTCCAGATGCCGGAGATTAAATTATGCACTGACAATGCCGCCATGATTGCCTCGGCGGCTTTTTACAAAAAAGGGCCAGCTCTGTTAAAACAAAACTGGCTCAAAATTAAAGCTGATGCAAATTTAACGATACTGGGAAAGGTCTTTCGGAATAGGCATCCGGAAACGAACAATTGAAAGGAAATCTGCCACAGACATAACCTTACAATCATCGTCCACGAAAGAACAATTAAGAGGCCCCTTAAGCAACTTCTTCTTTATTTCTTCACATTCTTTTGTATTAAAGACAGTTTTTTCAGTAACTAAAGCGACGTCAATCACATCTTTAACTACACTTTTAATGTAGTCATACACTATCCTACCTTCAGGATTTAACACTTTTTCTGCTACTGTTCCTGTCATAGTTAATTTCCTCCCTTCTTGAAAAAAAAGGTTAAAAATAATAAACTAAAAAGAAC
>Ga0315555_1000290_pt1 | contig 34299 bp, 26 predicted proteins | sample SalMarSW160380MG_FD_202113 | JGI IMG/M metagenome (GOLD analysis project Ga0315555, IMG submission 202113) | Salt marsh sediment microbial communities from the Plum Island Ecosystem LTER, Massachusetts, United States - Salt Marsh Sediment SW1603-80 ... | reverse complement strand
TCAGGATGTCATTTTCCAGGAAATGGCGGACAGCGGCATAAGGGGATTAAGCGGAATGGTGATGATGGATTCGGGGGATCAGACCTATAAACGCCGGACAGGGGAGATTCTCCGCATCACTGAATCACTGATCAATAAATGGCACAATTCCCGGGATGGGCTGATCCAGTATGCGCTGGCACCACGTTTTGTCCCGTCTTGCAGCCCGGAATTGTGGAGCGGTGTAAAAAAGTTATCGGATGATTATCAGCTGATCATTCACACACATTCCTCCGAGAACAAAAAGGAATGGCAAATAGTCAAGAATCAGACAGGCTACTCTAATATTGAATTTTTTGTTAAAAATGAGCTGGCATCATCCAGGTTATGCCTGGCTCACTGTATCTGGGTAGAAGAACAGGAATTTAAGATGCTCTCCGATTTCGGAATAAATGTATTGCACTGTCCTTCTGCAAATTTAAAATTAGGTTCAGGGATTGCACCCGTCCCCGAGTTTCTGAGCCGGGGAATAAATGTTAGCCTGGGATCCGACGGTGCAGCCTGCAACAACAACCTGGATATATTCCAGGAGATGAGGCTGGCAGCCCTGATTCAAAAACCAAGTGCCGGCGTCAAATCCACCTCTGCCCGTCAGGTTTTTGATATGGCCACGCTGGCGGGAGCCCGGTCCCTGGGTTTAACTGCCCGGATCGGAAGCCTGGAAGAAGGCAAAAAAGCTGACTTGGTGATTATGAACTTAAATAAAGTCCATGCCATTCCTGCCGATGATATTTATTCACAAATTGTCTATTCAGGTAAGGCGTCTGATGTATTGCATGTCATGATAAATGGTAAATGGATTGTAAGGGATGGTCAGTTGCAGACTATCGACTATGATACACTCATCTCAAAAACCTGGCAGGAGGTGGGGGAACTATTTGAAAGACAAAATAATTAATAGATTTTAGTGAAGGAGATTCCTGATGAGACGAACATTTATTTTTATTCTGATTATATTGCCTCTTATTATTTTTTGCGGTAAGAAAGAGGTAAAAGTAAAATCTCTGGACACCATGGAACCACCTGCTCTTCTCGAGAAGGGAAATGCAGCCTTCTTTGAGGGTAACATGGAAGACGCCATCAGCGCATATGAGGTTATCTACAACCGTTATCCTTTGAGCAGAGAATATATCAGTGCCGTCCTGGGAATGGCCCGGGCTTATAACAATATGGGAGATTTCGAAAAAGGATTTAATCTGCTCTATAATCTGATCAGGGAAAACATGGTGCCCAGCCGGGTTCCGGAAATTTATAATGAAATGGCCAGGTATTACGAGGTGACAGCTATATACAGTAAGGAAGCCGGGATCTCGAAAGTGGAAGACGATTATAAAAAAGCCATTGATTATTATCAGAAATCAATTGACTATCCGAACAGTGAAGATCCCCAGGCTAAATCCTACGCTCAATTCCAGATTGGAGAACTGGAATTAAAACTGGAGCAACCCGAGCAGGCGGCGCTGGCCTTTCAGTCTACTATTTACAAATTTCCAAATACTGAATGGGCTACCCTGGCACAGCAGAGAATTGAGCAGATGAAACAACAGGGTCAGACGACTCTCAGCCCTATGAATACCCGACAAACTGTGAAACAAGATAAGGCTTCCCGGGAAAAAAGTGCTCAGGCAGTCCAAGAGGTTACACCGGAACCGGCACCGGAAGACAGCACAGCGAATCCGAATTAATAAAACATCTTAATAAGAACAGACAGGGCCCGGATGGAACTTCCAAAGGAACTTATCCTTGAGCTTCCCAAAACAGATCTGCATGTTCATCTCGACGGATCTTTACGCCTTAATACACTCATAGATCTTGCTAAAGCCCAGAAGGTTGAACTGCCCTTATCCAATCCGGGTAAACTGGAAAAAATGGTGATGAGTGGCAAACACTGCAGGAATCTGAATGAATACCTGCGCGGATTTGATATCACTCTTTCAGTTATGCAGACACCTGACTCACTGTACCGTATCGCTTATGAACTGGCCGAAGATGCCGCCGAAGAAAACGTATGGTATATGGAAGTTCGTTTCTCTCCCATTCTTCACATCAGAAGAGGGCTCAAGTTAACGACCATTGTGAATGCCGTGCTGGAAGGTCTGCAGGAAGCGGAAAAAAAATTCAATATCAAAACAGGAATAATAATATGTGGGATGAGGGATATTAATCCCGAAACATCATTAAAACTGGCAGAACTGTCAGTTGCTTATAAAAATAAGGGCGTTGTGGGATTTGACCTGGCCGGCCAGGAGGAAAATTATCCGGCAAAGGACCATAAGGAAGCCTTTTCCCTGATCCGCAAAAATAATATCAATACCACCGCACATGCCGGAGAAGCATTTGGTCCGGAGAGTATTCATCAGGCCATTCACGACTGCGGTGCCCACCGCATAGGCCATGGTACCCGCCTGTACGAGGACGGTGACCTGCTCAATTATGTAAATGACCATCGTATACCTCTGGAAATATGCATTACCAGCAACATTCAGACCCAGGCCGCCAGGTCCTTCGAAAGTCACCCCTTCCGGTTTTATTACGATTACGGTCTGCGGGTTACCATCAATACCGATAACCGCCTGGTTTCCGACACGACCATCACCAATGAATTTTACCTCGTGGCTAAACATCTCAATCTCAATCTGGATGACATTAAATCCATTATTATTGATGGATTTAAGAGCGCTTTTTTACCTAATCGGGCAAAATCAATTATGCTGAATGTTGTGAATGACCGCTTGAAAAAATACTGAGCCCCCTGTTTTTATTTGCTTTAACGATTCAGATGTGTTATAATTTCTTCCCTTTTTATTTTTTTCGCTAAGAACTATGTTTATAAATTTTAATGCAGCCACAGATTACAGCCTTGGTGTTGAACTGGAAATTCAGACCATCAGTCATCACACCGGCGAATTGATCCCCGCGGCAGGACTCATACTGGCCCATCTCCCGGGCGAAGTTTTGTTCAAGCCGGAGTTATTTAATTCCACCATTGAAATTAATACGCCGGTGTGTAAAACTCTTCCTCAACTGGAAAAATCTTTAAAACAGAATATTAACATTATCCAGGAAATCGGACAAAAACTGGACATCGATATTCTTATTTCCGGATGCCACCCCTTTTCTAACTGGCAGCAACAGCAGATCACCCGTCAGGACCGTTACCAGAATCTGCTGCACCGCATTCAGTGGCCGGTCAGGCAGTTTCTCATTTTCGGCCTGCATGTACATGTGGGTATAGACGACGCCGACAAGGTCATTTATGTAATGAACAGATTGACAAATTACATTCCCCATCTGATTGCCCTTTCTGCCAGCTCTCCGTTCTGGAACGGTTTTGATACCGGCCTGGCCGCTACCCGCATTAAAATATTCGAAGAACTACCCAATGCCGGCATCCCTTATTATTTTAAAAGCTGGAAAATGTACAGCGAACTGGTGGAAAATCTGATTAAAACAAATTCAATTGACACAGTTCGCGATCTGTGGTGGGATATACGCCCTCACCCTATCTTCGGAACTATAGAGGTACGAGTGTGTGATGCCATGCCCACTTTAAAGGAAAATATGGCGTTAACAGCGCTCATCTACCTGCTGGTTATAAGATTTTCACGTGAATTTGAAACTAACGGTAAATTATCACGAATGGATCGCTGGATTCTTGAGGAGAATAAATGGCGGGCCGCCCGTTACGGTATTCAGGGCGAATTCATAGATAAGAAAAAAGGAAAAACCAGGAAAATAAAGGACACCCTGCTGGAATTATATGAAGAATTGAATCACTTTTCCAGAGGGCAGGCCCTGAAGGAAGCCCGGAGTTACCTGTCTGTAATTCCGGAAATGCTCAGTAAAGGTCCCAGCTACCTGAGGCAGCGTCAATGGGCCAGGAAACGTCCGGGTGACTATAAGTATATAATCGATAACCTTCTGCAGGAAACCCGCGAAAATATATTTATTGAATAACAGCTCTTGAGATCAGCTCCTCTCCTTTCCCAATCTTCCGTAATATACTGCCTGAAAATGCCAGCCTATTGTTAATTAAAATTCAACTTTAGGTGCTTCACCGGCCTGGGGTGCCGCTTCAAAGTAAGCTTTTTTCGGGAATCCAAACATCCCGGCCACAATGGTCTGGGGGATTTGCCGGATATAGCTGTTGTATTTCTGAACCTCTTCATTGAAGCGTCGCCGTTCCACAGAAATTCGGTTTTCCGTCCCTTCCAGCTGAGCCTGCAGGGCTAAAAAATTCTGGTTGGACTTCAGATCCGGGTAGCGTTCAATTACCACCAGCAGCCGCTGCAGGGCTGAACCCAGGCCCGCCTGTGCTTCCTGAAAGCGGTTGAACGCCTGAGGATCATTCAGAACTTCGGGTGTAACATTCATTACCCCTCCAGCTCTGGCCCGCGCTTCAGTTACTCCCTGCAGTACCTCTTTTTCCTGCTTGGCATAACCTTTTACCGTCTCAACCAGATTGGGGATGAGGTCATAACGGCGTTGATACTGATTCTGAACCTGCGCCCAACTGGCGTTGACGCTTTCCTCCATGTTCACCATGGTATTGCGAATACTGAATGCCCATCCTAATAATCCCGCCACCACAATGATCAGTACTCCCAGTAGTACCAGTATAGTTATGCTTGTTTTGCTCATATCATAAACCTTTCCTTATAAAACCTTATACCGTATTTAAATTCTTACGAACTTGTCTCAGACCTTGAAATTCATTTACAAAATCACTCTTTTTTGGCTTCACTGAAAATTTCAGCCGAGAAGATAAATATTTTGGTGTGGGGATCCTTCCAGGCATCACGCGGCAGTCCTGCCTTGACACAGGTCTGTTGAAGAAATTCGTCTCTGTCCCATCCCCATTCCACAGCTACCTGGGGCAATAGCAATCCCCGATAAAATTCCTGCTGAATAATGATACCGTGTTTTCCTACCTGAATTTCCCCGGTGTCGGAAATCTGTTTGAGGGGAGAAAGAACCGATATCTCTATTTCCAGATCAGTCACTTCATTTTTTTGTACTGACGGGAAACGCGGATCCTTAAAAGCAGCGGAATTTGCCATTTCCATTACTTCTCTGTATAGCGGTTTTACTCCTTCTATATATCCGATGCAGCCCCTTAACTGCCCATGTTTGTGAAGGGTTACAAACACCCCGAATTTTTCTTCAACTTTTTTTGTGGGTGGTTTTGTGTCAGGAAAAATATCCGAATCCAGTACAGATAAAATCGTTTCCCGGGCTAAGTGCAGGAGATAATTTTTGTCCCGATCGTTCAACCCAACGATCGGTCCGTTGTCAGTCTTTTGCATACTTAATCCTTTCCCAGTGATGAGTAAGGAAATTACGAAATACAAAAAGGTGGTTATCAGGTACGACCTGTAATTTTTATAACTGATGTGCAAAACAGGAAAACGGCTTCGATTGGTTATCATACTTATTTAATGGGGTATTTAAGATCAGTCTTTAATTACCATCATGAGACTCTGGTTTTCGGGTCAGTTAAATTATATAAATCTTTGCTTCCAATCAATATATGATGGCTGCCAGATATCCCACCACTTCATCGAGATTACCGGTGATATCTCCCGAATTGCGATACAGGAGAACCCTGGCTTGTCTGGCACCCATCTGCCGGGCGGTTTTCATGGCCGCAATCACGGGACCGTAACCACACATTTCCGTTCGTCCAGCCTGGATCTCCTGCCATAAGGCTTCCTCATCAAAATCATTGATGGCATCTACCGCCAGCTGGTCCAGGCTGCGTGCTTGATGATCCGAATACATGTGCGATAAATCAGAGCTGGCCACAATCAACGTGTGATCAGGCGAAAGCACCTCTGAAAGAGATTTGCTGAGGTTTTTTATCAGAGCTTCACTCTGTTCTCCCATGGAAATCGGGATCATTTTGAATTTTCCCAGACTCCACTGGAGAAAGGGTAACTGAACTTCCAGGGAATGTTCAGAAGAAGAATGACCCAATTCTGAGTACCGGATATTCGGTGAACTGTCAATTAATCGCTGTGCGATAGATTCATCCAGAGAAATATCGCCCAGGGGTGTGCGATATCCCAGGCCGCTATAGATACTGCAGAAATCGAATGAATCTTTATGACTGGGCGCAATAACCACCACTTTTCGGTAATCGGCATTTAATATCTGGCTGTAGGCGCGTGCAGCCACACCACCCGAATAGAGATAACCTGCATGCGGAACAATCAGTGCTCGGATTCTGCGGGGCAGATTCATTACCGGTGGTGCTTCCAGCAACATGCTCAGTTCACGTTCCAGGATCAGTTTATCCCGGGAGTAGAATAATCCTGCTACTCCGGCTTTCCTGTAATCAGTGGTCCGAGACATTATTTAACCTTAGATACCCGTTTCAATATAAACATAAAAATAAAGTATTGTAAGCGAAATTTTGCACGAGAATCTGGCGGGCTGCGTTCTGCCATTGACCGGCCGGGAATGCAGAGAGCAAGATCAACCACTTGACGGACCGGAAAAGACCCGGATCGGTTCTGCTACCACACCTTAAGGTCTCATTTAAAAGAACTATTTATTTTATAATGGAAGATAGCGCAAGATTACGGAATACACTCTCTTTTATCAGGTTAAATAGGAACCATACTCAATCTTGAGATTAGTGATATGATGTTCCTCCTGATTTTCCAGCCATTTGAAAATCGATTGAACTTCCTCATTTTTTGTGCGGGTCTGCTGCAGTCTGTAAAAATCGCGGTTCATCTGTTCACATTCAATTGCCAGATTAACTAATTCTGAGACCGTACAATTGTTCAATTCAATCTCAAACAGCTGATCACGATTTGGAAAATCCACATCAAGCTCATTCAGGTCCGGCTCGGAAAATTCCCCTCCCGCCTGAAGGAATTTCTCCCTGATTTTCTGCTCGTGATTATGTTCCTCTACAATAAGCCGATGAAGTAGTTCCCGCGCCTGAGCATCAGTAACATGTTTCAACATATGTTCGTAGATCTGGACGGTATCCAGTTCATTCTGCATCGCCATCATCAGCGCATGAAGAGATTCGGGAGACAACTCGGGCATACAATGTCCTTGTGTTTGATATGAGATTATCCTTCCGCCACAACCGTCTCGGATTTTTTACCATTCTGACCGGGCAGAAATTCATCTGTAAAACTATTGGCAATTGTCTGCCGAATTACTGTTACTTTAATCTGGCCCGGGTACTCCATCGTTTCTTTAATCTTGCGGGCAATATCCGAAGCCAGAAGTTTGGTTTCGTTATCCGATAGTTTTTCGGGCATGATCATTACCCGGATTTCCCGTCCCGCAGAGAGTGCATACGTCTTTCCTACACCTTCAAATGAATTAGCCAGTTCTTCCAGTTTGGTAATGCGCTCGGCATATGCTTCCAGAGACTCACGCCGGGCTCCCGGGCGAGCTCCACTGATCCGGTCCGCCGCCGTCACCAGAACCGATATGGGTGAAATGGGTTCCGCCTCCTCATGATGGGCCAGAATTGAATTGATGACCACGGGATGTTCAGCACACCGTGTGGCCACTTCTACCCCGATGGATACATGACTGCCTTCAGAATCGCCGCTTACTGCCTTACCAATATCATGAAATAATCCGGCCCGTTTTGCCAAATTTACATCCAGGCCAAGCTCAGCGGCCATCCCACCGGCCAGCCAGGCAACCTCCCTGGAATGCTGCAATATATTCTGCCCATAACTGGTTCGATATTTTAACCGACCCAGATACTCCCTCATTTCGGGATGCACGTTCTTAATTTTCAGTTCCTGTATTGTATCTTCCGCTGCCTTTTTAACGCTGGCTTCCACTTCTCGAGTCGCTTTTTCAACCTCTGTTTCGATGGCTTTGGGATTAATATTTTTGATTTTAATCAACCTCTCCATGGCAATCCGGGCAATTTCCCTTTTTACCGGATCGAAACTGGACATGACAACCGTCTCCGGAGTATCATCCACAATAACCTTCACGCCGGTGGCAGCTTCAAATGCCTTGATATTGCGGCCTTCCCGCCCTATTATAATTCCCTTCCAGTCATCATTGGGTAATTCAACCGAGATCAGTGTGGATTCCATGGTGTATTCAGTCGCCATCCTCTCGATGGCAAAAGCCATTATTTCCTTGGCTTCCCAGCGGGCTCTCTCTTCAGCTTCACGTTTAATATCAATAACTACCTGAGCAGCTTCCGCCCGTGCCTGGGATATCATGGCATCCATCAGCATTTTTTTGGCATCCTCTTTATTCAGTCCGCTCAGTTTCTCCAGATTACTGATCTGCTCTTCCCTGAATCTCTCCGCCTCATTTTCCTTCTCCCGGATATTGTGTTCCCATTTAATCAGCTCCTGTTCCCTTTTACCGATCTGCCATTCCTTTTCCTGATATTTATGCCCGGTTTTCCGTAACTCTTTTTCTTTCTGCCGCAGACGATCTTCCATACTATTGAATTCCGTCTCTTTCTGTTTCATCTGCTTTATAAAGTGGCTTTTTTCCTGATATAATTTTTCTTTGGCAGACAGGTAAGCATCGCGTTCCATTTTTTCCAGTTTGCGTTTTGCTTCACCCAGCATATTGTTTGCCTGCTGTTCCGCCTCTTTTATTTTTTTATTGCGTAGAAAATGATAAATCGTCGCTCCCAGAATTATTCCCAGGATTAGAAAACCCGCTATTATTAATGTATTCATAAGAATATTCCCTTTCTGTCTAGCATTAAATCATCGTTTAATATAAAATGTTATTTATTGTAAAAAAAAGAGTTTTTTTGTGAATATCTATTCCCGCTTTTAAATTTCAGATTTCAGATCAATCCTCCTGTCTTTTTTGCCGGTTTCCTGTAAATCGGTGCAATGGCCTTATGTCCTTCAAAGAATATACTACACCAGCTGTTCCTGGTTTCTTCTTTTCCATTAAACATTTGCTGTAAAAATTATGAATTTCCGGCAGACTGTCCTTGCTGCAACCACCTGTGATAAATTTGCCCCTAAAAAATTACCCGCTTATAAGATGCCCGGATTCACTGCTGATAAAAAACATAACATTTATCGGAATCTGATACATAAAGTATCATATCCTGCCTTCCCATGGGATGCCACAGGGCCACATCGGTGGGATTAATATTTAAGGATGAAAGATCCAGCATATCATAGAATTTTCCCCCTTCCCGGTAAAAAAATATCTTTTGACCCCTGTGATCCGCAATGGTCAATTCTCCCCGCGCGCTTACATGGATACCTTTAGGTTCAAGTAGATCGGGATGAACAATCTCTTTTAAGTAGTTACCCAGAAAATCGAAAACCACAATAACACCCTGCACGGAATCCGAAACGTAAAGAACACTTTTTTGCCCGGTAGTAATCTGATTGGGTCCCAGTAGCTGTCCCAGATTCTCGCTGGACTTTCCAAATGCCACCAACGGTTGATTAAAACGGTTAAATTTTATGATTCTTTTATGCAAATCCTCCAGAATAAATATATCATACTGGTTATTAACAGCTACACTCAGAGGCATTTCAAAATAATAGGGGCTGTCATAGCTGGTTTTAAAATCATTCAGGTAATACATGCGTGAATCCAGCCGGACGACTCGGTTGTTATTAAAATCAGTAATAAAAATGCTCAGAGCCAGATGGGCATCCACATCGCGGGGATTATTAAATTGTTCCGCACCGCTGCCAAATCCACCAACATCCTTGATATAAATACCACTGGGAGAATATTTAAGAAGACGGTTGCGGCCGCTGTCCACTATATACAGATTTCCTTCCGGATCAAGATCTATCGCAGGTACGGACAGAAATATTCCATTGGGCGAGCCTTCCCCGTTAAATACGCGGGCGAGTGTCCACTGCCTTGAGTTTACCCCGGATGAATCCTGAGCCGATACATTCAACAAAAGAATGAGTAGTAAAAGTATGGAATATATACCCACAGGCATTCCGCTAAATTTCACCTGATTCCTTCTTTCTGCTTTTTATGCACAGGCGTGCTGATCTGTATTAAATCGGAAATATGTCGCAATATTTTAATCCTGGAATTGGCCTGAAACGATTTTACAGGTGTTTCCAGACGGGGAATGTAAATAAGATTATAACCAAGTTTCAGAGCCTCTTCCACCCTGCGTTCCAGATGTGATACGCTGCGAATCTCTCCATTCAGACCAAGTTCTCCGATGTAGACCGCTTTATTATTAAGCGGTCGATCTGCAAAGCTTGAATAAACAGCTGCAGATATCCCCACATCTATCCCGGGATCATCTATTTTCAAACCGCCGGCAACTTTTACAAAAACATCAGAGAAAGACAGATTCAGCCCACAATGTTTTTCCATAATAGCCAAAAGCAGTGCCAGCTTTTTCTGGTCGAATCCACTGACAGTCCGCTGAGGTGTGCCATAGCTACTCCTGGAAACCAATGCCTGTATCTCTGCCAAAATCGGTCTGGATCCTTCAAAACTGCAGACGATAGCGGATCCCGGGGTGTTTCCGGAGGTGGTTGAAACAAACAGATTAGAGGGATTATCAACTTCCTTTAATCCATCCTTGTCCATGATGAACAGACCGATTTCATGGGCAGAACCGAAACGATTTTTCAGGGAACGGAGAATCCGGTACTGATAAAAGGAATCGCCTTCGAAATAGATTACCACATCAACCATGTGTTCCAGAATTTTAGGACCGGCGATTCCGCCTTCTTTGGTGATATGACCCACCAGCAGCAGGGACCAGCCCTTCTCCTTGGCCGCCCGGAAGAGCCGGGAAGAACATTCTCTTACCTGACTGATATTTCCAGGTGCTCCCGAGACCTCCGGGGAATAGATGGCCTGAATGGAATCTATAATCACCACCTGCGGCTGCATTTGATCGATCTGATTCAGGATATTTTCCACATCCGTTTCAACCAGGAGGGGAAGAGCCAAGGTATCCACTCCCAGCCGTCGGGAGCGAGCTTTTATCTGCCAGAAAGATTCTTCGGCACTGACATAAAGAACCGGGATATTTTTTTTTATCAGACGCCCCGCCATCTGAAGAAGAAGGGTGGATTTACCTATTCCCGGATCCCCGGCAACAAGGCTTACCGATGCTTGGAAAATACCGCCTCCCAGTACCCGATCAAACTCCCCTATTTCTGTTAGAATACGGGTCTTAGAAATTTCGGTATGCTCGGATAGCAGCAGGGGTTCACTTTGTGAAAAGGTTGCCTGTGTGCGTCTGCTGTCCGGGTAAGATTCCGTCTCTTCGAAACTGTTCCAGTTGTTACAATGAGGACATTTTCCTGCCCACTTAAGACTTTCATACCCGCACTGGCTGCAGACAAAAATGGTTTTAACTTTTGACATTTAGCAGATCTTTTATTGATATCAACTCTCATGAATATACGGCTTTCCGGCCGGGGGAACAAAATTATAATTGGATTTTTTATCAACCATAATTGAGACAAACTATCCTTGATAGTATGAATGAATAAAATAAAAACCGCAAAAAAATAAGCCTGCTAAAAAAACAGGCTCATTGGTATATAAATTTATGTCAGTAATATTTAAAAATTCAAACCCAGAGACCAGTAATAAATCGGATCGTAAGATTTTTTGAGATCATAAGGCCAGGCCACATCAAACCGCACCAGAAAACCGAGGAAATAAATTCGGGCTCCGACTCCGTACCCGCTGATAAGATCACGAAACTGTCCGTCATTAATCCCCTGGAATTCTGACAGGCTCCACCACCTCCTGTCTTCCACATTCCAGGCAGCTCCGATGTCATAAAAAGCAACACCACTAATATTAAATAAACTGACCGGTGGGAATCCCAGCTGTAAATACTGGATAAGCGGGAACCGGAATTCCGAGTTGATCAGGAAAAAACGATTACCCGTTTTTTCATAGTAAAATGCTCCCCTCAGCGGCGTAATAAACTCGGAAAAGAATACATCCTCAATTCTGTAGATTCTTTTTATGGTGGAGTACTTGGGATTAAACCAGTTATCCATGCCACCCAGGAAAAATTGCTGGGCATTCTTTCCAAAACTTGCCCCAAAGGTGGTCCGGAAGGCAAACTGATACTGGGGACTGAGCATAAAATACTTACGGTAATCGATCTTTAAGGTCCGGAAGTCAAGATTAACATCGCTCAGTTTCGGACTCAGGCGCAAGGAGATGTTATATCTGGTACCGCTGACAGGGGAAAAGACCCCCCAGCGGAAACCCCACAGTACATTATCATGAACATATTGTATTTCAGGAAGCAGTGCGCTGATCCTACGCGTTGGTACAACAAAGTCTAGATATTCAAGATTCACATTATACCATGATGCCAGAAAATCAATTCGGTTATAACGGTTCAAGGGATAGGAAGCAATAAAATTCGCACCGTAATTGCGATATCTCAGGATTGAATAGCCATCGGAGAGTAGATAAACCAGATGGAAACCACCTACTCCAAAATTAACTCGCCGTTTAAGATAGAAATAGGTCAGGGCAAAATTGCTGTTACGCAGGTCTGTCCACAATGAAGCATTCAGGTATATCTGATGATCTCCCAGTAAATCGCTGAAAGCAAAAGAGGTATAACCCTCGAAACCAAAAAAGGTATTGTATCCGGCCGCACCCGTTACCAGATCCGGAGAGAATTTAATTTTGTATTTATGAGATTTGTAATTGCCAAATTCATCCTTGAGGTTTACTTCCGGAATAGAAACCTCTTCCAGTGCTTTTCTTTCCTGCCTGGGACGATACTGACCGAACACATAGCGGCTGTAATCTGCCGGCTGTTCGCCCTTCATCTCTTTAGGGGGCTCATCCTCCTCCTTTTTCTCGTCCTGCAAATCTGGCGTCCAGTTTCTGGCATATACCGGGGGATTACCATTACGCATGGCAGCTGCAAATTCTGTTAGTTTCGGTTCCTGCGGTTCCAATTTCAGAGGATTATTAATCATATAAATATCGAATCCGCCCTGATAAAAGGTGGTATAAACAAGTTTATTGGCATCTGCGTCCCAGTCAATCTGAAGTACTCCTGATATGATATTGGTGATGGCATGATACTCACCCGTTTCCAGATCCTGCAGGTAAATATTATTGATGCCACTTTCATCCGAAGTGAATGCCAGTTTTTTACCGTCCGGAGAGAAGATGGGAAAAGATTCTTCCCAGGGTGTATTGGTGACCCGTTTCATTTCTCCGGTCCGGATATCTGCGATATAAATATCCCGGAAATGGTAATCATATCCATCCATCCGAAAATCTTCCGGCAACTCTTCATCCGAAATAAAATTCCCCCGGTCTGAAACAAAAGTAATATACCGGCCGTCAGGAGACCAGGATGGTTCATCATCCGTGAATACATCGTTTGTTATAGAAATTATTTCTTTGGTTTTCAGATCAAAAATAAATATATCGCTTTTTTCATTATTGTTTCCGACAAAAGCTATTTTATCACCCAACGGTGACCAGGAAGCAGTGAAAACACCATTCATTTTAACGGGGTACTTCTCCCGTCTGCCGGTATTGATATCCAGAATATAGATGGCATCCCATTCTCCGATTTTTGCAGTGAATGCCAGTTTGTTTCCGTCCGGAGAAAAACTCATTCCCGGGCGCAGAAAATGAAGTTCTTCAAAGCTTTCCGATTGCTGTCCTTTTACCAGGGTTCTGATTTCCTTACCATCAATGGCAGACATCAGGTAAATATTCTGGTAACCCGACCGGTCGGAAATGTAGGCGATCTTATCCCCCTGTGCAGTAATTACCGGGCTGACATTCAGAAAATTATTCAGTTTCTTATGATTGGTCAGCTGCTCACTGAATTCCTTGGGAATCAGACGGTTGTTCACTTCCGGTGAGTATGCCTTCTGGAGATAGCGGTGCCACTTTTCGGTGAGTCCTTCATAATCCAATCCTATGGAGGATTGCAGCACCTGTTGAAAACCAATACTTCCTCTGGACTTAAGTAAAATCTCTCCTATTTTCTCCCGGCCATAGGTTTGCGAAATGAAACGGAAAACCGAATTGCCCCCCTGATATACCAGAATATATTCCAGATACTGAGCAGGTGGAATATAATCCGAAAGTACGGCATCACGGACAATCATATCCGTTTGCGTATTCCAGCCGGTGGATTCAAATTCTGCCAGGCCTTCGGACACCCACAGCGGTACCGGTACAACTTCTCCCATCAATAATGACTGTATAGAGCCACCGTAAAGCAAATCATTCATCACCCCGTGTACAAGTTCATGATGAATGACGTGTCGGAACTGTTCATAGGAACCTTCAAAGGGTACCACAATCCGGTTCTTATACAATTCGGTAACACCACCGATTCCTTCTTCCAGATAACTCAGCACCACATTGGTCTGTTGCCAATCATTGTGTGACTTATAAATAATAAATACCAACCGCTCTCTGATATCATAGGAAAAATCCCGGCTGAGTTGTTTATAAGCATCTTCAGCCACCTCGGCAGTGAATTCGGCCAGTTTCTCCGCTCCGGGATAAAAATAAATATCAAAATGTTTACTCTGGATAAAGCGCCACTCAAAATTCTGATACTGGATTTTATTTTTCCCGAACTGGGCAAATCCCGTAACATTGGTGAGGAATAGGGAAATAATGGTCACTAAAAAAATTCTTTTCATTCCTGCCCCAAGTTTATTGATTCTTCATTAATACAATTATTTCAAATTTAAGGATGAACTATTGCTAAAACCAGATGTAAATCCTCTTCCCCCGCTGCTAAACTCTCATTTTTCTATACATGAAATATACGATTAAGGTTCCTTTAAATATTCATTTGTTTAATGAATTTTCGAAACAAACATCCATGGGAAAGACATAATCTCAGGAAAACGGAAAAAAATTACGGGCCAACTTCACATCATCGGTAATTATGGCAAATACACCTGCGATGTTTTTTACTTTTTCCAGATCAGGCCTATTATTTACTGTCCAGAAACATAAATATTTAGAATCCGGCGGGCGATTGATTATCTGAGGCAATAAACGGATATCAGGATGAATCACATCAATAAAAGAGCGTTCACTTAGCCAGACAGTGAGCAGATTCCAGTTTTCTATAAGAAAGGCTGTAGGAATATTTTTATTAATTTTTCGCCACCATCCCAGGAACAACAGATCAAAACAGGATATCCAGACGACATCTTGAAGATGAAAATCCCGGATTAAGGAATTCAGTTTTTTCACCAGGATCCTGTAGGAGGTCCATTTTTTCTTGATTTCAATATTATAAACCAGGTCGGATCCAAAGATCTCGAATACTTCAGCCAGAAGCGGTATGCGAACCTGAAATTTTTTATCACTGATCAGTTCCAATTCCTTTATTTCCGAAATTTTTAATTTATCCAGATTCCTCTCCACCCCACATAACCGTTTCAAATTTCTGTCATGGCAGACCACTACTTCACCCTCTTTCGACAAACGGACATCAAGTTCAATCCCGTCTGCTCCAAGCTCGAGGGCTTCCCGGAATGCGGGAATCGAATTTTCCGGAAAATTTTCTTTTAAGAGAGAACCGCGATGTCCCAGCACCAGCGGTCTGCCCGGGTTTTGAAAAAAAGGCAGAAGGGAATTCATGTAATTATCGACTTATGATAACACTTTTTTGTACAAATCCAAATACTGGGGAATAATCTTATTCACATGAAAATTTTCAAATGCATATTTGCGGCTGGTTTGGGACAATTTCTCTTTATATTTCTGATCTTTAAGAATTTTCAGAACAAGTTCGGCCATTTTACCCACATCGCCCACCTCTGCCGTGAAACCTGAAATCCCGTCTTTTACCAGTTCTGTTAATCCCCCGGCATTACTGGTGACGCAGGGAATTCCGCAGGACATGGCCTCCAGGGCAGCCAGTCCGAAGCTTTCCAGATTACTGGGCATCAGAAACACATCGGAACTGTTGAGTAACAGGTAAACATTATCCTGTTTTCCCAGAAAATGAACGTCTTCAAATATGTTAAGCTGCCGTGCGCGTATTTCCGCTTTGGAACGGTCCGGTCCGTCTCCAATCATCATCACTTTAACCGGCAGCTGTTGCTTGACCTGGTATGCTACCTCTATGACATCTTCTACCCGTTTTACGGGACGAAAATTTGAAAGATGTGAAATAATAAATTCACCATTGGGGGCAATCCGATGTCGTAATTCCCCGCAACGATTTTCCTGATCAGGCTGATCTTCAATAAAATTGTAAATGACTTCGATAGGTTTATCTATGGAGAAAATTTCAATGGTTTTGTCACGCAGGTAATTTGAAACAGCCGTCACAGCATCGCTCTTCTCAATGCTGAAGCGGGTAACTTCCATAAAAGAAGGATCCCGCCCCACCAGGGTTATATCAGTACCGTGAAGTGTGGTAATGATTTTCAGAGGGTGATGATCTTTTATCATTTCACGGGCCAGGTAAGCGGATACAGCGTGGGGAATAGCATAATGGACATGAATCAGATCCAGATTCTGATACCGTGCAATTTCAGCCATCCGGCTGGCCAGCGCCAGAGAATAGGGAGGATACTCAAATAAAGGATATTCCATCACCTTAACTTCATGATAAAAAATGTTATTATAGTACTCATTCAGCCGGTATGGGAGTGCATAGGTGATGAAATGAATTTCATGGCCCAGTTTCGCCAGATTTTTCCCCAGTTCTGTTGCCACCACACCGCTGCCTCCATAGGTGGGATAACAAACGATTCCTATCTTCATACGATTATACTCGAGTGTTTTATATAACCCTATTCCGGAGACAATTCAAGAACCGCTCAATGAATATCTTTAAATAATACTACCCGGTTGCGGCCACTTTCTTTTGCATAATACAGAGCACGGTCCGCCGCCACAATTACATCCTCCACCGAAAGTGCATTTTCGGGATAAATGGCAATACCGATACTGATAGTAAGCGTGCCGTTAGGCTGAATCTCCTGGTTCGGGAAATCATTCTTCTCAATCGTCGAGCGGATTCTTTCCCCCAGTTTCGTCGCCCCGTGATGATCGGTTAACGGCGAAATAATAGCAAATTCTTCGCCTCCGTAGCGGGCCACGATATCATTATCCCGTACCGCTTTTTTAAGAATATTGCTTAATTGCCGTAAAACCTCGTCACCGGCCGGATGACCCAGTGCATCATTATAATTTTTAAAGTAATCAACATCTAAAATGAGAAGAGCCAGCGCTGAATCGTTTCGTTTGGACCGGGCAATTTCCTCCTTCAGTCGCATGGTGAAAAAACGGTAATTATGAAGACCGGTCATCTCATCAGTATATGATAATGCTTTAATCTGTTCAAAATTCTGCGCGTTATGCAAGGCAACCGAAAGCATATTTCCCAGAATTCCCAGCATCTCCATGACGTCCAGAGGATATTCCTGGTTGGAAACATTGGGTCCCAGGCAGAGTATGCCGATGATTTCCTCTTCCTGGAAAAGCGGAGCCAGGGCCTGTATCTCCAATTCCTGCAGAGCAGGCATTACGGTCTCAAATTCATATGCGACATCTTTCACCTGTAATGGTTTCTTGATAAATTCAAGATAGCGTAACAGTTTGTCAGAGCGGTGTATTGTAAATTCACTCACCTGGTTATCCAGAAAACCGCGGGATTCTTTTACACTGAACACATCAGGCTCATCGATATCTTTCAGCAGCAACATCACACTCTTGGCAGTAAAAATACCCAGCGCATTCAACAGAGCTGTATTGACTAGCTTATCAATCTCAGTGTGACCCATCACTTTAAAGCTGATCTCAAAGATGTTGTGCATGTCATACACCTTTTTTTTCAGCTCCTTATTGGTCTCACCCAGGATTTGATTCAGGTGGTTTATCTGGATATTGGCCTCATTTAGTTCAGTGGTTCTAATCAGAATTGAATCCTGCAGCTTTTTCAACCGCAGCATGTTATTAATCCGCGCCAATAATTCCTCAAATTCAAATGGTTTGGTGATATAATCGTCTGCTCCGGCGTCCATGGCATGTACCAGGTCCCTGAGGTCAGACCGTGCAGTAACGGCCATAATGGGGAGGTAACCGCTCAGTTTTATTTCCCGGATCTGCCGGATCAAAGAGAAACCATCCAGTTCGGGCATCATTAAATCCATGAGAACCAGATTGGGGAATTCACGTTCAATCATCTGCACGGCATCTCTGCTGTCCAGGCAACTGAATACTTCAAAATCTTTTTTTTCCAATTGAGATTTGATAAGTTTCTGAAAGGCGGGTTCATCATCAACAATCAGGATTTTACGGAGAGCTCTTGTTGAGACAGAATCTGGCATAAAATTATTTCATTAAGGTTAGTGAAATATGAGAAATTTCTTTAAATATATAATAACTTTTTGTAAATTTTAAGTTAATTTTTTATTAATAAAATAACCAGAGATCGTTTATGAAAAATTATATATTTTTTGATTCCTTAAAAATAAGAGTTTTTTTCTTTCTCCTTATTCTGACCTGTACTGTTATTCTGGCGATGTTCACCGGGTGCGGTAAAAAAACCACTACCCCTTCTGAAATAGTATATCCGGATACGAACCTCAGTTTTATTCAGCATATTCACCCCATATTTCTTGATAATTGTGCAGCCAGTGGTTGCCATGAGAGCGCTACCCCGGCAGCAGGATTGGATCTGGAAACCTTAAGTCCCACCTTTAACAGTGTGGACAGACCGGTGGTTATTCCCTTTGATGCGGATCAGAGCCGCCTGTATCGCCTGTTGTTATCTGACTATATGGGAATACCGCGCATGCCCAGAGGACGCGGTCCCCTGCCCGATAATGCAATTAAAGCTATCGGAACCTGGATAAATGAAGGTGCCAGTATAAACAAATAGATATGATTTGGAGGCTTTTTGACCCAAAAATTGAAACCCCGTATATATAAAGGTACCCGGGATTTTCTTCCCGGGCAGATGATCAAACGTCATTTTATCATTGATCTGGTTAAAGAAGTTTTTGAAAAATATGGATTTGAACCCCTGGAAACGCCCACCCTCGAATTGTGGGAAACTCTCGCCGGAAAATACGGGGAGGAGGGGGACCGCCTCACGTACCGCTTTACCGATCGGGGGAAGCGCGAGGTGGGACTTCGCTACGACCTCACGGTACCGTTGTCCAGGGTGGTGGCCATGTATCCCGAAATCCCCAAACCGTTTAAACGTTACCAGATTCAGCCGGTATGGCGCGCCGACAAACCCCAGAAAGGGAGATTCAGAGAATTTTATCAGTGCGATATCGATGTTATCGGCAGTACGTCTATGCTGGCCGAAGCAGAGATTCTTTCCGCCGTATATGAAATCCTCAGGAAACTGGGATTTAATCATTTTACCATGCGGATCAACAGCAGGAAAATTTTAAGCGGTATCAGTGAAATTGCGGGAATATCACCGGAAAAAGAAGCTGACGTGGCACGCGGAATCGACAAACTGGATAAGATTGGTAACGACGGGGTTCGGGATGAATTGCTGGCTTCGGGTATCAAGCAAACCCGGGTAAACAAGATACTGGAAGTGCTGGCCATAACCGGTTCAAATAATGAAAAACTGTCTGAAACAACAACCATTCTGGGAAACAGCGACGCCGGAAGGCAAGGGCTGCAGGAAATAAAAGATCTTTTTGATTTCCTGAAAATGTATGGCATTCCGGAGGAATTCATTTTATTCGATCTGTTTCTGGCACGGGGACTGGATTATTATACCGGTCCTATTTTCGAAACCGTGATCCGGAAACCTCAAATCGGCAGCATTACCGGCGGTGGACGTTATGACCGTTTAATCGGAATGTTTTCGGGGACGGATCAGCCGGCCACCGGGTGCAGTATTGGCCTGGAACGAATCGTAACAGTTATGGATGAATTAAATATGTTCCCCCCCCACCTTGAAACACCTATACAGGTTCTGGTCTCCGTATTTGATGAGAACAGTATCCCCTACTCGGTATCAATTGCCCAAAACCTGCGCCAGGCCGGCATTCGCACGGAATTGTATACCGGACGTTCCAAATTGCGGGGTCAGTTTGGACTGGCTAATGACAAGTCCATACCGCTGGTCATAATTGCCGGACCGGACGAAATCCGGAGTGAATTATTGACGCTGAAAAACATGGTTAATGGAAAACAGCGCACCATTAAATTGGCTGAATCTCTGGAGGAAGTAAAAAAAGAGCTGAATAATCCGAAAGACGAAAACATGTAATTTTTCAGGCAAATAGTTACTTTTATCTCAAAATTTTTCTCTGAATTGGACTATCAATCGATACATACTCACACTAATGCGGATAAATGCAAAAAATATTTATTTTATTCTGGTGGAACCGCAAACTCCCGGTAACATCGGTGCCACAGCGCGGGCCCTGAAAACCATGGGATTTCATAATCTGGTACTGGTAAATCCATGCGATTATGATACACCGGAAGCCCGCTGGATGGCTCATGCTTCCGAAGACATTCTGGAAAATACGGTTGTCTCGGATTCTCTCCAAAAGGCAGTGGCAGATATGAATTTTGTGGCGGCTGCCACCCAGAGAGAAAGAGGTTTTCACCTGCCGTATTTTACACCTAAAACCCTGTCTGATAAAATAATCCCTATTTCCATGGAGAACAAGGTAGCCCTGGTTTTTGGCCGGGAGCAATCCGGCCTCAGTAATGATGAATTGGGACACTGCGACGTAATAACCACCATTCCCGCCAATACCCGTCACCCTTCCCTGAACCTGTCCCAGGCAGTAATGGTTTATTGTTATGAACTTTTTCAGGCCGCTTACAGGGAATTGAACGAATACCACTGGAAACTGGCTACTCATCAGGATCTTGAATCACTGTACATTCATATGCAAAACAGTCTGCGCCGTATAGGTTTTGTTCCTATCGACAGTTGGGAGAACTTCACAATGCGGTTCAGCCGCCTTCTGGGCCGTGCCAGGGCAGAAGTCCGGGACATACGCGTCTGGCACAAGATATTCAAATCCTTCGATGACTATATTGATCAACTGGAAAAAAAATCAGGGACTTCCCGGCATAAATAGTTACCTGCAGATCATTCGGTTTCTAGCCAGCATTGGGTATCATCCTGCATTTATATTGATAGTTTATGTTTCGTTTCATATAATGAGATGGAGGAGAATTACGAAGTACAGATGGTAAAGAACTTCAGGCTTGTGCCTGGGTGATGGTATTTCCGCCGGCTTTTTGAGACTTTTTCAAAGCCTTCTGAACAGTATGAATCAATTTTTCATCATGAACAGAAGACTGGTCAGGTAAAATACTGGCAAATCCGATGCTGATAGTTACCTGGTGAGATTTATAATTGAATGAATCCTTAAAACGGGATCGTGAGATAAGGTTAACAATTTTTTCAGCCACAATCCGGGAGTTGGGCAGGCCGGTGTAAGGCAGAACTACTGCAAATTCATCAGCGCCAAAACGTGCCAAGATATCTGACTGCCGTATATTGTCGCGCACAAGTTCACCCAGTTGCTTCAGGAGTTCATTACCCGCTGGGTAACCAAATTCCTTATTAAACAAATGGAAATTATCGAGATCGAACAAGATCAGAGTCAGAGGATAATCATAACGACTGGCTTCCCTTATTTTATGCAATAGAAATTCCCGCAAATAGGTATGATTATACAGACCGGTCACTGTATCTTTAATAATGCTTTTCTCCAATTGATTTTTCAGTTGCTTTAACTGCCTCTCCTGAACAACTATTCGCTTATGTGCCTTGATAACCTCACTCAGCAGGTCATTATAGGTGAGTAAATCACTGTCAAAAACATTCAGATGATCTCTTAATACTTCAATTATGGTGAGATCAACTAATTTCTGAATGCCAAAACAGGCGGCCTGCCCGGGAAGGATTCGCAAAGTTTCTACCAGCAATTCCTGAAAATCCTTGGCGGCCCGTTCAAATAGCTTCTTGAAAAGATTTTCCAGGTCGGCATATTTTATAACATCTTCACGCTTCAGAATATATTCAGCTACAAAAGGGGAAAAGTAAATTATTCTTTCCGTCAGGTTTGCTGTTTTGCTGATCGTACCGCTTTGAAGGGGCTGAACAAATTTGCCGGGAAATCCCCACCGCTCAAGAATCCAGGCACTTAATTCCCCCGGATTGGTGCCAATAACCTTTTCCTGTTCGGATGGTTCCAAACGCTTGATTCGGGGAAGATTGTTTATCCCTTCATAAATTCTGGGGAAGGTGGCGGATAAGGTCAGGATGCCGATATCTTTAAAATAAGTCAAAAAGAAAATATCATATGGATGATCCTGTAAAAGCATTCTGGCCAGGTACATGGCAAAGTAAGCTGAAACAAAGGCATCTTCCTTCCAATAATCGAAATCAAGGTCATCACTGAATTCTATCGTTTTAGATTCCTGCAACCAGAACAGAAAGAAAAAATTTCTGAGAATATCAGCATTTCCCTTGGCAAGAAATTCCCGGGGATTTGAAGGTAAATGTTTCAGGGCAAAGGTGGGTGATTCAAGACAGTGCGAAAACTGATCCATTCTGGGAATCAGATAGTCCTCCAGCTTGGCGCTGTTTTCTTCCTGAGAATCCGGATGGAAATTTAACCTGATAATCTCCTGCAGGTAGTCAGGGAGTACCGGTATTTTTGCAGAGTTCTGCCACGATTCAAGAATTCGGATTTTATTCATCGTCACAAATGTCTTATAAAAAGAATGAGAGCGTCGCTAAGTTAGGGATAAACCGCTAGCTCAGGATAAACGCTCTCATTCGCGCCGTTTCACATTTAATTAAAATACAAAATACATGCCAGAGACCCAAAAAAAAGAAAGACAGTTTATAATTAATTATTTATAAAACACTTAAATCTGTTCCAGCCTTAACACTTATCACGGTATAACAACTTATCTGATCGATATTTCGACACATATGTGCTGAAATTCCGAACAGTTATAAAGGTGGAGAGAAAAATTTGACTCAACTTTCCGGGTTTTTATTCCGGCTGAAATTCAAAAGTGGTTCCCTCCGGTTTATCAATTAAGGTAATTCCGATTTTTCCCAGTCGTGAACGAATGTCATCTGCCAGTTCAAATTGTTTCTTTTCACGTAAATTACTGCGGATATCAATTGTCATCTGAATTATTTTTTGTACCTCAGCTACAGTCTTTCGCCCATCATCTGTAAGTATGTCTTCAGAAATCAGCCCCAGCACCTTTCCGGCGGTATCCAGGTAGAGGTTTTCAACTGATTCCAGAAATGACTGGTCGAGATCCTTTCCCGAATTGACATAACTGTTACTCTCTCTGGTCAGATCGAACAGCACCGCAACAGCCCGAGGTGTATTAAAATCATCATCCATCACCTCTTCAAAGCGGGACCGGAACTCATCCGGTCGAAAAGGGGCCTCGAATGCAGGGACACTGCGGGCGTTTTCTCTGGCTTTCTTTAGATTTCTTATGGCGGAAATCAATTTATCCGCGCCGGTCTCTGCAGCCTTCAAAGCTTCATCACTAATGTCCAGGCGGCTCCGGTAATGACTGCTGAGAATAAAATAGCGTAAAGTGGTCATGCTGTATTTTTTGAGGGCATCTTTGATAGTAATAAAATTGCCGGTCGACTTGCTCATTTTTGAACCATTTACCGTTACCATGTTATTATGCATCCAGTAATTCACGAAAGGTTTTCCGGTGGCTGCTTCTGACTGGGCAATTTCACATTCATGATGGGGAAAAATATTATCCAGACCACCCCCATGGATATCGAAGGTGTCCCCCAGATACTTCATAGACATAGCCGAGCATTCTATATGCCAGCCGGGATACCCTCCTCCCCACGGGCTGGGCCAGTACATAAGGTGTTCGGGTTCAGCTCTTTTCCACAGTGCAAAATCTGAGGGATGACGTTTCTCAGGATTGATACCGACGCGGGCTCCGGCTTCCAGTTCTTCTACTTTACGTCCACTGAGCTTTCCATAATCTTTGAATTTACTGACATCATAGTAAACGTTACCGTTTACTTCATAGGCGTATCCCTTCTCCAGCAGGGCCGTCACCAGTTGAATTTGTTCTGTAATATGACCGGTGGCGCGGGGATAGATGTTAGCCCGCAGCACCCCCAGATTTCGCATGTCATCAAAATAACTCCAGGCAAAATATTCTGCAATCTCCATGGGATCCAGCTGTTCTTCCCTGGCTTTCTTAATAATTTTATCTTCACCTTCATCCGCATCATCTGTCAAATGCCCCACGTCAGTGATATTCTGAACATATTTTACATTAAAATCCTTATAGCGAAAATATCGAACGATGGCATCGAAGCTGACATAACTTTTGGCATGCCCGATGTGGGGGTGACCATAAACCGTTGGTCCGCACACATAAATATGGACTCTCCCCGGCTGCACGGGAATAAATTCTTCCTTTTTCCGAGTCAAACTGTTATAAAGAATAAGTGCCATCAGATGATCCTTTGTTTATCCATGAATGTTAAAATAAATCAAAAATAATTGTGCAAACAAGCGATTTCAGGAAAGATATCGTAGGAAAACTCGGGTGATTGATTACTTTTTCATTCCGCCGGTCCAAATCGGCTGTTTTTCTTTCCTATCACTTCTTTTCTTACTGAATCTATATTATATTTTTATTCGAATCAGCCTCTTTGCGGAAACAATGAAATGGCGGAAATAAAACGAATTACCGCTTATTAAAACATTATACCATAAATTCCTTCAACTCCGTAATGGGCATGATTCATTCCTTGACGCTTAATGCGGTTTTTACGCTCATCTTGCATGATACAAAATATTAGGTTTAGAGATAAATTTCAGAGTTTTTCGTCCCATGCCCAAAACAAATTTTTTTAAAAAGTACTATCTGATCATTGCCGGCCTCCTGATCGGTTCCACCTATCTGGGCACCCTGATATATATACGCTCCAATTCAGGCGCTTTACTGACACGGGATTCATCAGAATATATCTGTGCAGCTGAAAATCTCAAAAATTATGGCATTTTCTATGCAGGAGATCTGGCGGATTCACTGAATCCGGCATTGTATTCGCGCAGACCTCCCGGTTATCCCTCTTTCATCTTATTTTCCCGTATGTTTGGTAACAGTAATTACTCAACCATTTTTTTTCAGATTTTATTGATGGTTTTGAACACAGTATTATTAAATAAAATACTGTTACATTTGAAGGTAAAATACCGGATCCGCAAACTGATTATTATTTTATACCTGATCTATCCCGCTCAGATTATTTATACCTTTTCTATCATGTCTGAAATATTATTTCAAACACTACTTCTTCTCTCTCTATATTTCATGCTTCTCTTTATATCCAGCAGAGAATGGAAATATTTGTTATTCTATAATATAGGCATCTCTGCAGCAGTACTGACAAAACCGGTGCTGCTCTACTTCTGGATTCCTAATGCCCTGTTTCATATCTGGCTAACTGTCAGGTATCACCGGAAAACAATTCTGATCTTTCCCCTGCTGATAGTTTTGACAATTAGTATCTGGAGTTACCGGAATTATTCGGTTACAGGATATTTTCATTTCAGTTCGATAAAAAATTTTAACCTTCTGTACTATAATACATATTCATTTCTGGTTAACAAATATGGTGAAACCCATGCCGAAAACTTTCTTGAGCATTTAGATGATGAAAACAGAGGTGTCAGTTTTAAGCAGGCGAATCAATATATCGAGAAGGCATGTATGACTGTTTTGAAACAAAATCTGGTTAGCTACGGATTCTATCATCTGCGGGGCAGTATCCTGTTTTTCATCGATCCGGGCCGATATGATCTTTATCATTTTCTACGAATCCGGGAAGAGCATGGCTTCTGGTATTATATATCTCATAATGGCATTCCCGGTATTTTCATTGGGATTAAAAACCTGCCTCTGGTAGTTATTCTTTACCTTGTGGGAATGGCTGTGTTTAATTTACTTTTTATCATTTCGCTCATCCTGTATATCTTCAGCCGGGAAAATTATACCGATTTTAAAATATATTTACTGACTGTTATTTTCTATTTTACTCTCGTCACCGGACCCCTTGGAGCCAGCCGGCACCGTTTACCGGTATTTCCTTACCTTCTCTTGACAGTACCTTCCACACTGATAACCATCAGAAGAAAAGTTACTTTTTTATCCTGAAGCTATCTGTATTTGCATTTTTGCTGTTTTGAAATACATATGAGTTTTCGACCTTTTCCGACATTGCTTACAACCCGCAATAATTCTCAGAAATCAGGGGTACTATAATTTTAAATACTTGACATAATTAGAGAAAAATAATAAATTTTTAATTGGTCTTCAGGGCAAGGTGACCCTGGTATGCCAGGGAATTCCTGACCGGCGGTAAAGCCCGCGAGGGAGTGAAAAGGATCTTGAATTTTATGATTAGTTCGATCGATATTCTTCCCCGGATATCTTTCCGAAACAAATCATTACCAGGAAGATTCCTTATGACACTCCCAGAACCGGTGAAATTCCGGTGCCGACGGTAAAGTCCGGATGGGAGAAGATCCACAATATAAATTGCTGTATTCACTGTACCCTGCCCTGAAGATCCTCGGGGCATTTTTATTTTATAACGTTTTACCTGGGAGCAAAGCTTGAATGATAATGATTACATGCGGAGGGTTATGGAGCTGGCAGAAAGAGGCCGGGGAAAGACCTCACCCAATCCTATGGTGGGAACAGTAATCGTTAAGGACGGCAAAGTTATCGGCGAAGGCTATCATCAGGAATACGGAAAAAAACATGCAGAGATTAGTGCCATAGATTCTGCCAGTGAATCCGTAGAAGGAGCCACCCTCTACTGTAACCTGGAACCATGCACCAACGATATTCCCAATAAGAAAACTCCGCCCTGTTCTGAACGAATTATTAAGGAAAAAATCACCCGGGTGGTCATTGCCAGCCTGGATCCCAATCCGTACATCAACGGCCGGGGAATCAAAAAGCTGCAGGAAAATAAGATACGGGTGGATATGGGTATTATGGCTGAAGAATCACGGATTTTAAATCAAAAATATTTTACTTTTATGCGGACTGGCCGGCCTTTCATTCATCTCAAAATTGCTCAGTCGCTGGATGGCAGAATAGCTACCAGTATGGGACATTCCAAGTGGATTACTAATGAAACCGCTCTTAAAAAGGTTCATGAACTGCGAGCAGAATATGATGCATTGCTGGTGGGAACTAATACGGTTATTCAGGATAATCCCTCACTCACTGTTCGCTATGTACGGGGGAAAAATCCTTATCGCATTATCCTGGATGACCAGCTGGTAATTCCCGAAAAGGCTGTTGTTTTGACGGATGAACTGAGAACTAAAACAATTATTTTTACTTCCGTAGCTCCAAAAAACCCCAGAGCGCAGCAGCTGTCCAGGGAGGGAATAAAGGTGATCCATTTAAAATCCGGTCAAACAAAATATCTCGCAATTGATGAAGTGATGTTCCGGCTGGGTGAGATGAATATTTCCTCCGTTCTGGTTGAAGGCGGAGGGGAGACCTTCACCAGTTTTCTCAAAGCAAATCTGTTTGAAAAAATCACCTTTTTTATTTCTCCCATGATCATCGGTACGGGTATTCAGAGTATAGGGCAACTGGGTATTTCATCGCTGGCACAGGCGTACCGGCTTGAACATGTAAAGATTGATATAATTGACAGTCAGGCCATGGTTGAAGGTTACCGTGACTACCAATCAATAATAACATAAAGCAGCTAATAATATGTTTACCGGAATAATTGAAGAAATCGGAATTGTGAACACCGTGAAACCTCTGAGGGATGGTCTCGAACTCTCCATTCAGGCAGAAGATATTCTGAAAAAACTGAAGATAAATGATTCCGTCTCAATTGACGGGGCCTGCCAGACCGTCATCGATAATGATTTACATACCTTCACAGTTCAGGCTGTTGGAGAGACTCTGGAAAAGTCCACACTGGAAAGCTTCAGGCCGGGCAGGAGGGTTAATCTGGAAAGCTCATTGACTCTGAGTACGCCCCTGGGAGGACATCTGGTGCAAGGGCATGTAAACGGAACCGCTCCCATTACCACCTGGAAAAAAAGAGGAGAAAATTATCTGCTGGAACTCCGGCTTGCACCGCACCTTCAAAAATACTGTATTTCAGAAGGTTCCGTCGCTGTTGATGGCATCAGTTTAACTATTGCCCACCTGTGGGAACAAAAAGTGGGAATCAGTATAATACCACACACCGTGCAACACACCACACTTCAAGAAAAAAAGGTTGGAGACACGGTTAATATTGAAACGGATATGATTGCACGATATGTTGAACGTTTTCTAAACAGAGATACGGATTCTTTGTCAGAAGATAAACTAAAAAAATGGGGATACAAATAGTGAACGGCAATTCAACGACAAAAAGAGGCTTCACAAAAATTGAGAGGGCTCTTGAGCACCTGAAACAGGGGAAAATATTAATTGTGATTGATGATGAGGATCGGGAGAATGAAGGCGATTTTATCATGGCAGCAGAAAAGGTAACTCCTGAAGCCATCAATTTCATGACCAAATTCGGGAGGGGCATTGTCTGTCTGGCCCTCACCGAAAAAAGGGCGGAAGAACTGGAACTGGAATATATGGTAAATTATAACACGGCACTCCATGGAACTGCCTTTACAGTTACCATAGATGCGCGAAGCGGCACCACCACCGGGGTATCGGCTTTCGACCGGGCGGTTACCATAAAAAAAGCAATTCACCCCGAAACACAGCCGGAAGACCTGGCAAGACCCGGTCACATTTTTCCATTAATAGGGAAGCCGGGGGGTGTATTACGAAGGGCCGGACACACCGAAGCAGTCATGGATCTCACCCAGCTGGCCGGGTTGCAGCCGGCCGGCGTTTTATGCGAAATTCTGGATGAAGACGGCCAGATGGCAAGGGTACCTCGCCTTAAACAGATTGCCAAGGAACACGATCTCCATATCATTACCATTGCAGATCTCATAGAATACCGTCGACACAAGGAAAAACTGGTAAGACGAATCACCGATGTGAATCTTCCTTCCAATTACGGAAATTTCAGTTTGATTTTGTATGAAAACTCGCTGGACTCCAAAGATCATCATCTGGCACTAATCAAAGGAGATATCAGTAATGGCGAACCGGTACTGGTGCGGGTTCACTCGGAGTGTCTCACCGGAGATACCCTGGGTTCCATGCGTTGTGACTGTGGAGACCAGTTGCATTTTGCCATGCAAAAAATAGAGAAAGAAGGGCGGGGCGCACTCTTATACATGAAGCAGGAAGGACGTGGAATTGGTCTGGCTAATAAAATACTGGCCTATAAACTGCAGGACGATGGTAAGGATACTGTAGAAGCCAATGAAATTTTGGGCTTTAAGGCAGATCTGAGGGATTACGGGCTGGGTGCTCAAATGCTTCTGGATCTTGGCATCAGAAAAATCCGGCTCATGACCAATAATCCTAAAAAACTGGTGGGGCTCCAGGGCTATGGCCTTGAAATTGTGGAGAGGGTTCCGATTGAGATAAAACCCAATCCGCTTAACGAGAATTATCTGAAAACCAAGCAGGAAAAACTGGGCCATCTGCTACTGCTTGAAAAGAAAGAAAACCCATAATTTCAATAAGAATAACTTTAATAAGGGGAGAATCAACACCGTCTATTTATCAGGAATGATTCCAAATAAAGTACTTGTAAATTAATACAAAACTTCAATATTTTGACACCGTGAAGGGAGAGACTTATGCCGCAACACATCCAAGGAATTCTGTCTGCTGAAAACCGTTCATTTGCTATTGTGATCAGCCGCTTTAACGAATTTATTTCTTCCAAATTACTGGAGGGAGCTCTGGACTGTTTAAACCGGCACAAGGCTGCCGATAAAAATATTCAGATATATTGGGTACCCGGCTCCTTCGAGATTCCGGTAATTGCCAGCCGTCTCGCGAAAAGCCGGAAATATGATGCCATTATCTGCCTGGGTGCGGTCATTCGCGGAGCAACTCCCCATTTTGACTATATCGCCTCGGAAGTCGCCAAAGGCACTGCCCAGACAGCGCTGGAAACCGGGGTTCCGGTTATTTTTGGTATAATCACGGCAGACTCTCTGGAACAGGCCATAGAAAGAGCCGGTACTAAAGCCGGAAACAAAGGGTGGGATGCAGCCTTATCCGCTATAGAAATGTCCGATCTTATTACAAAAATTGAATAATTAAATAAGGGGATAACCGCTGCAAAAATTGAACAAAAATCAGTTCCTTGAGTATAGCATAAAATGGTATTAAGCCTTCTTTAACGGGTTATCATTCAGAAAGAATCTTATGAAAAAAAGTCAATTATTTATTATAGTAATCATTCTGGTAGCGTTACATCTACATCAGGTTTTTGCCAACGATATCCACTGGGAAGTGGTTACAAACCTGAATGATGCACTAAAGATTGAAGTGAGGAGTGATACACTCTTTCTGGCAACTACCGGGGGTTTTGTGCTATACTCTCTTAAGAATAATTCCTTTCAAAAATTCACGGCAGAAAACGGGCTGAGTGATAATACCTTTCAAACCCTGACCATCTCGGATAAGGGTATTACCGTTCTGGGTACTCTATACGGCGTGATTACTTTCTTTGATAACCGGACGGGCACCTTTAAAGAAGATTTCAGCCTCAGTGGAAATGAAATAGTATCCATGCAGACGGTGGCCGATACTTTATGGATTGCCTCAAAAAAGATGGTAGCAGTTTATCTCTTTAACAACAATAAAAATATATATGAATTTCGGGACTTCTTTACAAATTTCAACCGGGATTTTGATATATTCAATCAGATTCGCTACTTCGCCGGAAGAATTTGGGTCGCCAGTGATAACGGATTGTTCCATGCCCCAGGAAATTTTCTTCGTAATAACTTAAAATCTGCAGAAAACTGGAAATTCATGACCACTACCGAAGGTCTTCCCAACAATTCCATTCAGTCACTCAATTCTGCCGCTGACACCCTATTTATCGGGACCGCTACCGGACTATCCAAATATTATGCTCAGAATTTCCACAATTTTGGTTCGACCATATTTAAACACATTTATCGTTACCAGGAACAACTCTATCTGGACAATTCAAAAATTATCTACCGGCTGGATAATTCACAGTTCACCGAGATCTACAGTACAACCGTTAATACCATTAATGACTTTACCTTTGATTCAGATGGTTTTTTGTGGGTATCATTCCGGGAAAAAGGACTTCAAAATCCTGCAAATGGAAAAAAGATAAAATTTAATGGTCCGATTGATAATGCTCTCGGGCATATGGTCTTGAACTCACGCGGTGAATTATGGATTGCCAGCGGAATATGGATGGATCAGAGTGGCCGGGGATTTTCCGTACGCGGTGCTGACGGGAAATGGACGAATTACCGCTTCCTGGGTTCGTGGAGATCCACCTCTTCCACCCAAAGGACTTTTGAGGATGCGGAGGGAAATATGTGGGTGGGTTCCTGGAACGGGGGGATGTTTATTGTAACCCCGCAGGGCAAGTTTTACAATTTTAACAATTACCAGACGGAGGGACAACTTTGGATTTCTTCGATTGCGGAAGATGATACGGTGACTTATGGGCCACCTGATTCCGTGAGGCATTTTCTGGGTTATACCACAAATACCCCTAATCTGCTTGTGGTAACCGATTTCATGCTGGACGAAGCCCGCCAATGCATCTGGATTATGACTCCCGCTGTCAGCGATGAAAAGACAATTGTCTGTTATAAGGGTACCTCTTTCAGCAATGCGGCCTTCGACAGCTCTGCCTGGGACAGGATAAGTCTCAGTGAGCATACCACGGCATCAGGTGCTCCGGCCGCAGTTATCACAAAAGATATATTCAATAATCTCTGGATCGGTACCGATAAAAATGGGGTTGTTGCTATCCGTTCAAATGATGGTACAACCGAGTGGGCACAATATACCGAGAATAATAATCTGAAGAATAATTCCTGCTTTGCCATAGCCGGGGATCAGGACGGATATGTATGGCTGGGCACCATTTCCGGTTTAAATGCCTATTTCAACGGAACAATTTATGATTTCAGGGAAGATTATCAACCCATCGGATTAAATATTAATGCCATTTATGTGGACTCTGAAAATAACAAGTGGTTTGCTACAGACCGTGGTCTCAGCCTTCTTCTGTCCCGCGGTTCCCCCTGGGATGCCCACAGCTGGAGACATTTTGTCCCCAAAAGCAGTGATCTGGTGGGGTACAACATTTATCCCACCAATCTTCCCCATCAATATATCCGCAGCGTTTTTGTGGATAATTATACCGGTGATGTATACTGCAGCACCTTGGGTGGTCTTGCCATTCTGAGAGGAAATCCTTTTACGACACCTCTTGAAAAATTAGACAAGATTAAAGTGGGTCCAAATCCTTTTCTGATTTCTGATGGAAAAGACAATTACATTTATTTCCGGAATCTGACCGCCAATAGTGAATTGAAAATACTGACAGCGACCGGCCGGCTGGTGCGTTCGATGGATCTAAAAAACAGTGTTGATTTTCTGGGAAGCCTGGCCCGCTGGAATTGCCGGAACGCCGAGGGTCGGCTGGTCTCCTCCGGTGTCTACCTTTATCTGATTACCGATGAGAACGGAAACTCCAGCTCCGGCAAGTTTATGATTATCAGGGAGTAAATAAATTTTTAACATCACTGATTATCATGGCGGAACCATATTAACATTGATATGATATAAAAAACAGTCCTTGAAAATTCCCTCCCACTGTATTTAAATTTTCATTCAACTGTAAAGTGCATTATTATGCTCAAATCCATTTACATTCAGAATTTTGCTCTGGCCCAGCAACTGCATATCGATTTTCAGGAAGGTTTGAATATCCTGACCGGAGAAACAGGCACCGGAAAATCCATTCTGATTGGAGCCATTTCAGCCGTTCTGGGAGGCCGGGTGTATACCGATGTGGTGCGATCCGGTGAAGAGAAAGCTCTGGTTGAGGCTATTTTTGAAATATCAATGTTGCCCGGCGTCAAAGATCTGCTCAAAGAAAAGGGCCTGGAAAACAGTAACGAGATTATTCTGCGCCGGGAAATACCGGTAAAAGGGTCTTCCCGGGCTTTTATCAACGATATTCCCGTTACCATCACCACCCTCTCAGAAATCGGAGACCTTCTGGTGGATATTCACAGCCAGCACGAACATCAGAGTTTGTTGAGAAAAGAAACTCATCGCTATTTTATTGATGCACTTGGCAAACTGGAGGACGTTCTGATGGTGGTCAGCAGGACTTATCATGAAGTCCGCAAGGCTGAACATCAGTTGCGTGACCTGCAACAGAACCGTCAGTCCATGGACGAAAAATATGACTTTTACCAGTTTCAGGTACAGGAAATCGAAAAAGCCCGGTTACAGGCCGGTGAAGCTGAACAACTGGAAGCTGAACGAAAGTTATTAACCAATGCGGAAAAAATATATTCCCTTGCCTCGCAATTCAATGAGCTGACCGAGGGCAATGAAAACGGCCTGTCCCTGCTTTTGAATCAGGCAATTCAAATCCTGCGTGAATTATCAGAATTTTCATCCGAAATTAAGACCATCAGTGAAGAATATTCATCTGCTAAAATCATAATGGAAGAAGCCTCACGAAGTGTGGAGGAATTCCAGAATAAAATAGAATATAATCCGGCCCGCCTGGAGGAAATCGAACAGCGACTGGCCACCATTTCATTACTAAAAAAAAAGTATGGAAAATCTATCGAAGAAATATTGAACCATCTGGAATTCCTGAAATCAGAATTGAACCTGAGGGAAAACATCGACGAAGCAATTCACAGGGCATCTCAACAGCTTACTGTACAGATGGAGAAATATTCCGCCGATGCCTTAAAATTGTCAGCCAGACGCAAAGAGGTAGCCGGAAAATGTGAACAGCAGGTGGAAAAACTACTAAAAGAAATAGGGATGTCAAAAATACGATTCAGAGTTGATTTTAACCGGACTGAATCACCCGAGGGCATTGCATTTGTCGATGGGAAGACCTATTCAGGCGACGAATTCGGTATGGACCAAATTGAATTTTATATCTCCCCTAATCTAGGGGAAGATTTTAAACCGCTGGCAAAAATTGCTTCCGGGGGTGAAATTTCGCGTATAATGCTTGCACTAAAAAACATTCTGGCCGAGTCCGATCGTATTCCGCTTCTCATTTTTGATGAAATTGATGCCGGAGTTTCCGGCCAGACAGCTCTGGCAGTAGGA
>Ga0315555_1000279_pt1 | contig 34925 bp, 31 predicted proteins | sample SalMarSW160380MG_FD_202113 | JGI IMG/M metagenome (GOLD analysis project Ga0315555, IMG submission 202113) | Salt marsh sediment microbial communities from the Plum Island Ecosystem LTER, Massachusetts, United States - Salt Marsh Sediment SW1603-80 ... | reverse complement strand
ATACGTCATTCAAAGCCGGAGTTTGTCAGGATCTTTCTGTATGGTAGGTTAAAAAATAGGGTAATTTAGCTGACTAGGGGCATTTTTTTATCTGAATGCCCAAAAAAATATTCATGCGTCAGAGCTGCATTTCTTTTCAGTCACTTGACATTCCATCATATCTGATGAGTGATTCATCAGACCTTTTGTTAAATGAATCAATATACTCATCATCTACTGCACGGACTTCACGTACAGCTCCGTATTTACAGGGTCAGAGATAGACCTGGAAGTTTCGACCGCCTTTAATTTCAGGGCCAAGCGAGATTATAATTTTTCTAGAAACTCATCCACGGGTAATCGTGCTTGTTTCAGGATATGAGACATTGTTGACCGTTTAATCGGTTTATGGGCTGGAATGATTATTTTCAACACCTCCTCTGCCAAATGTTTTTGTAATCTAATATGAGAACCTCGTTGACGAACAATTACCCACCCATTACGCTGTAATGCCTTGATTACCTTATCATAATTCAGACTGGGAACTTTGCTCATATTGCCAATTCCATTTCTTCAGCATTAGAAACGGTTAAGATATCATCCTCTACTGGTTCTAAATACAGTTCAACCGCTTCTTTAATATTTTTTATAGCCTCCTCCCTTGTTTCTCCCTCAGATATACACCCTGGTAACGATGGGACAATTACCGTATACCCTCCTTCTTTACTTGGTTCGAGATATACTTTAAGTTTCATATTGTCCTCCAATTTTAATACTATGATATAGTTTACTGCTCTCCTGAGTGCACTTTAAATATGAAGTACAGCCTCTAAAAAACAGGCTTTAAAATGTTAATCATTCTAAAACAGAGCGCTGTATTAGCCGATTCACCTTTTGACTTATATCAATAGTACCGTATTTACTTCACCAATACAAGTTGATTGAAATATTAATAATGCTTTATTTCATTTTTAAAAGCCGAGGTCGGGCTGGGGGGATTCGGGGGTGCTGCGGAGGGCGAGCCGTGCAATTTCGGGCCACGAGGTGATAAGCGTATTGTATGCGAGGGCTTCCCGGGTCCGGTTTTTTCTGTCGCAAATAGAGTATAAACGATACGTCAGGTCCCGTGCAGCTTCCCCTCTTAAGCCGAGCTTTCGTAAGAGTTCTGACGCTTTTTCTTCTCCCCCTTTTTCCAGCGCACGGATAAGGTACTGCGTCATTTCCCATACGGTGAGCCGTGTGTCCCGGGAAGGGTCCCAGTCTTCGAGTAGGCCTTCCCTGGGGATGAGCCGGGCTTTCCCGCCCCTGGCTGTTAGGATGCCTGCTTCAACGAGGCCCTGCACCGATACATTCTTTGCCTTGCTCAGGGTTTCGGCATCGCCGAACGGCCCCTCATTCATGCCGAACTGCTGAAACCACGCGAGCGCCCAGCGGGTGTCGGGGTCGAACTCGCCTTCCTGTTCTGCCAGCACATCGTCAAGCACCTGGTTAATCAGGCTCAGTGCCATTCGAACGGTCATGGCAGTACCGTCCGCTTCGAGCACTTTTTCATAGCGGGAGAATACGGACATTCCGGGACCGATTACCGACTGGGCAAGGTCCACCGGGGCTATGTTGCCTTTTTGAAGCATCCGCAGTGCCGGCGGAAGCTCCACTTTGAGCTCTTTTATAAAATCACGGCGGGTGATTGTAGAGGCTGATTCAGAGCGCTTCCTGCATACGAGGACGATCGAGGAAGCTAAAGCGTTTGTTCCAATGCTTATAGGCCTATTCACCAATTCAGTTCTAAATGGCCAAGTCCCTATAATAGTAAAACCATCTTTTAATAATGCTTCAAGCATAGTCTCCCATCCAGTGGAAGTGACTGAAAAAAGTCCGTTATCATTATCTTCATTTGATTCCTGCTGTTTAAAGGCATAATAAATAGTAAGTGGATAATTATGGTTTTGCATTTCGCTTATTTTTTTAAATGCTTCCTTCAAACCCATTTCAAAAAAAGATTTCGCTTCACTTTTATTACCATTAAATCGATATGGGGTTGCAACAAGTTCCTGTTCTTTTGGAACAAGCATCGTTTTGAATATACTTGGATAAATATTTTTTAAGGACCTGCGTAACCAAATGTAAAAAAAATCAGAAAGATCAGCATAACCAATATTGTCATAGTAGGGAGGGTCTGTTGAAAAAAGATAATTAAAATTATTGGTATTTAAATCTTTCGCATTAAGTTGTGTTACAAACCCTTCAGCAATTGCAGGGAATGTATGAATAACTTTTATTATCCATTCTATTGCTCCTAAAAAATTACCTGTTGAAATACTAAATATATTACATTCGGCATAATCCCAGACCATCGGTATAGCCTGACGAGAGAAAGTGTTCCTAATAGTTTGCCTTGTAGTAGACCAACTACTGATAGCCGAGTTATAATCAGCACTTCTATCAACTGCAAATGCTAGATATGTCGCTACTGCTTCGGCGTAGGCGTGGGCGCCGGTGCCGCCGGCTTCGAGGCCTCTGCCGTCGTCCGGGAGGCCTGCCTGCTTTGCATCGGCAAAGACTTTTTCCCGGGCTTCTCCAACCAGATCGCTGAATGTGGTAAGGGCGACAAGCTGACGGGGGGTAAAAAGGTCTGCATGCTTATTCATACCATAAAGTTGCACGCGAAATCCGAGTGCTTTTTCAGGCAAGTAACTATCTGGAACCCATGACGGTTTAGCTTTCTTTGAGATACGCACCTGTTCCTCATCCGGCTCAAGATACGCTCTCCCCGATTTGCCCTCGGCAACAACCGCCATGAGGTTTGCACCCAGGCCGACCTCTTTGCCCTGCTTTCGTACATACTCAAAGGGCACCGGTGCGCCGCATACGATGCAGCGGGCACCCTGCCGGTTCACAGTACCGTCTCGCGGCTTTCCCGTACCATGCCGTACCTCAAACCGAACCTTCGCCGGGTTCCTGTTTTTATCCACAACCGGCTCGACCCACGCCTCTCTGCCCTTCTTTTTCGAAAGCCAGAACGAACGAACGAGCGGCATCTCGGCACTGCAGGCTGGATTCGGGCAGGTCACCGTACGCGCCCACAGCCACGCAATAACCGTTGCCTCGCCCCCTCCATACTCATCCGGCAGTTGAACCTTCGGATAGAGGTGCCCGATCTGCCTGTGCGCCTCGTCCCTCATCCACTGCCCGTAGTAACGTACATCTTCGGCAAGGCCCTGCGCCCTTCCACTCTATCCGGACAAGCTCCGGCTCCCTGCCGGGATGGACAGGAGGCCTGCCCGAAAACTTCGGCGGTATCTCGATCATGGCCTTGTTTATCAGCACCGCAACCGGGTTTAAATCGCTCGCATAGGCCCTGAGCCCAAGCCTCTGGGCTTCAAGCGGTATCGATCCGCCTCCGGCAAAGGGGTCGTAAACCGGCGGCGGGTTTCCATCCGTGGAATTCAGTATCTCCTGACGGGCCCTGTTCAGAATATCCTCGTTGTTCGAGTTTTCCCATTTAACCAGGTCTTCGATAATTTTAAAAAGGCGGCCCCGCTCTTTTTCCTGCGCCCCTTCAGTGGGAAACTTATCGGGATGCGCACTGGGGTCGTCAACCAGGGAGGCAAAGAGCACAGCGCGGCAGGCCGCAAGAGGACGCCTTGCCCACCATATATGAAGCGTTGAGGGATGGCCGTGCCGAATCGACTTCTCCCTCGCCGATTCCCTGTTGATCGCTTCAAGGGGAAGCGCCACCTCAATAAGCTTCTTTTTATAGCCCATGATTATCCTTCTAAATTAAACCCATTGATACATAATCAAAAAAAATTGCTAACAAATTATTAAAAATACTATATTATTTTACGAACCATTGAAAGTGCGAAAGCGCTGTAGGTGGTGTTTTAATTTTGGATAATAAACAATACCATATGGATCTGATGTTGAAGCTCGTAAATTAAAACTTTCTTTTAATATATCCATCCAATTAACTATCTTAGAGTAATTTATCACATGTGGCATTCTATTTGGCAGTTCTCCAACTTTTAAATTGATAAGAGAATACATATAAACCATATATGCAACTAGATTGGAATTGATAATTACTTCAACAAAAAAATTTAAGTCATGGGTTGCAACTTTGCTCCCCATCTATTGGGGGATATATCGCTTCAGAACATCCGGACACCCAATTGCACTGGATGCCTGCTACGTATCCGACTACCTTGCTGCAGATTTAACAATCGAGTCCAGCGGCGGGAAGCAGCCTGTTTGCTGGAGTCCCTCGTTAGGCCTTTTCTTTACTCATCTTTTCCTTGAGCTTCTCTAATATATGGAGTGTCCTGACATCTCGCTCTCCATGAAAATATTTATCAAGCACACGGACAAACACGGAACCTGGATCTTCTACACTTGCAAACAGGGTCATGGACGATCTAAGCTTCAGATCATCAGGATAACCAAAGATTTCTGAAACCGATCGTCCCTCAATGGCAAAAACCGCTTCCGCACATTCCAACAGCCTTGTTCCAAGAACAGGATGATTTAGGTATTGTCGCGCTTCTTCTATGCTTTTTATGGCATAGTGTTTTGAAGTTGTACTGTGTCCCAATCCATCAATCTGCGGAAATATATACCACATCCAGTGAGTTCGCTTCTGACCGCTTCTAATCTCTGAGAGAACACGATCATAGATATTTTCTTGCGCGCTCGTGAAGCGACTTAATTCGAACAGATCATCACGACCGATAGTATCGCTCTCTTTCATCATGCTTGACTCCTATTTCTGCATAACGCCTAAGTTCACCCTCGGTCCTGACGACGCGAAGCGGCGGCAGGGACGTCGGGAGTATGTTTCGCATCACCTGCACCCAGAGACAACAAAACCCTTAGCAAATGCGACTTTTAACAATGCATTCTTAAAAACAAAAAACGGCTTGGCTTTGGATGTCAGCGTGAATGCTATGGTTATGGGGCGTTTTTGCAAAACATATCTATAATATTTATTAAATCAGGCATTACATTCTTCCCTACTATTTACAAGCAGAGTAAGACTCACGGACTGTTTCAAGAATCAGCTCAGCAATCAGTTCATCATCTTGTTTCAAATTATATATTCCGCTGTGTGATAGATCATCAATTAAGGGGTCATGGCGGACTTCAAGATTTCGACCATCTGGACTTTCCGTCAGTACTTTTTTACGGACTTCACCAACATTTAGGATAGCTATTTTTGCACGTGCTCCTACGGTAAATATTTCAGAGTAGATTGTTCGAATTTTAGTAATTTCGCTCTCTCTATTTGAGCAGTTGAGAAATTCCAACCAATTTACAGATAAACTTTCTTCATCTGCTCTCAACATGAAAGCAGTGGCCTGAATTTGCCCTTCAGGGGCTTGCATGGGTCGACAGAATCGGGCAATGTGATTTTGGTCGGGTATCGTCTCGCCTTTCATTCTAAGATCCAATTACTTACACTATCTGGAGCAACCGTTTCCATGAGAACGTCAGTTGTTGCTATTCCAGAAAGGCGAATTTGTTGTCCCGGATGCCTATCGTTAGGTTTGAATATAACAAAACGGGCATCACTATTTGGCAAGAAATGCACGCTGAACACTCGATTCTGTTCGCCTCTCCATGAAGCGTAGATGTTACAGTCAGGCGTTAATGAAATAGTCGGGCACTTTAATTTAGTATGTAATCTGAAAAAAATATAAAAATTGCGAAGTGAGCCGACAGCTATGCCAAGACTGGTAGAATCCTCTCCCTTTGCATCATTAAACAAAGTGAGAAGCCTATTGGCCAAGCTTTCGTGATAGCGAATAGAGAGTGATTTTCTAATCTGAAAAATTAATTCTTGTACTTGATCATCTTCCTTATTAAGTAAATCCGCTTGCGTAAAGGGATCATCTTCGTTCTTAAGCCAATCACTTATGAGGGCATTTTGATCTTCCTGGACTACGGCTGGCGTAATACAAAATTTGAACTTACGCTCTGTTTGAGGTTTTTGAGGCAAAAACAATACTCCAATATATGGGTAATCTATTGTGTCGTATGTAAGAAATTTGTTCCCATATGATGCTATGGCGTCCTCTTGTGCTGCCTTCTCCTGTAAATTCAGCTCAGGCATTTTATTCTCGCTCCCAAATTTTTTGAATTTCAGGTGTTGTTAGATCAGTAAAGCCTCGGACTATCCAATCATGTGATAAGTCAAACCATTCACGAATATCTTCTTTATTCGCTGATTCGCCAATTCCGCGGGTCTTCAATTCGAGAACAAGCAAAGTAACTTTGTCTTCAGTTCGCGTAGCTTGTTTTAAATTAACGATTAGATACCCTTTCTTGTCCGGCAAAGGAAACTCTGTCTGCCAAGCGACTTTTTCAGGATTCGGTAAAAAACGTTTCTTTGTTTGCTTCCAAACAAAATCCGAAAATATTCTTGGAAGGTCATCAATCGTATTCCATCCCTGTCCATTTGGGATATGGTTGATATAGCTAAGTTCATATTCGATTGGCTTAAGCTCGCCTAACTCAAATTCGCTAAAAAAATTTATGATAGTATTCAGCAAACTCTCGAAATTCTTGATGACGTGGTCATATCTTGGATAATCGCTTTGTCTACGTCTCCAATTAAAATAAAATCGGTCCACCTGAAATTGCACCACCTGATCATCCGATTTGTTTATAAACCATACTCTCGGTAAGGGGATACCGGTTGCCGGATCTACTAAAATTTCACCTTTAGCTGATGCTATCGGTGGGACATGTTGAATAATCGGATAATCAGCTCGAAATTTATCCCAAAGGAAACCGATATGTGGGATTCGAAGTTTATCGGGAGTATTAAATCGCAACCCACAAACAACTTCGTTAACAGGCGGGTTCTTATAACTTGGAAGAATACCTGTTGAAAAGGAACTTTCGATTGCGTTAGTCATAAAAAAATATTACCCCTAATTTATGAAATCTACATAAAAATACTCTGTTACGTCAATATGAAACCACTTATTAAGTAATTCTATTGTACTATCAATAACTAATACAAATTTGAAGTCTCGCTCGCTTGCCTCATAAATTGATGTTCTGGTAGTTTGGGAAATTGCACCCTACAAAAACAAGAGTGTCTACACTAAGCTTGTTTAAATAAGATTCAAGAGGCGTATTATAAAATGCGCCCCACCTTGGCTTATATATGGCAACCTCATTATTGCTAATTTCTTGAATTCCACCAGACAAAAGCAATCCTGAATCCAAATTCACATTATTATGAAACATCCCGGTTGCCAATTCAAACCCTGAACTTCCTTCCAATAGGATTTCTGCCCCATTCTCGACCGCTTCTTTCCTGCACAAATCAACATTGCTGCCATCTTTTTTGTATATTCTGACTATATGGACAATTAGCATCCTGTTCTGCCGATAGGCATCCAGTATCATCTTTATATTGGGCAAAGCCGCTGATGTACCAGGAATTTCAAAAGGTTGACCTTCTAAAGTGTCGCACTGAGTATCAATTGTAATCACAGCAGACGATCTGAAATTTGGTTCAATGTATTTCTTCAAACGCTTCACTCCATATCTTGAGTTTTTTGCATAGCTACATTTAATAACACTTCATTCAGCCTTGGTGACAAGTTTCTCGATATTGTAATTCACGCTGGTTACCCCGAAATCGGGCTCCTTTTTAAAGGGCCTCTTTATATAGTTCACCACGCATGAATCATCAAATATCTCGACAACTGCCAGTATGTAATCATCCGGCTTGTTTAAAGAAGTAAGAATTTCGTTTTTTGTAACGGTAATTATCTTTGCACCGGCAGCGCGACCCTTCACCTCGATAAACCGCAGCCTGCCGGAGCCGGGAACCGCGGACTCGATATCATACCCGCAGTTCTCCCCGCTTACGTCTTTCGGTATAAATCCCAGAGATTTCTCCTTCTTCATAACCTCTTCCATGGCAATGCGCTCTATACGCGCAGTTTCACGCGCAAATGAATCAGTATGCTTTTCACGGTAGCCCCTGAGCCTTGCCATCAGGCCTGCGGGAATGACGAGCGCGCCCCCCAGTATCACGGGTGGGAGCGGTGCAATCTGCCGCTCCTGTTCGAGCTCAATATGCCGCTTCCCCAGGCGTTCTTCAAGTTTGTCCGCCTGTGCCCTGGCTTTTGCCGCATTCATACGGGCGTTTGTCTTGCCGGCCCGTTCCTCTGCTTTCAGTTCCTCCGTGCGATGGTCCCAGTAGTTTATTTCCTTCAAAAGCCGGTCGTTGACTGCAAACATCGTTTTGTTGATTATCTCTTCCCTGCGCGCCTTTACTTCGTTGTAGTGACGCGGCACAAGGTGTGCTGCCGCATACTCGTTTACCCGGGATTCGAAGTCTTTTTCAAGCCAGCCTTTTTCAAGATGGGGACGCACCAGTTCAAGCTCCTCCTCTGTCAGGGGCCTGTAGTCCAGGTAGGGAGCATACCCGGCATTCTTCATCACACCTTCCCCATCAATGACGACAAACTGCATCTGTTTGGATACAATCCTCCTGTTGCCGTGCATATCAGTCCTGCCGTCCTGCAGGGAATGCTCCAGGTAGTTGAGCGCGCTGATTTTCTCGCCCGTATCCGATTCATCGAGGAATATCGCCCCTTCTTTCAACAACGCCCTGTACCGTTCGAGCACGATATCGATGGTCGAGTCGAGCAGGGGGTGTCCCGGGCAGACAAAAGACGCGAGCGGTTTGCCCGGCAGGCTGATCAAATCCTTTTCGAAACATATCCTTTCGTACCGGTCAGTCACGACTTCTCCGCGTACGATGATGCGGTCACGGTTTTTTATCGACGCCGGCACACGCCTTACCTCGTACCTGTTTGGTTCCCGCTCCTGTATACTTCCGCCAAGTTTTTTGAATGCAGAAATAAAAAACGATTCGATAAAATGAGGCTGAAGACGCCTCGCCGCTGCACGTTCCATGTTTTCCTTTATCTTTCGCACGCGGGTCGTATCCATGGAATCGTGCACGAGCATCCGCTCTTCTATGAGCTCCTTCAAACGATCGTGATCGAGGGCATTTTCGACCTTCTTGAAAAGGCGTGCTTTGACATCAGGGCGGTTTCCATACCGAATGGCATCGATCATGAGTCCCCTCAGATCCTTACTTCCCACCGCCTTTCCCAGCACATCGAAAACAGCTCCTCCCAGCGACCTCCTTTCAACATCCAGCTTTTTCAAGAGGGTAAGATACACATCTCCTTCTCTGGTCTCCTCGGCAACGAGATTCCACAGGTGGCATACCTCGTTCTGCCCGATGCGGTGTATCCGCCCGAATCGCTGTTCAATACGGTTGGGATTCCACGGCAGGTCATAGTTCACCATGAGATGCGCGCGCTGCAGGTTGATTCCCTCTCCCGCTGCATCGGTTGCAACGAGCACCTTTACATCCTTGTCCTGTTTAAAAAGCTCCTGGGCCTTTTTCCTCTGCTCGCGCCCCATGCCGCCGTGTATTACCACCACTGATTCGGGCCTGCCGAAAAGTGTTCGAATACGCGCGACCAGGTAGTTGAGCGTGTCGCGATGCTCTGAAAAAATGATCAGCTTTCTCCGGTAGCCCTCCCTGTCAAACATCTCCGGACTATCCTGTAAAAGCTTTGAAAGCTCTTCCCACTTTTTATCGCTTCCGCTTCTTCTTACGGTATTTGCAAGCGTTTCAAGCCCATCCAGTATGGCGATTTCAGCCTCGAGCTCTTCAATGGTACGCGCGGCAGTCGCTTCATCGACAAACTGTTCCTCGAACTTTTCGACTTCCGCATCCGGTGCGTCCTCCAGATCGTCGATATCCTCTTCGGTCAACCCTGCGAGAGAATCCATATCCTCAATAAAGGCGTCATACCCCCTCTTTAAAAGCTTTTCTTCACGAAGCCGATGCTCGAGCTTTTCTTTTCTGCGCTTGATGGATTGATAAATCGCTTCCGGAGAAGAGGCGAGCCTCCGCTGGAGTATTGTGAGGGCAAATCCCACGGTGCCCTTCCTCTTCTCGTTTTTGAGGGCTTCGACCCTGTTGAACTCCTCCCGTACATACCCGGTTACCTTTTCGTAAAGCACCGCCTCGCTGTCAGACAGCCGGTAGGTGACGGTGTACGCGAGCCGTTCGGGAAAAAGCGGCGTTTCATCAAACTTCAGAAGCTGTTCCTTTACCATACGACTCATAATGTCGGATGTGTCAACGCTGTGCACGCCATCCCGGAAACGTCCCTCGAAACGGTCTCCGTCAAGAAGGGCCATAAAGAGCTGAAAATCCTCCTCTTTGCCATTATGGGGCGTTGCAGTGAGGAGCAGGAAGTGCCGGGTAAGGCTCGAGGCAAGTTTTCCGAGCTTATAGCGTTTTGTCTCTTTCTTTTCTGTTCCGAAGTAGGACGCCGACATCTTATGCGCCTCATCGCAGACGATGAGGTCCCAATCGGTCTGCGCGAGCTTTTCCTGCACATCTTCGTTTCTGCTCAGCTTGTCCAGGCGCGCGATGAGAAGCGGCATCTCCTGAAAAGCATTACCTGTTCGAGCTGTTTCAAGGCGGTCATTGGTGAGCACCTCGAACGGCAGGTGAAACCGCCTGTACATCTCATCCTGCCACTGATCGACGAGATTCCCCGGGCTTATGATCAGGCAGCGCTCAAGATCACCCCTGGCTTTCAACTCCTTGATGAGGAGGCCCGCCATAATCGTTTTTCCGGCCCCTGGATCATCGGCAAGGAGAAAACGGAGGGGCAAGCGGGGCAGCATTTTCTCGTACACGGCGGTGATCTGGTGTGGCAGGGGCTCGACAAGGGAGGTATGTATCGCCAGATACGGGTCGAAAAGATAGGCCATGCGAATGCGATAGGCCTCCGAGACGAGCCGGAACAGGGAGGCGTCCGCCGTATAGTTCCAGCGCCTGCCCTTTTTTACTATTTCAAGTTCCGGTTCACGGTCACGATATACGAGCTCGTTTCCCAGTTTTCCTCCCGGGTCTTTGTAGGTAAGCTCGATGACGTTCGTCCCGTGCCACTTTACATCGATGACGGTAATCGGCATATCCCTGAGTATGCCCTTGACGGTTGTGTCACGTGTCAGTTCTTCGAGACGAGCCAAGAGGCATCATCTCCCTTTCATAAAGGAATATTCTCAATATTTACATATCAACAACGAAAAAGCAGATTAACTCATCACTGATGTTGAGGTTATTTATAACTCGATAGAACAGCATCAATAACTATTCAAATAAAATGTAAAAACGATAAACAGCTTTTTCATAATCACTTTTATTCATAAATTCCCTTTCAATTAAAACATGACCTGTAATTCGTAATTATAATAATGAATCGAAAATCCAATAAATAGTTTACTTATTGATCATTATACTCCTTTCTCTCCTTATTTCAAATAATCTCCATCTAAATTACTCACTCAATTTTTGACATGTAACATATTTTCCTTTCATTCTAAATCGTACAGCTTCAAAATGATTCTCATCCTTCTTCACTTATGTATTCTGCCAACCTCAATTTTTCTAGAAAGAATACCCGGTCATGATAGAGAACACGCTGTTTTTCGCATCGTATGGAGGTGTTATATCGAGGATGTTCGTCATACCGATAGTATACCGAACATCAAAAATGAATGCACCTTTCGTTAGATCGTATGATATGCCCGTGCCGAATGCCAGCCCGATAAAAATCTTGAAGAGCTCTGCGATGCAGGGGGTTACAGATTGAGAATTTTATTGAGGATTTTAAGGAAAATAAATTAGTTGCATATGCAACCATCTGGAACATACCCCTTTTTTGTAAAAATTAACCACAACAGGCCTGCATCGAAAAAGGCCCGGGCTGCAGTCACAGTACCACCTGTTTCACTTGAATTTTCATCCCCCTCTGCGTACAATACTTTTCTCTGCATATAGCAGTACATGTTTTTTGTACGCATACGGTATGGAAATGGACATTACTCAATTTATAAAGGGGACGGGATATCTAAACCGGCTTTTTGGCAACAACACGAGCATCATCTGTGAAAAGGAGCGAAACCTGCAAAAGGCTGCAGACCTCTTTCAGAAACGGTTTGGCGGGCTTGTGGGAAGGAAGAAGCCGATACTCGTTTCAGTTCCCAACAGGGTGGAGCTTTTAGGGAAGCATACGGATTACCAGGGAGGGTCGACATTACTGCTTACCGGACCGAAAAATTTTTTCGCCATCGCGCTGCCTGCAGAAGACGGCTTGTCAGAGCTCGTCAACGCCGACCCGTCATTAGGCAATACTGTTCTCAAGATTAACGGGTATGAGCCGGTCGTGCTTGAAAGCGGCGTCGGTGGGGAGTACACCTGGAGGGTCGTCGAGCGGCTTTCCAGAAACCTCAGGGACGCAAGCCTTCCGCCGCTCAGGGATGTGAAGGCTGTTTTCATAGGGGATGTTCCATTCGGGGGCGGTACCTCGGGGTCTTCTTCCAAGGTGATCACCGACTTTTTCATATTTACCGCTGTATGCGGTCTTCTTGAAAGCACGGATTTCAAAAATCTCATCCTGCAAAACGGCCAGAAAGCCGGCATCAGGCTTGGCCAGGAAGGAGTGGATGATTTCACCCTCGCCCTTTCAATGTATATCGCACATTATGAGAACGGCCTGGATTTCGGTGACTTGAAGGGAGACAGGGGCGTCGGGACGTTCGGCGGGTCTGAAGACCATACCGCCATCCTGTTAGGCAGAAGGGACCGGTTGCTTTTGTGCCGGTACTGCCCGACCGAAGTCTTGAAAAGCACACCCGTATTCGCGGATCATACCGTTATCGTTTCATACTCGGGTAAGGCGGCCCAAAAAACGAAGGAAGCGATGCAAAAGTACAACAGACTGTCCGCCCTGGCTGCACGCGCCGTGGAGACGCTGAACCTCATCCACAGGACCCGGTTTTCACTGCTCCGCGATTTCTACACAGAGCTCGATTCAGAACACAGGGCAAAGACGGCACGGGAGGATATACTGCAGTATACGGGGGACCGGGAGCTTTCCGACAGAGTCTTTCAGTTCTATGCTGAAGAGTCGCTTATCAAAAAGACGGTTTCCTGCCTGAGGGAGGCCGGCGTGAGCGCCGGCATCAGAGGTTTCGGTGAGCTGATCACGAAATCTCACGAGCTTTCAAAAAAATACCTGAAAAATATCGAAGCGGAGATAGACCGGCTCGTGCGTATTGCCCTTGATTTAGGTGCGATAGGGTCTACTGGTTTCGGCGCCGGGTTCGGGGGGAGCTGTTACGCGGTCGTCCCGAAAAACGGTCCCACCGGTTCTGCCGAGGATTTCGCAAGGGCGTGGGAAAGGCGCTACTTCGACCGCTACCCGGAATTCCGGGGAAAGGCGCAGTTTGACGAATATCCAGCATGCAGTGGAGCACGTATAGAAATCTTGAAGGGTTTCTGACACGCTGGACGGAGGAAGGGGCATGGTCGACAGGGCTGTGGTACTTGCAGCGGGAAGTGCATCCAGGATGCAAAAAAATATCGAACGCTACGTTGAAGACGCCGAAGAGCTGGGTGCGGTCCGCAGGGGCGAGAAGATGGCGCTTCGGTTCGAAAATTTTCCCTTCCTCGACTACCAGATACTAAACCTCGCCCAAAGCGGTGTAAAACGTATCAACCTCGTCATCAAGCCCGATGATATATTCTTCAGACCGTACTACGAAAAATACGGCAAACTCCTATTTCCGGAGATTGAGATATCCTACTCCTGCCAGGAGACTGCTGACGGAACAGCCCACGCCCTGTACGCGGCGCGGGAGTTCATCGGGGATACGAGGTTCATTCTACTGAACGGCGATAACAACTACTCGGCGAATGCAGTTGGTATACTTATGCAAACTCCGGAAAACTTCTCTGCCCTTGCAGGATACGATATCAGAGGCTTCAACGTGCGCACAAGGGATCGGCTCAAAACCTATGCCGTTATCGGAACCCGGGACGGGAAACTGAAAGAAATCGTTGAAAAGGCCCCCGATCCCGGCAAATATGAAACAACCGACCGTCTCTACATGGAGGGTAATCACCGGGCAGCGGTGAAAAACCGCATACTGTCGAGCATGAACCTCTGGTGTTTTACACCCGATATCGTTGATGCATGCGGCAGTTTAGCGCGTCATGCACCCAGAAGTGCGGAAAAAAAGGGCGAGTACGAGCTCCCAGATGCGGTCATGGAGCTTTTACAGCGGGGGAAGGAGTTTCTCGTGTACTACGTGTGCGAGGATGTGCTCGACCTGACAAGCACCGAAGATATCCCCTTCGTGCGGGAAAAGATTAAAGAAAGCTTTCCCCGTGAAATAGCACTTCTTGAAGAAAAACACAAGAGCATCAGAATTTGAGCAAAGCACATCAATACATTTATATCCGGACACTTCGCGTCCGAATAATATTGAAATGAACGTTTCATACTCGAAGGAGTAGCGAGATATGGCGAAACTGGAAAAAGGAGTGGATGCACCCGATTTCGAGCTTGAGGATCAGGACGGAAACAGGGTGCGGCTTTCAGACTTCAGAGGAAAAAAACTTCTGGTCTACTTTTATCCAAGGGCGGACACCCCAGGGTGCACGAAACAAGCCTGCAGTATACGCGATTCGCAGGCAGACCTTCGTGAAGCGGGCATCGCCTATGTGGGGATCAGCCCGGATACGCCCGATAGACAAAAAAAGTTTGATGAAAAATATCAGCTGGATTTCCCGCTTCTCGCCGACACCGATCACGTAATCGCAGAAGCATTCGGCGCGTGGGGAGAAAAATCGATGTTCGGAAAGATAAAAATGGGTATTACCCGTTCATCCTTTCTGATCGATGAAGGGGGTAAAATCCTGGACCTGTGGTACGGTGTAAAGCCCCTCGATACGGTTCCAAAAGCGCTGAAAGCGGTGCAGGGCTGATATTCGGTCGTTCTATCCCGTGCTGTTTAGTAATTCCTCATTCTGGTACAAAACATGGTGCTCGCCTAATTGTTTCCGTTGATAAGATGCATGCGGTGCGATGAGCTTCATTCAGTAAGCCGAAGGGGGGATAAGCCAGCCCTCTCCTGCATGGAATGCCGGTATTTAAAATGGATAAAACCAAATTTGTATCAGTTGGCTATTCTCGGTCTGTAGCTCCAGGTTGACACTGCCCGGCAATCTCCTGTACCTGATCCCGGTGGTCGAACAGGTCACATGCGTATCCATTCCTGGTGAGAAGCTCCGGGCACTCCCGTATTTTTTGAAGAAACGACGACCTGAAGGCCGAAACAAGCCCTCCCCGCCGCACATTGTCCACCGCAATGTTTACAAAGGGACAGGGTTCGACGCCTCCCTGCGAATTGATATGGATCGAAGTTTTTCCAGCTGCCGAACAGCAGCCGTCCTTGCCGTATTCGTCATCCGGGAAGTGGATGAGAACAATCGGTTTTCTGCGACGAAGTTCGAGCACATGCCTGCGAAACATCTCCCTCTGCTCTCCGTTCATCATGAGGTCGTGGGACGGATTTTCTCCGCACGGAATATACTCGACAAAATACCCGACAGCACAGCCGAGGCCCGTCATCGTATCTATGAAATCTTCCGTTATTATGTGCGATGCATTGTCTTTTGTTACTGTTGTTGCAAAACCGTAGCAGGCACGGGAGGCCTGTAAAAGCCGAATGGCCTTCAGGGCTGTTTCATGTGTTCCGTCACCGCGCCTGCTGTCCGTGTCCCGGTGAAAGCCCTCCATGCTCACAAGGGTAACGACATTACCGCTTTCAGCCAGACGGCGAGCGATCTCCGGGGCCATCAGAGAACCGTTTGTTATAAAGACGAACAGTATCTTCCTGTGCCGTTTCATCCGTACCCCAGTTTATTTCTTGAAATAGGAACCGGGAATATCGGGTATTTCTCTTTATACTATGAACCAGTGCATTGTGCATCAAAAAACACCTTGCCGTACAGCATCCCACTGTTTTCTACATTGAAATCCTTTCAATTTTTTACTATAGTTAGACTATGGATAAAGAGATTTCACATATTAGAGAAGAGGAAACGATTGAAGCCAAAACAAGATGGTTTCGATCTCTCAGTTTATCGGAAAGAATGGAGATGCTCTGTACCTTTACGGATCTTGCCCTATCAATCAATCCCGGAATAGTCGAAAAAAGAGATGCTAAACAGGCTAAAAAAAGTGTTCAGGTCCTTACAAAGAAATGAAGTAAAATACCTCGTGATCAAATGAACTATCAGGCCAGGAGTTTTTTGTCGTGTTATCTAAGATTTTGATAATGGATATTCAGACTGAAGAGATCTCAATGAGATACTTCACAATCATCTCAAATGTCTTTTCACCATGCTCTTTCGTGGCTTTGACTGCGTCTTCTGTAAACCACAAACCGTCATTCTTCAGCAATTCAGTGTCTACAGTATTCGGATTGGCGGCTAGCATGAGCGAGGTCTCGAGTATTCCTGCATGGTCGTATCCCATTTTCTTCTGAATGTCAGGGCTCATGAGCGGTACAACCTGGATCCAGTTAAACGGGTTTTCAGTTCCTTCCAGCTTATCATAGTAGGTTTTCATTTCTTCCGATCCCCACCAGCCCCTGCCACGCTCTTCCTCCAGCAACTGGAAAACCAGTGAGGCTGCTGCTTTCTTAAATGCGAGGGCTTCCGGCATGAGCTGGCCCATCTCGAACTGGTGGTGTATAACGACGAAGATTCTTCTGTACCCGTTTTCAAGAAGTGCCTGCAGTATATCTGAGACATGCTTTTCAAACCGATCGTTGTCTACATCGATTGTACCCTTCTCGGGACCGGCAACAGCGTAACTGGATGGTCCATACCAGATCGGCGGCGCCACGACGCAATCGATTCTTTTCTCCAATTCATCCAGTGCATAGAGAACGGCGGTCGTATCAACACCGAGTGGAAGATGCTCCCCGTGGTATTCCACAGTCCCTGCAGGAATAAAGAGCGGCCACCTCTCCTGCCGGGCCTTCCTGCACTGTTCAGGACGCATATTATACAGCTTCATTACCTCTTTACCTCCTAATTTAATAATCTTTCTGAAATATATTTTACGTATTGAAGGTCTGCGTCGGGTGGTATCTGGTCGGCAGAACCGGCAATAAACGGCCCTTCAGTAATGTATGACTTTAAAAAAGCAGCGACCTGTTGATCAATATCCTTATAACTGAACTGGTGTGTAAACAACCCTCCCGGAAAGCCACCCCACAAAATTATCCCTCTGTCTCCAGACTCACTGCGAAGCTCATCAATCTCCAGATCGCCAACGGGTTTCGGCGTAAGTGCTTCCGCTGCATCAGCTCCTGTCGCTGCAACCTGCCCCAATATCCCACGCAGAGTCCCATCGATATGCACCGCTGCTTTTTTCCCATGCCGGTGCAGCTGGCTGAATCTCTTTTTATAATACCTATCCGCATATTTCTGAAAAAAAGACGCACAATTCGAAGCAGAGAGATTATCACAGAAATGAAACACCTCTGCCGGCGACTTGATAATGATTTCAAATGCCGGGTCGTTCGCCCTATCAATACAGTCGATAATTTTTTGTATGTCATCCGGGTAATCAAAGCTGGCAAATATGAAATTCTCCAGGCCCATCCAATCCGTAATGAGAGCGCTCATGGGAGACCTGGGAAGAGGTGCTATCGGCACGCCGTACTCTCCCCATTTTCCAGCGAGATATTTGTACTCATTCACCGTCGAATAGAAGTGATATTTCTCCACAATAGCACGCAGGGTTTTCAGGTCACCGATTGTCTTCACAGGATATTCGATAAAACTGTAGCAGAAGGAGCATGGGAGCCACTTCTTTTTTTGTACAAGCTCCCGGTCTCCTACTTTATACCTGGTTTCAATAACATCCCCATGCTCCTCAGTACTGATTTCCACCCCTTCGTATTTCAGTCCGAACACGCCGTTGTACGGCTTCCCTGCGCCTCCGATCTGGTGCACGGAAACTTCATTTTCAGTATCTTTAGGCGATTCACTATCAATTGCGTAAATGTAGTAGGGCATAATCCCCAGATCAAGATGAAGCTTCAAGAATCCGTCAACTCCCATATATTGAGCAGGCAGCCTACCCTGCATAATTTGTGAATCGCGCCAGTATGTGAGGTCGGATATCCAGAGCACACTGTCCGTAGGTTCTCCGCGAAACATGCGTAAAAAATTCTCCCTATTTGACAGCGCCATACGTAAGACCTCTGACCAGGTGTTTCTGTATTAGTATTGTGAATACGATTATCGGGATAGAGGCAGTCACTCCAACCGCTGCCATCGGACCCCAGAGTATATCCCTGTCGGTCACGTAAAACGCAGCGGCAACAGGAAGCGTTGTTACCCTCCTGCCGGAAAGCACAAGGGCGAAGAGGAACTCGTTCCAGGAAGTTATGAAGCAGAAAATGGTGGTAGCAAGCAGCCCTGGTAACACAATAGGAAGTATAACCCGAAAGAATGCGCTGAAGACGGAACAGCCGTCTATCTTCGCCGCTTCATCGATCTCATTCGGCACCTCTCTGAAAAACCCACTCATCAGCCATACGACAAATGGAAGATTGACCAGGGTGTGCATTATGATAACCGCATAATACGTATCCAGAAGGTGCAGTTTTCGCATAATTATATAGATCGGAAGAATGATGGCGATTGGTGGAAACATCCGAATTGATAGAATCCAGAAGGGAAGAAAATCGCCGCCGACCCTGTACCTAGTCATACTGTAGGCGGTCATCGACCCTAAAAAAAGTGCAATACCCGTCGAACATACTGCAATTATCAGCGAATCCTTGAAGAACTTATAAAAAGCGTCTCGAAAAAATACCGTGTAGTAGTTATCGAGGACAGGCCTGAAAAATATCTTCGGTGGAGTTGCCGCGATGAGGAACCTGTCCTTGAATGACGTTAAAAGAATCCAGACAAGAGGGAAAAGGACAATCAACACGACCAGTACTAGCACGATATCGATCCAGATGTGACCTCTGTCTTTTTTTCTCTCAACCATTACCTTTTCTCCAATTTAAGGAATTGCTGGCTCGCGAAGGTAATGATTATTAGTATCACATATGATAGTGTTGCAGCATATCCCATTCTAAAAAAGTTAAGCCCCACCTTATACGTATAGATACTGAGGGATTCGGTAGCATTCGCCGGGCCACCCCGCGTCATTACGAAAATGGTATCGAATATCTTGAATGAATCGATAAAACGTATTAGAAGAGCAACGAGCATAAACGGCATGAGAAGCGGCAGTGTAATATAGCGAAACATCTGGCGAGGACTTGCGCCGTCGACCCTGGCCGCTTCAAATACCTCTGGCGGGAGGCTCGCAATCCCCGATAAAAGTAGGAGAAAAACAAAGGGTGTCCACTGCCAGATATCGACAATCATCACGGCGGGTAGGGCAGGCGCAGGTTCTCCCAGCCAGATTGGTCCATTGATACCGATCAACCCAAGCAGATAGTTGATTATTCCATTTTCAGGATTGAACATGTATTTCCAGATCAACCCTAACACCACGGGTGTAATCATCATGGGAATCAGGATGATCGATCTGCAAACCTGCCTGAACTTCGTGTTCCTGCTTGCCGAAAGCGCAAGAAGCATTCCAATGCACATCTCTATAGAAACCACACCCGCAGTAAATACCGCAGTAGTCTTTAGAGAGTCCCAGAACCGGTCATCCCTGATAAGCTCCCAGAAATTACCGAGCCAGATCCATTTCGGTGGCTTGTTGGAGGTGAGACTCCATTCATTGAATGTGAGGTACAGAGAGTTCAAAAGAGGATAGATGCATATAGCAAGCAAGAACAAAACCGTCGGGATGGCCATTAACCAGGGAACCGAGCGGTACTTTGTTCTTTGAGAGATTAACGGCATCGATACCTCCATATAGAGAGAAGCGGCTCCATCAAAGCTTTGAACGCCGGTAGCAAAATCCAGGAGCCGCTCCGCACAACAATTTAATCGTAGTATCCCGCTTTTTTCATCAACGCTTCAACCTTCTTCGCCGCACCGTCGAGAGCTTCTTTTGCACTCATCTCACCCGCGATGACCTTGGAGCACGCAACACCGATAATATCATCGACCTGTGCGTATTCCGGAATCTGCGGTATTGTCTTCACTCCCCCGGAAAGCAATTTCTCGATATTCACATAGAAAGGGAACTTTGCGAGTATTTCCGGGTCATGATAGGTCGACAACCTGCAGGCAACAGTCCCCAACTGGGCATCCAGCTTGTCATTCTCCTTATTGGTGAGCCATTTAATCAGTTTGTATGTCTCTTCCTTATGCTTGCTCGCACTGGAGATGCCGAAAAACCAGTAGCCACACAGGGTTGTCGGGGTCAAACTCTCCCGTGCCACAGGAAACACCGTGTAGCCGTTTTTCCCTATTATCTTCGAACGATCGGTAAGTTCCGCCCATGAAGCGATATGGCTCCAGTGCCACATGAGAGCGGCATGGCCGTTGAGATAGAAGGGGCCGTTTTCGGTTTCGTCGTAGGTTGTGGAGGCTTTCGGTGTCACACCCCATTTGTTTCGAAGGTCAACATAGTACTGAAGGCCGTCGATTCCCGCCTGGGAGTTGAATGTCGGGCGCATGGAAGCATTGAACACATCTCCACCGTACGACCAGAGCATCAGGAAAAAATCATAGGCCAACTGCTGCCCACCCTGTTTCGCTGCGATGCATGTACCCCACAGGTCCTGATCCGGTCTTGTAAAAAACCGCGCCATATCAAGGAACTGGTCCCAGGTTTTCGGTGGAGCGAGCTCATACCCGTATTCGGCCTTGAATGCCGCTTTTTCTTTCGGGTCCCCGAATAGGTCCTTTCTGTAGTACAGCATTATCGGGCCATCATGATTTGGGAGACCGTAAAGCTTACCGTTAACCGTCTGGAAACGCAACAGAGCCTTTGGAAAGGCGTTCGGCCAGTCTTCAGGTGGATCATTCTTGACATAATCGTCAAGAGGTTCCAGATAGCCGCCTCGCACAAACTCCGATACCCAGTCCGTGAGGGGCGAAACAAAATCATACGTGCCCGACTTGCTGGCAAAATCGAGTACCATCTTCTCGTGAAGCTGGGCAAAAGGCACCTCTTCAAACTCCACCTTGACCCCCGTGAGCTTTTCATACTCCGGAATCTGCTTCTCAAGAGCGGGAACACGGGCCCACCCCTTAAAGACGACCGTTCTCAGCACGACCTGTTCTTCCTCTTTCGTCCCGGCACAAAAGGCCAGGGAAGAAAAAGCAAGAATCAGAACTAGAAGAACGGCATGAAAAACGATGAGAAATTTCTTCTTGTGATGCATGGCTTTCCTCCTTTGCCAATGAAGTTTTTATAAAAACCCATTTTCATGGGTTTTAATCATTAATCCCTCTCGGCAGCTATCGATTCAGTTGCTACTGTTAGCACATTAATCACTGATAAAACAATCAATCAATGCAGTTACAGAGCTGCCACCCCGTCACATCGTCCAATAATATGGGAAATATCCATCCCCTGCCGCCTCGAAGTAGCATACTCAAAGCTCAATTATCTCGCTTCTCACGCTTGAAAACGGCTCGCAACCGTCCTTCGTCACTTTAAACCCGTCCTCCCATCGGAAACCGTAATCGCTGCAGGTAAAAAAGGTGTCGGCCATAAAGGTCATGTTTTCCTTCAGACGATACTCCGATGTTGTTTCCAACCAGGGCTTTTCAACCTCTATGATTCCCGTACCGTGGCATGGTCCGTACAGGTAATAATCACCGTAGCCATGCTTTTTGAAGTACTCAATGTATTTCAGTGCTACCTCTTTAGCGACAACACCCTCTCTAACCCAGTCATAAGTTTTCATATGCACATCAAGACCGAACTGCACATGCTTTTTCATATCATCAGGCATTTTTCCGAAGATGACCGGGCGTCCAACCGAAGGCGAATACCCCCCGTACCGTGCGCCAATACCGAGCGTTATCAGCTCCCCTTCCTTCAGTTCATCGTACGTCGCTCTTGCAATTGCGTTTCTTGTTTTCCTCCCGCCGAATACATAGTTTGGAAACCCCTCCGCCTCTGCCCCGTGGCGATACAGCGATTCATACACGATACCGAGGGCTTGTTTTTCGGTCATCCCGGGCCGTATTTTATCGAGGGTATCTTCGAGTGCCAGTTCACTTATTCTGTGGGCTTCTTTTATCATGGCTATTTCATTTTCCGATTTTATCGTCCGCATGTCGGATATAATCCATTCCGCCCGAATACTTTTGCCTTTTTTTCCCAATGCCTCCGTTACTCCTTTGTACACGGGCATCGGCAAGATCGAATAATCACCAAGAGCCAGCCTCTTTATTCCTCTGCCTCCAGAGACCTCGTCGAATACCTCAGTGAAAGATGAAACAGGGATATCAGGATAATCAGGTTCGGCCGATTCCCGATATTCGATCATCTTCCGTATTTTTTTAATCCTGCTTCGATCCTCCGCAAAAGGCTCCGCCTCAGGGCCGATGAGGAGTATCGGCTCCCCCTCCCTGGGAACGATCACACCTGCAGTCTCAAAAATCGGCCAGTGATCGCTGAGATACCGTACATTCGCCTGATCGGCCTCATTACAGTGCAAGAGATATGCATCGTAATCATTCTCCACCAGTTTTTGCTGAATCCTACGTATACGGTCTTTAAATTCACTATCCGGCAATTCATGCATCATTTCACTTTTCCTCCATATTAATTTTTCAGTTGCATCCGCATGATTTCCTGATACATAATCCGGCTTTGACCAGACGCTCCCTGATCCTGTCCTCGTCCTTGTTCAAAATTATTTCACGTAACATCTCAGATGCCAGCAGTCCGATCTTTTCCTCTACACTATCGAGGGTGGTAAGCGGTGGTTCGATTGCGTCCGTAAAATCCAAATTATCGAAAGACACAACAGCAACATCTTCTGGAATTCGTATATTATTTTTTTTGAACGCCTTGTACGCCCCTAGGGCCATCTGTGAGTTCGCGTAAAAAACCGCTGACGGTTTTTGTGACATGTCCTGCATCAACTCCATCGTTGCATCAAATCCTCCATGTACACGCCAGTTCGATACCTTGATGAATTGCACTTCAATCGCTATTCCGTACTCCATCAAGGCCTTTTTATACCCTTCCAACCTCTCCTTTCCCGATGTCTCCGCCAGTGGGCCTGTTACACACGCGATTTTTCTATGCCCGTGTTCGAGAAGATGTTTTGTCAACACGTAGGCTCCATCGATGTTGTCGTGGAGAACGGTATTTGTTTTGATTCCTTCCGCCTTGTTGTCGATCACGACAACGGGGATATGATGCCGATTAATTATCTCCTGCAAGAAATCGCCCGTCGTTCCGACCGTCGCAAGAATAATACCGTCGACTCTCTTCGCAAGCAGGAGTTTCAGTGAATTGATTTCGTTTTCTTTGGATTCCTCCGTAAAACTGACAAGCAGACTATAACCGTACCTCCGGAACTCTTTTTCAATTACAATTCCGACCCTTCCGTAAAACTCGTTTGTAATATCGGGCACGATGTACCCGATTGTAAAAGTCTTTTTTAATCGGAGGCTCTTCGCGAGAAGATTCGGGTAATATGAATATTCCTGTGCAACAGACAAAATCTTCTGCCTTGTATTTTCATTGACATCGGGATGATCGTTGATGGCCCTCGAAACGGTTTTAATTGAGTAGCCTGTTTCCCGTGCAATATCCTTGAGATTAACGGCCTTCTTCATTATCACCCCGCATGGTAAACGTTGTTTGGGTCGGTAAAAAGGAAATATCGCTTCTCTTGTGGAAATTGTAATAAAATATATCTTCAGCACTCCCCAAAAAGGGAGCGCTGAAAGTCAATCTTGAACTCAAGTTTTTATTCTATTTGATGTTTCCCCACAAACCCTTATCATCAACATTTTCAGGAGTAATTATTTTACCCGGCAGATATAGTGTTGGTCCCCAGTCTTCAATGACCACATCTGCCTTCACACCCTTTATGTCGTATGTCCCGGGTTTGATACTTTCTCCGGCAAGGATCTCATCCAGGAATTTATACATACCATAGACTTGCTGGATCATTGGAACGCCAATGGTCACCTGTATCCAGCCCTCTCTGATTTTTTCCAGAGCAGACGGGTCTCCATCGGTCCCTATCAATTTGATATCGCCAGGAGCATATCCTTTCGCTTCGAGTACCGGGATTACCGTCGGAATCATGGAGTCGGCATGAACAAAAATAATGTCGATGTTCTTGTTTACGACTAACTGATCTGCAACGGTGTTAGCCTGTCCTTCCCATCCGGGGCTGTCTTTTGTTATTACTTCGATACCCGGATTCTGGTTCATGATGTTCTTGAAACCCTCCCCGATCAACACAGAATACATATCACCGAGATCGCCCATTACCTGCAGAATCTTGCCTTTTGGTGCACCATACTTCTCTTCCAGCATCTTGACACATTCAACACCGGCCAGCTCACCGACTTTTACGGTACCCAGAACAGAAGCAAAATCAGTTTTTGTACCGGTAATGGTATTATCGTAAGCAATTACCCTGATTCCTTTTTCCCTCGCCTTTTTTACGCTTTCAACAATGGTCTGATTATCAACTGCCTTAATCATAATCGCTTTAGGATTCAGTGTTATTGCAGTCTCGACCTGATTTATCTGCGTATCAGGCGAGTTCTTTGCATCAAGGACCTTCACCTCATAGCCACGTTCTGTACCAAACTTTTCTGCATATTCCGCGGAACCGATATTGAATCCATTCACCATATCGGTAGCCAGATAGTACAATGTTCCCTTTTTACCTTCCGCCTCTTTTTCCTTGCTGCTCCCTGACAATGCTGATGCAACGGGGAACAGTGAAAGAATCATACACAAAATCAGTATCTTTTTAACCATTTTCTTCTCCTGTTTTTTTATTTCATTTGTAAAAATTATTAAAGTAACACCACCATACTTTGATAATATTTTTACCACCGTCGAACGGGATCCCTGTATTATTTCAGTTGAATCTAGACCATTTACTTGTATACCAATATTCAATACCTGAAAACAGGGATAACATTCAATATGAAACAGCATTTAAAATCTGAGTTCATTACATACACATCCCTCCTTTCTTTTATGGTTTTATCCATTAGAATTCTCGCATTTTGTACCAGAATTTCGAATACAAATGACTATATTATACTACACTGCCGTAATATTACATACTTTAGGTAAAAACCATTAGGTAAGTGATAATTTTCAACTTCTAAGATTGACAAGTTTACTTACCTATTATTTGTTTCCTTTGTCCTGATTCACGAAAATAGCCCCGGTTATCAGGCTAACAATTTCATCAGTATTTGTTTCAATCTTTTTTCTTATGCCGATAACCTGGCCATGCCGTAATACTACTATCCTGTCTACTATTTCAAATATCTGTTGCAAATTATGGCTTATCAATATAATCGAAGCCTCTTTTCTTTCCTCTTTTGTCCTTTTAATAAGATCAAGTACTTTTCTGGTTTCCCTGACTCCCAGAGCCGCTGTCGGTTCATCCAGGAGGATAAGCTTTTCCCCCCACGCCAGAAAACGGCCCAGACTTATAGCCTGCCTCTGGCCCCCCGACAAATACTGAACTTTTTCATCAACCGATGGTATTTTAATGCCAACATCCGATAATATTTTTTGGGTTCGCTTCTTCATTTCCGCAATGTTCAATACTCCAAGACCGAACACCTTCTTATAGATCTCCCTGCCAATAAATAGATTTGAAGAGGCGTCGAGATTGTCGCATATCGAAAGATCCTGATAGACGGTTTCGATGCCGACTTTTCTTGCATCCAGTGGATCATTGAATTTGATGCTTTGACCATTGAAATAGATGTTTCCTGAATCGGGGAGAAAGTTGCCGGAAAGAATTTTTATTAATGTCGATTTCCCCGCTCCGTTATCGCCGACGAGACCGACGATCTCATTTTCATATACTGGAAAGCTGACATCCTGTAGAGCCGTGACACTGCCGAAATATTTACTTATTTTTTCCACTTTTAATAAAATCCTTTTTCCATCAACACTCATCCAGCACCTCTATACGATTATTTAAACATTCTCTTCAACGAATCCAGCGAAACGGCAATGATGATTAAAAAACCTTGTATAGCATTTGTAATAAAAGGAGACATGGCGGTTATGTTCAAAGCACTATGTATGCTGCTTAAGATCAGGGCACCGGCAAATACACCTATCAGTGATCCCTCACCTCCGGTAAGACTGACGCCACCTATTACCACTGCTGTCAATGCTTCGAATAAATAATTTCTTCCCATACTTGCAACTGCACCATTCGCCCGTGCAGCCATAAGCCATCCGGCAAATGCCGACACGACCCCGGATAGTACGAATACCTTATACAACAACTTATTTGTGTTTATGCCAAAATTGCGTGCAGCATTTTCATTTCCACCAAGAATATATATATGTCTGCCGAATCTGCTTCTTTTCAAAACAAATTCGAAAAATATGTACAAAATAAACATTAAAAATACCATTAACGGAATATCCAGGAATTTGGTCTTGTCGATAAATCTGAAAGATTCAGGAAGCCCGCTCATTCCATATCCACCGGTAATCCATATAGCAATTGCCCGAACAAATATGTAACTGGATAGTGTCACTAAAAATGCATTGATTTTCAGCTTAACAACAAAAAATGCATTGAAAAAACCAACTGAAACTCCTATAGCAACAATTGCGAGGAAACCGATCCATGTCTGAAGCAACAACCCGGAGGCGTATTGTGATGTTGAGCAAAGCCAGACGCTCATAATTGCGGAACATGCAGCAACAGACTCAATAGATAAATCCAGATTCCCGCTTATCAGAACGTATGTCTCGGCAATGGCGAGTATTCCAATAAAAACCGAGTGATATATTATGTTTATATAATTATCGATTGAAAAAAATCCCTCAATCCCTACAGAAAACGCAAACAGTAGAACCAAAAAAATAATCCATACTATATTGCTTAAAATAGCCCTGATAATAACTTTTTGTCTGTTCTCTCGAACCAACTCCAAGCTGATATCTCCTATGGTAAACGTTGTCGGGAACGATTTCCATCAATAGTACCATACGACATTTCTCTGTCAAGATTTTTTTAGTCCCCAAACAGCCCGATGACATCCTTCTTTGTAAGCGATTTGAAAAAGCCCGTCTGGGTTGTAATAAGCTCATTCGCGAGCTCTTTCTTCCGCTCCTGGAGAATGAGCATCTTCTCCTCGACCGTGCCTTTTGTCACCATCTTGTAGGCAATCACCTTTTTCGTCTGCCCGATACGGTGCACCCGATCCACGGCCTGGCTTTCCACCGCAGGGTTCCACCAGGGATCGAAGAGGATCACGTAATCGGCAGCCGTGAGATTGATTCCTACTCCGCCCGCCTTGAGGCTCAGTAGAAACAGCCTGTAGTCATCGCGTTCCTGAAACTTCTGTATCTCCTTCTTCCTCTGCCCCGATTTCACGGAGCCGTCTATATACGAGTGCTTGAACCCGCTTTTATCCACATACTCCCTGATTATACCAAGACACTGAACGAACTGGGAGAATATCACGATCTTGTGATTCTCCTGAAGTATTTCCTCAACAACATCTCTCATCTGCCGGAACTTGCACGACTGAACATGCCTGAATTTCCTGTCGGCAAGAACGGGGAAAAGAGCAATCTGCCTGAGCTTTAAAAGCGCAGCAAGTATCTCGATTGCCGATTTTTCGATTCCGTCACGATCAATCTTGCCTGCGATCGCCTTTCGGTAAAACTCCTTGTGCTGCTCGTAAATTTCAGACTGCCTCTCCTCCATCTGCGAGTAGAGCACGACCTCAGACTTGTCCGGCAGCTCCTTTACCACGTCCTCTTTTTTACGCCGCAGAATAAAGGGGTAAATTATCTTTTTCAGGTGCTCTGCCGCTTCACTGTTTTTCTGTTTTTCAATTGGTCGTACGAATGACCGCATAAACGTCCTTCTACCGTCGAGCATGCCCGGGTTCAGAAACTCCATTTGCGACCAGAGCTCGAAGATGCTGTTTTCGATCGGTGTACCGGTAAGAGACATCCTGTGTTCGGACTGCAGGACGCGAACCGCCTTGAAAAGGAGGGAGTTGAAGTTTTTGATGTTCTGGGACTCGTCGAGCAGAACGGAGTTGAACGGTATCTCCTTCAACAGAGCAATATCGTTACGCAGGGTCTGATAACTCGTGAGAATAAAATCGTATATATCCGCGTTTTCAAGGGTTTTCACACGCGCCGGTCCATAGTGCAGGAGATATTTGAGCTTTGGGGTAAATCTGTGTATCTCGCTCTCCCAGTTCGCGATGGTGTTTACCGGCACAACAACAAGGGATATTTTAAGCCTGCCCTCCTCCTTCAGCTTCTGAAAAAAGGCGAGCGCCTGTACGGTTTTTCCAAGCCCCATATCGTCAGCAAGACATCCTCCAAGTCCATACTCATTGAGGAAAAAGAGCCAGCTGTACCCGCCATGCTGGTAATCCCGAAGCACACCGTGAAACCCGCGTGGGAGCGCATGCTTCTTCATCTTCTTAAAGCTTTTCAGCTGCTCGCTGATCTTCCGTATGCGCTCGATCCCGGCATCACGGTTATTGACGATGTCACTGTAGAAATCATCAATAAAATGAAAACGAAACTTCGAAACTTTCAGCTCCCCTGTTTTGTTCATGCCTTCATCAAGGAGCACCTTCAGTTTCGCTATATCTTTTTCCGTTATGATTATATACTGATCGCCGGTCCTCACCAGACCTTCCGACAGGAGAGCCGGGTCAAACTCGATGTCTTTCATGTTCCCGTCTGAATCCTGATAACCCACCTTTACATCAAACCAGTCGAGCTCCGGACTAACACGCAATGCGATGGCGCCGGTCGAGGTGGTTATCTTTTTATTCTTTCCCTTGAGCCGTATTTCTATTCCTTCATCCAGTATCGCTTTACCGTAGGTTAGAAGAAACTGCGTCTGGTCGACAGGGACTCGAAATAATCTAAAGTAGTAATCCTGCTGGAAGTGGGTTCTGAACTTTTTCGTGAAAAACTGGTACACCTTCTTCTCGAACTCATAATTTCTTCTGTATACAGCGTATTCAGTGCCCTCATCTTCGGCTGGAATAAACTCCACGCCGGATAGTTCGGGAAGATCTATACTGCCGTACTGAAACCACAATTCTATATATACCCAGTTATACTTCTGGGCAATCTCAATAAAAGGTTTGGGCACAAAAGGCTTTATCCGCAGCTCACCCGGTATTTTTTCTATCCGGATGCCACCCCTTCCACCGGTGAAAAAACTGCTCAGACGTTTTATTTCCCCGTAGGTGTAGCTCCGTTTCTTGTAAAGCAGAAGGTCCAGAAGGTCCACCGCCGGCTCGTTGTCCCGGCTGAAAAAGATCCTGCCGTCATCACCGATGATAAAGATAGAAAAGCCGCTGCTTACAAAACGGTTTCCCGAATCTTTTTGCAGCTCGAACCACTGTTTCTCTCCTGTAAAGACAATTTCGGGAACAAAATACACCTGCTCTTTTTTTATCGATTGTACTGCAAAACGGACATGGATCGAATGGAATTCAATAAACGATGCGGGCATAACGGATCGGTTGTACTTTACAAACAATGACGATGGCATATGATCGATCAGGAAATCCATATGGCTGTTCAGGATGTCCATATGGTTTTCCCGTCTTGAAAGCCTGTATAGAAGCATTTTTTCAACCTTTTCGAATGCTTCTGTAATCCATTCCTCCCTGTATCGGTCGAACCTCCCAAGCTCACCGCTCGCTTTTATATACCGCGCCGACGGGTATATCATCCAGCCACTCAAAGGGTAGTTGTCGACATTCTCGATAACAAAAACGAGTTTATACCTCTTTGCAACACTGCCGTCCTTCGGGAGCCCGGTAGACCTCACCAGATGATCTACAAAATCAAACCCCTGCCTCGACTTTTTCTGCCCATCCCTCAGATTGATAACGGTCTCTTCGTTTCTGTCGGTGCCCGGGGAACTCTGGCCTTCGGATCTAATAGGATTTGAAAGAGGAGTTTTTTCCGCATACTCCTCCATGAGCACGGCCGCGATATGCTTGCAGTTTTGAACCCCTCCTGCATTGGGACAGTTGCAGAAGGCTGTTTTGGGATTACCCGCCTCGTCCAGCCTGACCTGCACGGTGTAGGGTTTATACGCGTTTCCGTTTACAAGGGCATTGATAACATTTCCACCTCTGTCGAATATGGAAACACGGTCCTGCCTGTAGTAGTCGACGCCTCGTTTGAATATCGTATCGTTGTTGATAAATGCTCGTATTGTATCGATTGTCATATCTTTGTTTTTCATCTGGCAGGAAATTTATTACAGTCAGTCCATCCTCTGAATAACCGCATCGGCGAACTCGGAGCACTTCACCTCTTTCGCTCCTTCCATGAGGCGCGCAAAATCGTATGTGACGATCTTTTCCCCGATGGTCTTTTCAATCCCGCGGATAATACAGTCTGCCGCATCGTCCCATCCCATATACCTGAGCATGAGCTCCCCCGAAAGGATAAGAGATGTGGGGTTTACCTTGTCAAGGCCTGCGTACTTGGGGGCTGTGCCGTGCGTCGCCTCGAAGACTGCGTGGCCTGTTTCATAGTTGATATTACCGCCCGGCGCAATGCCGATTCCTCCAACCTGTGCAGCGAGCGCGTCGGATATGTAATCTCCGTTCAGATTCGTCGTTGCGAGCACATCAAATTCTGCAGCGCGCGTCAAAGACTGCTGAAAAAAGATATCGGCAATCACATCCTTGATCAGTATCTTTCCTGCTGTTCCTTCTTTATTCTCACTTCTTGCGTAGTCCTCCCACGTAATAACCCGATTGCCATACTTCTCCTCTGCAAGCTTATACCCCCATTTTCTGAAGGCCCCTTCTGTAAATTTCTGAATATTTCCCTTGTGTATGAGGGTAACACTCTTCCTGTTGTACTTTATTGCGTACTGTATCGCCGCATCGACAAGCCGCCTGCTTTTTCTGATACTCACCGGCTTTATACCGATACCGGAATCTACGGGTATGTTCCAGCTACATTCGTCTTTTAGATATTTGATAAGCGCTTTTGTTTTTTCATCCCCCTCTTCGAGCTCGAATCCCGCGTACACGTCCTCTGTATTCTCACGGAACACCACCATATCGACGAGCTCTGGTTTTTTTACAGGAGAGGGAACCCCCTTGAAGTAGCGAACCGGCCGCAAGCACACATAGAGGTCTAGAAGTTGCCTGATCGCGACATTGAGGCTCCGTATGCCGCCCCCGATCGGCGTGGTAAGGGGGCCCTTTATACCGATGAGATACGTACGAAGGGTATCGACTGTTTTCTTTGGGAGCCATTCACCCGTTTCCTCATGCGCCCTGCCGCCGGCAAGGAGTTCCATCCATTCTATATTCCTGGTCTCACCGTAGGCGGCCTGAATCGCGGCATCGAATACCCGTACTGCTGCCCGCCAGATATCCGGTCCGATGCCGTCCCCCCTGAGAAAGGGTATGATAACATAATCGGGCACCAAAAGCACCCCGTCTTTCATGCGGGCTTTTTCCGGTTTTTTATTCACCCTCCTATACCTCCGGTTTATAATGCCGTCAATGCAGCCGGCCTGAGCGTATTATCCCGATCAAGAGCCATATGCCCATGATGGCGGCGGCAAAGAAGCCGGCAAGGCCGGGTACCGGGTAGCCCTTTATAAACGGCCCGATACCCGCCTGTACGAGGATCGAGGATGAAAGTATAAGGGCCGCAATGATGACCGCGAATGATAGTCTGTTGCCCACCCTGTCGATCTCACTCACCGCCCTGTCCAGGTTTTCATGAAAAATAGGCAGTCTCAGGCGTCCGACCGTAAACTTTCGCAGGACCTGGCCGAGCTCCGCCGGGAGAGACCGTATAAAGAAATTCAGATCATCCAGCACACTGAGCATATCCTTCATATACTTACCGGGGCTGTACTGGGAAACGAACCATTTTTTTACGTATGACTTCGAAAACTCGGTGATGTTGAAATCCGGATAGAGTTTTCTCCCGAGTCCGTCGACCCCGAGAAATGTGCGAAGAATGAGCAGGTACTCGCCCGGCAGGTTGATACGGTATTTTCGCGTCAAATTAAAAAGGCCGTGAAGCGAGGAGGGAACATCTAGCTTCGATATAGACCGGTCACGGGCCATATCCATTATCTCGTACAGATCTATCTTCAGCCTCCGTATGTCGGTATCCTCAGGGATAAAGTTGTATCTCCTGAGATAACGTATCACCCTGTCCACATCCTGCTCGATGAATGCAGAGAGAATATTTCCGATTAAAAGAACCCCTTCTCTGTCGATGTACCCGGTGATGCCGAAATCAACAGGCGCGATGACATTGCCGGGAAGGACGAAAAGGTTCCCCGGGTGCGGGTCTGCATGAAAAAACCCGAACTCGAACACCTCGCTCAGCGCAATATGCCCGCCATTCTCCACGATAGATTTTTTATCCATCCCCGCACCTTCAATAGCCTGAATATCCGATATTTTTATTCCGTCGATAAACTCCATCACGATCACACGAGCTGTTGTATGCTCCTGATATACGGCAGGGATGTGCACATACTCCTTCCCGCTGAAAAACCGGGAAAACCGCGCCATAACATGGGCCTCATGCATGAAATTCAGCTCGCCGAGCAGTATCTCCGAAAACTCATGCAGCACCTCTTCGGGATGATACTGCCGAAGCTCCGGTATGTAGTGGAGGGTAAGTCGTGTGAAGAGTCGCATTATGGCAAGGTCTTTTTCTATGATTTCGCGGGTCTTCGGTTTGAGCACCTTTACTGCAACCTGCTCGCCACTCTCCCTCAAAACAGCCCGGTGCACCTGTGCGATCGAACCACTCGCAACCGGTATGTGCTCGAATTCGTCAAACACCTCCGACAGCGGCATTCCCATTTCATTCTCGACAACCCGTTCGACCTGCTCAAAGGGGACGTGCGGGTTTTTGTCCTGCAGTTTTTCGAGCGCGGCCGCATATTCAGGCGGGATGATGTCCGGCCGCAGGCTCAGTATCTGACCCATCTTGATAAAGGCAGGCCCGAGCTCTTCTACGGCAAGGCGCAACCGCTCCGGCTCTGAGAGTGTCCTGGTCGACTGTTCCTGCCGTATGTGAAAAATACGCGCGGGCACTACACCGAGCCCGCTTCTGAGCCGTGACAAAAAGGTGGAAAAACCGTACCGACCCACAATCGAAACGACTTTTATGAGGCGCGTAATGTTTTTATAATTTTTGCCGACGCTGAAAATCTGCATTTTACTGTACTTCCCCTAGCGATACCTATATCAAGTCTTCCTTATCGGAATCGTAGCACTGGCAGAAATGTTTGCAGATACTATTCAAACTAATTATCACAGGTCAATCGCATTCACTTTCGCGAAAATCCATTCTCCCAACTGCCCGCTGAACTGCCCGCCGCCGGGAGAAACGACCCTCTCGTTACCTTTTCGCCGTACCTGTCCTTCATCATGTCAAGAACCCTGTCCGCGCTGTGCCTGTTGGCAGCTTCGTGATCCTCGTCCTGAAAGAGGTCGGGCTGGGAGGACTCAGCATCCTGAAACCGGAGATTCGACACTCCTATACCGATAAGCCTGACCCTCCTTCCCTGCCTCTTAAACTCCCGGTAGAGCTGCACTGCAGTGGATCGAACCGTTGCCAGATCGTTTACGTGGTCAGGCAGACTGTGGCTTCGCGTATGGGTTTCAAAACCGGAGAGCCTGATCTTCAGGTTTACCGTTCTTCCGGCAAACCGCTTTTGCCGCATATTTCTCGTAAGACGATCTGCGATCTCGAAAAGCACCTGTTCGATAAGACCGTCCTCATCAACATCCTGCCTGAAGGTTACCTCCTCGCTGATCGATTTTCTCCGCGCTCCTGTATGAACAGGCCGGTCATCGATGCCGTTAGCAAGCTCATGGAGCCTGATGCCGTACTTGCCGAAGGTCTGCACGAGCTGTACCTGTACTGTTGATGCAACCTGGCCTATTGTATGAAATCCGAGGGATTCAAGTTTCTCCCTCGTTTTAGGTCCGGCGCCCCAGAGATACTTCAGGGGAAGGTCTGCAAGAAATTCCCGTTCTTTACCCTGCGGGCATATGGTAAGCCCGTCCGGTTTGCCTAATTCTGATGCTATCTTGGCAACAGATTTATTCGATGCAATGCCGATGCTTGCTGTAAGACCAGTTCCCTCTTTTATGCGTCTCTTTATTCCTGCTGCAAGCGTTTGCCCTGAACCGTGAAGACGTTCTGTGCCCGTGCAGTCTAAAAAGGCTTCGTCGATGCTGATCTGCTCGACAGCAGGAGAAAACTCCCCGAGGATGTTCATCACCTTTTTGGACAGCTCTTCGTAACGCCTGAAATGCGGCCTGACAAAAACCGCATCGGGGCAGCGCTTGTACGCTGTGGAAATAGGAAGAGCAGAGTGTATGCCGTATTTTCTCGCCTCGTAGCTTGCCGCAGACACAACACCGCGTCCCTTTCCCCCTTCAGGGTCCGCACCCACAACCACCGGCCTGCCCCTGTACCCGGGATTGTCGAGCTGTTCCACGGATGCATAGAAAGCATCCATGTCAACGTGCACTATGGATCTGTGGTTTTTATGTTTCATGCATCGAATATGCCCTTCAGTGTTTTTTTTCCAACAAGCTCTTCATTGAAAAATATACACCGAAAGCGGGATGAAATACAACAGATAAAGAAGGTTGATCAGTGGAGGCACATGCGTACGGAGGTTGCACTAATCTTATATAAGATATCACTACTGTCCGGTTATAATTCAAATAATACCAATTGGTTACAAGAATTGGCCATTTGGTTAGCTATATTAGAATCTGTAAGTACTTGTATAATAGGCACTTGCTCAAATGCAGTAACACTGAA
>Ga0315555_1000278_pt1 | contig 34937 bp, 28 predicted proteins | sample SalMarSW160380MG_FD_202113 | JGI IMG/M metagenome (GOLD analysis project Ga0315555, IMG submission 202113) | Salt marsh sediment microbial communities from the Plum Island Ecosystem LTER, Massachusetts, United States - Salt Marsh Sediment SW1603-80 ... | reverse complement strand
ACGCGGTCGACTCGATGGTCGGCATCACTTTCGCCAACGTGGCCATGAACCTGATCGCCAACGGCGTGAGCGGCCGCATGGTCGCAATCCGCGGCGGCAAGTACAGCCACTCTCCGCTGCCGGACCCGAACCAGGGCCCGCGTTCGATCGACGTGGCGACGATGTACAACACTGAGCGCTACCGCCCCATCTACACCGACCGGATGGGCCTGCCGCTTCTGCTCGGCATCCCCGTCCCGGAGGACCCGAGCCTTCTCAAGAAGTAGGCTTGCCGGCAGAGCTTCGGCCACAGAAACGGAGGGCCCCGGCGACTTCGCTGGGGCCTTCTTCCGCCATCCGCGGCCCTGTTTGACAAGCAGCCCGGCCGCGGTCAGGGTTCGCAGGTGATGACCGAACGATCCACCGAGACGCTGGCCGGGCCCGCGCTGCTCCGGGAATCCGGCCTCTCGGTCGAGGGCCCCCTGTCCTGGGGCCGTCCGCCCGCCCAGGCGGGACCAGGCGTCTTCATCGTCGAGCTGCCGGCGCCCCAGCCTCGGGTTTCGATCGACCCCACCGCGGTCGCGGAGTGGCTGGGCCGAGCCCTCGACCTGCGCCTGGACGGCAAGCAGCCCAGCGTGGCCGAGCTGCAGTCGCGCCTGGCCTCGTTCTGGCTCCCGGACCAGGCGATCCTGTACATCGGCTCGAGCCGCAAGGGCGTCGGCGCGCGGCTGGCCGGCATGTACAAGACCCCGCTCGGCGAGCGCCGCCCGCAGCCAGCCGGCTACTGGCTCAAGACGCTGCGCGACATCGGGCGGGCGCGCATCTGGTGGTCGCCATCGGACGACCCGGAGCTGTGGGAAGACGCCCTGCTGGACCGCTTCGTCAAGGCCGCCGGGGCACTCCCCTTCGCGGTGCTCGAGACCCCCTCCGGCGGGCATCGCGATCACGGGCTGACCGACCCGCTCCACGACGAAGGCGAGCCGCCCCGTGGCAAAGCGAAGCCCGCCCGGAAATCCGCCCGCAAGCCTGCCGCGCCCCGGCCGCCGTCCGCGATCACTGTCCCCAGGGGCGCCTCGTCAAAGGCCACGCCCGCGCCGAGCGCGGCCGCCGCGCCAACTCACCACCTCACTGCCGACGGCCTGGCCGCGCTGGAGGTCGAGCTGGAGGAGCTGACGACTCTTCGCCGGCCGGAGGTGATCGCCCGCATCAGGGCCGCCCGCGAACTGGGCGACCTGAGCGAGAACGCCGACTACGAGGCGGCTCGCAAGGAGCAGTCCTTCCTCGAGGGCCGAATCCTCCAGGTGGAGCAGATGATCAAGTACGCCGAGCTCATCAACGGCCCGGGCGAGGGCAGCGGGGTCGCGCTGGGCTCGACCGTCGTCGTGGAGACGGACCGCCACGGCGAGGAGACCTTCACCCTGGTGGGCTCGGCTGAGGCCGACGCCGCCGCCGGCAAGATCAGCTTCACCTCGCCGATCGGTCGGGCGCTCATGGGCCGACACGCCGGCGAGACGGTGCACGTTCAGGCGCCGGCGGGAACGATGGAGTTACGGGTTCTCGAGGTGCGCTAGGCCGCCGGCCGGGTCGGTCAGGCGTTAGGCGGGCCCTGGATCCAGGTCTGGGATTGAGTCTCGCCCTGCTCCTGACGGCCCCGGGGCGTGGGCAGGATGTTGATCACGACGATGATCACGCCCAGGATCACGGCCAGGATGGGCAGCGCCGCGCGCATCGCCTTGGTCGATCCGGTGTTCTCCAGGCCGATGACGTTCTCGAACAGGAGGCCGAAGCCGACGAAGAGCCCGAGCCCGACCGCCGCGGTTCGCAGGCCGGCGTCCACCAGGTCCAGCTTGCCGTGCAGCAGGCCCCAGACAAAGAGGCTCACTCCGACAGAGCCGGGAGCGATGAGGGCCCAAGCATAGGCCCAGCTGGCATAGGCGTCATAGGTGCTCTGGTAGAGGAACAGCAGCCCGATGGTGGTGATGATGCCGCCGGGGATGGTCATCCCCAGCCCCGTCTCGTCACGGAAGAGCAGGCCCAGGAAGAACAGGATCAGGCCCGGCACGATGATGAACAGCGGCCAGCCCACGTCGCCCAGGCGGATGTTGACCTGCTGGCCGGCCAGGAACAGGCAGCCGGCCGCGATCAGCAGGACTCCGACCCACAGCGCCCCGCGTTCGCCTTCGCGGTTGCCGCCCTGTTGCCAGCCGCCCATGATCCACCTCCGCGCTTGCGTGCGATTCCGAGTCTAGCCTGCTCGATCTTCGCCGGGGTCATCCTGGGGATGGATTCGCGCGGCGGCGGCGCCCTACCTCAGGAGGAGGCGACGAAAACCGGCACGTCGCCGACCTGCAGCACCCGGTCCGGGCCCAGGTCGGCCCGGCTGGTGCGCACCACCAGCGAGACGCTGACTTCGTCCGCGGCGGTGAGCATCACCCTGCCCAGGTCGACGTGCTCGTCGACGAGGACGTCCCGCCCTGTGCTGGCCGTCCCGTTGCCGTAGATGAGGAGCTGATTCATGAGGTGGTCGGGGTCGAGTTCGGTCTGCGAGAGCGTCAGCCGCAGCGGGTCGATGACCTGCCAGGCCGTAACTCCGAGGTGCTCTACCAGGACGTGGAAGCCGGAGTTGTCGGGAATGGCGTTGACCACCGGCAGCTGGCCGACGAAGCGAACGGCTACGCGCGGCGTGTCCGACCAGCCGTGAAGGCCGAAGCTGTCGAAGGTCACGTCGACCCGATCGTTGGAGGAACGGATGTCCACGGGCAGGGCCACCACCCACCGCCCTGAGGACTCAGAGAGATCCGCCAGGCTATCCGAGATCAGGCGCCTTACGACCGGCCCTGCGGCCGCTATCCCGCCGGTCTGGGCCGTGGAGCCGTCCGTCTGCTGCATGGTCACATTCGGCCGGAACTCGCCGGCGTAGGAGCCGATCTTGAGGTTGTAGGGATTGCCGGCCAGGGCGGAGTAGATCACCTTGCCGCTCACCAGGGTGGATCGCAAGCCGCTGATCGCCGGGACCGGCACGATCGTGCCGTCGCCGGTGTAGTAGACGATGGACGATCCGGAGACGGCGAACCCGGCCGGCCGCGGCGTGGGCGACAGCTTCGGGGAGGGAGATGGCGACTTCGCGCCCGGGGTCTCAGGCGGGCCCGACCGCAGGCTTGCCGAGCCCTTGAGCGTGGGAACGAGCACCGAATCTCCCTCCGGGGGAGGGGTCCGGTTCTGCCAGTCGGTCGACGGTCCCGCTCCTGAGACACCGGAGTCGATCACGAAGGCGGTCACGCCCACAACGATCATGACCACGGCCACAACCGCCGCAGCGACCCTGAGCCGTTGCCTGAATTCCATGCCCAGAGTCTAGCGACCCGGCCGCCCGGCGGGGCCGAATGGCCCACCGCCCTCGACCTGATGGCACTCCCCTGCCGCCGCCCGCCCGGGGCATCCTCCCGCCATGGACGAGAATGCCTCCGTTATCTCCATGCTGGACCACACCTGGTTCGGGTCGGAGCTGGCCCCAGAGACGCAGGAGAAGCTGGCCAGTCTCGGCTCGATCATGAGCTTCCGCCCCGAGGAGGTCATCCTGCAGGAGGGCGAAGAGTCGATCGAGTTCGGGATCCTCCTCTCGGGGCGCCTCGCCCTCAGAACGCTGGTTCCCGAGCGTGGACCTGTCACCATCCTCAGCGTCGAGCCCGGAGATGTCTTCGGCTGGTCGGCCATCCTTCCAGAAGCCACCGCCCACTCCACCGTGGTGGCCACCGAGCCCAGCAAGGCCCTCGTGATCGACGGCATGACTTTACGGGCGGCTCTGAAGTCGGACCATGGCCTGGCGGCCGGCCTCTATCCACGAGTCCTGCAGGCAGTCGCTCGCCGGCTGCGCGCCACGCGCCTTCAGTTGCTAGATCTGTTTACGTGATCTCCGACTCCATCCCCAGGCCGGCCTCCGCGGCCAGGCAGCTGTTCCTGGCGCGCTCGGACTTCGACGCGCTCATCGGGGCTTTGCGCGCCAGCGGGCGGACCGTCATCGGCCCTACGATCCGCGACGGGGCCATCGTCTACGACGAGATCGAGTCGGCCGCAATGCTGCCGGCCGGCATGGGCGACGAGCAGTCGGCGGGCCGCTACCGCCTGACCGATCGGGGCGACGGCCTCCTCTTCGGCTACACGGTCGGGCCGACTTCGTGGAAGCGGTTCACCTTCCCTCCCCAGCTGAACATCGCCGAGGCTCGCCGCGCCGGTGGCGTGGCCTTCGATCAGCCGCCGGTGGAGGTCCCCCAGCTGGCCTTCCTGGGGGTCAGGGCCTGCGAGATCGCCGCCCTGGCGGTCCAGGACCGCGTCTTCCTCGGCGGCCAGTTCACCGACGAGGACTTCCGAGCCCGACGCAAGGCGGCCCTGGTCGTGGCCGTCCAGTGCACCACCTACTCCAGCACCTGCTTCTGCTCGTCGATGGGCACCGGGCCCGCGGTTCGCGGCGGCTACGACATCCTGCTCACGGAGATCGAGGACGGGTTCGTGGTGCAGGTCGGCTCGCCATCCGGTGCGGCCATCGTCACGCAGCTGCCTACGCGCAAGCCCACTCACGCCGAGACCGGGGCGGCCATCGACAGCGTCGAGGCGGTAAGGGCCGGCCTCGGCGAGCCACTGCCGATGGCGGGCGTCGACGAGCGCCTCAAGCAGCAGCTGGAGAACCCCCACTGGGGTGTGGTCGCGGACCGCTGCGTGGAGTGCGGCAACTGCACCATGGCCTGCCCAACATGCTTCTGCACCGCTTCGGTGGAGCGGTCCGACATGGAGGGCCGCCTCAGCGTCACCGAACGGGTGTGGGACTCCTGCTTCGACGTCAACTTCGCCCGGGTGGCCGGCGGCGACTTCCGAGGCCGCCCGCGGGACCGCTACCGGCAGTGGCTGACCCATAAGTTCTCGTCCTGGATGGACCAGTTCGGCAGCTTCGGCTGCGTAGGCTGCGGGCGCTGCATCGCCTGGTGCCCGGTGGCTATCGACGTCCGCGAGGAACTGGAGGCGATTGCCCCTGTCGTCCCGCCCGTGGAACGCCCGGTCGCCGTGGAGCCGGCGGCCGCCAGCCCCGGAGCCTTCTCCCTGGCTCGCCTGGCCTCGGTCAAGGAAGAGACCGTGGACACCACCACCCTGACCCTGATGGACCTGGATCCGGCCTTCCTGGCCGCCCGGCCGGGGCAGTTCGTGATGGTCGCCCTACCGGGCTTCCCGACCGTGCCCATCTCCATCTCGCGCATCGGGACGACCAGCATCGAGCTCTCGATCCGGGCTGTGGGCGCCACCTCCACCGCCCTGACCAGCCTCCACCCCGGCTCACGGCTCGGGCTGCGCGGACCGCTCGGCACCTTCTGGCCGATCGAGGACGCCTACGGCCGGCACGCCGTCGTGGTCGCGGGTGGCGTGGGCCTGGCCCCGCTGCGAGGCCTGGTGGAGGCCCTGATCGCCAGCCGCGACAGGTTCGAATCGGTGACCCTCTACTACGGCGCCCGAACTCCGGAAGATCGTCTCTTCCGGGACGACCTGGCCAGATGGACGACCATCAAGGCCATCGACGTGGCAGTGACGGTCGATCGGGCCGGCGTCGACTGGAAGGGTCGGGTAGGAGTGGTCACCGCTCTCTTCGACATGATGACCCAGGATTGCAGCCGTGTGACCGCCTACGTCGTGGGCCCTGAGCGGATGATGCAGGCCTCCGTGCAATCGCTGATCGCCAAGGGCGTTCCCCCGGACCGCATCTGCGTCTCGATGGAGCGCCACATGGAATGCGGCATCGGCCTGTGCGGGCACTGCCAGACCGGCCGCTTCTTCGTCTGCAAGGACGGGCCCGTCTTCCGCCTCAGCGAGCTGGGCGACCTGTACGTCCGGGAGGGCTTGTGATGGCCTCCACCGAGAAGACGGCCCGGCCGCGCGTCGCCGTCGCCAAGTTCGCCTCCTGCGACGGCTGCCAGCTGACGCTGCTCAACCTGGAGGAGCAACTGATCGAGATCGTCAGCCGCTACGACATCGTCGAGTTCCCGGAGGCGACTTCGCGCCACCAGCCGGGTCCATACGACGTGGTCTTCGTGGAGGGCTCCATCAGCGCCCCCGAGCACCTGGAGCAGATCAAGGCCCTGCGCAAACAGGCCCGCCTCCTGGTCACGATCGGGGCCTGCGCCACCTCGGGCGGGATCCAGGCCCTGCGCAACTGGGCCGACCACGACGCATTCCGAGCGGCCGTCTACGAGCACCCCGAATGGATCGAGTCGCTGGCCATGACCACGCCGGTCTCCGAGCACGTCAAGGTGGACGCCGAGCTGCGCGGCTGCCCGATCGACGGCGGCCAGCTGCTGGAGGTCCTGACGGCCGTGCTGGTCGGCCGGCGACCGCAGATTCGCGAAGAAGCCGTGTGTCGCGAGTGCAAGCGCAAGGGGATCGTCTGCCTTGTCGTGGCCAGGGGCGAGGCCTGCATGGGCCCGATGACCGCCGCCGGCTGCGGCGCCCTGTGCCCCAGCTACGGCCGCGGCTGCTACGGCTGCTTCGGAGCCCGAACCGGCGTGAACGCCAGAGCCTGGAGCGAGGCGATGCAGGCCGCCGGCCGTCCGCCGGAGGAGGTCTGGCGCCTCTTCGCCGGCTTCACCGCCTATTCGGAGCCGTTCCGCCCCATCATCACGGAGCTGGGCAAAGCGAAGTAGCGAGCGCTGCCGGGCCGATGATCCGCTCGACCTATCTCCTTCGGCGCAGGCCGGGAATGACCCGCGAGGACTTCCAGTGGCACTGGCGTGAGCTGCATGGGCCCCTGGTGGCGAGCCACGCCGCGACGCTCGGGTTGCTCCGGTACATCCAGAGCCACACCATCCCGCACGATGCTGAGAACAGCCGAATGTCGGGCGCGCGGGGACCGATGGAGCCGCCTTACGACGGCGTCGAGGACGTCTGGTATGCCGGCCGAGCCGAGATGATCGCGGGCCAGCGTTCCGCCGAGGGGCGGCGGGCGACGCAGGCGATCGTCGAAGACGAGCGGGCGTTCGTGGATCTGCCGCGATCTCCGCTCTGGCTCAGCCACGAGCTCCCGCAGATCGATCCGCCCGAGGATCTCATCGCGACCGAAGCCGGCCCGCTCATCAAGACCTGCTTCGCCATCCGCCAGCGGCCCGAGCTGTCGGTGGACCAGGCGCAAACCTACTGGCGCACCGAGCACGCAGGCCTGCTTGGGAGGATAGGCTCGGCCGGCCACATCAAGCGCTACGTCCAGGTGCATCGCCGCGACGACGAGATGGAGGCGCGTCTGCGGGCGATGCGCGGTACCGGCGTGGAGCCGTACATCGGCCTCGCCGAGCTCTGGCTGGAACGCGACGGCGCCGGCACGCCCGAGATCGAGCGTGGATGGCAGCTCGCGCTGGACGACGAACGCAACTTCATCGACTTCGCTCGCTCGGCGATGTGGTACTGCACAGAGCACGTCGTCGTGGACAACCGCTGAGGGCCTCTTCGCCCGCGCGGCTGGAGGGTTGGGTTCGTCCGATCGGTAGCCGCCCGCCGCCCGCGACGCTTTGAGACGCGGCTCCCAAAGCCGCCCGCGGCATGGCACGATGACACCATGAGCGAGTCTTCAGACGGTTCCGGCCGGCACCCGCAGGCCCGCCGCCCGGGCCAGCCCAAGCCCACCGGCGAGCCATCGCTGCTGAGCGAGGCCGGGCTGAACACCGGCCGGCCCACCAAGATCGCCATCGTGGGTGTCGGGCTCGTGGGCTCCACCTATGCCTACGCTCTGCTGCTGTCCGGCGTGGCCGCCGAGATCGTGCTGATCGACGCCAACCGCGAGCGGGCCGAGGGCGAGGCCATGGACCTCAACCACGCCGTCCCCTTCGCCCACCCGACGAGGATCTGCGCCGGCGACTACTCGGACGCCGAGGGCGCGGCTATCACCGTCATCGCCGCGGGCGTGGGGCAGAAGCAGGGTGAGACGCGCCTCGACCTGGTCAAACGCAACGTGGAGGTCTTCCGCCAGATCGTGCCACGCGTAGCCGCCGCGAACCCCGAGGGGATTATCGTCGTCGCCACCAACCCGGTGGACGTGCTCACCTACGCCGCGATCAAGCTGGCAGGCCTCCCCCCGAACCGGGTCTTCGGCTCCGGAACGATCCTGGACACCGCCCGCTTCCGCTACCTGCTGAGCGAGCACCTGGGCGTCGACCCGCGCAGCGTCCACGCCTACATCGTGGGCGAGCACGGCGACAGCGAGGTCCCGGTCTGGTCGCTGGCCAACGTGGCCGGCATGCGGCTGCCCGTCTTCTGCTCCGAGAACGACATCCCCCTCGGCCAGGAGACGATGGACCGCATTTTCGGCCAGACCCGCGACGCGGCCTACGAGATCATCAGCCGTAAGGGCGCCACCTACTACGCCGTGGCCGCCGGGCTGATGCGGATCACCGAGGCGATCCTGCGCGACCAGAACACGGTCCTCTCGATCTCGAGCCTGATCGAGGACTACTACGGCGTGGGCGACGTCTGCCTGAGCCTGCCCACGGTCGTCGGCCGGCGAGGTATCGAGCGCGTCCTGCGCCTGAACCTGAGCCCGGCCGAAGCCAGGGGCATCCGCACCTCGGCCGAGGTCCTGCGAACGACGATCGAGTCGATCGGAGAGTTGGGGGGCTAGCGCAGCCCGCGACGCAGCGCGGCCCTCATCTGGCAGTCGCGGAGCCGGCGAGGCGGGGCCGAGGCGGGTCGAGCACCGAAGGCGAGCGCACCTGGACATGCGTGAGCCGAGGAGCGCAGGTCCAACGACGGGATCGGCCGCCCGCGACGCCGCCTGCTACGGGAGTGCGTGCTCCTCGAGTGGCACGTCCCAGTGGGCGTCGAGCAGCTCGAAGCGGCGCTGCTCCTCGCGGCGGAGCTTGTCGGAGTCCGGGTAGAGCCGGGCCACCAGGGCCGGGTCGGTGTGCTCCTCCATGGCCGCCCAGTCGCGATAGGTGATCGTGACCTCGAAGTTCCAATCGCCCCGGCCGTCGCCGTGGAAGCGGGGCTTGTAGGCGCGAACGTCGAGGTAGCGGCCCGACTTGAGCCCCTCGCGCAACAGCGGCCAGTGGTTGCGCTCGAACAGCTCGATCCACTCGTTCTCGAAGCCCCAGCGGATCTTGTAGAAGTACTGGACTGTGACAGGCTTGGCTGGGCCGGTCATCTTCGGTTCCTCCTGGGGGCCGGCAGCAGCCCGGCCGTTCGGTCGCAGCCGGCGGATGGATCGGCCGGCAGGTCCAGCCTACACGCCTCGTCTGAGGCGCGCCCCCGGACGCGCGACCGCAGCGGCTAGGAGCCGGTCAGGGCATACCTCACCAGCAGGGCAGTGGCGACGGCGATGGTGATGCTGGCCAGCGTGCCGATCAGGTACCGCTCGGCGAAGTGGCGCTCGTCGAGCTGCTTGAAGCGAGCCAGCGTCTTGGCCGCCACGACCAGTCCGATCCCGGCCTCCGCCCGGCCCAGGATCAGCACGATCACCAGCAGCCTCTCCAGGCCGCCGACGGTGGCTCCCACCGCGTCGAGAGCGTGGCCCGATACCGAGGGGTCTTGCTCGATGCGGCCCGAGAGCGGGCCGAGCCTGAGCGTGTAGCCGCTCCGCCCGCCGGGCCCCTGCCCGCCGGCGTCCGTGTCCGGCGGCAGCAGCAACGAGACGAGGACCGCGGCGGCGACCGTGTTGGCCACCAGCAGCGCCCAGCCGACGCCGGCCAGGGTCGCCCAGTAGATCGCGGCATCGGTCGGGCCGGGGTGCCGAATCGTCAGATCCTGGAACCAGCCCTGGAGCGGCGCCTCACGCAGGGCCAGCCAGGCCACCGCCACGAAGCAGGCCAGGACGGCCAGCTCCAACACCAGCCACACGGCCGGAAGCGGGGTCCAATCCCGGGCCCCTTCCTTCTGCCGGGCAGTCCAGGCCCCGTGCACGGCAGCACTGACCGCCGGCGACAGCGCGACGATCAGCAAGGCGACCAGGCCCGGCAGGCCGAAGACCGCCGGTGCCGGCAGCATGAGCGCGGAGCCCACTCCGGCCCGCAGAGCTGGCCACCTGAGTCGCCCGAGCCCCCGCCCCTCCGGGCCGCCCGACGCCGGGCTGACCAGAAAGCGCGCCGTCAGGCCCACGGCCGCCATGTAACCGATCAGCAGAACCGGGTCGTGCATGCGATCCCCCTCTTGTCTAGTGGTCGTCGCCGGGCGAGGCCGGGGTGGATGCCGGTGCCGGCTCGGAAGGAGCGGCGGCGTCGGCCGTGGCCGCGGAAGCCGCCTCGCAGGTCCTGCGGATAGCGTCCCACAGGCGGCCGATCGAGTTCACATTGGCCCTGCTGAAGGCAACCGAAGTCGTCGCCCGCCGGATGCCAAGATGCTCCGCCACCTCGGCCTGGCGCATGCCGTCCAGGAGAGCCAGCCCGGCCACTACCCGCTGGTGCTCGGTCAGACCGTCGAGGAGATCGACCAGGGCCGGCGTCATGCCGGCCAGCAGGGCGTCGGCGCCGGGGTTGCCGGTCAGGATGACCAGCCGCTCGCGCGACGTGCGCGCTTCGGCGATGGTCTCGCGGGCAGCCAGGAACGCCTGCCCGGTGCGCTGCGTGGCGGGCCCTTCGCCCGGGTCCACGCCGCCCCAGACGCAGACCCACCGCACCGGCCGGGCGCCCGGGCCGAGAGCCGCTCGCAGGACGGCCAACAGCGGATCCGCCTGGGGAGCCAGGAGGCCCTGCACCTCGTCGCCCTGGGTGAAGTCGAACGGAGCCAGGCGCAGATCCCCGTAAGCCCCATCCAGCGTCGCAACGAAGTCTCGCAACCAGGCCGCGGTCTCGACGCGATCCCGGCTCGAGCGCACCACGTCGCCGAACAGGACCAGCGCCCGCACCTCCTCCATGGGGCCAGCCTATCACTGCCACGTGGTAGCCGTCAATGACTATCCACCCACATGATAGCCTTACGCGGCTACATCGCCTCAGATAGCCGTCTTCGACATATGCACCGCCCGCCGCATCGCCGGCCGGCAGCCGGCCGTCCGCCCTGCCGACTCGCTATCCTGAGCCGGTGACGGACCAGGCCCGCGCCAGGGGATCCAGCAGCGCTCCCGGGGAGCCGGGCGAGCGCGATTCGGGCTTGCGAGCGCGGCTCATCTTCCCCGACCGTGAGATCGCCGAGCGCTACTACCTGCCGCTCATCTACACCGCCTGCCGGACCTGCTACTCGGAGCTGCCGCCCGACGAGATCTTCGAACGGGCTGTGGAGGGCCGGATAGAGCCTGACAGGCAACGCGAGCTGATAGAGCGCGTGATCGAGTCGGGCCACGGCTCCACCATCGAGCACGTGGTCTTCACCTTCGCCATCACCGGCGTCAGCCGCGCCCTCAGCCACCAGCTGGTCCGCCACCGGGCTGGCGTCTCCTTCGACCAGCAGAGCCAGCGCTACGTCAGCTACAAGAAGGGCGCCTCGACAATGACGCCGCCCACGATCGCCGCGGATTCGGAGCTGCGGGACCGCTACCAGGCCCAGGTCGAGAGTGCGCTGCAGCTGTACTCGGAGATGGTGGAGGCCGGCATACCGAGCGAGGACGCCCGCTTCGTCTTCCCCAACGCCACGCGCACCAACCTGGTCATGACCGTCAACCTGCGCGAGCTGATCCACATCTCAGGGCTGAGGCTGTGCACCATGGCCCAGTGGGAGATCAGGCGGCTGTTCAAGCAGATCCGCCACGAGGTCTTCGCGGTGAGTCCCTTCCTGGGCGGCTTCCTGGTCCCCAAGTGCGTGCCGCTCGGCTACTGCGACGAGGCCGGCAACCGCGACGAGCATTGCCGTATCAGGCCTCACAAGGACACCGTCCTTGCCGCCTGGGCCGAGAAGGCTGGGAAGCCCCTCCCGCGAAGTGTTACGGACACCGATCCGGCTACTTGAGCAGTAGTACGCGAGCCCGCCTGCGGCACCTCACAAGGCCGAATCCGGGCGGTCGAAAGACCTCATCGATCCGCGCCGGACCCGACCGAACACCTCGTCTGCGCTATGTGGCTGCCGGTACGGATAGGGTTTGGGCCTGGTACCTCTTGAGGGGTGCCGGGCGGCACCACCGGGCCCCATGATTCCCGCATAACAGGCTCTCGATTCGCGGGCCACGAACGGGCCATAATGTGCGGTGCTCTCCAAGAGCAGCGGGCCGTTCGTGTCCGGCATCGAGGCTTGGCGGGTAGCGAAGATGCTGTTAGCCTCTGTGTTCCCAAAGCAGGGAGTCACTTTCACGGGGAGATGATGGTGGAAGATACGGCCCCGCGTCAGCCGAATCGGTTCCTGGCTGACCTGACGCAGGCAATGCGAGCCACGGCCGAGTCTGCGCGTCAGGCCACGATCGACCAGTGCCACGCGGACGCCAAGGCCTACACGGAGAAGCTGCACGCCCGCACGGACGACGAGGCGGCCTCGCTGCGCAAGGCGGCCGAAGCCGACGTCAGCGCGATTCGCGATTGGTCCAAGGCGGAAGTGGAGCGGATCCGGGTCGAGACCGAGCAGCGGATCGCCCGCCGTCGCGAGTTGCTCGAGCAGGAGCTGCAGGAGTACAACTCGGCCATCGAGCTCGAGATCGGGCGCGTCGAGAAGCGCATCTCCGCTTTCGAGGAGGAAGTCGCCGGCTTCTTCCAGAACCTGCTGAACGAGGCCGATCCCACCATCTTCGCCAGCATGGCCGCCCAGATGCCCGACCCGCCCTCGTTCGAGGAGCCGGAGCAGGCCCCGCTTTCCACTGACCTGCGGGCCCGCCGCGAGGAGATCATGCGCCAGCCCGAGACAGAGGCTCCCACGCCCCTGCCCGAGCCCACCATGCCCGAGGCCCCGGCCCCCGAAGAGGAAGAGACGCCCAAGCGCGCCGCGTCCGAGAAGTCGTCCAAGACGTCCGGCGCCACCGAATCGACCCAGGTCGTCGTCGTCGGCCTGGTCAGCGTCGCCAGCATCGCCCAGTTCAAGCGCCAGCTCGGGCGCTTGCCGGGCGTCAAGAACGTCGGGGTCTCGTCCGGCCCTGACGGGGAATTCATCTTCACCGTCGGCCATTCGGCAGAGACTGCGCTCAACTCGCTCATTCCGACCCTGCCTGCGTTCCAGGCCAGGGTCGTCAACGAGCGCGAGGGCGTGCTCAATGTTTCCGCACACGATCCCGAAGCAGAAGGCTAGACTAGGCGGGTTCGCGCAAACCAGGGAGACTCCGTCACCGTGTCCCGGCCAGCAGTAGTCATATCTCTACCGCAAGCAGAGCTCATCGCCGTCGCCGAGCAGTTGGCTGAGGCCGGCTACGAGCCGGTCGAGGTCGCCACCCCGGAGGACCTCGAAGCCCTGCTGAACACCCGGCGCGATGTCGGGGTTGCAATCCTCGACGGTGAGTACGACTTCGACAAGACGCTCGAGATGTACGCCCTCCTGCACGAGGAGGATCGCGCCATCCCGTGCCTGATGGTCGTTGCCGCTCGAGCCCTGGACAGAATGGGTGTGGGCGGGCGCTCGGGCGCGAACGACGAGTACTTCACCCGGCCCTATTCGGCCGAGTCACTGCGCTGGCGCGTCGAGGCCATGCTGATCCGGGCCGAGGTGGCTACCGAGGCCATCGGCGCCGGCAGCGGCGTCTTCGAGGCAGCGGTTACGGCGGCTGCCGCGCCCGATGCCGCCGCCGATTCTCGCCGTGGCCAGATCGTGATCGTCTTCAACCCCAAGGGGGGCGTCGGCAAGACGACTATCGCCGTCAACGTCGCGGCGATGCTGCAGACCCGCAAGGAACAGAAGGTCCTGCTCGTGGACTGCGACACAGTCACCGGCCACGTGGCCTCATCTCTGGGCATGGAGAACACCCGAACCGTCGCCGACGCCTGGACGGAGGACCTCAACACCGGTATCGCGGAATCGTTCTCCGAGATCGCCACGCCGCACCTGAACGGCGTCTCAGTGCTGGTCATGGCCGAGTCGCCGCTGCACACAGAGATCCTGGAGCCGAAGCGCGTGGCTGAGGCCATCACCGCCGCCCGCCGCGTCTACGACTGGGTGATCGTGGACATGCACCCGGACTACGGGCCGCTGAACCAGGTGATCTTCGAGCGGGCGGACAAGATCCTCGTACCGGTGACGCCGGACGTGCCGGCCATCCGGGCCGCGGTCCAGCTGCGCGAGGTTGCCGTCGAGCTAGAGATCCGCGATCGCCTGGCGATGGTCGTCAACCGCGCCAACAGCGGCGTCGCCGTGGCAGACATGGAGCGCACCGTGGGCATGCCCGCCCTGGCCGAGATCAGGTCGGCCGGCATGCTCTTCGTGCGGGCCGCCAATGAAGGCCGCTCGGCCGTCGAGCGCTTCCCCAAGGAGAAGGTGATCGACGACATCGAGGTCCTGTCCGACCGGATGCTGCAAACCCGCGAGCCCGGTCAGGCCAAGACCGGCAGCAGCTTCATGGGCCTGTTCGGCGGCGGCCGCAACACGAACCCGTCGGTCCGCGCCTCCTAGCCCCTAGCTCCGCTTCCGCTTGGCCGGCCCCCCGGTCGTTCCCCGTGCCTTAGCGGGCTGCTTCCCGTAGTCGCCCAACTCCTGGCCCGACCAGGTGAGGAGCGTGCCCGTCGGCATCTCGATGCCGTTCTCGTCGAATGCGGTCAGCAACCTGCGGCGCAGCTCGCCTGAGGTCGCCCACTGGGCGGCCGGCCGAACCTTGCCCAGGACCAGCAGCGTTACGCCGCGATCGCCCAGTTCGTTGACGCGCTCCACGTGCGGCGCTTCGATGATCTGCTCGGCCAGCGTCGAGTCGGCCGCCATCTCCTGGCCAACCTGATCGATGACCCGCTTGACCTTGTCCATGTCGGTACCGTAGGCGACCTCGACCTGCTCGTTGACGCGGGCCCAGACCCGGGTCATGTTCGAGACGACCTCCACCTGGCCGTTGGGAACTATGTGGACCGTACCGCTCAGATCGCGCAGGGTCGTGCGACGCAGGGTGAAGTCCTCGACCACGCCGCCCTGGCCGGCGATCTGGACGATGTCGCCCACCGAGTACTGGTTCTCGATCAGGATCAGCGCGCCATTCAGGTAGTCGTGGACCAGGCTCTGGGTCCCCAGGCCGACGGCGATCCCGGCCACGCCCAGTCCGGCAATGGCCGGCCCGATGTCGATCTGGAACGTGCGCTCGAGGATCATCAGGCCGGCGATCATGAAGACGAAGAACCGAACGACGTTGACGAACAAGCCCTCGATGGTGTCCGAGCGCTTCTTGATCTCCGTCTCGGTCAGCTCGGAAGCCGTGCCTTCGAGTTCGGCGGTCCTCTGCAGGAGTGCGCTGACCGCTCCGTGCACGAAGACTCGGGCCAGCCGGACCAGGAACCAGCCGCCGATGAGGATGGCCAGGACCGCCAGGCAGGTGGCCACGACCTCGCCTACGTCGACCTGGTAGCCGTTGATTGAGAAACTGGGGTCCAAGACGTCGAGTGTCGGCATGCCCATAGCCTAACTCTTCGCCCGAATCCCCTCCGGGCGCAACACGGCCCCTCGGGAGGGGGACCGAGGGGCCGCGTTGAGGATCGTTCTCGGATTGGGCGTCAGGCGCCGGCAACGACCCCGCCGATGCCGGCTGTGATCCCGGCCGCGGCTTCGCGAGCCTGCGCCACCAACTCCGGTACGCGGCTGGGCGGGATGCGCCCGCCGGAGGCTCGCACCTCAAGGGTCGCCACGACGTCGGAGCGGCGGTCGAAGACCGGAACGGCTACAGCGTTGACAGTGGGCTCGAACTCGCCGAAGGCGGTCGCGAAGCCACGCTTCCGAACCCGGGCCAGCTCCTCGAGCAGGAGGTCGACTCGAACGATCGTGTGAGACGTGTAGGGCGTGAAGCCCACCTTGGACAGGCGGATCACCTCGCGCTCGGCCCGGTTGGCCAGGAGCACCTTGCCGGGCGCCGTGGCATGGAGCGGCAGGCTCCGCCCGGAGCGATCGCGGCCGTTGCCGGAGGCATCCGAGTACGCGATCACGAGAGCGGCGTCGTCCTCCAGCACTTCCAGCGTGGTCGTCTCCTTGACCAGCCGGGCCAGGCCTTCCAGCTGTGGCATGGCAATCGAGCGCAGGTCGAGCGTCTCCTCCGCATGGCCACCCAGCCGCACTACCGCGAGGCCGAGCCTGTACTTGCCGGAGTCGTCATCCTGCTCCACCAGGCCGCGCTTCTGGAGCGTGGCCAGGAGCCGCGAGGCCGTCGATTTGTGGAGACCGAGGCGCCTGGCCAGCTCGGTCACGCCCGCCTCGCCCTCGGCATCGCCCAGGGCGATCAGCAGTGAGGCAGCACGGTCTACCGACCGAACCGCATTCCCGTCGAGCATCATTCCGTCTTCCTCCGGGCCGACCCGGGAGTTTCCGCAACGCCCCGTCAGCCCTGCCGGAGCGCCGATCCTGGCTTCACTTGAGTTCCGCATAGCGGGACACTCAATGTTTAGCAGTTTGCTCAGAATTAGTCAAGGGCGCGGGGACGATTCGGGCCAGTCCAAGCCACGCCTACCCTTTCTCGTAGGGTCCATGGAAGCGCATCGGGCGTGACAGAACGCTCAGCGAGCGGCCGGTGGCGATTCGGATTGCTTGCAGGTTGGCAGCCGGACGCGGCCGCGGCGTCGTAACATCGTGAGCGCAACCGCCGCTACCAAGTGGAGGGGCTCGTGCCGGCCGATTCTGTCAACCCTCGGGCTGCGCCGCCTCCGTCCGGCGCGCCCGCGGCGCCGCTGGGGCCGATGGGCCTGGCGGCTGTGCGCGCCCGCTTCCCGGCGCTCAAGCGGATGCAGGGCAATCACTCCTATGTCTACCTGGACGGGCCGGGCGGGACTCAAGTGCCCCAGGCCGTGCTCGACGCCATGACCGGCTACCTGCGGCACAGCAACGCCAACCACGACGGCGCCTTCGCCACCAGCGAGGAGAGTGACGCCCTTCTGGCCCGAGCTCATGCGGCGGCAGCAGACTTCCTGGGGGCCGAACCGCACGAGATCGTCTTCGGCCAGAACATGACGACGCTCACCTTCGCCGTCAGCCGGGCCATCGGGCGGACGCTGTCCGCAGGCGACGAGATCGTGGTGACGCGTCTCGACCACGACGCGAACATCGCGCCCTGGCTGGCCCTCGAAGAGGAGCGCGGGGCCGTGGTCCGCTGGGTCGAGATCCGGCCCGACGACTGCACTCTGGACATGGAGAGCCTGTCGCGGGCCATCGGCCGGCGGACAAAGGTCGTGGCGGTCGGCCTGGCTTCCAACGCCGTGGGCACCGTCAATCCCATCGAGCGCATCGTGGCCATGGCCCGTGCCGCCGGGGCGCTGACCTACGTGGATGCGGTTCACGCCGCGCCCCACCTGGCCATCGACGTGGCCTCGTTGGGCGCCGACTTCCTCGTCTGCTCGCCCTACAAGTTCTTCGGGCCCCACATGGGATTGCTGTATGGAAGGGGCGATCTGCTGGACCGCCTGTCCGCATACAAGGTCCGGCCCGCTTCGGACACGGCTCCCCACAAGTGGGAGACGGGCACTCTGCCCGGCGAGGCGCTGGCCGGCCTCCTGGGGACCTTCGCCTACCTGGAGTGGCTCGGCGAGAAGTACGGCGGTCCGTCAGTCGGGCTGGCCGGGTCCGACACCGAGGCGGCCAGCAACCGGGACCGGCTGCGGGCGGCGATAGCCGTCATCCGCGCCACGGAAGCCATCCTGACCCGGCGGGCTCTGATGGCCCTGGGTGACGTGCCGGGCCTCAAGCTGCGGGGGATCGTCGAGGCGGACAGGCTCGACGAGCGCGTGCCGACCTTCGCCTTCACCATGTCCGGGCGAACGCCGCGCGAGGTCGCGACCGAGTTGGGCCGGCAGGGTGTGGCCGTCTGGGACGGCGACTTCTACGCCTGGGAGCTGGTCAAGGCGCTTGGCCTGGCTGGTTCGGGCGGTCTCATTCGGGTAGGGTTGGTCCACTACAACACAACGGTCGAGATAGACCGGCTGGTGGAGGTACTGCTTGACATCGCGAGGACGAGATCGCGGGAAAGCCGCCTTCTTCGAGGCCCTGCGGAACGGCGACCGCAAGACGGTTGAGGCGGCCCTGGCCGTCGACGCCGGGCTGCTGACGGCGCGCGACGAGAGGAACCGCTCGGCGGTCATGGCGGCGGCCTACGCCGGTCAATCGCGCCTGGCGGAGGAGCTCTCGGAGCGAGTCGGTGCCGACGCGCTGAGCCTGTTCGAGGCGGCCGCCACAGGGAACCTGGCCGCGATCCGCAGCCGGCTTGAGGGTGGATCGGAGATCGAGGATCACAGCGACGACGGCTACTCGGCGCTGCACTTCGCGGCCTACTTCGGCCGTCTGGAGGTGGCCCGGATGCTCCTGGAGAGCGGCGCCGACCCCAACTCGGTGGCCCAGAACCAGTCACGCGTCACGCCGCTGCACAGCGCCGTCGCCGGTCGCCACCGAGACCTGGCGGGCCTCTTGCTGGCCCTCGGGTCCTCGCCCAACGCGGTCCAGCAGGGTGGTTTCACGCCCCTCCACGCCGCGGCCCGCAACGGCGACGAAGCGACCGTGGGCCTGCTGCTGCTCCGCGGCGCCGATGCCACCCGACCGGCCGACGACGGCCACACGCCAGCCGATCTGGCAGCGCTGGCCGGCTATGCCGCTCTGGCCGAGCTGCTCCGCGAGGCGGCCAGCCCCTGATCAGGCACGCAGCCAGCCCGGCAGCTCCCGCGACAGAGTGGCCAGCGGCAGGGTGCCGTGACCCAGGACGGCATCGTGGAAGGCCCGCAGGTCGAAGGCTGAGCCCAGCTCCGCGGTAGCCTCGCGGCGCAGCTTCTCGATCGCGCGCTGGCCCACCTTGTAGGTCAGGGCCTGGGCCGGCAAGCAGATGTAGCGGTCGGTCTCGATGACCGCGTCCGTGTCCGACAACCCGGCCTCTCGCAGCAGCGCGATGGCCTGCTCGCGCTTCCAGCGGAAGGCGTGGATGCCGGTGTCGACGACCAGCCGAGCCGCACGCCAGGCCTGACCGTCGAGCATGCCAAAGCGTTCAGTTGCGTCGAGATACAGGCCCATCTCGTCGGCCAGCCGCTCCGAGTAGAGGCCCCAACCCTCGACGTAGGCCATCCCGGCCATGCGGGAGCCCATGCGGCGGAAGGGGCTGAGCTCGGTCATCTCGGTCTGGAGGGCGATCTGGAAGTGATGGCCGGGCACCGCCTCGTGGAAGCTGGTGGTGGCCAGGTTCATGTACGTCCGTGAGGGCAAGTCGTAGGCGTTGACGTAGTAGGTCCCCGGCCGGCTGCCGTCGACGGCCGGTGGGTAGTAGAAAGCCGCCGGCGAATCGGCCTCCTTGAAGGGCTCGACCTGCCTGACCTCGACCCCGGCGACGGGCAAACGGCCGAAGTAGCGCGGGGCGGCCGCCATGGCCCGCTCGATCTGGCCGCGGGCCCGGGCCAGGTACTCGTCGACGGTGGCGGGCCTGCCCTGCGGCCCCGAGGAGAGACTGTCGCGTGCCCTGGCCGTGTCGTCGCCAAAGCCCTCGGCGCGGGCTATCTCCCGCCTCTCGGCCTCGATGGCCTGCAGCTCCTCGAGGCCGATGCGATGCAGGTCGGCCGGGTCGGGCTCCAGCGAGGTCCAGGCCATGACCTGGGTCCGGTACAGCTCCTCGCCGTCCGGAGCCGACCACAGGCCGGGATCGCGGCGCGAGGCCTCCAGGTAGGGGCCCCGAATGGCTTCCAGGAAGGCGAGATCGGCCGGCTTGACGCAGTCCCGGACCGCGGCCGCCAGCCTTTCGCAATCGGCCTTACCGGGCGGGTTCGCCGCGACAACGACCGGTGACTCTTCGTCCGGCATCTCGAGGATTCGCTCCAGCTGGGCCACAACTCGCTCGGCGACGATCCGAGCCGCCGTCAGGCCGGCGTCCAATCCCTCTCGGACCAGCTCGGCGTTGGCCGCCATGAAACGCGGGTACTCGTTCACACGGGCCAGGAACTGCTCGAAGCGCTCGGGCGTGTCCATCCGCTGGAAGCCGGCCAGGAGCGGCAGCAGAGTCTGCGGACCGTCCATCTGGTCGACCACCTTGAGCCGGTCGATGCGCTGCTCCAGCTGCTCCAGCTCGATACGGCAGACGACACCCAGGACGTCCAGCGTGACCGCCTGCTCGGTTGGGATCGCAGATCCGGTCCCGGACGCGCCGGCCTGGATGGCGTCCGCCGCGGCCAGCGTCTCCTCGTACAGCCGGCGAGCCATGTCCCGGCCGTCGGGGCCAGGGTCGTCGAGCCTGTCGGCTCCCTGTTCGTAGCCCAGGACCGTGGCGGTTATGGGCGACAGGTCGAGCACGCCGTTCCAGAAGCCGTCTGCCAGGTCATCGATCGCGCGGGCCGGGTCGAGTTCGGGATTCACCGGAACCTCCTTCCCCGAAAGGCCGTGAGGGATGTGACGGACAGTATGGGTCGTCGGGCGCCGGGCGTCAGGTGGCGAAGAGGGGAAGCTGCTGGGTAGCCGTCGCGTCGGCCTCGAGGCCCAAGTAGGGCTCGAGGGCGGCCAGCGTCACCTCCTCCAGCGCCGCGAAGGCAGCCAGCTGATCCCATTTCAGAACGTGCCAGTTGCGGTGGGCGAAAGCTCGCCGGAGCAGGGGCGAACGCTCGAGCTTGAGCGCTACCAGAGCCGCTCGCTGGGGCGGTATGACAAGAAAGCGCACCACGTTGTCGTCCTCGGGGAAGCGCTGGTGGCGAACCAGAACGGCGTCACCCAGCATCGCCGTCCACTCGACCTCGAACAGGAAGGCCACCCGATGGCGCGCGTACCAGGCGCAGTCGACGCGCTCCAGCTCGGCCTCCGGCCCCCAGGCGATCAGGGTCGGATGGATGTCGCGCTCGTCCGGCGTCAGGCGAGCCGAGAGCGGACGGCCTTCAGCCCGCCGGGCCTGCTGGCGGCGCCCGATCCAGGCACTCATGCCGAGCCGATGGCCCAGATCGGCCAGGGTGGCGATCACGGCGTCGTGCTCGGCCGAGCGCCGCTCCAGCTGATCCGCGCAGATGGTGGCCTCGGGCGTACTGCCGGCCGCGGCGTAGCTGACCAGACAGGCCCGCACCAGCGCTCGATCGGGCGCCTCGCGGTCGCCGAACATGGCCGCGGTGCGCTCGAAGACCGCCGCCTCGGACAGCTGGCGCGCCGCGGACAGCAGGCTGAAGACGGCCCACTCGGTCCGGTCGGCCAGGGGCTGGGCGGCTCCAGAGCGATCTTCGTCGGCCCCGAGCCAGTACTGGCCCGGCCCGACGCGGCGGACACGGCTGCCCTCCGACTGATCGAGCTCGGCCCGGATCAGGGTCAGCAAGTCGTTGGCCAGGCCGCCCGCATCGGGCGGCTCGGCGTCGGCCGCCGCCCTGGCGGCTGCGGCCGACCTGGCGGCGGAGGAGGCCCCGTCCAAGGCCTGCGTCCCGGCGTCCGCACCGGGGCCGGCATCAGCCGACCAGACCGAGGCCGGCCCCTCGACGGCGTCTATCCAGGAATCCCAGCCGGTTTCCGCGCCCTGGGGCCGCAGCTGCGTCGCCAGCCGGGCCAGCTGGCCGGAGCGGTCCAAGCCCACCAGCAGCTCTCCCAGCAGATCCTCGAAACGGGCCGGCTCGCCGCGAGCCTTCAGCACCTCCACGGCGACATCGGCGACGGCCCCGGCCGCGGCCTCCGCCCGGAAGGGCCCCCGGGCCAGCTTGTCAGGAGCGGCGAAGACGCTCTGGCCCGGGTCCTGATCGGGGCCGAACCCCGCGACCTCGATCGGGTCCGGGGCCTTGCGCGGGGGCGGAGGCGCGAAAACGGCGATCGCAGGGCTGTCGCCTTCGTGGCGATGCAGCCGAGCCTCCACCAGGCGCCAGCCCGCCGCGGCACCGCCCAGCGCCGCCGCGATCAGCGTCCGCGGCTCGGAGTCGTCGACCAGGATCAGCGCCCGTCCGGTCGGGGACAGGACGGGCGCGGCGATGGCCAGTGTCCGGGCCGCGCCGAAGGCCAGTTCGTCGGCGCGGCTGTAGCGCCCGGGGCGGGCATCGGTGAAGAGCGCCCGGGCCGGCAGCCGGGCGGCGGCCGGGCCGCCCAGAGCCCAGGCGGTGGCGTGATAGGCCTCCGCCAGCCGGTTTCGAGTCAGGGCCGGCGGCGCCTGGCCGATCGCCATGCGAACCCGCGAGGTGGAGCCGGAGTGAGCGATGCGCTCCCCGTCCAGGCCAATCCGGCGCAGCACCTCGGGCGAGGTCTCAGCCAGCACGACATTGGCCACTCCCTGCTGGATGTCCATCAGGTCCGCCGCGACGCGGGCTGCCACGGCCCGCTTGTCCTGGGACTCCAGCCGGGTCACGAATTCGCGCACGACCGCCAGTCCGTCCAGGAAGGCAGGCCAGGGATTGCGCTCTCGCCACGCCGCGGGCAGAACGGTCTTCAACTCGCCGCCGGCGATACGCACCACGGCCGGCTTGCCCCGGCTGGCGTTGAGCCGCGAGGCCGACCCCACGGCCAGCAGGAAGGCCAGCCGCAGAGCCGCGCTCACCGCCGGCGCGCGGATGTCCGATTCGATCGCCGACAGGATGGCGTGAAGCCCGGCCAGCTGGCGGGGGCTGTGCAGGCCGAGCAGCTCGTCCGAGAGGCTGCTGCCCGGCTCGGGCACCGGGAAGCGGGCCCGCAGGGCCTGGCGCACCTCGTCCGGCAACTCGGCGAAAGCCGCCCGGGCCAGGTCGTCCGGCTCCGGAGGTGCGTGGCGCAGCTCGGGCTCGCCGGAGCGGCGGCCGCAGGCGCCGCAGCCGAACTCGCGCCGGCTTACCCGCGGCGCGCCTCGACCAGCTCGCTTGGCGGCCGTCGAACCTCCCCGGGCCGGGGACGTGTCCCAGACCAGGGCATCGAGCACGATCTCCAGGCCGCAGGTCGGGCAGCGGCTGGCGAAGAGCCCATCGATGGCGTCCTTGACCGTCGAGCCGTCCAGCGGCCGCTGGGCGATCGCCTGTACGGCGGCGTCCACGTGACGCATGTCGGGCGGCCGGACGACCACCTCGGACAGAAGCCGCGTCAGGGCCAGCGCCTCGACGTCGATAACCCGCCTCTGGCCGGCGATGGCGGCCCGGGCGACCCAGCCGCCCCGGCCGTTCAGGTCCAGCACGGCCTCGCCCGGGCGAGTCGAGGCCTCGATCAGGGGCGCCAGCTCGGTGATCGGGAGCGAAGGGGCAATGCGCTCGAAGATAGGCAGTCCGAGACCGCCTTCGATGCGCCGTTCGGCGCGGTTGTTGACGGCGCGCCCCACCATGCCGCCATTGTGACAGACGCGCGGCGTGAGGCCAGCGCCGCGGCGCGGATACCGCCCGCCAGCCCGATGGGAGCGAGTCAGCGCCCCACGTCGTCGTTGACGACCGCCAGCGCACGATCGAGGAAGCGCGCGGCAAACCAGGCCGCCCCGACGGTGGTGAAGTGCGTCTGGTCGTAGCCGGTCTCCCTGATCTTGATGCCTGAGATCCTGCTCGGGCAGGGGTAGCCGTTGGGGCACAGCAGCGAGTCGACCTCGACCAGGTAGGCCCCCGTCCGGTCGTCCAGCGTGTCGAACCACTCCCGGGTCGCCGCCCGAATCGCCGCGTCCTGGCTCTGTACTTCCAGGCACCGGCCGGCCGAAGCCACTCCCTGGCAGCCGGCGGCCTGCTGGCTGCGCAGGGGCGGCAGAATGACGACAACCCTCGCTCCGATCGCCCGGAAGCGATCCAGGACCATGGTCCACTGGCCGAACAGCTCGTCCTTCCAGGCCTGGCTGCCGGGGGCGAGAAGCAGGCCGGTGGAGTCCTTTCGGGCCAGCCTGGAGTTGATGTCGTGCCACACCACGAGATCCGGCCGGGCGGCGACAAGCTGGTCGTGCAGCGACTCCACGTCGGCACACTTGCCCGGGGGCAGGCTTCCGTTCGGGAAGAAGAGAGGCTCGTAGCCGACCGGACAAGCCCGATGCGCCGCCGAGACCAGCGTCCAGGAGCGCCGGGCCGCCTCCGCCTGCAGCCCCGGCACCGCCGAGACCATGACCGAGTCGCCCACGGCGCCAAGAACGAGACCGGATCCGCCCACGGGTGTGGGCTTGACCGCCGGGACCACTGTGTCGACCGGCTCGAACGGAGGACTCGTCGGGCTCGCCGACGGCTGAAGTGGGGTCTGAGTCTGGATCAGAACCGAAGGCGATCCCGGGTCATCGCCCGGCTGGCCCGGGCCCATCGCCCCGGTCAGGGCTGCGATGACCAGGACCACCGCCAGAACCCCCGCGATGGCCGGAATCGCCCGCCACAGGCGCGTCGGCAGTTCGTCACGCCCCACCATGCCGCCATTGTGCCAGACGGGAATCCAGATGCCACCGCGCCTGGAGCGAGCCCGGCGAGACCGACCCGGGGCTGTGTCAGCTGGCGGCCGGCTCGCCAGTCGGGCCGTTGATGGCGGCCAGCGCCAGATCGAAGATGCGCGGGGCAAACCAGGCGGCCCCGGCCGCGGTGAAGTGGGTCTGATCCGAGCCGGGCAGCCTGACCTGTATCCCCGAGATCGTGGATGGACACGGATAGCCGGCCGGGCAGAGCAATGAGTCCACCTCGACGAGGTAGACGCCGGAGAGGCCGTTGAGAGAGGCGAGCCATTCCTGCGTCGCCTCACGGATGATGGAATCCTGGTTCTGAATCTCCCTGCATCGCGCGGCCGAGGCCACACCCTCGCAACCGGGGGCCTGCTGGCTGCGCAGTGGCGGCAGGATGACAACCACCCTGGCGCCACCGGCCAGGAAGCGGTCCAGGACCATCGTCCATTCGGGGAACAGGTCGTCCTTCCAGGCCTGGCTGCCGGGCAGCAGGAGGTTGCCCAGCGGATCCCGACGGGCCAGGGTGGACTGGAGGTCCTGCCACAGCACCAGGTCGGGCTGGGTGGCTATCAGCTGATCGTGGAGCGACTCGACCGAATCGCATTGCCCCGCCGACGGGGTCCCGTCGTCCAGGTAGAGAAGCTCGTAGCCCACCGGACAGCTACGATGCACGGCCGCGACCAGCGTCCAGCCCCGGTCGGCAGCCTCGGTCTCGAAGCCGGGCATGGCCGAGACCATCACCGAGTCGCCGACGACTCCCACGACGAGGCCAGGGCCGCCGAACGGGGTGGCCTGTGAGCCGGGCGCCGGGGTCCCCGGCTGGAGCGAGCCCGCGGCAGCCGAAGGCGGAGGGGTGCGGACCGCGATAGACGGTGGGGCGTCGCTGCCCCACGCGGGGTCGGTGATGCCGTTCAGCGTGGTCAGCACGATGGCCATCGCCACAACGCCCGACGCCGCCGGCACGACTCTGACCAGGCGGGCGGGCGTCAGCTTGTAGCCCAGCAACAACCCGCGCCGCCGGATCGGAGTCTCGACCACCACGTAGGAGACGGCGGTCGCGGCAAAGGTCACCGCGACGGCGAAAAGGGCGAACTCAGGCGATGTGGTGGGTCCCAGCCGTTGGTTGGTGAAGATGATCACCGGAAAGTGCCAGAGGTACATGCCGTACGAGGCCAGGCCGACCAGGACCATCGGCCGGACCGACAGAAGGCGATCGATCCAGCTGCCTGCCTCCAGGCCGGCGATCAACACGGCCACGGCCAGCGACAGGGCCACTGCCCCGCCGTGATAGTAGAGGTCGTTGTCGTCGGCCAGGCCGACGTAGACGGCGGCGATGCCGAGCAAGGCCAGGGGGGCCAATCGCCGCCCCCAGACGGCCACTCGATCGCGCCACCGGCCGGCGAGGGCGACCGCCAGCAAGCCGCCGGCAAGCAGCTCGAAGATGCGTGAGTCGGTGCCGTAGTAGGCTCGCGAGGGATCGACCGGGTCGAAGACGGCGACCATCCACAGGGCCGAAGCGGTGCCGACAACGAGCGCGACGAGGGCCAGGCTGCGGCGGCCCAGCCGGCTCAGGACCAGCGACACGAGGATCGGCCAGAAGAGGTAGAACTGCTCTTCGATCGCCAGCGACCAGGTGTGACGGTCGGGCGAGACTGAGACGAACTGGGCGAAGTAGGTCTGGCCGGAGGTGATGAAGTGCCAGTTGGCCACGTAGAAGAGCGTGGCCAGGAGGTCGCCCCGGGCTGCCCCGATGGCCAGCGGGTCGCCACCCAGGTTGATAAGGATGGCCATCACCACCAGCAGCACAAGCAGGGCCGGGAGCAGGCGGCGGATGCGCCGGGACCAGAACACCGGCAGATCGATCCTGCCGCGCTCGCGATGCTCCGCCAGCAGCAGCATGGTGATCAGGTAGCCGCTCAGGACGAAGAAGATGTCGACGCCCAGGTACCCACCCGGAAGCCAGTCGCGGTTGAGGTGATAGACCAGGACCCCCAGGACCGCCACGGCGCGCAGCCCGTCCAGGAAGGGGCGATAGCCGCTCGCCAGGCGAGGGGACGCCTTCCGGGGCTCAGCCGGTGGAGCTGCGGGCGAAAGCGCCGGCGGCTGGGATTCGGGGCTGACGGCCGGCGGCTGGGATTCGGGGCTGACGGCGGGCGGCTGGGCCGGGGTCCTCGCCGGCGCTGACGGGGCGACCCGAGCCGCGGCGCGCGGCCGGATCCACCACTCTACTTCGTCCTGCTCGTCGTGCGGCTCAGACAGCGAGCCAGGGTCCGAGGCGAGCCTCTCGTCAGGGCTCACGGCTCCTCTAGCTCGTCCGTCTCTTCTTCGAATGCCTCGTCGCCGGTCACCTCGGCAGGCAGGACGCTCTCGAGATCCTCGATCTCCTCGTCTTCCTCGTCCTCCTCGAGATCCTCCTCGAGCAACTCGTCCTCGCGCAGCAGCGTGCCCTTGGTGTAGGGGCGGAGGTCGGACGAGCGGGCGGCCGTGGGGAAGCTCACCTTGCCGTAGTTGCGCGGATCCTGGAGGATCTCTCGGATCACGATCCGCACGTCGCGGTCACCCAGCGAGGTGACGCCGGCCGAGTAGCGGTTGCCGTCCACGATCAGCTTCAGGAGGCGGGCGGCCACGCGCGGCTCCACGACGCCGATGCGGACGCCGTTGGCCTCGGCATAGAGGCGGTTGCCGTCAGGCACGAGCTCGACCGCGTCGCCGGGATTGACGTGGGCCAGGGTCCGCGGCGCGGCGAGCTCCATCAGCATGGCGAAGCCGGTCTTGCCGGTCTCCTCGACGAAGATCGCCACCGGGGCCTTCCCGGCCCCATCCGCCTCCACCGACTTCTCTCCCGCCTCGCTCATCAGCACCCGCAGGCGCTCGATGTTTCGCTCGGCGATGCGGTTGGTCGGATCCAGCGCCAGGGCGGTCTGGTAATGCTCGCGCGCCTCGGCCAGCTCGCCCATCTCCCATAGAGCCTTGGCCAGGCGATTCTCCGCCTCGGCGTCCGGCTCCATCTCCAGGATCTTGCGGTTGGCTTCGACGGCCTCCGCCCAGCTACCGGCCGAGGCACAGGCGATCGCCTGCTCGGCCAGCTGGCGCTTGACGCGCACGGCGTTTCCGCCAGTGACCTTTTCGCTTTCGGGGAAGGCCAAAGATCAGATTCCTTTCGTCAGTGTGCCGGAGCGACCACGCTTTGTAGCATCGCACACCTGCCCTGTCAACGTCGCGACGGGCCTCACCACTGCCTGGTCAGCAGGCCCAGCACCACCACGGCCAATCCGGCCAGAATCAGGGCGGCGCTCTCCTCGACCAGCCGGACGTTGGAGCGAACAGGTTCGTCCGACTCGCGAAGCGAGGTCGCCAGGTACATCGCCACCAGCAGCAGGGCCGGCCCGAAGAGCCGGGGCAGCCCCAGGACCCAGACCACCGCTCCGGCCGGGACCAGCACCAGGGCGTACCGAACGAAGGCGATGGCCACGCGGCGGCCGGTGTGCGGCCGCACGGTGGCGACGCGGCAGCCGGCCAGCGACCCGGTCGCGATCAACAGCGTCAGGGCCGCCAGCGAGGTCTGGACGTCGGGCTGGTGGCCCCCGCCGGGGATGCTCCCCGGAACGAGGCCGCCCACGGCGGCGAAAGCGCCGAAGGCCAGGCTGAAGGCGCCGAGCCGAACGGCCACGGGGCGGGCGTGAGACCCATCGGACAGGACGGGCTCGGCCTCGACCGAGACGGCCCATGTCACGGCCAGCCAGGTGACCCCGAAGACGCCAGCCAGCCACGGCACCGGCCCCACGAGGCGGGCGATCCCCACTCCGGCGAAGCCCGCCAGGCCGGGCAGGATCAGCCTCTCGGGCCGGGCGCCGTTGCGGCCGCCCTGGCCCTGCAACCGCGCCGAACCGAAGACCGCCAGGAGCACGATCAGGGCCGCGGCTGCCGGCAGATACGGGCCCTCCACGAACCGGCACATGGCCGCCAGCGAAGCCACCGCCAGGCCCAGCTCCGTGGCACCGTTGCGACGCTGCATTGGGGCATGGTACGGGACGGGGCCGGATCCGGGAGGCGGGCCTATCGCCCCAGTCGATCGGGCTTGGCCGCCGCCCACGCCAGCAGCTCGGCTCGGGATCGCGTGTTCACGACCTGGTCTGCCCGCAGCCAGCCCCGGCGGGCCATCGCCGTGCCCCAGCGCAGGTTGTCCAGCTCCTCCGTGCGGTGGGCATCCGAGTCGATAGCGAACAGGCAGCCGGACCCGGCGGCCAGCCGCGCTCGCACGTCGGAGAGATCGAGGCGCTCATCCGAGCCGTTCAGCTCCAGCGCGGTGCCGGTTCGAGCCGCCTCCTCGAAGACGGAGTCCCAGTCGATGTCAAGGTCGTCGCGGGTACCGATGTACCGGCCCGCGGGATGGGCGATGACGTCCACGTGCGGGCTCCGAATGGCCGCCAGCATCCGCGCCGTCAGCTGGTCGCGGGTCTGGCGGCGAGCTACGTGGACAGAGGCGACCACGATGTCGTATCTGGCCAGCAGCTCGTCAGAGTAGTCGAGGCTGCCGTCGGCCCTGATCTCCAGCTCACAGCCGTGCAACAGGCGAAAGCCTTCCGAGGGCGTCTCGGGTGGAGCCGACCCTTCGGCCTCCTCGCGGGCGAACCGCTCGTTGAGCTCGCCGACCACAAGCCGCTGAGCCTCGACCCGCTCGGGCGAGAGCCCGCGGGCGATCCCCAGCCCGACGCTGTGGTCGGTCAGGGCCAGGTACGAATAGCCTCGCCGGCGTGCCGCCTCCGCCATCTGCACGATCGTGTGAATGCCGTCCGACCAATCGGAGTGGCTGTGGCAGTCGCCCCGCAGATCGGCCCGGGCAATGAGTTCCGGCAGCGTGCCGCTTGCGGCCGCCTCCACCTCGCCCCTATCCTCTCGCAGCTCCGGCTCGATGAAGGCCAGCCCCAGGAAGCGATACGCCTCCTCCTCGGTGGCGAAGGTCCGCAGCTCGGCCTGCTCGCCTGCCGCCGGCGCGCCGTCCGCGTCCAGGCGCAGGAAGCCCCTCTCGGACAGGCTCCAGCCCCGCTCGCGGGCCAGCCCGCGCAGGCGGACGTTGTGCTCCTTCGAGCCCGTGAAGTGGATGAGGTAGGTCCCTGCCTCGCCCAGCGGCATGGTCATCAGGTCGACCTGCGGGCCCCCGGCCAGGCGAACGGCCGCCTTGTGCGGCCCCTGGGCGATCACCGTCTCGACCGCCGGCAGCTTCACCAGGCGTTCCACCAGCTCGACCGGCCGGTCCGTCTCGGCCAGCAGGTCGAGGTCGCCGACCGTCTCGCGCCGCCTCCGGAACGATCCCGCCGCGACGATCGAGCGAACGCCCGGCGCGGCCGAAAGCTCGGCCACCAGCGATTCGGCGACCGTCTCCGCCTGTCCCAGGCGCATCCGCTCCTGGCGCGTCTCCAGGGCGGAGATGCCGCTCAGCACCAGCTGCTCGGTGCGGGCCGACATGCCTCTGAGCCGGCGCAGCCGCCCGGCCTCGGCAGCGCGGCGGAGCTCGTCCATGGTCACGATGCCCAGCTCGTCGTGCAACTGGCGGACGGTGCGCGGCCCCACCCCGGGGATGGCCAGGAGCGCCACCAGGCTCGGCGGCACCTCCTCACGCAGCCGCTGGTAGAACTCGAGCCGCCCGGTCCGAGCCAGCTCCTCGATCTTCTTCGCGATCGCCTCCCCCACTCCGGCGATCCGCGGCGGGCGCCGCTCCAGGTAGGCCCGAGATACCTCCACCGGCGAGTGGGCGATCGCGTCGGCAGCTTTGCGGTAGGCGACCGTCTTGTAGACGAGCTCGCCTCTTACCTCGAGCATGTCGGCGATGTCGTGGAAGATGCGCGCCAGCTCGGCATTGGAGAGCGGTGTCTGCTCGGGCTCGGCCATGCCGCGATCGTAGCCCGGCGGCGAGCTACTTGGCCTCGGACGGCCAGGCTTCCACGACCCGGTCGCGCCCCGTGCGCTTGGCCGCGTACAGGGCTCGATCGGCGCGTTCCACAATGTCCGAGAGTGGCTCGCCCGAGGCGTGACCGCTGGCCACGCCCAGCGAGACGGTGATGCGGTCCGTCACGCCGAAATCGATGAGATCCAACTCGCGAACGGTGTTTCGGATGCGCTCGCCGATCTCAAGAGCCTGGCCGGGCGCCGGGTTGCGCAGCAGGATCATGAACTCCTCACCGCCGTAGCGGGCCGGCAGGTCGTCCTCGCGCACCGAGAGCTGGATGGCATTGCCGATCGCCCGCAACACCTGGTCGCCGACCTGGTGGCCGTATAGGTCGTTGAGCCGCTTGAAGTGGTCCACGTCGACGGCCAGGATCGACACCTTGTCCGAGTGGCGCCGCCGGCTGGCCAGCAGCGTGCAGTACTCGTCGAAGTGGCGGCGATTGGGCAGCCGCGTCAGCTGGTCGGTCCGGGCCTCCTCCTCCGCCGCCTGCTGCGAGTAGACCCGGACCAGCGTGGCCGAGGTCTCGCCTGCGGCGCTGCTCAGGAGCCTGACCGCGGACTCTGCCCAGGGCTCCTGGGTGCGCCGGGAGAGGATGATCGCGCCGACGATGGCATCGCCGTCCTCGAGCGGAGCGGCCAGCGTATTGCGCAGGCCGTACGCGTCGCGCAGACGCAGGGCGATCTGGTTGGCCAGCTGCTGGCCGTAGCCCTCCTCCTCGTCGGGCTCCGGGAAAGGCTGCTGACGCCGTCGCCGCCACCGCTGGGCCAGCCATTGGGCCGCTCCGCGCGGGCCGCGTGGGTGGTGATCGTCGGCAGCCCTCCAGACGGGCGGCCTGGCGCCCAGCAGGCCCACCTCCTCGCGGATCGTCCCGTGGCGCGGCAGAGGCGGGCCGTGGTGGCGGGGAGCGGTCCGGAGGCGCCGCGTGTCCGCCGGCTCGAGCTGGCGAACGGGCATGATAGCGTTGGTGGTCTGCGAGCCGGGCAGCATCGAGACGAAGGTGACGTCCAGAATCGCCCCGCCCGGGCGCATCTGAACGATGGCTACGTGATCCGCCCCCACCGCGCTGCCCAGCTCATGGACGATGGCCTCGATGACGCCCGACGCCGACATCGACCGCGAGAGGGCCTGGACCAGGCGGCCGAAGCTCTCGGCCTCCCAGTGGCGCCGCTCGACGTAGACACCGGAGGCCCGAGCGTTGAGCACGGCGGAGAGAACAAGAAGCGCCGTGGCGCCCGCCAGGGCGAGATCAAGGAACCCGCTGGCCCCCGCCGAGAAGCCGATGACGGCCTTGCCCAGCAGCATCGCGATGGCGGCGATGAGCAGTGCCCAGGTCAGCACGATAGACCACGGCCCCAGTGCGGATCCGCGGCTGCTGGTCGGAGACAGGCTCGTCCGGCTCACCCCGCAAGCATGACAAAAAGCGAGACGCCTCTGGGGCCGTATCGGCAGCCACTTGGGACTACCCGCGACCGTACTTTAGGTGTCAGTCGGGGCTGACGACGCAAGAACCGAACGTCCGAGTAGCCGGCAATGGCATGGACTGGGTTTCGGACTGGCTGGGCGAGGGCTACTAGGCTAAACTCCGCCGTGGCCGGAGAGGTCATTCGCGCCTTGCGGCCAGCCCAAACCCGCAGAGGATTCATCTCTCAGTGGATACCGGGCCCAGTATTCGCGGCGCCAGGCCGGCTCCAAGCGGCCGCCGCGCCGACGTAGTTACGCAGGTCCAGCCCGTCCTCTAGCGGTTCGTCACCTCTGGCGCGCCGCGGACGGCCGGACCGTCCGCAGACGCAGCGTCCGAGGTGGCACATGCTCTATCTGAGCCAGGCTATCGGCCGGCCCGTGCGCGATCAGGCAGGGGAGGCGATCGGCAAGGTCGCCGACTTGATCGTGGCCATCGGTGATCGGTACCCGCCCGTGACCGGCCTGGTCGTCAGGACCAACGGCCGGGAGATCTTCCTGCACTGGCAGGCCGTGGCCTCGCTGGACGCCACCGGGGCCACGCTCGGCACGACGGCCATAGACATCGGCCGGTTCCAGCAGCGCCCCAACGAGATCCGCCTGAAGCTGGACCTGATGGACCGCCAGATCGTGGACATCGACGGCCGAAAGGTGGTTCGCGTCAACGACTTGCGGCTCGACGAAGTAGAGGGCGCGCTGCACCTGGTTGCGGTGGACGTGGGCCCGTCCGGCCTGCTGCGCCGGCTCGGCATAGAGGGACCGTGGCGGACGATCGCCCGGGGCCTGCACCGGGAGGTCCCGGAGCGGTACATCGATTGGGAGGACGTCGACCCGGTCGAGCGATCGATCGCCAGCGTGAAGCTGCGCGTGCCGCACAAGGGCCTGGCGGAGCTGCATCCGGCCGACCTGGCCACGATCATCGACCAGCTGTCGCGCAACGACCGTGTCGGTCTGATCGAGTCCCTCGACGACGAGGCCGCGGCGGATGCCATCGGCGAGATGCAGCCCGAGGCCCAGGTCGACATCCTGGAGGACCTGGAGCCGGAGCGGGCAGCCGACATCCTGGAGGAGATGGACCCCGACGACGCCGCCGACCTGGTGGCCGATCTGCCGGAGGAGACTCGGGTAGAAATCCTCGGCTTGATGGAGAAGGACGAGGCCGAGGAAGTCCAGGAGCTGATGACCTACGCCGAGGACACGGCCGGCGGCATCATGACCACCGAGTTCGTGGCCGTGCCGGCCAGTTTGACGGCCGCCCAGACGATCGACCGCCTGCGCGAGCTGGAGCCGGACGCCGAGACGATCTACTACGTCTACGTGACCGACAGCCAGGGCAGGCTGGTGGGTGTCCTGTCGCTTCGCGATCTCATCGTGGCCAAGCCCGGTACCCGCATCTCGTCGTTTATGTACGACGAGCCGGTCGCGGTCCGCACCGGCGCCAGCCAGGAGGAGGTCACGGAGATCGTGGCCCGCTACAACCTGCTGGCCGTGCCGGTCGTCGACGACGAGGGCCGGCTGGAAGGGATCGTCACCGTCGATGACGCCATGGACACCCTCCTGCCGCATCCCTCGGGGCGCTTCGCCCGGATCTTCGGCCGCGGCCCGGGAGCGACTGATCGATGAGGGGGCCGAGCCTCGCCCTCAGCCCGCGCGCCGCCAACCGAGTCCGCTTCGCCGCCATCCTCGGCGTTCTGGGCCCGGGCCTGGTCAGCGGCTTCGCCGACAACGACGCCGGCGGCATCGCCACCTACTCGGTGGTCGGCGTCAAGTTCGGCTACGAACTGCTGTGGGTCCTCCTGGCCACGCAGATCGCCCTGTTCTTCACTCAGGAGGTTGGAGCCCGCCTGGGCCTGGCCACCGGCCAGGGGCTGACGGGCCTGGTGCGCGAGCGCTTCGGGGTGCGCTGGGTCTTCTTCGTGACGGTGACGATGCTCATCGCCAACATGGGCTCGATCGTCGCCGAGTTCGCCGGGACGGCCGCGGCTCTCAGCCTCTTCGGCGTGCCGCCGGCGGTCAGTGCCCTGGTCTCGGCCTCGGCCGTGGTGCTGCTCCTGGCGCGCGGCAGCTTCGCTCGGGTGCAGTACCTGTTCGTAGCCGTGGGCATCGGAGTCTCGATCGCCTACTTCGCCTCGGCCTTGCTGGCCCGGCCGGACTGGGGTCACGCCGCAGCCAGCTTCGTACCCCACGGCTCCCTCTCGGGCGCCTACTGGCTGGCCGTGGTCGCCACCGTGGGCACGACTATCACCCCCTGGGGCCAGGCATTCATCCAGTCCTACTGCGCCGACAAGCGCCTGGGTCCCGAGGACCTGATGGGCGAGCGGCTGGACGTGGGCCTGGGCTCGCTGCTGGCCAACCTCATCGGCGGCTTCGTCATCGTTGCCTGCGCGGCCACGTTGTACAGCCAGAGCGGGACCATCAACACCGGCGACGCCAACGCCGTGAGTGAGATCGCGCGGGCGCTCTCGCCGCTGGCCGGCGAAGGGGCGACGATCCTGTTCGCGATCGGGCTTCTGGCGGCGTCGTTCCTGGGGTTGGGAGTGGTGCCGCTCACGAGCGCCTATGCGGCCTGCGAAGCCTTCGGCTGGGAGACGGGGGTCGACTGGCGCTGGCACGACGCTCCGGCCTTCTACGGCCTGCTCGTCTTCTTCATCGCCGTGGCGGCGTTCTTCGTCCTCATCCCGGGCTTGCCGCTGGTGGAGGTCATGGTTCTGGCCCAGGTCGTCAACGCCCTGCTGCTGCCCTTCGTCCTGGTCTTCGTCATGATCCTGGCCTCCGATCGGACGCTGATGGGCCCGCTGGCCAGCGGGCGGCTGCTGCGCTCGATCGGCTGGGCGGTCACCGGCCTGCTGGCGCTGCTGGCGCCGGTCCTGGCCGTGACGACCATCTTCGGGGCCGGCTGAGCCGCGCCGCCCAGGAGCAGGGCGAGGTCCTAGGCCCGAACCCCGAGGCGACCCCAGATCTCGGCCATGGCCTCGCCGGCCCGGGCGGCGTCGTGGCCTGCGACAGAGCCCGGGCCCGCCGCCGCCAGCCGGGCTCGCAGCCGTGGGTCCAGCAGCCGCTTCAGCGCTCCGGCCAGGGCCTCCGCGTCGCCGGGCGGTACCAGGAGGCCGTTCTCGCCGTCGCGTACGGTCTCGCGCAGGCCGCCCGTGGAGGCAGCTATGACCGGAGTGGCGCAGGCCAGCGCCTCGACGGCGACCAGACCGAAGCCCTCGCGACGCGACGGCACGACCACGATGTCCACCGCCTGGAGCC
>Ga0315555_1000276_pt1 | contig 35036 bp, 31 predicted proteins | sample SalMarSW160380MG_FD_202113 | JGI IMG/M metagenome (GOLD analysis project Ga0315555, IMG submission 202113) | Salt marsh sediment microbial communities from the Plum Island Ecosystem LTER, Massachusetts, United States - Salt Marsh Sediment SW1603-80 ... | reverse complement strand
TCCTCTTTATCCACTCTTTTAGTTTTTTTTCTCTTCTTTCCGGTATCTTTCTTTGGGGTTGTTTCCTCTTTTCTTGGTGTCTCTTTTTTCTTTTCTTCTCGCTTCAGGCTCCGCAGGAATATACCTGCAAAGAAACCCACTATTAAACTGATGAATATAATAACAATTTTTGGGGATTCAAAATGCCCAAAAAACCATAGAGTCATTGTATCCCTATTCCCAATTGCAAATATTACCACAAGGATTAATACAACTGATAAGATGATAGTTTTCAGTTTCAATTTACCTCCTTTTTTAATTTTTCGCCACAGAGACAGGAGAGGTATTTTCTAATGTATATTTTCACTTATTAATTTAACTCGTGTACTCCCTTGTTGTCTTCTGTGTACTTGTGAGTCTTATAATTCTATTATAGTAGGAAGAATATAATTGTCAAGAAAGAAAACGGGACCGACGAGACTTGAACTCGCGACCTCTGGCTTGACAGGCCAGCGTTCTAACCAAACTGAACTACGGCCCCAACTGGACAAAACATATACTGGAATCATTTTTTGTCAAGGTTTAATTTATAATAAGTCCGCAATCCACATTCCTAATTCCGTAATTTATTAAACCCTTGTTAAGTAGCTGATTGCTGAAAGCTAACAACTGTTGATAATTTATAATTTAAAATTTAACATTCAAAATTACTAACCTTGAACCCTTAATAAATAGTTGTCATTTATTTATTTGTGTTCTAATCACTTTCTTCATGGGTTTCGAGGACCTCAATAAGGTTTTGAAAATATTCAATTTTTTCGGTTTCATTAAGAAGTTCTGCGCACTTCAGGCCTTCTTTTAGAATTTTAATTGCTCCATTTATATCTTCACCCATCATTTCCGCAGTTTTTAAATAAATATTCAGTGCTTCTGTTTTATGCATCTGACAGTATATTTTGGCCTTCAGTTGAAGTAAAGAGATTTTCATCTTGCCTGATAATTTGTTTGTTCCTTGATCCACCACATAAATTGCTTCTTCAAGAGAACCCTCACGCATGAATGTCTTTGCAAGTAAAAGGTAAGCGCTGCTAAGAAATTTAGAGTCAGGAAATTCATCTATGATGTTCCGTAAAGGTATCCTCGCTTCCTTGAATAGACCAAGTTCAAAATATATTAAGCCAATCTGGTACTTAGCATAAGGTAAAAGACTTGGAGAGAATATCTCCCTGTAATGTTGAATTGCCTTTTCAAGGTCTTCCATATCGTAATATATGTTACCAAGTTCAAGATGCATCTCTTCTTTCCTGGAAGTTCTTTTCTGGAGCGATTCCTCAAGCAATTTTATTGATTTTTCAGCTTCGCCCATTGACAGGTAAACTTTCCCAAGGGTAAGAACAGCTTCATCCGCTTCTTCAGAATTAGGGTAATCCTCTATTGCTTTTTTAAAGTAACTTTCTGCCTTTTTGTATCTGGCAGCTGCTTTATAGTAACTCCCTATCCTGAGTATTAGAGAGGGGGTCCTTGGACTTTCTGGATACTTACTGATGAATGCCTTGAACATATTTAGTCTTGTTGGATATTTCCCCATTTTCCATTTGGTTTCCTCGATTCTGTAATGTGCTTCATCTATTAACTCTTCTGATACACTTCCTAATGATAGTATCGAGAGGTAGCAATTAAGTGCCTCCCCAAATTCATCTTTCTTTGTAGCAATTATCCCTAAGTACCTATACGAATAGGGAATCCATCTGGAATCAGGATATTCTGAGAGAAGTCGTTTAAACCAGTAGGTTGCTTCCTTTAGATGGTTGAGTAGGAAATGTATCCTTCCAAGGAGGAGATAAGTATCGTTCATAATAGGTGAATCAGGATATTCGCCTACAATCTTTTCAAAATACTCAAGGCTTGACAGTTTTCCCTGCTTTAATAACGCACGGGCCAGGCGGTATAATGCGTACTGCCTTAATTCTCCCTCTTTGTATATATTTAGGAATTGCTGGAATAGATCTACACTCTCGGAATAATTTTCCAATCTATACTTACCCCAGGCTGCTCCAAAGAGAGAGTGTATTCTGTAAGTGGAATTTGTATCAGAGAGAAAAAGTTCTGTTGCCAGGCCTATACTATCCTTATAATAGAGCACCTCTGCTTTGAGATATGTAGCAAGAGGAGAAATAATAGAATATTTCCTCTGAAAAGAAAGAATACTATCCAGTTCTCCGAGCCAATACTGTGATGCAAGAATGCATACGCCTGTATAATCAGATGGTTTTTCCCTATAAGATTCCAGGAAAAGACTTAATGCTTTTTCAAATTGCCTGCTTTTATATGCAAGATACCCTTCCCCAAGGCATTTTTGCCAGGCAGGGAGTTTTGAATTATTAATCAGGTTTCTTATTTTAGTTGTGTCGGTTTCATAGAAAATCAAATAAAAACGTAACGAATCAGGTATCATTTTATTTGTTAATAGTGTATCTATTTTCAGAGGCGAAAAGTCATACATCTGTTGAAGGAAATAGGGATATTGCCATCTTTTAATCTTTTCAAAGTGGGAAATGGCTTTTTCTGTATTTCCCCGTAGGTAATAGATAACTCCCTGGAGGTAATGGGATTCGCTTACCCGTCCGTAAAACCCTGCCATCCTTGCTTCTCTCAGGGCTGTTTCTAACTTGCCTATCCTGATGTCTATAACTGAAAGATTCAGGTAGGATTCTCCTTTATCAACATATGCTGGCTCTAATTTAAGAGGTATAAGATAGGAATCTCTTGCCCTATCGAGTTCATCCAGGGCCTGGGTCGAAAATACGAGGAGGAAAATAAGACCCATCAATAGGCCCCTCTTCCTGATAATACTGCAGGGATTGTTTTGATTAATATATTAATGTCGAGGCCGGGAGACCAGTTATCAATGTATTCAAGGTCAAGTTCCATCCATTTCTCAAAGCCTATTTCACTGCGACCACTAATCTGCCAAAGGCAGGTTAATCCAGGTTTCATTGATAATCTCCTTCTTTCCCATCCTTCATATTTATTTATTTCTTCCGATAGAGGAGGCCTTGGTCCAACCAGTGACATTTCTCCCTTTAGAACATTTATCAGTTGAGGGAGTTCGTCAAGACTAAACCTTCGCAATATCTTTCCAACTTTTGTAATCCTTGGGTCTTTTTTAATTTTAAATACAACCTTTTCCATTTCATTCTTTTCCACGAGAGAGAGCTTTGTTTCATCAGCATTCTTAAACATTGTGCGAAATTTGAGCATTTCAAATCTTCTCCCGTTGAGACCAGCCCGTTTGTGTTTATATATAACTGGACCCCGGGAATCAAACTTTATTAAGATAGGTATTACAACGTAAAGAGGAAAAAAGCAGATTAATAGAATAGGCGAGATGACACGGTCGAGTGTGTATTTAATAAAAAGTTGTATATATTGTGTTGACGTCGGGTGAAACGTGATTATCGGCGATGTAAAGGTGTTCTCAATACTCACGAATGGGGAAATGTCGCTAAAATCCTCTTTAAGGTAGTACGAAACCGTTATGCCAAGGTTTTCACAGATTGAAATATAGGCTTTAAAGGATTCCCTGGTGATTATTACCCAGTCAAATGCTTCGTTTTTGAGCCTTTGCTGGAGATTCATATCAGTTTTCTCCAATACATCCAGGACCTCAATCCTGAAGAAGGCGTGAAGGGAGAAAAAATCCTGTATAACTTTTGCTTCATCCAGGGTACCAAGAACGAGTGTTCTTATAGTATTTCCCTTATTCTTAGAGATAAATTCCCGTGACAATAGCATGAATATGCATGACATGATAAAGAATAGGGATAGAGCTATTCGGCTCTGATTGAATAACTTGAAATAGAACAGAAGCGCAATCGAGATTAATAGTGCAGTGAAAAGGGAGGTAATACTTCTGGTATAAAACCTATATTTATCTACTGGAAAAGTCTCTAAGATGGAATTATTAAATATCATAATGGGTATAAAGGTTACAAGGAATAGAGGGAATATTCTTATGTAAAGGGGAAAGTACCAGTTTGCCATCTGGTTGTATGAGGGATCAAAATATATCCTTATGAGAACAGCCAGCCAGTAGGTAAATATTATTATCAAAATGTCAATAAGTGTAATCAACCACCTGCTAAAACTCTTTCTTTGTTGAATCATTCTTTCATCCTCTTAATTATCCAGACCCCGAATAGCAGTGATAATCTGAAAGATAGTGCCATTCGTATCAGGAATAAAGATAATTGGTTATAACCAAGATTCTTTTCGATGTAGTAGAACATAGAAATATTGTGAATAAGTTGTGTCTCTAATGCTTTCTTTTTTGTGCTCCCACCCAATTTGTGATAAAAAACGGCATCTGAAACATATGCAATTTCGTATCCCTTCTTGCGAAACCTGAGACAAAGATCCGTATCTTCAAGATATAGAAAAAATTGTTCGTCAAAGCCCCTTACTTTACTGAACAACTTGGTTTTTACCAGCATAACTGCCCCTCTTATCCAATCCGGGTACTGGATACTATTGTAATCAAGCTCAGTGAGCATATAATTCCTGGTTATAGGATTATCAGGGAACAATTTTCGAGATAGGGAAGCCCTTCCGAAAAGGGCTCGAAGGATTGTGGGAAATCGTCTGCAGGAGAGTTGTAGCGTGCCATTTAGATTTAGTAATTTGCCGGTAGCAAGTGCAACCTCAGGATGTTCTTTCATGAAAGAGTTCAATCTTTCAATGGACCCCTTAGTGACCAGTACATCAGGATTAAGAAATAAAAGATAAGGAGTGCGAGTTTTTTGTGCAATCTGGTTACAGGCACTTCCAAAACCCTTATTCTCTTTATTCAAAATAATAAAACTGAACGTTTTTCCATTTAAGCTTTTAAGGAACTCTTGACTCCCATCGGTTGAATTATTATCCACCACTATTATAGAGTACTCAAGACCTTTCGCATTTTCATTTATTGAAGTAAGACATTCTTTTAGGTCAACTTTTGTATTATAATTCACTATCCCTATAGTGAGTTTCATATTACATTGAATAATCTAAAACGAAAACTCTTCCAATATTCAGTTTCACCAGCAACTATAATTTTCATTTAAATTAACCTCCGTTTTATAATGATAAAACAAAGATTTAAAAAATAAAATAATTTGATTCCTCTTTTTTGAGCCACTCTGACAAGATTTGCGCATTTCTATCTTTATCTGATAAGATTGGATTCTTAACCGGCCATTCTATTCCAATTTCAGGGTCGTTCCATAGAATCCCTGATTCACATTTGTTGTTATATATACCAGTGCATAAGTATTGGATTTCAGCGTAGTCTGATAATACGTAAAACCCTCTCCCAAAACCCGCGGGTGCCCACATTTGTATTCTATTTTCAGCAGAAGCTTCTATTCCAAACCAATCACTGAGTGTTGGGGAGCCTTTTCTTATATCCACTGCAACCAGGAATGCTTTTCCTCGTGTGACTCTCATTAATTTTCCCATGGGTGGTTCCCATTGAAAATGAAGTCCTCTTATGACACCCTTTACTGAACCAGAGTGATTTAACTGAACAAAGTTACCTGGTAAACCTAATTCCTCAAATTGATCCTTTTTGTAGACCTCGGAAAAAAAACCTCTTTTGTCTTTGGAAATTTCCGAAACAACGACAACTACATCTTTTATTGGCGTTTCTTCAATGGTAACTTTCATTGCTTAACTCCTCTTTTAAAATGACTTAATAAATTAAGAAATCTGATAGTTTATTTTTCTATTAGGTTTCCTCTTTTTCCTTGCCTATTTTATCACAAATTCGGGCTTATGCAAGACCTTTTTATTAATTCCTAACTTTCAGGTTTAGCCCGCTTCAACCTCACGAGTTCCTCACTTAACCGAAGCCTATCTAATTGTTATATTTCACTATTAGTAACCTAACTGGTTTTAATTCACAGAGCGGAAAGAAAATAGTTATTTTAAGACGGGTTATTGTGTATTGATCGTATTGTGATTTGCTGTCCTTATAATTATTCTCATAATGCTCTAAATAATCTTCGGAATCCTAGCCCCCAGACGATCCAGAAGGCCTCCCATACAATTTTTTTCGACATTTTGGAATGGCCTGATCTTCTATCGATGAATATAATTGGCACCTCCTTAATTCTGAAGTTCTTCCGGTAGGAATAGAAATGAACTTCTATCTGGAATCCGTACCCATCAGCCTTAATTATATCAAAGTTTAAGGATTCTAATACTTTTCTTCTAAATCCCTTGAATCCACTGGTCAGATCAGAAATGGGTGCTCCCGTAATAGTTTTTGCAAAGAAATTTGCACAGTAGCTCAATACTAATCTTGACATTGGCCAGTTTACTACATTAACCCCATCTTTATATCTAGAACCTATTGCCAGATCAAAGCCTTCTTCTTTCAGATATTTTCTTAAGACAGGAAGAACGGAAGGATCGTGCGAGAAATCAGCATCCATCTCATAAATGAATTCATAATCATTTTCCAGGGCATACTTAAAGCCTTCTATATACGCAGTTCCAAGTCCTAATTTGTCCCTGCGTTCTATGAGATGGACCCTTTGGTCTTTCTTGGATATTCCGCGTACTATATTTCCTGTTTTATCAGGTGAATTATCATCTACGATAAGTATCTCGAATTCATCTCCTTGATGTAGTACTTCTTTAATAATTTCTTTGATGTTCTCTTTTTCATTATAGGTGGGTATAATTACAAGGGAATCAACTCCCATCATTTCCTCATAACTAAATTTAAGATGAATGTTAGGGTTATTGAGATTATAATGCACAAGGTGATAGGGAAAATGAGGATGAAATTATCCCTTCTTAGTTGGATATTGCCCGGGAATTTGGCCAAAAAGGGAAGTTTTGCAAATAGTATTATTAATATCCCTGCAATTATCAGAAAAATCCCCATTAAAATCAATGGAGATTCCATTTTCATAATGTTCCCTCTAATATTAAATCTTTTACACCTTCGATATCCCTGTAGTGCTCACGGTCCTCTGTATAGGGTGGGACGGTATCTAAAATAGGTTTCAGGAATTTCCTTAGGGGAGGTGAAAGCTTATCGAGGCCTTTCATTCTTAATCCCTGGGTAGCAGATATCAATTCAATTGCTATGACATATGAAGTGTTCAGAGTGACCTCGAGTAAAGAAAGAGCCCCATTCATACCCATTGAGACATGGTCTTCTTGGTTGAGCGAGGTGGGGATAGAATCGATTACAGAAGGAGTTGATAGGGTTTTATTTCGCGATACAAGAGAGGCAGAAGTGGTATGGGGTATCATATAACCCGAATTTATTCCAGGATTATCTGTTAAGAAGTTTGGCAAATTTGTAATCTCTGAATCCATAAGATGTGCTGTTCTTCGTTCCGATATTGAAGATAATTCTGTCAGTGCTATCTTCATAAAGTCAATCGCAAATGCGACCGGTTCACCATGGAAATTGCCTCCTGATAAGACTTTATCTTCAAATAAAAGGGGATTATCGGTTACAGAATTCATTTCTATTTCAACTATTTCACTGCAAAATGATATAACATCCCTTATTGCCCCATGAACCTGTGGAGAACATCTAAAGGAATAAGGGTCCTGAACCCTTTGGTTTTTTTTCATTTTGCTTTTTTTCAACAAGTTTAATATATTATGAGCGGAATTTATCTGTCCTCTATAGGGTCTAACTCTATGAATCTCAGGTTGAAAAGGTTCCCTTCGCCCGCCAATACATTCAATACTTGCTGCAGCAATATAGTCGGCATATTCGATTATTTTCTTTATTCGAATCAATGAAAGAGCAGCAATGGAAGTCATAAACTGTGTCCCATTTATAAGTGATAATCCTTCTTTTGCCTCCAGATTAATTGGTTTTAATCCACTTTTCCTTAATGCCTTACTACCACTCATCCTTTTACCTTCAAGGTAAGCAAAACCTTTACCTAGAATCACCAGGGCTAAATGAGCCGAAGGAGCAAGGTCCCCGGAGGCTCCAACAGAGCCTTTTTCTGGAACTGCTGGTATAACCCCCTTTTTGAGCATTAGATAGAGGATTTTTGGGATTTCTTCTCGTACTCCGCTCCTACCCTTTAGGAAGCAGAGCAGTCGGAGCAACATTGCGCCTTTTACAACCTCTGATGGTAAATCATTCCCTAATCCAGAAGCATGACTGAGGATTAGATTCTGTTGCAGTTTATTTATTTCTTCTTTTTTAATGCTTGTATTTGAGAGCTTTCCGAATCCTGTGTTAATTCCGTAATAGGGTTTACCTCCTTTCAGGAAGGTTTTTAAGATTTTATTCGCTCTTTTTACATTCTCCCACGATTCAGAGGGTATCTCTATTGGTTCTTTTCTTAGAACAATCTTCTCGAAATCCTTTAGTGTTATTCTCTTACCCAGTTTCATATCAAATAGTATATAAACCATTCTAAGTATGTCAAGTCGATGGTTGGACAGTTTGTCGGTGGGTATGATAGGACTATCGTGGAATGTTCCGGGTTTATTGAGTTCGTTGAGTTCGTAGGGTTCATTGAGTTTTTCCTGATCAACGACTCAACTACTCAACCATTTAACTAAGTCTGCGTGTATCTGTGTCCAATTCAGGGGTTAGGATATAGGATATAGGATATAGGATTTAGTGGTGAGTGTTTTTTATTAGTATCTATCTGCGTCCATCTGCGGTTTCCTTTTCTTGGTATTGGGCTCGGGGTTCTGAGTGTTGAGAACTGAATACTGATAGCCTAGTATATTTCTTTATCAGATGTAAGAATTTTACACTTGCAATTTAATCGTTCTTATCTATAATTAAGGCATGAAATTTTTATCATTCATACCCATATGTGGTTTAATCTCTGGCGTTATTGCTTTGCTTCTTTTATATATCCTTATAAGGAGGTTTCGAAATAGGGAGAAGGGAATAACTACTTATATTACAAATATATTATGTGTCTTACTCTTTTCGCTGCTCTCTGCAACGCTTTTACTTACTTATGGAAATTTTAAAAATTATAAACATTTCTCGTATAAGAAGCCTGTTTTTTCTATCGTTTGTCAATTGAAGCAGCCAAATTGGTTTGTACTGGAGATAATTCCAGAGGATGAAAGTAAAGAAAACAGAGAGTTTTATCGAGTAAAAGGCGAGCAGTTTATTCTTGAAGGACATATCGTTAAATGGAGGGATTTCTTATCGTTTATGGGAATGAAGCCCATATATCAGGTTACCAGATTATCGGGAAGATATATAGACATTGAAGACGAAAGAAAAAAAGAAAGAACCATTTACGAAATAAATAAAACCACAGAATTCTGGAAGTATATGATGCGGTATGGGAAAAAGATTCCAGGTATCGATGCTGTATATGGAACGGCTTCATTTACCTATCCTGAAGAGGACGATACACTTAAACTTTTTGTTACAAATACCGGGTTCATGATTAAATAGACACAGAGGTCACAGAGAAAGAAATTTTTGTTTTGTAGGAAGGGTAGGGGGGACTCTCGACTCTAAATTCTCAACGCTCAATACTTGACATTAGACTAAGTTACTTCCCCTGATATCATGGACTTTCAGCGTTGGTTCTCCCCTCCAGTCGTCAATAAAGGGTGAATATGCGATATCTATTCTTGAGTATTTTTTTAATAAATCCAATTTCTCACCCTGAGAAAAGGCTATAGCCGGTAGGATCTTATTCCCTTCCTTTACAGTGAAACGTAGATGATTCTTTCCCACAATTTTGGGTGTAGTAGTGACTTCAAGATTGAATGTTGCAAGGATTGGTATGGGATTGCCAATGCCAAAGGGTGCCAATTGATCCATTTTTTTGATAAGTTCTTTATTTATTGGATTAATTGAAAGTAAAGAATCAATTGTTAGTTCTGACTCGAGATTTTTCCCTTTTAGCTTCAGGCCTACGGCAGTATTAAATGCATTTCTAAAATTCTTTATATTCTCCTTTTTGATACTGATGCCACAAGCCTGTGGATGGCCTCCGAAATCCTCTAAGTAATCTTTGCACTCCTCTATAGTTTCCATAATATTAATCCCTGAGATACTTCTACCAGAGCCCTTACAGATATCATCATTTTCAGCTATGAGTATGGTAGGACGATGATAGGTTTCTTTTATCTTTGAAGCAACGATGCCTACTATACCTTCATGCCACCCTGGGTCAGACAGAACTATACTGTTTTCATGTAATGGCATGCCCTTATCTTTAACGATTCCGAGGGCCTCTTTCATGATGTGTTCCTGTATTTCTCTTCTCTCTCTATTCTGTTTTTCCAGAATCGCTGCCAGTTCTCTCGCTTTAATTTTATTTTGAGTGGTAAGAAGTTCGACTGCTTTCATAGCTTCTGTGAGTCTTCCAATGGCATTTATCCTGGGTCCAAGGACAAAACCTATATGATGGGCTTTTATCTTACCCTTATGCCTTGCCACGTCAAGAAGGGCGTTTATACCTGTCCTTTTCCTTTCATTCATTATCTTTAAACCAAGTGTAGCTATTACCCTGTTTTCTCCTGTCAGGGGCATTACATCTGCAATAGTACCCAGTGCGACGAGATCAAGATTCCAGAAGAGGAAATTTCGGGAAAGGTTAGACATTTTTTCTAATCCTAAGGAGAGTTTAAACGCGACTCCTACCCCGGCAAGTTCCTTATAGGGATAATCAGGAGATAATTTTGGATTGATGATAATGTCGCATGGATTCTCTTTTTCTGGCATATGGTGGTCGGTTATTATCATTTCCATACCCAGGTCACTCGCCAGTTTTATCTCTTCTACTGCATTTGTCCCACAATCTACTGTTATAATTAGATTAACTCCTGAGTCAGCAGCCTTTCTTATCCCCGTTTCACTTAGCCCGTATCCTTCTTCTAATCTATGTGGTATATAATACTCAACTTCGGCATTTAATTTTCTAAAAGTCGTAAGTAGCAGAGAAATGGCTGATATACCATCTGCATCATAGTCCCCATATATCAATATTTTTTTCCTGTTTTCTATGGCGGATATGATGCGTTCCGAGGCTTCTCTGACATTGTTAAGTAAAAAAGGGTCATAAAAGTGTTCGGGTGAGGGGTTGAGGAAAGAATCTATATCAGTAATCCCCCTATTATGGAGAAGAATATTTATAATTTCTTCGGGACTTTGTTCCTCGATTTGTTCTTTGCTTCTCAATGTCCAGTTCATATTACTTCACCCATAAGTTCGTTCTCTAGGGAATCAGTTATATTAACGTTATAAAATTCACCAATTTTTATATCCTTATTTCCTTTAATCCATACGACCTGATCTATTTCCGGTGCATCACTTTTCGTTCTACCGTAATATTCTCCTTGCTCTCTACCGTCCGCGAGAACCATAACATTCCTTCCAAGTAACTCTCTGTTCCTTTTAATCATTTTCTTCTGGATAAGGATGTATAAAGACATAAACCTTTTCTTGATTGTTTTCTCGTAATGGCCTATTATATAGTAAGATTCACTTCCTTCTTCACGTGAATACTCAAACAATCCGATCCTATCTAAATTTGAATTCTTAATAAAAGAGCGAAGCTCCTCAAGGTCATCTTCGCGTTCTGTTGGGAAGCCAACAATAAATGTTGTTCTGATTATAAAATCATCTATTCTCTGAACAGAGTTCAGGAGTTTTTTTATAAATGATTTATCGTATCCCCGTTTCATAGTTTTAAGGACCGAGTTAGAAATGTGCTGGAGGGGTATATCCAGGTAATTCAGCACGTTAGGAATAGTGGAAATAGTTCTTAGCAAAGACTCACTAACTGTAATCGGATGGAGATAGAGAACCCTGATCCAATGTGGGAATAGGGGAGAGATCTCCCGGAGCAGATAATCAAGGGAGGGTTTTCCGTATATATCCTGACCCCAGGAAGATGTGTCCTGTCCCACGAGTATGATTTCCCTGACTTCTGGTGTTAAATTATTCACCTCCTCTTTTATTGCTTCTAAGGGCTTTGAGTGGGAAGAGCCCTTTAAGGTGGGGATAATACAGAAGCTGCATTCGTAGTTACATCCCTCCTGGATTTTTATATACCGATAATGGGGAGGAGTGGTATGATGTTTTTTATAGATGTTCTTACCTATAAAACCCTCATTGGATGAGAATATGGATTTATTTCCCTGGATGGCATCAACAATTCGCATTAATGCCCCTGTCCCTACTAATATGTCAATTTCAGGAAGAGCCTCTTTCAATTTTTCTTTATATCTCTCGGCAAGACATCCCACCACGATTAAAGTAGCGCTGGGGTTCCTCTGGGATAGAGTTAATATACTCTCGATAGACTGAGATACCGCCTTTCCAATAAAAGCGCAACCATTAATAATGATAAAGGGAACTTCTTCTGGAGAGTTAACTATCTCAAATTTAGAGTCTTCTAATATGGAAATAATTGCTTCGCTATCACAATCATTCCTGGGGCATCCAAGAGTCTCTATATAAACTCTTGCGGTTTTTTTACTCACTACGACTTTACAAATACATCAGATGGAACTTTTACATTCTTGAGAATCTTTACAGCTGTTTGAATATGTTCATCTTTTGGTAGGATTGCCTCATACATTCCCTTACTGCCCCATTTGTTGTATGCAAGTCTTCGCTCCAAATCTCTTTTTATATAATACGAAGAACTATCCCACTCTTCTTTTGAAAATTCAATTTCTTTTTCTTTTACCTCTATTTTGTAGTCTTCTATCATTGCCTTGGTAACAGCGTCTGTTGAAGGATGTTTAGAGGTGTAACTGACAACGAAATTGAATCCAATATTATGAACTTGTATCTTTGTGAATAAATCAGTAGTGCTGTAAGGAAGGATTGAATCGGGAATTATTCCACCTCCACCTCTGACCTCTCTGTGTAATGAGCCCATTGTATGGTAAATCTTTGTTGTATCATCGACCAGTTCTCTATCAATACATCTTCCTGAAGGGGTATGATATCTCGCTATGGTGAGTTTTAAAGCCTTTTGATTCTGTAGGGGGTAAACGCGCTGAACAGAACCTTTTCCAAAGGTCTTTGTTCCAAGAAGAAGGCCCCTATCCCAATCCTGTATGGCTCCAGCAACTATCTCAGATCCACTTGCACTATAACCATCTACAAGGACTACCAAAGGATATTGTCTATAAGAACCATTAGTAGAATTATATGAATTATGTACTGCTTTCCCTTCCGTATATACTATTTCCTTGCCTCTATCAATGAAGAAGGAGGCGGTTTCCACGGCATCAGAAAGAACTCCACCAGGATTACCACGAAGGTCTAAGATAAACTTCTTTGCTTTAAGGTCAATAAGGGAATCGAGAGCATTCCTTATTTCTGATGAAGTGGTCTTGCTGAAAGAATTAAGGCGAATATAACCGATTTCTTTATCAATTATTCCAGCATATGGAACAGATTTAATCTTTATTATATCCCTTGTTATAGTAAAATCAATCGGTTCATCTACCCCCACGCGGGAGATTGTGATAATGACATCTGTATTTGGTGTTCCGCGCATCATAGAAACAGCTTTATTTAGTTTCATATCCTTTGTAGAGGTTCCCTCAATTGCTGTAATCTTATCTCCCTGCATTATCCCGGCCCTATAGGCCGGAGTATCCTCTATGGGCGCTATTATGGTTATATAATCCCCTCTCTTGGATATTCTTATTCCAAGCCCTCCAAACTCTCCTTTAGTATTTATCATAAGATTCTCATAATCACTTTTATCAAGATACGTAGTATGAGCATCAAGACTGTCTGCTATTGCTTCAATGGCATAATCCAGTAGTTTCTCAGGTTCAACAGAATTCACATAGTAGTCACGAACCAGACGCATAACCTGGTCCATAGTCTTCATTGCAGTGAATACATTCATGGATGAATAAATGAATCCTCCGATGGATAGGAATACGAGAAGGACTAAGAGGATATGTTTTTTTCTATTCATAACCGACCTCCTTAATCAGGTCTAACACTTTTTCTTTTATAATTCTATGAATATTTCCTATTGTATCTTTAGCGTTTATAGCAATTATCCTTTCAGGATTTTCTTTTGCTTCTTTTAAATATGCTTCTCTGACTGCTTTATGAAATTCAATATTTTCCTCTTCGATTCTATCTGGATTTTCTACCCTTTTTTGTGAGATCAGAGGATCTACATCCAGAAGAAAGGTAATCTCTGGTTCTAAATACCTGAATATCCCGAATTCCCTTATTGTTTCTATCTCTCTCTTTGAGATTCCTCTGCCAGCCCTTTGATAAGCAATGGTTGAATCGAAGTAGCGGTCAGAGATTACAATTTCTCCATTAAGAAGGCGAGGCTTTAGGACCTCAACTATATGCTCTGAACGGTCTGCTATATAGAGAAAGAGCTCAGTATATGAATCTATCTCATTCGAGTTATCCAGGAGTATTTTTCTGATCTTTTCACCAGTAACAGTCCCACCGGGTTCTCTGGTAAGGTATACACTATATCCCTTCTTGCAGAGCAGGTTATATAGGTAGTGTGTTTGAATAGATTTACCAGAACCCTCTACACCTTCAAAAGTTATGAAAATACCAGGTTCATTCTTCCATTTCCTTGCTATTTTTCCCCTTCCTCTTTCTTATTTTTTTTCGTTTTTTGTTTTTTTCGAGTATTTTCTAATAAATGCCTCGGTTTTTTCTTTTGCTACGGAATCTGGATACTGAATTGGAGGAGATTTCATCAAATAGGAAGATGGCTCAATCAGTGGTCCAGCTATATTGTTATCTAAAGCAAGTTTCATAAGCCTTATTGCGTCAATCGTAACCCCTGCAGAATTTGGAGAATCCCAGACTTCCATTTTCAATTCTATATTAAGCGGAACATCTCCGAAGGTTTGTCCTTCCATCCTCAAATATGCCCATTTTCTATCGGTTAACCACTCTATATAATCAGATGGTCCTATATGGATGTTTTCCTTTCCAATATCAAATGGGAGAAGAGATGTAACTGCCTGGGTCTTTGATTTCTCCTTTGAAGATAGTCTTTCTCGTTCGAGCATATTCAGAAAATCAGTATTGCCTCCGACATTCAATTGGAATGTTCTCTTAAGGCGGACACCTCTATCATTAAATAGCTGAGCTAAGACACGATGTGTTATTGTGGCTCCTACCTGGGATTTTACGTCATCGCCAATTATTGGAAGGCCCTTAGCTATAAAACGATCAGTCCAATACTTTGAAGATGCAATAAAGACTGGTATTGCGTTTATGAAGCCAACTTCTGCTTGAAGTGCCTGCTCAATATACCATTTTGTAGCTTCTTCACTTCCGACGGGTAAAAAACTGATAACCATATCTGCTTTGGAATTCTTAAGGATTCCTACGACATCAGCTGTTGGTCCAGGAGCTTTCTTAATTATATCCTTTAGATATTTTCCAATGCCGTCATGAGTCATTCCTCTTTCTACTCTAATACCTGATTTCGGAACATCTGTGAATTTGTAAGTATTATTTGGATGTGCAAAAATAGCTTCTGAGAGGTCCTTACCTACCTTTGTCTTATTTATATCGAAAGCCGCAACAAATTCTATATCCCTTATATGATAACCACCCAGGTTTACATGCATAAGTCCTGGAACACTTTTGTTTGGGTTTGCGTCTCTGTAATAATGTACGCCTTGAACAAGAGAAGATGCGCAATTCCCCACACCTATAATTGCAACTCTAACCTTATTATCCATTAATCACCTCCATCTTTCATTCTTTTATATACTAAAGCTATTCGCTGGATAGCTGTTATATTAGTTCCTATAGCAAGGACTATCATAAAATAAATAATATAGTTATATCCCACGAGCAAGCCTATAATTACTATTATAGTCCGTTCAACCCTCGTAAATAGTCCTTCCTTAATTATTATACCAAAGGAATCTGCCCTTGCCCTTGCGTAACTAGTAGCATAAGATCCCAGTAGAGCAATAATACTAATAGGGGCCAGGATTGATTCCCTTCCTGCAATTGCTATACCAAAGAATATAAAGGAATCTGCATATCTGTCAAGTGTTGAGTCAAGGAATGCTCCAAAGCTGGTAGCCCTTTCATTCCTTCTTGCTATCTCCCCATCAATTGCATCCAGGATAGTTCCTGCTATCAGTATAAGTCCACCAGTTCGAAATTTTCCAAAGGCAATAAATACTGAAGATAAAGCTACAATCAGGAGTCCCGTGAATGTTAGTATATTTGGTGGAACTCTTGACAAAATTTTTATCAAGGGAGATAAAAGTACTCGACCCCTCTCCATTAGTCTATTCCTGTCCACTCACATCCTCCTATTAACACTACAAATTCTCCCTTAATATGTTGTAGGTTCTTTTTTATCTGTTCTGGTTTACCCCTGACAATAGTCTGATGAATCTTTGTCATTTCCTTCACGATGGAAATCTCACGATCCGGGAGAAATTGTTCCAGTTCATCTATAAATCTTTCTAATCTTTTAGGTGATTCAAAGACTATCGTTGTTCGCTTCTCATTTTCAAGGTTCTCGAGTAACCTATGCCGTTTACCTTTATTTTTTGGTAAGTAACCTTCGAAGATAAATCTATCGGGTGGGAGCCCTGATAGAATAAGAGAATTAATTACAGCAGAAGGTCCAGGTATACTGGTGAAAGGCAGGCTCTCTCTAAGTAAATTTTTTACAAGATAGAATCCCGGGTCAGAAATAAGAGGACTACCTGCGGAGGAAACAAATACTATATCCATTTCCTCCTTTTTCATTTTTTCTATTATCCATTTAGTCTGCTTGTTTTTGTTATAGTCGTTGTAGGGTTTCATGGGTTTCTTTATGCCATATTTATTGAGGAGTATGCTTGTCTTTCTTGTATCTTCACAGATGATATAATCAACCTCTTTCATAATTCTTATAGCTCTATGTGTAATATCTTCAAGGTTACCAATAGGAGTAGCCGTGAAATAGAGCAAATCTATCTCTTCCCGTTAAATGTCCAGTCTGGAGAGTTTAGAGTTCTCAAAGAAACCAGCACTTTTTAATGCAAAACGATAATCCTTTATGCAATTATATATGATCTCATCTGTCTTTCTTCCAAGAACTACAAAAATAGCGTCTGAGAATTGGTCAATCCAGAGGGTAAAGCCTTCTGTTATTTCTTTATCCGTTGCTATAAATGGGGTATAGCGAATGGAGAGATCATCCTTAATTATGAAGTTCTCCAATAGTTCTGATGTTCTAGATGCATTCTCATGGGCAGGCAGGAGTGTCTTTCTTACAATAGATGATCCTACTATCCTTGTAAATGATTCTATCATAGAATTTAAAAATTTTAAATAGAGTTCAATAAGAGCCGGATTGGCCTGCTTTTTCTGTTCTATCCCCTTATAACCGTTTATAAGTATTCCTTTTTCTTTGCACAGTAAGCTGATCAGCGACGAGAGATCAATTTTTTGTTTTTTCTTATTGGTAGGGTAAATCAGGTCGGGTTTTCCATTTTGAAATTTAACAAAGGAATAATCCTCCCCTTTCTTGAGGGCAAGGAAGCCTTGAAAGTTGAGTTTATTCAATCTTTCGAATAGAGATTCCATATCGATTTCTTCTGCGTCTTTGCCGGCAAATATTGGTTCTTCCATAAATATAGATAGAATCATATCGAGAAGGTCTTCGCCTATTTGATGTATGTTAACAGTTCCATAATGAGCCTTTTTTGCCTTTTCTATAACCTTTTCCATTGGACACTCTTCAAATCGATTTTCAGTTCTCTGTGCTGCGGTTACTGTGTCGCCGTCTCTAAAGAAAAGATATTCTATGCTTTCAGGATATTTTACCTCCACATATCCAGTAAGATGCCCATCTCGAGCCTTTTTTGCATGATTCAATATATTGTCAAAATGGACAAATTTAATTGCTGCTTCTTTTAACAATAAAACACCTTTTGGAAAGCTCATATCCAATTCCTTCTTGTTTAATATATTGAATAAAGGGGATATTGTCAAGAGAGAAGTGAGATTGTTAGAGAGAACAGTAAAATTTGTATAAGGAGATTGAGGACCGATAATGGAAGACAGGAGACTGGCAATGGAGGGTGGGAGAAAGATTAGCAGGTAAGGTGCAGACAGGCTACTACATTCTGTTTCTTTTTCATGGCTTCATTGAAGGCTAGGACTGCTTCATTTGTCTTAAGGGTTTCTATCTTTAATTTTTTTTCTTTCAGGGCATCAACGGTAGAATCTGGAACCCTCATGACTCCGTATGCTCCAGTTCCAATTATCAAAGTATCGGGCTTGTAGTCAATAACTTCTTTCAAATCATCAATTAATAAACTATGTCCCTCTTTTCTCCACCATGGATAGGAAACCCTATCGGGAAATATTATCACATCTTTTCTGTATACTGTTCCATTTATTTTTATTGACCCGAATCTGTAGCTCTCTATTTGCATATTATACTATAATGATATTTGATTCTTCTGCAAGCTTTTATTTTACCCCAGAGGCAATCCCAAATCACCAGTTATTAGTCAAACAATTTTGTTATTCCAATGTCCGATGTCCAAAGTCAGTGGTAAAAGAAAGTTATCAGTATCCAGACTTCAGATTTTAGTCAAAAGACCCATGACCTAACACCTAAATCCTATATCCTAAATCCTAAATCCCAACTCCCAACTCTGAACAATTAAACCCTTTATTAAATACCATACAAATAGTACTCCTCTTGACATCTAACGAGAAAAAGTTAGCATTAAGAAAAACAGGAGGAGAGATATGCCCTTTAGGTTACCATTTAGATGGCTATCCCTTGAGAGATTTGATATGGCAATTGATCTCGGAACCACTAATACGCTCATTTATGCCAGGAATAAAGGTATAGTCCTCGAAGAAGATTCGATGGTGGCTCTCGAGAGAGACACTGGAAAACTGATTTCTGCTGGGAAAGACGTAAAAAAAATGCTGGGACGTACTCCTAATGAAATTTTAATTGTTCGTCCGATGTCAGATGGAGTTATAGCGGATTTCAGAGTAGTTGAAGAAATGTTGAGATTCTTCATAGAGAAGGTGGCTAAGAAAAGACTATTTATAAAGCCGAGGGTTTCTGTTGCAGTTCCTTCGGGAATAACCCCGGTTGAGAAAAGAGCGGTAATCAATTCTTTAGAGGAATCTGGAACAAGAGAAGTATATTTAGTTTCAGAACCAATTGCAGCAGCTTTGGGTGTTGGCTTACCTGTTAAAGCCCCCTCCGGAAGTATGATAATTGATATAGGAGGAGGAACCACTGAGATAGCTGTTATTGCAATGTCTGGAATTGTAAACAATGTCTCTATAAGGATTGCAGGAAACGAACTTGATGATGCAATACAGACCTATATGTATGATAAATATAATGTAGCCGTAGGAATGGTAACCGCAGAGGATATAAAAAAGAGAATTGGCTCTGCTCATCCTTCAATAGAAAATGAGGAAATGGAAGTGAGAGGTCGGGATTTAGTAGCGGGCATGCCAACCAAAGTGAATATTAGTTCCGAGGAGATAAGGGAAGCAATGAAAGAACCTCTTGGGCTGATAAGGAATGCAATAAAAAAGGCTTTAAGTGAAACTCCGCCTGAAATTGCTTCTGATATCGTAGAAAAAGGGCTAACTCTTACAGGTGGTGGAGCATTGCTTAGAGGTATAGACCAAATGATATTTGAATCCACAGGCATAAAAGTGACAATTTCCGAGGATCCTTTAAGGTGTGTCGTAAAAGGTGCAGGAATGATATTGGAAGATATTGATGCATATAGAGAATTGCTGATGGATCCAGCATGTTAGATGGAAAGAAAATTCCTCGTTAGTTATATTATACTGATATTAACCTCTTTACTTCTAATAATATTAGATTGCAGCGCTGGGCCACCTTTAGGAGGTCGGATTTATAACTTTTTTTCAATCGAGGCAAGACAACAACTTAATCGGTGGACAGGATATAAAGATTTAGAGAAAAAGAACAAAAGTCTTTTAAAAGATATCGCAAAATTATCCTATGAAATGGAGATATACGAGACAGTAAAGAGGGAAAACGAGCAACTTAAGAAGACACTGGAATTCGAGTCAAATTCCCCTCTGGATATAATTCCTTGCCAGATCGTGAATCGGCTTCCAGAGGCTGTTAATGTCTCCTATTTTATCTCGAAAGGAGCTTTTATGAGCATAGAGGTGGGTGATCCTGTAATAGGTTTTAACGGGGTCTTTGGAAAGGTGCTAAAGGTTGGAAATGAGACCTCTATCGTGCAGACCTTGATGAATTATAATGTTGCTCTTTCTGCAGTGGATCAGAGAAGCAAAGTTAGGGGAATACTCCGATGGCACAGAAGGTTTTATCTGGAGGGTGTTCCCATATATGCTGATGTTAAAGAAGGTGATACAATCGTTACTTCTGGAAAGGGTTCTGTTTTCCCTCAGGGTCTATGGATAGGGAAAGTAATTTCAATTTCCATGGAAGAATCTGGTTATTCATTAAGGATCGAGACCGAACCATTTGAAGATTTTACCAATCCAGATGTAATTTTCGTAATAAAGAAATGAGGATATTCATAGCTTTTTTCCTCTCGCTCCTTGCGCTTTCGTGGAGGATAAGTTTTTCGGATGTGTTTTCTATAGGAAGCATTTCATTCAATCCATTAATTCTCCTTTTATATTTTACCACTCTCTATTGGAACGGCTGGTATGGATTATTCCTTGGTTTCTTGCTCGGACTCCTATACGGAATCTTTTTCCCTATCCCCTTTGGTTTTTATTCACTTGTTTTTTGCTCACTATCGGTTGGCTTCCTGGCAGTTCGTAGAAGAATATATAAGTATAAGTACTCTTCTTTGATTATATTATTTATTGCGACATTTATATTTGGAGTAATCGAATTATTGGTCCAGGGCCTTTCTACGGGATTATTTATGCTACACCTGGGAATTAATATTATTCCAGAATCTATCCTTACTACGATAATCGGGATTGGTATATTATATATATTAAAGAAAATGCAATGCGGTCTCCATTTAAATTATTAATTCTTATTATTCTCTCTTGCCTTTCTGTGAGGTTATTCCAGCTGCAGATTCTAAAGACTAATTACTATAAACTTTTGTCAGAGAAAGACCGTTTGAGAAGGGAAGTCCTACCAGCGCCACGCGGAAGGATATTCTCGCGAGAAGGGAAGATACTCGCTGAATCTCGGCCTTCTTTTTCTCTTGTAATCGACCCCTACCAGGTGGATTCTATCGAGATTTTAGAACTATCAAATGTTCTTGGTATGAAGAAAGAAGCCATCTATAAAAAAGTGAAGCCTCATTTTAGAACATCATGCATAAGGAGGGTATCCTTTAGTGAAATTTCCAGGATAATCGAAGAACAGGAGAAATTCCCATCAGTAAGAGAAATTACAGAACCTGTGCGATATTATTCCTGTGATTCTGTTCTATCACATCTTTTAGGGTATACTGGAGAGGTTAGCGATGAGGGCTTGAAAAATCCTAAGGGTACTTATAGTAAAGGAGATATAATTGGTAAGAACGGGGTAGAGAAGAGTTATGAACAGTATCTAGGGGGAAACAAAGGAGTATCTTACGTCGAAGTAGACGTAAGGGGTAGAGTGGTTAGGAGATTTAACGGGGGTAGGGAAAGCGCTCCAGAAAAGGGCCTGGATTTACATCTTACCATATCAAAGGATATTACCTTATATGTTGATTCTTTGCTAAAGGGTTTCCCCTGTGCAGCTTCGGTGGCAATGGATCCAAGGACTGGAGAAATACTACTCTATTATTCAAAGCCAGGGTATCCAACAAATAAGATGACGGCCGGAATCCCGGCATCTGAGTGGGACTCATTAAGGGGAAGGGAGGATGCCCCTTTATGGGACAGGATAGTATGTGGAGAATATCCTCCAGGTTCCATATTTAAGATCCCCATAGCTATAATAGGACTTGAAAAGAATGTGTTGAATGAGTTTACCGAATTCCAAACCTGTGAGGAGAGTTTGTACATTGGTGATCGTTATTTTCGGTGTTGGAAGAAACATGGCAAATTGAGATTAAATGATGCTATTATACAATCTTGTGATATATTTTTCTATCAACTTGGTATGAGTATGACCCTGGAGCAGATGATCGATGGGGTGAAAGAACTTGGATTTGGGAAACAATGTGGAATAGATCTCCCAGGGGAAAGGAAAGGTTTTCTCCCATCTCGAGACTGGTATAATCAAAAATACACAAGTAGGGGATGGGACAGGGGAGTCTTGGCAAACCTTGCTATAGGTCAAGGTGAAATACTTATTACTCCTCTTCAAATGGTTACTTTCTTTTCGGGAGTGGCCAATGGGGGCTGGACCTTTACTCCTCATGTTCTTAAAGAGATAAGAGATGAAAGGGGGAAAATTATTAAAATACCTCACCCGAAAAAGATTAAACTTCCCGTTTCTATTGCTACTCTCGATATAATTAAAAAAAACATGGGAAAGGTGGTAAATGACAGTAAAGGCACTGCCTATCGATCGAGGTTGCAGGAAGTAACGGTTGCGGGGAAAACTGGAACAGCCCAGAATCCTATGGGTGAAGATCATTCTCTGTTTATTGGGTTTGCTCCCTTACAGGACCCAGAGATTGTGGTATTTACTATAGTTGAAAACATAGGACACGGAAGTGCATATGCTGCACCCATAACTACAAAGATAATTAAAAGGTATCTTTCAAAACATCAAGAAGATCAGAATGAAGAAAACCTGATTGGGATTAATAGTGAATAAGTGGAGACTAACAGGGATTAAGGGGTAAGGGTTGGACAGTTTGTCGGTTGGTGTGATAGGATTATCGTGGTATGTGATAAGTGTTAAGTGATAAGGGTTCAGAGTGCTGAGTTCAAAGTTCAAAGTTACAAGTTCAAAGTTACAAGTTCAAGGTTTCAAGTTCAAAGTTTCAAGTTTAGGATTTAATCAGTTGATATCAGTGTAAATCTGTGTCCAAAATCTAGTTCTGAGTTCAGTGTTCTTAGTTTATATTAATCAGTTCAAATCTGTGTAAATCTGTGTCCAATTCAGGGGTTAGGATATAGGATTTAGGATTTGGTGGTGTGTGTTTTTATCAAAAATTAACCGTGAGTTTGCCGTGGCTAATCTTTGGTGGTGTATGCTTTTTATTAGTATCTATCTGCGGTTTCATTTGACTTTGGACTTTGGACATCGGACATTGGACTAACAAAAACTACTCAACTACTTAACTTTATTACTCTGTGTCTCTGTGGCAAATCTTACAATCAAAAAAGCTCCTTGACAAGGGATTTTTTATATATATTTTAAGGCACGTAAAAGGAGGTGTAATGCCGGAAGCTTTAATAAAGGAAATAAAAAAGGCAGAAGAAAAAGCTAATAAAATAGGTGAGAAAGCAAGTGACGAGGCCAGGGAGATAATAGAAGAAGCAAGGGAGAAGGCCAAGGTCATTGTAAGTGAGGCTGAAGAAGAAGTAGATAATTTAATAGAAGGGAAAAGAAGAGAGGGGGAAGAAGAGGCTGGAAACAAAAGGAAAGAATTAGAAAAAGGCCTAAAAAAAGAAGTTAACGAGATAAAAGAAAGGGCTAAGAAGAATATGGATGACACTGTGAGACTCGTCTTAGGTAGAATTTTAAAGAAAGAAAAATAAATGGGACTTGCTTCACTAGAAAAGGCTACGCTACTCCTATACGAAGACGACAGGAAGGAATTCCTGGGGGAACTTCAGGATATGGGAATTCTACATATCGCAAATTCCCGCCTCTCATCTCTTGCGGAAGAATATCCCGATCTCTTACCAGAGAGAGAACAAATCGATAAAGAAGCAGAGGAGATATTTCAGGAACTGGGCAAGGTTATTGAAATACTCAAACCCCATACCGATGGTAGGGGTTTACTTGGACAATTTATTGATTTAAAGACAGCTCTTTCGGCCGATGAGTATCGTTCTACCGTAAAAAGTTTCAAAAGAGCTGAGATAAAGGATATTTGCACTCGTGATGAACGCCGTTATCACCTAAAGAATAAGCTGACCGAACTCAAAGAAAAGAAAGCTTTTTATGAGGTATGGATAAAAATTAGGGTTCCCATTTCTCAATTAGAAGCGCTGGAAAATGTAGTAGTCAAGGTGTATAAAATAAAGGCAAAGAAGGATGAAATAAAAGAGACTATAAAAGATATTCCGGTAGATTATACTATCATTTTCGAAAATGGAATGTACACCGGGGTTCTATTTATAATTTATAAAGGATTTGAGCAGGAATTTGAGGAAACATTACAGAACTTCGATGCGGAGTTAGTTGATTTTGGTGAAGAAAAAAGGGTTCCGAGGGAAGTTGTTTCTGAATGCAAGAGTGAAATAAAAAAAATTGAGAAAGAAATATCGACATTATCTAACTGGATAACGGAGAAGAGTGTTGAATTTGATAGATTTCTTGTGTTGTATGATTATTTTCTTTCAAGGATAAAAAGAACCGATGTGCTCAATAGAGCTCTCACTACCAGACAGGCTTTTTTCATAGAAGGCTGGATAGACAGGAAAAACAAATATGCTTTAGAAAGCCTCGTTTCATCCCACTCTGGTGTTGATCTTAAATGGAGTAAAACAAGGAAAGAGGAAAAACCACCGGTAAAATTCAAGAATAACAAATTAGCAGAACCATACGAGGTGCTCACCGGGCTCTATGCTTACCCAAAATCAAATGAAATAGATCCTTCTCCGTATGTAGGTTTATTCTTCGGTTTATTTTTTGCGTTCTGTTTAACAGATGCTGTCTACGGTCTTGCTCTTGCAATTATAGGGATTATTTTAATGCCGAGACTGCCGGAGGGTAGGAAATATCTCTGGATATTCATTGTGGGTGGTATCTTCACAGTATTTGCAGGGGCAATGACAGGGGGTTGGCTTGGGGATATCGACAGACTTTTTCCAGCACTTTCCCCCTTTAGGCATCGTTTTATGATTTTTGACCCGTTTGAGAATCCACTTTATTTTCTCTACCTTTCGTTGGGTTTTGGAGCAATCCAGATTCTAACTGGCCTTTTGATATCAGTGAAAGAAAAGTTCAGAAAAAAAGAATACTTAGATGCATATGCCAATGAAATATCCTGGATCTTATTTTTTATATTCCTTGGCATTTTTATTTATAGATACAGGGAAATAGGCTTTACAACAGAAACGAAATTTCTCATAGGTTTATTCATTTCACCACTATTTATGATACTCCTATTTTCCTGGAGGAGTAATTCCTGGATTAAACAGATAGCAAAGGGTGGCTTTAGATTATTCAGAGGATTAGTTGGATTCCTTGGTGACATCCTATCATATAGTAGAATAATGGCTCTTGGATTGGTTACGGCAGGACTTGCAATGTCTGTTAACGTCCTGACCGGACTAGTTAAAGAATTCCCGGTTATAGGCCCGGTTCTTGCTGTGTTTGTTTTCATTGGAGGACATATATTCTCATTGGCAATAAATACCTTAAGTGGATTTGTTCATACGATGAGGCTTCAATTTGCCGAGTTCTTTTCATACTTCTACGAAGGCGGTGGAGAGAAATTTGAGCCTTTCGGATTAGCTGGTACATATACCAGGATAAAAGATTAAAAAAGGAGGTATAAGTTGAGTGGTTTCTGGATTACAATGTTTGGTGTTGGCTCTGCTGCGTTTCTTGCAGGGATTGGATCGTCTATTGGTGTTGGCATACCCTCCCGGGCAGCAGCGGGTGTTCTCTCTGAGCAACCTGATAAATTTGGAAGGATGTTCATTCTTGTAGTGCTTCCTTCAACTCAAGGTTTTTATGGGTTTATCGCCGCTATGTTTATGATGATGAAAGTTGGTATGTTTGGAGGGGGTATAAACTTTGATATGAGCGTATTAGAGGGGGTTCAATTCCTGATGGCTGCTCTTCCCGTTGGAATCCTTGGATTAATATCTGCAATTCATCAGGGACTTGTTTGTACATCCGGAGTTGAACTTGCTGCAAAGCAACCTGAAGCGACAATGAGGGTAGTCATTTTTGCAGTTATGGTAGAAACCTATGCTATTCTTGGTTTCGTCACCAGTTTCCTGATGATAAACGCTCTTGGATAGTATAAATGGGCAAGGTTTCGGAAAAGATCCTCTCGGAAGCAAACGAGAGAAAGAAAAATACGATTAAGGCTGCCAAAAAGAAGGCGGAAGAGATATTGAAAGATGCCTCCTTAGAGGCCAAAGAGATAAAAACTAAAGGAAAAGAGAAAGCAGAGAGGGTAAAGAAGAGAGAAATCGAAAGAAATCTATCACAGGTCAGGTTGATGTTAAAAACCGAAAAACTTAAAGTAAAGAACGAAATTGTGGATGATTTAAAGAAGCGAATAGAGGAGGAGATAAAAAAGCTTAACTGGTCATCTCTATATAAACCTTTTATTGAAGATCTTATCCTGAAAGCGTCGGAGAGTAGGGATGAAGAGATTATCCCTGGAACTCTGTTTGAAGATGAGGTTAAAGCCCTTGTTAAGTCTCTTAACGAGAAGGAAGGAAATAATTTCAAAATCAGCGAGAAAAAAGCTGCCTTTGAGGCTGGGGTAATTCTTCAGAAAGGTAAGAAGAGAATAAACGCATCATTCCCAATCCTACTGGAAGAATCTATTTATGAACTGGAAGAAGATATAGTTAAGCTTCTATTCTCAAAAAAGTGAATAAGTTTGAAAAGACAAGAGCTCTTGATACCAGATACGCGTATGCATGTGGTGTAATCCGCGCAAAGGAGACTAAACTCTTCGACGAGAAGAGGTTTGAACGCTTTATTTCTTCGGAAGATGCAAGAGAACTAACCTCTGCACTTCATGATTCCGATTATGGTCCATATTTTCGGAATATAGATAGTCCTCATAAGTATGAGGATGCTCTTCTGGAGGCAAGAGTAGATTTGTTTAACGAGATAGAGAATTTAATAGATGAACCGAAATTTATGAGGGTCTTACGCGGACGGTTTGACTTTCACAATCTGACTGTTCTTCTCAAAGGAAAAATAGCTGACAAGGATTTCACTCCTTATTGTTCCCCTTTAGGTTCAATACCCTCAGAAGAACTCACAGAAATCTTTAAAGAGGAAAGTTATAATAAATTACCCTTTTATATACAGGAGACAATAGAAACAGGCATAGAGGCATATTTTACTCATCATCATAATCTATTTTTGCTGAATTTATCGATTGACAGAGAGATGGCCAAATTCCTTACTACATATCCAGAGAATGATTTTCTGTGTGAATACTATAAAAGATGGGTTGATGTGACTAATCTAAAGACTATCATACGCCTATTCTTTCTTAACCGTTATCAAGAGCTTGCTCTGTTTGCTCTGCTTCAGGGCGGATTTATTCCTAAGGAGGAGATCTTAAGAGGGAAAGTGGAAAGCATTGAGAATCTTTCTCTTCTCTACCATAGAACCGTTTATTCCTCTTTATTAGAGTATAAAGAATCCTTCTCCGATATCGAAAAGGCTGTGGAATCCTTGTTGCTCTTGTATCTGCGATCAGTGGCATATGAATCTATCGGAGTAGAACCGATAATCTCGTATCTCTTTCAGAGGGAGAATGAAGTCAGGAATATAAGACTAACTTTTATCGGAAAGATTAACGAAGTGGACGATAAGGTAATAAAGGAGAGATTAATTCTATGAAGATTGCTTTTGTGGGGTCAGAGGATTTAGTATTTCCATTCAAATCACTCGGTGCGGAGATAATACCGGTGGAAGGTAAGGATATTGAAGATATTAAAAAAGAGATAGAAAAATCTAAGTATGCTGTTGTTTTTGTTTTTGAGGACATATTTAAGAAACTGGAAGAATCCACAGATATTACTGAACGTACGGATATTAATATCGTTCCAATCCCAGGGCTTAAAGGAAGCAAAGGTTATGGGAGGAGAAGAATCGCTGAAATGGTAAAGAAAGCAGTTGGAATGGAGATAGGAGGGTTTAAGTGAAGAAAGGGAGAATAATACGAGTATCGGGTCCGCTTATCGAAGCTGAGGAGATGAAAGGGGCAAGGATGTTTGATGTTGTGCAGGTTAGTGAAGAACGTCTTCTTGGCGAAATCATCGGTTTGGATCAGGATAAAGCTTCTATTCAGGTATATGAAGAAACAGAGGGTATAGGGGTAGGAGAACCGGTATATATAACAGGAGAACCTGTTTCTGTAGCTCTCGGACCTGGTCTTATTGAATCGATATATGATGGTGTTCAACGCCCCCTTGATGATATCCGGGAGGAGATAGGGGATTTCATTGCGAGGGGTGTATCGGTACCCGCTCTCGAACCCGAAAAGAAGTGGGAATTTGTTCCAAAAAGAAAGAAAGGAGACAGGGTAGTCCCTGGAGATGTATTGGGAACTGTCCAGGAGACTGTCCTCGTTGAACACAGGATTATGGTCCCACTAGGTTTAGAAGGCATTATAGAAGAAATTAAAGGTGGAGAATTCACTGTCAAGGATACAATTGCCGTTGTAAAGAGAGGGAATGGGCAAAAAGAGGAAATTCAGATGGAGCAGAGATGGGGGGTAAGGAGACCAAGACCGGTGAAGAGAAGATTGCCACCAATAAAGCCGCTTTTTACGGGACAACGGGTTATTGATACATTCTTTCCTATAGCAAAGGGAGGAACAGCCTGCATCCCAGGCCCGTTTGGGTCGGGGAAAACAGTGATGCAACATCAACTGGCAAAATGGGCAGAAGCAGAAGTCGTTGTTTATATTGGATGTGGGGAAAGGGGAAATGAAATGACCGATGTTCTTAATGAGTTTCCAAAGTTAAAAGACCCTAAATCCGGTGAACCACTGATGAAAAGGACTATACTTTTAGCAAATACCTCCAATATGCCTGTAGCTGCCAGAGAGGCTTCTATTTATACCGGTATTACTATTGCCGAATATTTTAGAGATATGGGGTATTCCGTTGCAGTGATGGCAGATTCTACCTCCAGGTGGGCGGAAGCCCTGCGAGAGATATCTGGAAGATTGGAAGAAATGCCCGGTGAGGAAGGTTATCCTGCTTATCTTGGCAGCAGTGTTGCTCAGTTCTATGAGCGAGCTGGGAGGGTAGAATGTTTTGGCACTCCTGATAGAGAGGGGGCTATCAGTGTGATAGGAGCTGTATCTCCACCAGGGGGAGACCTGTCAGATCCAGTAGTTCAGAATACACTTCGAGTTGTGAAGGTATTCTGGAGCCTTAAGGCAGAGCTGGCTTATGCAAGGCACTTTCCTGCAATCGATTGGCTTACCTCCTATTCTCTATATCATGATAATACTCAGAGTTATATGAAAGAAGAGGTAGCCGAGGATTTCGTAACTCTGGAACAGGGAGCAATGCGTATATTAGAGGAGGAAGATGAGTTACGGGAAATGGTAAGGCTTGTTGGAGTTGATGCGCTGTCATCTAAAGAGCGGCGCATACTTCTCGTTGCAAGAATGCTCCGGGAGGATTTCCTCCATCAAAATGCTTCCCATGAAATCGATACATACACTTCGATGAGGAAACAATATTTGATGCTAAAGAACATTATAAACTTTTACAGGGAAGCCGAAGAAGTTGATGCTGATATAGAAAAATTAGAGAGCCTGAATGTACTGGAAAATATAGCAAGGATGAAATTTGTTAAGGAGGAAAAGATAGAAGAACTCGAGAAACTTCCTGAGACGATAAAGGAAGCAATAGGGGGTATAATGAAAGAGGGGGCTATTGATGAGGGCTGAATACAAAGCTGTGTCTGATGTTTCCGGACCTCTTCTTTTCGTCGAGGGTGTTTTCGGGGTTAAATATGGAGAACTCTGTTCTGTTATACTTCCAGATGGGGAAGAAAGAACCGGTAAAGTACTCGAGGTTCATCGGGATAAAGCAATGATACAGGTATTTGAAGGGACAAGAGGAATTGATATTCCCGAATCCACAATTATGTTTCAGGGGAAAACCATAGAGCTACCCCTTTCTCTTGATATTCTGGGAAGGGTGTTTGATGGTATGGGTGAACCAATTGATGGGAAACCGCTTATTATACCAGAAAAGAGAGCAGATATAAATGGTGCTCCAATAAACCCATATGCTCGTGAATACCCGAATGAGTTCATACAGACCGGAATCTCAACCATTGACGGGCTTAACCCACTTGTTCGCGGACAAAAGCTGCCTTTGTTCTCTGGCTCTGGTCTTCCGCATAACAGGGTAGCTGCACAGATAGCAAGACAGGCAAGGGTTCTTGGAACAGAAGAGGAATTTGCTGTTGTATTTGCTGCTATGGGTATTACCTTTGAAGAAGCTGAGTTCTTTCACAATGATTTTGAAGAAACTGGAGCACTTGAAAGAGTTGTAATGTTTTTGAACCTGGCTGATGATCCTGCCATTGAGCGTCTTTCAACCGCAAGGGCAGCATTAACCGCTGCTGAATATTTAGCATTTGACCTAAAAATGCATGTTCTTGTGATAATGACTGACATGACAAACTATTGTGAAGCACTTAGAGAGATATCGGCAGCAAGGAAAGAAGTACCGGGTAGAAGAGGTTATCCTGGTTATCTCTATACTGATCTTGCTTCGATATACGAGAGAGCCGGGAGAATCAAGAACAATAAAGGTTCTATTACACTTATGCCGGTGCTTTCAATGCCTGAGGACGATAAAACTCATCCAATCCCCGACCTTACAGGATACATCACAGAGGGTCAGATTATATTTTCACGCTCTCTTGAAAGGAAGGGTATTTCTCCCCCAATAGATGTACTGCCATCCTTATCCCGACTCAAAGATAAAGGAGTTGGAAAAGGTAAGACCAGAGAGGACCATGCGGATCTTTATAATCAGTTATATGCTGCGTACTCGAAAGGTAAAGAGGCAGCAGAGCTCGCTGTAATACTGGGAGAAGCAACTCTTTCTGATATGGACAAAATATATCTGAAATTCGCGGACGTTTTTGAAGAAAGATATGTAAGTCAGGGCGAATATGAAAATAGAAGTATAGAAGAAACCCTTGAGTTGGGGTGGGAACTCCTTTCAATGCTACCAAAACGTGAGTTAAAGAGAACAAGAGATGAATTCATTGATAAATATTACTCTAAGTATCAAAAAGAGGAAACAAAAGAAAGTGAAAAATCGAAAGAACGAGAGGAATCGGTAATAGAAGAGAAAGAGAGTAAAGCATCAACGTGATTAAAGGAATAAACTAAAATGCAGGGAGAAATTTAGATGGCTATGCAGGTAAACGCCACTCGCATGGAGCTTCTCAAACTTAAAAAGAGGGTTAATCTTGCAGTGAGAGGTCATAAATTACTAAAGCAAAAGCAAGACGAATTACTGCGGGTTATTCAGGAAATTGCGAGGAAATTATCATATATGCGGAAAGAGATCGAAAAGGAGTTCTTGAGAGCCTTAAAAGGATTTTTCCTTGCCCGCGCTTATCAGGATAAGATATCATTTGAAGCTTCCTTTCTTCTTCTTGATACTGATGTTGATTTATCTATGATCAGGAAAAAAGTTATGAATGTACCATTACCGGAATATAAGAAAACTTTTAAAGGAGAGTTGATTTCATATGGATTTGCCAATACTTCACCAGCTCTTGATGAAGCGTTAAAGAATCTTATGGATGTCTTTGATCGTTTACTTCTACTTGCCGAAATGGAGAAGAGTATAGCCTTACTTGCAGAGGAAATGGATAGGACGAGACGAAGGGTTAATGCCCTTGAGTATATATTGATACCTGAATTAAAAGGAGCGGTTCGATATATAAACATGAAATTAGCAGAGAGAGAACGAGAGACAAACTCACGCCTTATGAGGATAAAAGATGTCATCAGAGGTTGAGGATTTGAGCTTTGCATTATTAAGGCTAAAATGTCATTAAGCAAACACTCAAGCCATCGAATCCTAGGGGCATTTATCCCTTAATAATAATTTATGTTTTTTATACTTACTATCATTGGTGTTACCCTGACTGAAATCAGAATAGATGCTTTTGGAGATACAACTGCAAAATTTGTCTCTCTTAATCCGGAATATCCAGGGAATACTATATTAGAGGGTAAAATAATTAAACTTATCAGCAAAAAAAGAATAGAACAAAATCTACCTGAATTATCTGTTGACCCTCGTCTTCGCATTGCAGCCAGGGAGCACTCATTAGAAATGATAGAAAAGTCTTACTTCTCACATATTTCCCCTTTTGCTATTAACAGGACACCGGCAATTCGTATATATAATTCAGGATTGTTACAGTATAAAATCGGAGAAAATATCGCACAGAATGTAGGAAGCTTAATGCCAGTTCTATTAAAAGGAGATCCTGACTCTCTTGCAAGGGTTATAGTTCGTTGCTGGATGGAAAGTCCTCACCACAGGGAAAATATCCTGGACCTTGATTATACTCATATGGGCGTCGGTGCTGTAGCACGCGACACTATCCTTAACGTAACGGAAACCTTTGCTGATATTTCAAGCGGAGTGGACAGTGTAACAGTTGAAAATAAAGATGGTATCTATCTTATGAATATATACTTATCCCATAGCACCTGGAGTATGACTGTATTTAAAGATGAGTGTATAATTCCCGAGGATTTTCTTGAATATTATTTCAAACGAATTAGGGTTCCAATAAAGATAAATTCAGGAGCACATAAGATAGAGCTCTGTTCGAAGGACAGTGGAATATACCGATGTAAAGTTAGGATATTTATACAGACCAATGCTACCTGGGGTGAATTATTCCAGCCATTGACAGAATTTAATTAATTTTTCAATAGATGACTTGACATGGTAAAAAATGTCCTTAGTATACTATCCAAATCAAAAAAAGGGGGCTAAATGCGTAAGTTACTGGTAGTTACTATTTTACTTTTATGTTCTCCATTGATGGCAACCATATCTATAGACATGCACCTCCAATTCTCTCCCGATGCCCTTGTATTTCATAAAATAGTAGATCCATTAGATCATTATAAGGGTGAGTACGATAAGGTAACTCTTGGAGTCCGTTCTGCTGTTGTTTGTGGAATGACTCCTCCTGGTACTCCCAGTATAGGGGGTGTTGGACGTTCGGTCTTAATACCTCCATCGGCTTCAATAACAGGAATTAAGGTCCTGTTTTCTTCTTTTATGAAAATACCAGGAGAGTATAACCTTTATCCTGTTCAGAGGGATGTTGAGTTCAGTAAACCCAACCCGAAGTTTACGGAACCCATGGAAGAGATATATAATTCCAGTGAACTATTTCCCGGGAGATTGGCAAGGTTGAATGGAACGAGTTCATTGTCAGGGTTCAGGATAGGTGGATTTATGGTCTATCCTCTTCAGTATATTCCAGCAGAGGGAAAACTCTTGCTCTATACTGATATAACACTTGAGGTTCAGTATGAAGAGGCAAAAGTTCCAGTACAACGAATGACGGATGAGCAGGTTCGAATATTCAGTCGTTCTGTGAGGAATATGGTATGTAATCCAGAGGATTTGATTAGATTTATGCCACCGAGGAAAATGTCATACAGGGAATCCTTTCGTTTGTCCCCTAATTCAGTAGAGTATGTGATTATTGCCCCAGCGGCTGATACAGCTGAGTTTGATTCACTACTTTACTGGAAAGAGAAGAAAGGGATAATGAACCCAAGGACTGTTGCACTTGAGTGGATATACAGTCAATATCCGGTTTCCGGTGATACCAACAAGATAGCACAATTTGTAGCAGATGCAGAGACGACCTGGGGAACGATGTATTTCCTTATGAGCGGTGACCCTTATGATCCCAGTGTTGGTGAGGTTATGCCAATGGCTCATATGAGAGCAGATATGGATCCTGCTTCGCCTTTATCCGATCGTTACTATGCTGAGACAGACCTCTATTTAGATGGAACTCCACAGGGTGATGCTGGTGCAGCAGAATTAGAAGATGTAATGGTATCGAGAATACCTGTGGATAACCATACTGATATACAGACATTCGTAAAGAAGACCCTCCTGCACGAGAAGAATCCAGTATTTGAAGATATGAATCCAAACTACAATAATCCAGTTATGTATATTCCTGTTTATGAATTGTGGAGTGACTGGACCGGTGATATACCTGCGGACACAATAGCAGCACAGACACCTGCTCCCTGGTTGGATTCCATAAGATATTCTACAAATTCTCCTTCAACCTCAGAGTTAAATGCAACCTGTCAATCAGGCGTGCGATATATGCATTTTATCGGTCACGGTTCAGAAACATCATGGACTGGAAATGCAAAGAGCGATGTTTCTAGTTTTACCAACTTCCCCAATACTCCTATATTATCCCAGATATGCTGTCTTACAAACGCACTTGACTACTCAGAGGATTGTTACTGTGAGGCATATATAAACAATCCCAATGGAGGTGTGGTTGCGTTACAGGGTAATACCCATTATGGACTTGGTAGCAGGAGTGGGGTATGGGATGATGAAAATGAATCAAGGACGTCTGGATTGTGCACGGATTTCTACCGCTATCAATGGGTTTTGGGGAATGATAGGCACTTCCAGGAGGCCTGGTTACATGCAAAGAATTATGTGACTTCGAATTATATATCAGGGCATGCTGATGATCTTTCAGTATGGTCAAGGCAGGTTATAAATATGCTCGGTGATCCAGAATTACCGTTATATACAACGTCTGGAAGTCTTGAAAAACTCGCAGTAAGTAATCCTCCTGCTAAAGCTATTGGGATGAGCGAATTCCCTGTAACCGTTACCGATAGTTCTTCAGGGTTTCCTGTTGATTCTGCAAGGGTATGTCTCTGGTGTAAAGGAGAAAAGTCAATGTGGATTAGAGGATGGACAAATGCTTCAGGTGAAGTGATATTCTATCCGAATCCCAGTCTTCTTGGTGATACAATGTGGGTAACTGCGATTAAAGCTAACTATAAACCAGCTGAGAGTTTTGCCCGTATTGTTGCCGGCATGCAGGTCACCATTGACCCGGACACCATAGATGTAAACACACCAACGGACGTTACAGTAACGGTCTTAGACACTTTGAGTAACCCTGTGGATTCAATAGAGATACACATATACC
>Ga0315555_1000275_pt1 | contig 35099 bp, 38 predicted proteins | sample SalMarSW160380MG_FD_202113 | JGI IMG/M metagenome (GOLD analysis project Ga0315555, IMG submission 202113) | Salt marsh sediment microbial communities from the Plum Island Ecosystem LTER, Massachusetts, United States - Salt Marsh Sediment SW1603-80 ... | reverse complement strand
TTTCCTATCCTCCGAAATTGATCGATCATGCTCTGAAACAGCTCATCGAGTACCCTCTCATCCCTGAACACTATATTGTGACTGTACTCAACCTGTGCCGTAAAGTAGCGGTAGTAATAGTCGGCTTCCCTTTCCTTGCTCAAAATCGGCACAAACTGGTATACCCACCTGTCGGCAAAGCCCCACAACGGATCATCATTCAGCTTGCTGCATATCCGCTGCAACGCCACAGCATCCTCGACCGACAAAATACAGTTTTCCTCCTTCACGTGTCCTATCCTTCCCCGCCTCAACTGTACCTCCAGCCAGTTGTGCCCGTTGACATAGATTTCCACATTAAAGGGAAAATAGGAACAGATCTTGATGTAATTGAGCCCTCCTGCCTCCTCGTCGCGGATGTAAAAGTAGTAGTGGTTCACCTCCCGCAACGCCCTGCAGATCCTCCGGTAATTCTCATCCCTCGCTCTCTTTGGCTCGTAACTGGAAAAACTCCTCCCGTATTCCTTGCTCTTCAGGATGCACACAACCCCTTCTTCCCCGCAGTCGTGCCTTTGCGCTATCGAGAGCTTACTCTCTCCTCACCCCACACTCACCACCGGTACCTGTTTCTCTTCTGCATAGCGCTCTACCCGCTGAATGAATCCCTTCGTCAGTTTCTTCAACGCTTCTGTGCTGATACACTTCATTCCCCGAAACTCCTTCAAAAAGTACACCATACCGTTTTCCCTCTGTACCAGCGGGATGTACCCTTTCAGAAGAATTCTGTCAAAGATCTCATAGCAAAAGTCGATGTATTTAGCATAACATTCCACAAATGTTGAGGGCATAAGGCAACTCTCCGATTTTTTCTTTCTATATCGGTTGCCTTATGCTTCTTTTTTTATCTATTGTGTAACGTGTAAATCATTGTTCGATTGAAAGTTTACTTACCTATACTTTCCTCCGTTAACTTGGGATAAGATTAATACTCATTTTAAATCTGATGAAGGATTTGCAAAAATCGTAACTATGCTCTTGACACCTATAATTCCTAGATGGGCAAAGGCAATATTGGTTATAATTCTCATAGTAGGTTCAATTACGATCATCTATTTATTTGTTCTATTAATAAAATGGTTAATTAACGCCGTTTGATATGGCCATTGATCACATATCATTTTACGCAAACCCGTACCCCTTGCTAATAGTCGGGGCATTTTAAAAGCCTGAATCTGATGGAAGTGATGAGCGGGGGCGGGTGTGGAAAATAAAATAAAAATACTGGGCTGGTAGCTGAGGAAGGGTTGTAAAAGGGTCTCTTCCTTTTTTTTAGATTGATGCAAAAGTTTACAGTAACTTAAAGCATTTTGTTTCAGCGGAAGTTTTTGCTTAAGAGGAGGTGGTAATTTAAAAACTTTCAATCAAGCTTGCCACCATCCAGATAGTATTTCAATATATGAAAAATCTATGATAGAGGGGTTCTCAACAGCGGACGACGTTGATAGATTCTTGAAGATTGCTGATAGGTGTTTTGAAGCCTATTAGTTTTTCATTTTGACTGTCCTCATGGAATTGAGAGATATTTTGACTTGACAATATCTCAATTTGCGATATATATTAAATATGCATGTAATTACTCGAAAACGTCTGTTAGAGTTTGCCAAAAAACATCCAGACTGTGCTACTTCTATAGAGTCTTGGTATAGAATTGTGAAGCACACAAACTTTAATACATTTGCAGAGTTACGACAGACATTTTTGAATAGTGACAGGGTGGGAAAACTTACAGTTTTTAATATTGGAGGTAATAAAGCACGTTTAATTTCAGCGATTCATTATAATACCCACCGTATTTACATTCGTCGAATACTTACACATGCTGAATACGATAGAGGAAATTGGAAGGAATAGGATTATGAGTATTAAACTTGATGAAGTATCCAGAGTATGGCCATTACTTGACAACATCCTGACGCCACCTCATAACGAGGAACAATATGAGCAACTGGTTGTCTTCCTCGATGAAGTTACGGACATCGTGGGAGAGGATGAATCTCACCCTTTATCCTCTTTAATGGAAACTCTGGGAACTTTAATCGAAGCATATGAAATACAAAATATTTTGGAAATAGAAGGAGCTGCTAATCATGTCCTTCAATTATTAATGGAGGAACATAATCTGAAGCAGTCAGATTTACCTGAAGTTGGAAGCCAAGGAGTCGTATCGGAGATATTGTCCGGTAAGCGAGAACTTAACATACGCCAGATGAAAGCTCTTAGTGAACGATTCGGTGTTTCTCCTGCTGTTTTCATGTAAACTTTTCAGGATAAAATTGGCAACGCCGGGCACCTAGCGACATCGGGTAATAAAGTAACAAAAAGTATTCTAAAATATTACAACCCAAATTTTGAAATTTAATCTTCCTAATAATATTTCTTGCGGTTTCTTTATCGGTTTCGCTGTTGACGTGAAACATAGAAATCTAAAAGTCGACGAATCATTTTCTGATATTGGGTATGATGTTTCTTAGCTTCCATTTTGAAAAATTCTATGCTCCTTTTACTTAGTCCAAGGGTAATTTTTACATTATCCTCTTTAAATACAAGCTCCTCTGGTGGAGGCAGAAAATCATCTATTACCCGAATATCACCCAAAGACTCATCAGAATATTCATTGTTCTTTTTCATAGATATCCTTCCCTTCCCTCCAATATCCTGCCCCAATTATTCGTATTCTATTTTGTCGGTATGTAAAACGAACAGTCATAATCTTATCTCCCACCTTACCAAAACAGTAATATCTTTTTTCTGTCTGGCTATGCCTGGTATCTTCTGCAATGATACGATCTGGATCAACAAATGCGTATTGTGCCAAGATGAATGGAACTCCATGTTTCTTTTGGTTTTGTTCGTCCTTCTTTTCGTCCCATTCAAAATAGACTCTCCTCATCATAGAAGTTTAATATTACTTGGTTGAATAAGCAATATATATTTACATATATTAATATGGCTAATTAAAAATTTCCTTTCCTTTTTTAGCTAACCTGCACTCCTTGCGCCACATTTCTTTTTAATTGTTGACTAAAGTTAGCTTATATGCTAACTTATATAAATGAAGCGGTATATCAAATTTTATAGAACATCAAATGGGAAATGTCCTGTAGAAGAATTTCTTGATTCTTTAGATAGCAAAGTCACTCAAAAAGCAACATGGGTATTGCAATTAATTGAGGAATTAGAGGTAATACCTGAAAATTATTTCAAAAAGTTAAGTGGAATAGAAGACATTTGGGAATGTAGAGTTCAATTTGGAAATAATGCATACCGAATTCTGTGTTTTTTTGATAAATCTGTTGTTGTACTTACCCATGGTTTTAAGAAGAAAACTAGGCGAACTCCAAAAATAGAATTAGAAAAGGCGATAAACTATAAAAAAGATTATTTTATTAGGAGGAGTGCAAATGAGTGATTTGCAAAAATATATAGAAATTAGAAAAAAGAAAAATCCTGAATTTGCTGAATCTTATGAATCTGGGTATGAGGAATTTAAGATCGGAGTCCTTTTACGTGAGGCAAGGAGAAAAAGCGGCCTTACTCAGGAAGAATTGGCTCGACGGGTAAAGACCACAAAGAGTGCCATATCAAGAATAGAGAATCATGCAGAGGATATTAAATTATCAACAATAGAGAGAGTTGCAACGGCATTAGGAAGAAAAATAATAGTTGAAATTAAATGATATAGATTTTATTCATTCCAATTGAAATTATAACAACCTGCTATAATATTCGCAATACCAGGCACCTTCGAGAGAATAGCATGGCTCACTTTATTATTCTGGATGGAGATTGAAATGGACGATGATTTTGGAACATTAAAGAGAATTAATTTAAGAGAGATATGGAACAACGAGTATTCTGCCTTTACTCCGTGGCTAGCTGATCACATAGATGAATTGGGTAAAGCCTTGGGAATAGAACTTGTGCTAAAACAGAAAGAAGCACCGGTTGGTGATTTTTCATTAGATATTTTAGCAACTGATGTTGGGAGGAATCGACTGGTTATAATTGAAAATCAACTAACAGCAACGAACCATGATCATCTTGGAAAAATTTTGACATATTCTTCAGGATTCGATGCCTCTACTATAATTTGGATCGCCGAAAGCATTCGTGATGAACACAGACAGACCCTCGAATGGTTGAATCAAAAAACAGACGAAGATACTGAGTTTTTTGCCGTGGTGATTGAGGTGCTTAAAATTGATGATTCAAAACCTGTTTTTAATTTTCGACCTGTCGTATTTCCGAATGAGTGGAGAAAAGCAACAAAGAAAATACCTCCTGGGCAAACTTCTGAAAAGATGGAAATGTATCGCAACTATTTCCAACAATTGATTGATGATTTAAGGGAGAAATATAATTTTACAAATGCAAGGAAAGGGCAGCCGCAAAGCTGGTATTCATTTTCTTCAGGCATCAAAGGGCTTATTTATGGGGTGAGCTTTGCGTTAGGAGGCAAAGTACGAGTTGATACTTACATCGATTTAGGAGAATACGATAAGAATAAAGCACTTTTCGATTTATTGTATGAAGAAAAAGAAAAAATCGAAGAGAAATATGATGACGACTTAGTCTAGGAAAGACTAGATGATAGGAGAGCTTGCAGAATCGCAATATATACAGATGGTTCGATTGAAGAGGATTCAAATACTTTGGAGAGTATAAAAGAATGGTCAGTCAAGCATTTGCGTAAAATGAAAGATGTATTTAACCCAATTGCTCAAGAGAAGATTAATCGTGTTCAATAAAATTAATTTGCTTATAAGAATGAATGAGACGCTAAATGTGAATATTTTTTTCTTTATATTTAGCTTGTCAGCCTGTGGTGGATTTTGGGTACACCGGACACCTTCCGAGCAATCGGAGTTACATTTTCGTAAACCTGCACTCCATGGGAATAATACCTTGACGTGGTATACCTTTATCAGGTAAATTAATTATAAATGGCTATCCAATCCTTTTCAGACAAAGAGACTGAAGAGTTCTTTATCGGAGATAAAATTAAAAAGGGTATCGGATGGGCATCTGTAATTCACATAACAAAACGAAAACTCGATATGCTTCACTATGCAGCTAAATTAAACGATTTAAAAGCTCTACCCGGGAATAGATTGGAAGCACTTAAAGGGGATTTAGAAAGCTATTACAGCATTCGTATTAATGATAGATGGAGAATAATCTTCAGATGGAAAGAATCAGGACCTTCTGATGTAAGCATTACAGATTATCATTAAAAGAGGAGATGTATTATGTTGACCATAAAAAGAGAGCCGACGACACCGGGTGAAATACTTCAGGAAGAGTTATTAAAACCGCTTGGAATTACACAAAAGCAGCTTTCGGATCACCTAGGGTGTGATGTAAAAGTGATTAATCGAATCGTAAATGGCAGGACTTCTATCACCGCTGAGATGGCGGTGAAGCTTGCTTCTGCATTTAATACAACACCGGAGTTTTGGTTGAATGCCCAGCAAGCGTTAGATATTTATAAGGCGTATGAGAAGGTTAAAAATATCCCAGATCCGATTGTGAAAGCAAGTTAAAAGCTTGATTTTTGCAACGCCGAGCCCCTCGGCAATATAAGAAAAATTTCAGAGTGCTTATAATCCCATTGTGACGGCTTGACAGCACCCCCATCTTCTGTCATCCGTGCCGGAAGGTGGGCTTTGGGTCGTGGCCACGGAGGACCACGGCCATAAGGCGGTGTGATCGGCATGACACGTTACTTGGAGGTGAAAGTTCTCTACAGGCCCGGCAGGGGGAACTGTTAGTTAATCGGCAAGTGTGTCCATCGTGAGGTGGAATCTGAAGGAAGCCGTAGGCGACCGAAGGAAGTGCCTGTGGTACAAAGCGTTGGCCTGATACAGTCAAGGCAGCCGTACTGGATAAGAGGGCCGCTTTACTCGAAGTCCAATACCTGCACAGAAAGTACGGAAGTAGATGTATCAGGTATAAACGTGAAGGTGGCGTGTCTTACCCGATGAGATCTGCCGGTGGGCTTGAGGCAGGGTATGGTCGAAATATTGTGGCACCGCCGGGAAACCAGGCGGCAAACGGAGAAAACAAACCTCGACTTACACTTTAGTTGAAAGCAACCTGCGTTTAGAGGCGTAGCTGAACCGGCAGAAGTCAGCAGAGGGCATAGTAGGCTTACTCGACAAAGCTGGAGGCCTGAACATGAGCTTCAGGGCGGGATCTGAGCTTCGATGGTGAAGGAGAGACAGAATAGTATGACTGAGATGTCCGAATCTAGACTGGGAGGTAGTGGACGGAATCTGCGAGGTACCGGAGCTGGTGTCTCAAGCGCCGCGGCGGCAAGGGTAGAATCCCGACCGAAGGATGAGATGTTGATGGAGGAGGCGGTCGAGCATAAAAATCTGATTGCGGCTTATCGGAGAGTAGTGGCAAACAAGGGATCAGCCGGAGTTGAGGGCATGACGGTTGATGAACTTGGGCCCTATTTGAAGGAGAATTGGCCGCGGATGCAGGTGTTTTAGATATCTTACGCGAGGTGATTGCCATAGGAGGTACCAATGAGGGAGCGGATACCGCAATTGTCCTCAAACCGGCCTATGCGCGGAAATTCAAAGATATAGAGATCAGAGAGATTATAGCTAAACCCAGGCAAGGAGGTCAGGATTAACCTCTAACTAAACCACAGTGCTGGGAGATTCGCCACACCGAAATAGTAATATACACAAAATCGGGACAAAATAGAAAAGGACAATATCAAACACAAGCCATTCAGGATGGTCATCATCATATATTGCATTCGTACAGTGGGGTTTTCAGAGGTCGTGATATAGAGAAAGTTATATTGGTAATAATTATAGTTTGTGAAAGACGAAGGATCGACCTGTCCGCCAACAGCTCTCCAGGCGGAAAGCATGCACCCGCAGTTTTTACATTTTTTTACATCTGGTTCATAATTTAGCAAAATCTTCCCCCTATATTAATGGTGAGTTTTAAAATAAAATTCATTTTACAGGAGGTCGTCATGAGACGAAAAGCGGTAAAATCATTGATCATCTTTATGGTTGCAGCTCTCTTGATCGGAATAGGCTCTTTTGCCTTTGCCGACACACGGGGGGAAGTGAAGGAGTTTAACGGCACAGTTTCCTTCAGGTACGGCGGCGGGTTTTTTCTGAACACCGACGCCGATGAGGAGTACAAGCTTGTTCTCGGCCCGCCGTGGTATCTCGACAATCTGGGGCTGAAGCTCAAAAACGGAGACAGGGTAACGGTTCAGGGTGTTTATGAGCGCGGTATTCTTTTTGTCGGGACGCTCAAGCAGGGTTCAAAAACATACGATATCGCGAATCTCGAGGACATGGACAAGTACTTCTGTCATGACAGGTATGGCAGAGGGATGATGTCTGGACCCGGCCGGGGTCCGGGAATGAGGCATGGAGAATCGGACGATCGGCCGTATTCCCGTGGTTGGAGAAAGTAGGGATTCAGTGATACAGATACAGGGGACGCCGGGAGGCGTTCCCTGTTGAAGAAATTTCCCATCCAGCGGAACACACTCTCCTTTGTTATTCGTAAACTTCGCGTCCGGATAATGCCCGTTTCGGATAATGCCCGTGTACGCGTTATGGAGAACATGTCGTGCCTTCAATGGCACCTGGATAGGGCGGAGGATACTTTTCAGTAATGATATGTTTTTTTATTATCCTATCAGGAGGCAAAACAATGATGCACGGAATGTACGGGGGATTTCACCCAGGGTACGGTTTTTTCGGTTTTCCCATTTTTGGTTCAATCTTCGGTATACTGCTTCTCGCATTGGCGGTATACGTGATGGTTTTGATTGTAAAAAAGATTAAAAATGGGACAGCAGGAGTACAGTACAGGGCTGACGACCCGTTGAATATTGCAAAACTGCGGTATGCACGGGGTGAAATAACTGAAGATGAGTATAAACAGCTTGTTGAAGATTTGAAGAGATTGTAAGATGGTTTGCACAGGTTATGATTAAAAAATCACTTGCCCATTGTGTTTTGATGGTTTGAGTGGTAGTACGAAAGTAAAGACTGCAGGGTATCGCATATGGCACGGATTGCCGTTGTCGATGACGACAGGAAGCTCCTTGATCTGCTGAAGGAGTATCTCGAGAACAATAATCACAGGGTTTCGAGCTTTACAAATCCCGCCGAGTTTCTTGAACGGGATTTTACAAGCTATGAAATAGTGATTCTCGATATCCTGATGCCGGAGATTGACGGGTTTCAGGTGCTGCGCCGTGTCAGGGAAAGCTCGAACGTATCCGTCATTATGCTCACCGCACGTGGTGATGTGTATGACAGGATTGTGGGGCTCGAGCTCGGCGCAGACGACTATCTTCCCAAGCCCTTCGAGCCGCGTGAGCTTTTGGCCCGGATAGACGCAGTACTGCGGCGTTCGCGCCCTGAGATAAAAAAGTTCGAACGATACACCTATCAAAATTTCACCCTTGTGCCTGATTCGATGAAGCTCACCGTCAACGGGCGCGAAATCGCGCTCACGAGCGCGGAGTTCGAGCTTCTATATTACTTCTGCAACAATCCTTTCAGGGTGCTGTCCAGGGACATCATAATGGAGAGCACCAGGAATATAAAATGGGAGAGCTTCGACAGGTCCGTTGATGTACTCGTGAGCAGGCTGCGGAAGAAGCTGCGGGACGATCCAAACAATCCCCGGATTATTCGGACGATCTGGGGAGAGGGGTACATGTTCATTGCGAAAAAGAGTTAAGAAAAAAGTAAGCTACCGTACGACGCTGTTGGTCAGAATCGTAAGTTCAGCAGTAATCGGGATGTTGCTGATTACCGTTGTGTTATGGGTTTATTTCCGAAACGAGGTAAGAAGCATCGGCGACTATCTGAAATACGGAAAGAGGGAAGATGCGGTGATGCTCATATCAGGATACATCGGCGACCCTCCTTCGAGGTTTCGCGCGAAGGTTCTTTCACGCGTCTACGGCATAACGGTATTGTACTACGTCGACGATAGGCCTGTGTGGGTAACTGAGAGCAGGTGGAAGAGGATGGCAGACGCTCGTTTCCCGATGATGCGGATAATGAGGGATATGATGGGAGACAGAAAACCGAAACGCAACATGGAGTATGTCTATCTCTCGCAAAACAGGGTGCTTGCGTTGATATTTCCCCATCTCCCACCGTACCGAAATATTTTTTCACCGTTTATTGGATCCGTATTTATCATCTTCGTAATCGGTCTGTCGGTCTTTATCCTGATAAAAAAAACACTGAAGCCTGTGGACAAGATAATCCTTGCAGCCGAACGGGTGGGGCAGGGAGACCTTACGTACAGGATATATTATGAGAGAGACGATGACTTTAAAAAGGTTGCGCATGCCTTCAATACGATGACAGAAAGACTTGCCGCCATGCTCGCCAACCAGCGAGAGCTTCTCCACCTCATCAGCCACGAGCTGCGCACACCGCTCGCGCGCATCAATCTTGCCCTTGAGATGGATGATAGAAAGAAATCGCAAAACATCATCAAGGGTGAGATTAAGGAGATCGACAACCTGGTGGAGGCTGTTCTCGACCTTTCGAGAATGGATTCAGCCCAGCAGTATAAAAGAGTCGAGCCGGTTGACCTTGTTTCGGTGATAGAGAAGTTGATTGAGGATTATGGAAACAGAGTCCGATTTTTTTCAGATTTGAAGGATGCACGCGTGGACGGAAACGAGATGCTTCTTAAAAAGGCCTTTGCGAACCTTACCGGAAATGCGGTTAAGTACTCTGCGGGAGATGCGCAGGTTGAAATACGGCTGACTGAAGACGATGAAGGCTACGGACTGACGTTCAAAAACAACGGACCCGGTCTGGCGGAAGATGAACTGAAAAAGATCTGGGAGCCGTTTTTCAGGGGACGCAACGCGCGAACCGTCGGCATTCATGGCAAAGGCCTCGGGCTGGTGGTCGTAAACAAGGCAATTGAGCTTTCCGCTGGAGAAATTACTGTTGAAAGCGGCGAAGCCGGTCCCACGGTATTTACGGTACACCTGCCGAAGCATCGAATCAAATAGTTTTCACAGTTTGGGACTGTTTCTATTAACAAACAGATTATTCTCTCAATTTGCTCCTCGGCACGTGGTAAATTGATCCTTTTCCGATTGATAAGTTTACGTACCTGTATATACTGTATAGTATCCAATACTTTTTGAAGCGGCAGGTACAGTCAATCGCGAAGGAAGAGAGAATCCTTGGATCTAGAAGTCTTTCTGGAAAGCTTGAAAAAGGACCCTTCATTTATCAACCGTGTCGCTTACTGGGGTTTGAGGAAGGCGACTGATGCCCGGTATTCGCCGGTGCCGTCCGACATTCATCCACTGATAAAAAGCCGTCTCAGAGACATGGGCATCGACAGGCTGTACACGCATCAGGCGGAAACCTACCGCACGGTCGCGGGGGGACGGCATGCCGTTATTACCACGCCGACTGCATCCGGAAAGAGCCTTGCCTACAACCTTCCGGTGCTTGACGGACTGCTCAAAGACCCGGACGCAAAGGCGGTATATCTCTTTCCCACAAAGGCCCTGAGTCAGGACCAGATAAAGGGCCTCAGTGACTTCAGGGCAGACGATGTCAGACTATACGTGTATGACGGCGATACACCGTCGTCGATTCGGCAGTCGGCCCGTAAAAACGGGCGTCTTATCGTCACCAATCCCGACATGCTCCATTCGGGCATTCTGCCCAATCATCCCAAATGGGTGAAGATATTCGACGGATTGAAGTATATCGTGCTCGACGAGCTTCACACCTACCGCGGTATTTTCGGCAGCCATCTCGCGAATGTCATGAGAAGGCTCGTCCGTATTGCTGCCTTTTACAACTCGCATCCGGTATTTATCGCCTCATCCGCAACCATACATAACCCGGATGAGCTTTTCGAGCGGATAACCGGTGTGAAACCGGTGGTCATCTCAAAAAACGGCGCACCATTGGGCCCGAAGCACTACATTATATACAACCCGCCGATCGTCAATCCGGAACAGGGCATAAGGAGGGGCGTTGTGCTCGAAGGAACGAATCTTGCGAAACGGTTCATCGGAAACGGGAGCACTACCATCGTGTTCGCGCGGAGCAGGCTCAACACCGAAGTCATTCTCTCCTATTTGAAGAAGGCGTTCAGGGGAACCGCGGACTCGATAGCGGGCTACAGGGGAGGCTATCTTCCGAACGAGCGGCGGAATATCGAGCGGGGTTTGAAAGACGGCACCATAAAGGGAGTGGTATCGACAAACGCACTCGAGCTCGGCATAGATATCGGAAGCCTTGATGTGAGTATTATGGCAGGTTTTCCCGGCTCTGTTTCCTCATTCCATCAGCAGGCGGGAAGAAGTGGCAGGAAACGGGATGCGAGCGTCTCTATCCTCATTACGTCGAACTCACCGCTCGATCAGTACATCGCTGCGCACCCGGAGTTTCTCATGGAGAAAAATCCGGAAGCTGCCCTTATCAACCCCTCAAATATCTATGTGCTCGTCGATCAGGTGAAATGCGCCTCCTTCGAGCTTCCCTTTCGGGAAGAAGAGGCGTTCGGCGGAGCCGACGTGGGGGACATCCTCGCCTATCTCGAGGAGGAGGAGGTCGTTCATTACGAGGAGGGCGTCTATCACTGGCAGGACCGTTCATACCCGGCGGAAAACGTGTCGATACGGAGCGCAGATATCGGAAATTTCGTCATCGTCGAAATGGCGCACGGGAGAAGGCGGGTAATCGGCGAGATGGACCGGGCCACGGTGCCGGAGTTGTTGTTCGAGAATGCCGTATATCTTCACGGGAGCGACCAGTACACGGTGACAAGACTCGACTGGGACAAGCAGATTGCCTACGTGGAGAAATCACGGCCCGATTATTATACCGATGCAATTACAAAAACCGACATCAAGATATTGGAGAACAACGAAGAGGAACACCTGGCAACGTACAGGGCGTTTTTATCCGATGTTCTCGTTCGAACAACCGCCACGAAGTACAAAAAGATAAAGTTTCATACCCATGAAAATATCGGCTACGGGGATATCAGCCTCCCGCCTACCGAGATGCACACGAGAAGCCTTATTCTCAGTTTTGAAGCGAAGCTTTTTTCGGGGCTGACGCGTGATGAAAGCGAAGGCCTGCTCCTCTCCGTGTCGTATCTCCTGCGAAACGTGAGCCCCATCTATATCCTGACAGACGTCCGCGATATCGGCACGGCCCAGGCGCTCAAACAGCAGGTAATCGAGCTGCCGACGGTTTTTATCTACGATAAGTACCCGGGCGGCGTGGGGCTTTCAGACAGGCTGTTTGAGATGAAAAATGAAATTCTGCAGGCGGCGCTTTGGAGGGTTCGCGAATGCGAATGCAGCCGGGGGTGTCCTTCATGTGTCGGGCCCGACCGATACAACAAGAAGGTGTGTGAAAAATTTTTAAAACACCTGGTATCGGGTCTGGTAGGGATTCACGGTAAGGATGGCAATGAATGAATGAAGGAGATACAGAGGGAAGCCTGTATTGGGCTTTTCCCGCAGTATAGTAAGGAGATGTGTGCGCGTATGAATCGGCTGGACCTGTACAGCAGGCTCAGGGGTTCGGCCCGTGTGGACAGACCGGAATCTGAAGACGAAAGCAAGGTCCAACGGCTGAACGCCCGGATCGGCGGTGATGTCGTTTCCAGAGGATCGAAATCCATTATTTGTGTTTTTCGGAAAATCCCCCGTGACAATCGGTCCTTCATCGATACGAGCCTCCTCGACGTGTTGTTTCCGGAGGCCGGGCATCCTGTACCGATGAAAGATCTGCTCTTCTTCGATGTGGAAACAACCGGTCTGTCCGGCGGCGCGGGAACCGTTTTTTTTCTGATCGGTTTTCTCAATGTGGGGGAGGATGGTCTCGAATTTACACAATTTTTTTTGAACAGCCTGTCATCCGAGCGTCTTTTTCTCGAACATGTTGAAGACAAATTTGCACCCTATACCTATTTCGTATCCTACAACGGAAAGAGTTTTGATTTCAATATCATCAAGAACAGGTTCATCATGCAGGGGATGCGGTTCGGAGGAGAACGGGGAACGCATCTCGATCTCCTGTATACTTCACGGCGCCTGTGGCGGGGTATGCTGCCCGACTACAGCCTTTCTACTGTGGAAGAAAAGATACTGGATGTAAAACGAACAGGGGATATACCCGGCTGGCGTGTTCCGGAGGTGTATTCAGATTTTCTGCGCGGCCGAAATATATATGATGACATGAAGGCGGTTTTCTCCCATAACAGGGATGACATACTCTCGCTTTTTACCCTGCTTGAAGTTCAGCTTCGCATAATGGATCAAGCAGGTGAAAAATCAACAGCGGATGAACTGCCCGGTACTTTACAGTATAACCCTGTTTCTGTGTCCGGGCTTTTTTCGGCGCGAGAGTACCGGCAAAAGGCGGTTGATATACTAACTTCGCATCAGGAGGACGCCGCTTCGCTGAAGGGCCTCGCCCTTCTCCATAAGAGGGATAAACGCTTTGAACAGGCGCTCAAATATTTTAAACGCCTCTGCGAGAAAAAGGGCAGCCTTTCGGAATACCTCTTCATATGCACAGAAATCTCTAAAATATACGAACATCATATAAAAAATTATCAACAGGCTCTCTTGTATACCCAACGTATGATCAAGCGGTTGAAGCGCGCGGTTTATTTTTATCCCCGCGGCAGGGCGAGTTTTGAAGGTGAGCTTGAAAACGTCAACAGGCGGTACGCTCGTCTGCTGCGTAAGATTGGCGGTAGTAAACGGCATTGATACGTGAGGAAAGCAAACAAGGCGGTAAAAAAAATGAAGTTTGACGTCCGTGAATCTGAAATCCTCTTTAATGAATTTATAAAAATCGAGAAGGCTCGGCTTTCCTGGGAGCAGTTCGATGGAAAAATGGGTGAGGAGCACTTTCGGTATGTAATTCGGAGGGGTGATTCCGTTGGCATCGTCCCGGTGTGCGAACGTGACGGAAAGATTGTTCTCATCAGTCAATTCCGCTATCCTGCTGCAAGAGGAGGCGATGACGGGTATCTCTGGGAGATCCCGGCAGGCATGATAAACAAAAATGAAAAACCGGCGGATACCGTAATGCGGGAGCTTTTTGAGGAGACAGGCCTTTCCGTCAGTGAGATCCGGCCCCTTATTTCGTTTTTTCTGTCACCCGGCCTGCTCGATGAAAAGATACACCTTTATCTGGCACGAATTGACGACTGCTCTGAGCTACTGGCTGTCGGCGGCCGTGAGGAAGAGCACGAAAACCTTCTGATACGGCAGTTTTCCATGAAGGAGAGTCTTAGAATGATACGGGATCACACCATCCGGGATGCAAAAACAGTCTCCGGACTGCTATTTTACTATTGTTTCTATATGAATAATGATTAGATTAATCTCAGCTCAATATTTCCAGGGGGTATGGTATGATGTCGAAGCCTGTTTCGATTTCCGAAGACGTGTACTGGATCGGTGTGAATGATCTTGAAACCGAGCTTTTCGAGGGGATATGGCCCCTTCCTCACGGTGTATGCTACAACTCCTACATCATTGACGATGAGCGAGTAGCGGTGATAGATACGGTCAAGAAAGGATTCCTGCCGCTTTTCATCGACAAAATAACAGATATCCTGAAAAAAGAAAAAACCGTCGATTACCTTATTGTCAATCACATGGAACCCGATCATTCCGGATCAATGAAAATCCTCCAGCGGCTGTTTCCCGACATGCGGATAATCGGTAACAAAAAGACTGTTGATTTTATAAAGGGATTTTACGGGATCGATGATAAAAAGATTCAGGTCGTGGATGACGGAGACACTCTCGAACTTGGAAAGTATACCTTGAAGTTTTACCTCACCCCGATGGTGCACTGGCCGGAAACGATGATGACCTATGAAGTTAAAAACCAGGTGCTGTTTTCAGGCGATGCCTTCGGCGGTTTCGGCACGCTGAACGGCGGTGTTTTCGATGATGAGGTGAATCTCGATTATTTCGAAAATGAGATTCTCCGGTACTACTCGAATATTGTGGCGAAGTACAGCGCCATGGTACAGAAGGCTCTTACGAAGTTGCAAGATGTCCCCATCAAGGTGATAGCCGCAACACACGGCCCCATATTCAGAAAAGACCCATCCTATATCGTGAACCTCTACGACAAGTGGAGCCGGCAGGAAACGGAGAAGGGCGTGGTTATTGTGTACGCCTCAATGTACGGCAATACACAGATAATGGCCGAATCCATCGCCAGGTCTCTTGCGCAGGAAGGCGTTGACACCATTAGAATCCACAATATTTCAAGGTCGCATCTCTCATTCGTTCTTACCGATATATGGCGGTTCAGAGGACTTATTTTAGGGAGCTGCACCTACAACACGAAGCTCTTTCCACCCATGGATATGCTCATCCGCACCCTCGATAACGACAAGCTGAAAAACCGCGTGCTCGGTATATTCGGTTCGTATAGCTGGAGCGGCGGAGCGGTGAAGGCGCTCGAAGAGTTTGCTGAACGATGTCTCAACGACTTCGTCAAACCTGTGGTAGAGGCGAAGTTTTCGCCCAGTGACGAGGACATGGAACAGCTTATTCAGCTCGGCAGAAATATTGCGAAGGCGCTGTGAAAAGTAATGCCTTCGTGTGGTGAAGGGAAACTGGTATTCTCAGGGTAGGTTCATCAGTAATCCTTCGTATCGTTTATTGCTTCGGAAACGGTGACAAAGTGATACCCTCTGTTTTGAAAGTAGGATATATACTCCGGAAGTATCTTTAGTATCTTATCCAACTTACGTGCCGTGCCGAGATGGGCGATGGAGATGGCGCCGTTCAGTCCGCTGGGGTCGGTTCTCTCCCACTCCTTCATCCTCAGAAGCATCTCTTTTGATGTGAAATAGCTCGGATTTTTAACCCGCTCATACTTTTTCTCATTTTTGTTGTAAATGGTGATCGTTCTTTTATACACATAATCCAGAAAGTCGAGCGCGCCAAGCGAATTGCCCGACCAGAGCACATGGTTTGGATATCCCGCTCCCGCTGCCGCAGAAAGAATCCTGTGATCTATGGCGCCGTACGGAGCGCGCCAGAGCGGGGCGAGAAGTATCCCCGTCGCCTCGTAAAACCTGGTTCTTACCCTGTCGAATTCAAGCCTGAGCGAAAGATCGTCCAGCACATCGTCGGAGATGAATGTGAGGCTGAGCCTCCTTCTGCGTGATGCCTCATACAGTGAACGTTTGAGATTGTAATGTGACCAGGTGTGGTTGCCGAATTCGCAGCCGATATCAGCCATTTTTCTGAGGTAGTGTATATTTTTTTCATTAAAGAGTGACCCGTACTCCGCCTGCGGCATCTCATTGCTCAGAAAAATTGTTGCGCGCGCGTTGAACCGTTTTAAAACAGAATATACATACGGTAGCTCGCTTCCCGTACCAAGATCAAAGGTAAGCGCTGTTTCTTTGAAACCAATATTCCCCCGGCGTATATTTTTATACGGGAATCTGTGACTGTCCATTTTTTGAAGGTTTTCCTGCACTGATTGGGTCAGGTTGAAATCGACAATTCGGTTGTCATCTATTTCAATATTGCTTAAAAACGATTCGTATTCACTGAGCTGTCTCCTGTACATACGCTCGGATTCAGACAGCGTATCGATTTCCCGTTCGAGCTCATTAACCCTTCTGTAATAGCCTGTCAACTCCGTGTTCATTTTTCTGATCCTGTCACGCAGGATAAAAAAGTAGAAGAGTGTGAAAAAAATACCCGCCGCCGAAAGGAGCAGTATAATAAATCGGGCCGATCCAGTAAAAAATGCCCGTTTTTTTTTCCGTTTGTAATCCTGCCGGGCAAGGTGGTAGAGGTGCCGATAGATATCGCCTGATTCTTCATGCTCTTCGGGCAATGTATGTTCAGTTGGTTCCATGCTGCTGTACTGTTCAGGGGGAGTTTTGTTTCGATCCTGCCGGTTGCGTATACTTTATACAGCTTGGTAAAGGTTCCCCGGCAGTTTCTGTACAATTCCCAGGCTTTGAAAAACTTTTTGCAGGCATTGTCAGGATTTGCGTTTTTTCAGCTCGATGAGACGACGTTTTATCGGCAACCATTTTTTGTTGTACTGCTCTGCAAGCCTGTAGGTCTCGAAATATTCTCTGCCCCGCCTGATTCGCACGGGTGTCGAGTACTTTTCCGTTGAAAACCCGCGCAGCATAACGCTCACCACGGCGGCTATATGCCGGTTGAAAAGGCTACGGTATATGGTTGTAATCCCGATGATAACGCCGATGATAATCACCAGTATCATCATATGGATAAGCGCATGCACCCGCTTCGAATCCATGTTATTGAAAATAAATTCATAATCACCAATTGTCCTGGTGTAAAAATCGTCCCCCATGTATAAATTTTTGAAAGATTCCCGGTCGATAGCACGGTACAGTTCCTCGCCATTCTTTTTAACTATCAGGACGGTGCCCGTCTGTTTGAAAACAGGGGTCAGTTCCTGGAACATCTCCGGCGAATGAACGAGAATTTTTTCCACGACGGCAGCTGCGGGCTGGATAACCGTATTGTTATCCACAATATAAAACCCTGCAAATGCCCCGACACAGATAATAATAACGATGACCAAAACTGCATTGATGTATCGCGGCGTCATGATGTACCGGATTCTTGTTTTTCCCAGAATCTTCAGCGCCCGCAGGAATCTAAGTATTCGTGTGATTCGGATTATTTTAACTATTTTAAGAAAACTCAGGCTCCCGATAGAAAAAAAGAGCATATTTTGCCCTGCAAAGAAGGTCATAAACATCAGGGGGCCTGAATTTAAAAGGAGCAGGGGGAATGAGCTGAAAAGGTCGATAATGCCACCTTCCCGCGCCATGTATATGCCGGCTTTTTTCTTTTTACCGGAAACAATGAGACGGGAGATGAATTCTGCCGAGAAGATGAAATCAAATGAAAATCCCGCAATAAGCAGGTATTGCCGAATCTGTACGCTGAATCCCCTGAATACGGCGAATTCCTCGCCGAACGTTTGCAGAATTACAAGAATGATGAAAAAGAAAATAAGACCTTCAAAGGCTTTTCCGATGTAGCTGTTTTCATTCATGGCGCCGTTTCCTCGATTGTGTCCGTTTTTTTTACAGTTGACGGGTTCTCTTATCTAATTTTTCGGCAGATTGCGGCAATTAACTTAAAGGGACTGCCTTCACCTTTTCAGTATTTTTCTGATAATAGAAATTGCCTCTGCTGCGTTTTCCGCTCCGTAAATCGTATCCGGCCTTCTGCTGTCGAGAGCGGTTCCGATTAATAACGGCGATACACCGGGAAGGCCGCGTATAACAACGATCGGTTTTCCGTACTGCCATGAATAGGCGATTTCGCTCAGCGTGCCGCTTCCGCCCGATACGGCAATGACTCCGTCTGCAGCGCATGCTACAACGGCGTTGCGGGCATACCCGATGCCGGTTGGAATGGCGATATCGACATACCGGTTTGCATCCTGTTTAGATGTTCCTGGCAAAAGACCGATAATACGTCCTGAGTTTTCACCTGCCTCCTCGTGCGCACCCCTGCAGGCTGCCTCCATAATGCCGGAAAGACCGCCGCAGATAAGTGAAAACCCGGCTTTAATTATCTCTTTTCCTGCCTCATATGCGGCATTTTTCGCCGCATCGGCCGTCTGGGCCGAGCCTATTACAGCAATCAAACGTCTCAATTCTTTCCTCCATCTTGACGAAACGGTCAAAAAAGTGTATTATAGTAGTACGGTGTACAGGTGTGTAAACTCCTGATATTCTGGAACTCACGGATCATCGGTGACGGGCTTGCACGGTGAATTGCTTCCGTTGTTCGGACGCGTGTAAACCGACGGGCTCCCAATCAACCGTTGAACGCCTGCATGCACTTGAATTGAGAATTTATCTTTTTTTTGCAATCTGTATAAGGATAAAACCATAATACATCCCATTCTGAATAATTTTCAACCGGTTACGCAAAAAAAAGATGCCAGCACGTTTAAAACTGGAGCGGCAGTAAACATCTACCCCGTGTGCTATAGCTTTACGTGAATCAGCGCAGTCGAATAAGCGAAGTAAATTCTTATTACAGGGGGAAACCTGAATACGCATAATAAAAGAGGGTTCGGCATGTATAAAGTAGGTGCGAAAGTTGTGTACCCGCTGCATGGAGTTGGTATAATCAACTCGATTGAGGATAAGGAGGTCCTCGGTGAGAAGAGATCCTACTACATCATAAAGCTTTCGATTTCCGATATGACGGTGATGATACCGACTAACAGATCCGATGAGCTCGGCCTTCGACAGATTGTCAGCGACAGAGACGCGAATAAGGCGCTCAAGATAATCAGCGGGGAAACGACAGATATGGATGAGGACTGGAAGTCACGGTATCAGCACAATTTTGAGAAGATCAAGAGCGGTTCCATTGTCAATGTAGCGGAGGTAGTGAGGAACCTTTTTCACAGGAATAAGGTGAAAGAACTGTCTATAATGGAAAAAAAGCTGTATGAAAATGCATACAGGCTTCTGATCGATGAAATTTCCTATGTCAAGGATCTCGAAAAAGAAGATGTTCAGAATCTGGTTTCAATCGGTCTTGAAGACGGAAAAAAATAGACAGACGAATTTAAAAATGTTCGAACCTGCACCTGGAAAAAAATAGAATAAGCAAATCGGTGAATAATAAAATGTCGGAGAAAAAGATTGATAATTCGTATACTATTCGTTGTGGTAACTGTTGTACTCGCAGTTCTATTTACTATCGGTCATGAAAATTTCATTGTCTATCCGGCTATTGTCCTCGTTCTATCCACAGGGGTTGTTCTTCTTGAAAGAATCGCAAAGAGTTTCAAGAGGGAAAACGTCACCAAGATATTCAAGGGGTTTATAGTCGGGCTCATGCTCGGTGCAGGTTTTTCAGCAATCGCCCGTTCATTCGGCATTGAAACAACCTGGTACTACCAGATCTTTATTTATCTGTGTACACTCTATTTCGGTGTTGCCGTAGTCTCCCAGCTCGATATCGGTGTGGGAATGATGCGCAGTTCGGTCGGCAAAGGCACATCCACCGATTGCGTCAAAATACTCGATACAAGCATAATTATCGACGGCAGGATTGCGGATATCATTGATACGAAGTTTATCGAGGGAGTACTTGTTGTACCGAAGTTCGTTTTAGATGAGCTGCAGCAGATCGCTGATTCATCGGATTCGGTAAAGCGTTCCAGGGGACGTCGTGGGCTCGATGTGCTCAACAGGTTGAAAAAAGATCGGGACACACTTTTGCGCATTACCGATCAGGATTTTCCAGAGATACCGGATGTGGACTCCAAACTGGTCAAGCTCGGCAAGGTGCTCGATGCGAAGGTAATCACCAATGATTTCAACCTGTACAAAGTTGCCGAGATACAGGGCGTAACCGTTCTCAACATCAACCTCCTGGCCAATGCCCTGAAACCTGTCGTCCTTCCCGGAGAACGGATGAAAATTGTGGTAATCAAGGAGGGAAAGGACCCCGGTCAGGGGATCGGGTATCTCGATGACGGAACTATGGTCGTGGTTGATTCGGGTAAGAAGTTCGTTGGTGAAGAGATATTTGTGACGGTTACAAGTGTTCTGCAGACACCTGCCGGAAGGATGATCTTTGCCAAGTATGAGCGCGACTGACCTCTACGTTATTAGCACCCCGATCGGAAACCTCGAAGATATCACTCTGCGCGCGCTGGAAACACTGAAGAGTGTAGATTATATTGCCTGCGAAGATACACGGGTAACATTGAAGTTGCTCAACAGGTACGGTATTAGAAAGCCTTTAATTTCCTTCCACTCGAAAAGTAAGCCTGAAATATTGAATCGTATTCGAAGAATCATTGCAGAAGGACATTCAGTCGCTTATGTAACGGACAGCGGAACACCGCTTGTGTCCGACCCGGGGGGTATGCTCGTACACAGTATCGTTGAAGATGGCGGCGGGGTCGTTCCCGTTCCGGGCCCGTCTGCGGTTCACGCTGCACTCGTAGCTTCGGGTATACAGTTTTCTGAATACACGTTTATCGGCTTTACCTCGAATAAAAGCGCGCGACGAAGAAAAAAGTTTGCAGGGCTCGCAGGCAGCGTGTTCGTGTTTTACGAATCCCCGCACCGGATAGTCGGTTTTCTAGCTGATGTGTATGACATGCTCGGAGATATTCCCTGCACCGTATCCAGGGAAATTACAAAGAAGTTTGAAACTCATTACAGGGGACGTGTTTCAGAGGTTTTAATGCGTATAGAAAAAGAGGGTCCTCGTGGAGAGTATACCGTTGTTCTCGATACCAGAAAACAAGAATAACGCTGAAAAAAAATGTTCCAGCGCAACCGAATATGTTCTATACTGTATTAAAGTCCTGTTGTGCGACGCTAAATAATATTTGTGAAGAGAGCCCTATTTGCTTAAGTAATGAGATTTTCTTTCCGATATATCTTATGTCGAAGGAGTGCGGATAAATGACGATAGATAAGATTGGTCCACTAAACAAAATCCTGAAAACCCAGAGTGATGTGAAGATCAAGAAGAGTGAAAAGACCGCGAAAAAAGACAGGGTCGAGCTTTCTCCTGAAGCGAAGAAGATGGCCGAACTTTCACAGCTCGAGGCAAAGGTTAAGGCCGCTCCCGATATTCGCAAGGAACTCACTGCTGGGAAAATAAAGGAACTCAGGGACAAGCTGCAGAATCCCGATGAGTATCTGACCAGGGAGATAGCCGAACAGATTGCAAAAAAGGTAGCGGAATCTTTCGGGATAAAGTCCTAGGACACATGCATTCAGTCGACCATACATACACACATGAAGGTAATCAGACGGAGGGATGCTCCGTCTTTTTTATTGCTTTTCCCATCATGACTGGAGGTGTAATTGCTTGAGTTTCTTCGAGTTCACAATACCGACGAAGGTTGAATTCGGTATAGATGCTCTTGCACGGCTCGGATATTTCGCCGCCTCTCTTGGTGACAGGGCTCTCGTCGTGTCCGAAAACGTGCAGAACAGGGCCGGGAATCTGCAGAATATTGAAAACATACTGAAGGGAAAAAAGATAGAGGCCATTCTTTATGACGGCATTTTCCCGAATGCGGACACCCAGGTGATCGACGAGGTTGCTCTGATTGCACGGAAGTCGCGGGCGAATATCATTATCGGTGTTGGTGGAGCACGCACATGCAGTATCGCAAAACTCGTCGCATTCCTCTGCAGTAACGAAGGGGATGTGTCCGACTATATTCATGGCAGGAACGGCAATGGCAGGAGGGTGCCGTATATCGAGATTCCCACCATTTTTCGGGAAGTTTTTGCCCTGACGAACAGTGTATTCGTGACCGACGCCTATGATCAGACAAACAGGGTGCTCACGCTGCAGGGACTCGGTACAGACGTACTTGTGGACGATCCTGCTTTGATGGCCGACATACCGATCGATACAGCCGTGTACACGGCATTCGATATTATATCGCTTTCCACCGAAGGGTATATATCTTTGAAGGCGATTCCCCTCGTCGAACCGATACTTTTAAGAGGAATCGAAATCGTCTACTATAATCTTGGGAGTTATATACAGAACCCGGTTGATGTAACGGTGCGTGAAAAGCTCTGCACCGCCGGGCTTTTTACCGCAATTGCCAATATTATAACAGGGTTTGGTGTTGGCTTCGCGCTTGCTATGGGAATGAACGGTAAAAACAGGATTTCAAAGTCAATCATGTCTTCACTGCTTCTCACAACGATGATGGAGTACAATCAGTCTGTTTCCGCGTCCCGCCTGGCCAAGATCGCGAGGGTGATGGGCAAAGACACCTCTCAGGTGCCCGAGGCGGAAGCTGCCGGCCTTGCAATCGAGGCTATTGATGATTTCAGGAAGAACCTCGGGGTTCAGCTCGTTACACACATCAAAGACCTCGGGCTTGAAAAAGACGATCTTGCCGAGGCTGCCGAAGTAGCTATACGCTTCGAAGACATAAACAGCATGTCGCGGAAAGCATCATTCGAAAACCTCATGGAGATGCTGGAGAAGGTGTATTGAGAAAATTAATTCGGCAAAAGATGTTGTAAAGAAGGCGTCAACCTCGGAATTTTTTATATTCCCCGTACCACTGCGCACAGTGCTTTAGCCCCTCTTTGGTGGTAAAAAACGGTTCGTAGTTTAGAATTCTTTTCGCTTTTTCAATGCTGAAGCTATAGTCTTTCGACACCTGGGCGATCCTGTACGGGGTTATGAGCGGTGGCCTTGAAGAGTGAAAGAGTCTGAATAGCGTGTCAAGCACGAGGGAAAGCCCGTACAGAGGTGCTGCAGGGACGGATACAGAGGGAGGCCGACTGCCGAGCTCCCGGGCCATAATCCCCAGAAACTCGCGCCACTGTATATCATACCCGTCGCTGATATTGAATACCTCTCCGATACCCTTTTCAGTTTCAAGGCAGAGAGTGACCGCATGCACCAGGTTTTGAACGAAACATGGGGAGGTGAGGGTCTTCCCGCCCCGGGGAAAACCTGAAAGCCCCCTGTCGATTGCCTGTAGAAACGGGAGTGTGCTGGTTGTATCCTGGGGCCCGAAAACATTCGAAGGCCTGAGCACAAAGAGTTCTATTTTATCGCGGTACTCGAATAATTTTTCCTCGGCAACTGTCTTTGTTATACAGTAATTATTTTTGAAAGGCCTTCGCTCGTGTCTTTCATCGGTATTGATATGCCCCGTAAAGCCGTATACCACCGTGGAGCTCAAATGGATAAACCTTCTGACGCTGTTTTTAACCGCGGCCTCCATCAGATTGAGCGTTCCCCGGACATTCGTCTGATAGAAATCCTCATAGTTTCCCCAGTCGCTCGCACGAGCTGCTGTGTGGATTACTGCATCGAATCCTGAAAGAACATCATCGAGCCTGTCCTCAAGAGACGCAGTGATCAGGGGATACTCCTTTTCACTGAGGCGAAAGAGCCGAGAACTCTTTCTGACCATTCCGACAGCACTGTACCCGGGTCTTTCGGATAGGTTTTTGAGAAGGTGGCTTCCGATAAAACCGTTGGCTCCGGTGATGAGAACTTTCATATTTATGCTCATTCCCTGAGATGTTTACTGATAACAGCCATAACTAGTGTACAATATTTTAATCTCATGGTATTATTGTAGAAAAGCAATGAAATTTCTCCCGTTTTTTTGAAAGTGACGTGAATATTCCGTAGATTTTGTACAGGGGGTGGATACAGAATGTCCGAACTTCACGTAGAACCGGTTGAAAAGGGGGCCGACATTAAAAGGTTTTTTAATCTTCCGAAAAAGCTCTATAAAGAAGATCCATGTTACGTTGAACTTCTTCGTGCAGAGCTGAAGAAGCAGTTCAGCAGGAAGAAGAACCCCTTTTTCGAGCACGCCGATATACAATCGTTTCTTGCGTACAGGGACTCTCGGCTCGTTGGAAGGATAACCGCTATTGAGAACAGGCTGTACAATGAGTTCCACCATGACAGGTCGGGTTTCTTCGGTTTCTTCGAGTGCGCCGATGATACTGAGGCCTCTGCCGGTCTTCTTCATGAAGCCGAAAACTGGGTAAAAGATCGGAGGCTTGACACCGTCATCGGACCCATGAGTTACAGCACGAACGATATCTCGCCAGGCGTTCTGATCAGCGGGTTTGAATATCCCCCGTATCTAGATATGTCGCATGCGCTCCCTTACTATGCCGGTCTTATCGAAGGCGCGGGGTATAAAAAGGCCATGGATACGCTCGCCTTCAAAATTCCGATCCATCAGGAGCTCGATCCCAGAATCGTCAAGCTTGCCGAACGGGTGAGAACAAAAAACAAAGTCACAGTCCGCTACTTCGACGAGAAGCGCTTTGATGAGGATGTACAGATTCTTCGCGACATATACAATAGCGCGTGGTCGGGAAACTGGGGTTTCGTGCCTATTACTGATGCGGAGTTCGACGAAGTGGCCAAAAACTTCAACCGGGTGCGGATAAAGGAGCTTGCGCTCATTGCGGAGGTAGATGGCGAACCGGCGGCCTTTTCCCTGGTGCTGCCGAATATCAACGAGGCGCTCATCCACATGAACGGCCGGCTCTTCCCCTTCGGCGTATTCAAGTTTTTGTACTGGCAGAAGAAAGTAAAGGGGCTTCGGCTTTTGATACTCGGCATCAAACCTGAGCACAGGAAACGGGGTGTCGATGTCATGCTGTACTACCATAACATGACCGAGGGGATGAAGCTCGGGTATACGGAGGGGGAGCTCTCCTGGGTGCTCGAAACGAACACTCCCGTTATCAACGCAGCACGGCTCGTGAAGGGCCAGGAGTACAAACGCTACAGGATATTTCAAAAGAAGCTGTAAACATGCGAACGTATCAATTTACTCTGTTACTATCTTTGCAGCTCCCACCGACATGTGAGCTTGATTTCACAGAGGGAAAAAACAGCAGGGCAAGCCAGTAAAAACCAACCGCAGCAGATCCTGTTAAGAGAAAACCGATATTTGATGCGGCGAGCACCACTCCGGTCGAAGAAATAACTGATAAAAATCCGTTGACTGACCATGCCCATGGGAGTGAGTACGGCGAATGCTCGCGAAGCTCCGAAAGGGCTGCGGGAAAGTAGAAGCCCATAGAAAAGCCTGCCGGCGCCGTGAGCAGTACCGCCATACCAAGTTTTAGCGCCATAGAGGCCCGCACGATCAATAAGAAGAGTCGGTCACTGAAAAAAAGTATACAGAGAAGATACACGGAGATGGAAGCGGTGATCTGCATAAGTGCCCCACGTCTCTGTTTTATGCCGAGCCTGTCCGCAAAAAAGCTGCCGGCGCCTGAGAAAACAAGGAGTGCGGCGATAATCGTCGAATTTGAGTAGAGCGGGTTTGCGATGAATTTTGCAAATTTCTGCATGAGGAGTATCTCGATAAACATGTATCCGGCAGCGATGAGACTGAAGTACATGACGACTTTCGACCTGCCGACCTCGATTTGATGTCGCCTGACGATCGGCGGGAGCAGAATAAAAACACCGGCGATGACAACCGTTGCAATGAATGTGGTAAAAAGCACTATATACCCGCCTTCAACCACGAAGAGCCACTTTTTTCCCGTGGTTTTGAACAGGTAGGGGATTGTGCCCGGCCTGAAGAAGTATGAAAAATAGGGCTTATTATCGGTCGGCGGACTGATGTTGAAGAGGTAGCTCCTCGTAAAACGCGGGCCCTCTGTGATAATACGGCCGGTATTTTTATAGTAGGCGGTATCCTCCACGATATTGAACCTGTTCGCCTCTTCCGGTTTCATGCCCGGGTAGTAGACGAGATCGAAAAACATCCTGCTGCAGAATGACTTGATGTTCCTGATTTCCAAACCGGTAAAAGGCTCTTTTTTCATCAACACGGTGCCGAACTGCCAGCTTCTCAGGACAATCAGATTTTGGCCTGCATCAAGATGTTCTCTTATTAGAGCTTCTTTTGCGACTGCAGTGAGCTTGAGGAGGTTTCTCGGCGGCTGTTTGAGGGGCAGGGTCGCTGCTACAACCCCTTTTTTGTCGATGCCGTTCAGGTAATCCCGGAATGCCTCAATGGTGAGCAGGTAATTCGTGTCGGTGGAATAGATTCCGCCGACGGTCTGCATTGAGCCTGCAGTCACCGGTATATCAATGATGTCAAACTGCTCTTTGCCGGATGTGATCAGGCTCCGTGCATCTGTTTTTTTTATTGTGATTCTTTTATTGTTAAAGAAATTACCGTTGAACCCTGAAAATGCGACGGTCAGGATATCCGGCAGAAAGGGATTCCCTTCGCACACGGTTACCCGCACGGCGCCGTTTATCACCGCCCTTTCCACAGGGATACCGCCTCCAAGGCCTGCAATGAGGACGCGGGAATTTTTGTGCAGCACGTATGCTGCAGTCTGCACCTGATAGCGGAGGTAATCCGGCAAGCGGTCGTCTGTGATGCTGTCCATCGCGGACAGAAGGTCTCCGTCTATAAAAAGGGCATGCTGTGGGGGGAGTCTGCCTTTAAAGCGATAGCTCAGCCCCGGCGCAATGCGAAGTTTTTTACTCTCCACAACATCCATGCTTCCGTACGGGCTTACCCGTGAATATACGATACGGGCATCAGGCAGGTTGAGGGCGAGCTGTTCGCCCTTATAGGGAAGGACCCTAATCCCGCTTAGGAAAAAGAGTAAAAACCCGGCAACCGAGCACAAAACAGCCGCGGGAAAAAATACTGCGTGCTTCTGCCGGCGCTCACTGCGAATCATGCATGCAATGAGGCCGGAAAGACCGAGGCTCAGGGAAACGGCGAGTATCTTCTCCGGCCTGAGGGCATACATCAAAAGAACGGTTACTGCGATTCCGAAGCTTGAGCCTGTGAGATTGAAAAAATAGGCCCTGCCGCTTTTCATAACCAGAAAGGCGCATATAACGGCTGCCGAGCCTGCGGTGAACGGCACTGCATAAAAGGTATACCTGAGAATAAGGCGGATAATCTGAGAGCGGTCCCATACGATGATGAGCGGATCGAAAACAATCTTTGAAGAGAGGAAGAAACCTGCCCCGAGGAAAAAGACGAAGCAGCAACAAGCCCAGAAAAAGAGTTCCCCCTCTCTGTTACGAACCCTATCTCTGAACAGACTTATGATTGTCCCGCTTGTTCCAAAACCGGTGAGAGCAAGCGCTATTGCGCCGTAGGTGAAATTTCCGAAACCCTCGACCTTCAGGACGCGCATGAGAGAAATTTCAAGGGAGAGCAGGGCTGCAGAGATGAGAACGAGGGGGAGAGGGTGCACTGTTTTATTCATTCGGCTTTGTCGGTTTGATTGTCTTTCCGTGTAAAGGGCACAAAGGCTACCGGAAGCACGTCTCTGACCGTGATATTTCCATCGGCATCTTTTTTGACGAGTTTCAGCACCTGCGGGAAATACGGCTGACCCACCGGGATGCACATGCGGCCGCCTTTCTTGAGCTGCGCAAGCAGGGGAGGTGGAATGTGATCGGCTGCCGCTGTCACGATGACTGCGTCGAACGGCGCAGCCTCCTTCCACCCGAAATAGCCGTCACCGATTCTCACATGGACGTTGTCGTATCCGAGTCGTTCGAGCCTCGCCTTTGCGCTTTCACCGAGCGGAGGTATGATTTCAACAGTGTAGACGGACTGCACGATTTCGGCAAGCACGGCAGCCTGGTATCCCGATCCTGTGCCGATTTCAAGAACGGTGTCGTTTTCGTCGACTTTGAGAAGCTCGGTCATCAGGGCCACAATATAGGGTTGCGAAATCGTCTGGCCGTACCCGATGGGCAGGGGAGTGTTTCTGTACGCCTGCTTTCTATACCTCTCCGGTACGAACTCCTCACGGGGAACGCTGAGCATGCTGTGTATAACGGCCCGATCCCTGATTCCTTCGTTCACTATATGCAGCTTAACGAGCTGCCTTCTCTGTGTTTCGAAATCATTATCCTGCTGTGTTTCGTGCTCCTCTGCCGGGAGGGGGGAAAAAACGAAAAGAATAAGGAGGAGAATAAAAAAATAAAAGACCGGCCGGATAAAGCCCGTCCGGCATCTTCGATCTGGATACGGGAAGATGTTTTGTTGATATATATTCATACCTGTTTTATACTGTACGCCTGGCTCCGGTAATGTCAAGCTGATATTATCCGGACACTCTTCGGCCTGGCGGCTGATATACGTTGCGAGCAGTGGGTATATGATCGCGATGCAGTTTAAGCATCTGAGTATTTTAAAAAGAAATTAGGATACAGTGTGACGCAGGGCCGTGCGTAATTTCAATGGCTTTGGTACGGAGAGGATATATATATGAATGCGATTGTCGTCGGAAGCGCAAATACCGACCTTGTCATACACGTTGAACGGCTCCCAGCCGAAGGCAACACCGCGGTCGGGAGCGGCTTCAGAAGCGGCCCGGGAGGTAAGGGGGCAAATCAGGCCGTCTGCCTCGCGCGGCTTGGTGTGAGCACCCATTTGATCGCCCGGTTTGGTAATGATGGGTTTTCCAGCCTTCTCAGAGAGGAGATAGCCCGCCTCGGCGTCGATCTGTCCTCGGCCGTCATTGATAGGAAACGAAACGGCGGAATCGTGTTCATTATTCTCGACAAGCAGGGTAACAACACAATGGTGGCGGATCTCGGATCGAATCTGCTTCTCGATGCGGATGATATTACTCGTGGTTCGAAGCTGTTTACGAATTCGAAGCTCCTGTTGCTTCAGCTTGAAGTATCGGACAGCGCAAACAACAGGGCAGCGGAGTATGCACGCGAGCACGGCCTGAAAATTGTTCTCAACCCTGCGCCTATGCGGCCGTTCGATGCATCCATACTGAAGAACACAGATATATTAACGCCGAATATGCAGGAACTCGAAGCCCTTCTGCGCAACCTGAAGGCAAAACCGATGATCGGGTTCGAAGAAAAAGACCCGGTAAAAATAGCGGAGGCTGCACGGGAGCTTTTTGCATACGGTGTGCGGGAGCTCGTCATAACGCTCGGGAAGAGGGGAAGCCTCCTGGTGAAGGAAAATTTCTCCCTGTTATTTGGAACGTATCAGGTAAACCAGGTGGATGCGACTGCTGCGGGCGATTCTTTTACCGCCGCTCTTGCCTGTATGTATGCCGGGGACAGCGATATTGCAGAATGCATTTCTTTCGCCTCTGCGGCTGCAGCAATTACCATAACAAGAGCCGGCGCTGTCTACTCACTTCCGACACTGAAGGAAGTGAATGAGTTTGTGAAAAAAAATACATTAACCACACCAGAGTATTTTTCTTGACCATTCCAATTTTACATTATTACTTTACGGTGTTTGAAGGCGCGAATGACGAGTTTTCCGAATGGACAGGCAAAAGATGCCGGGTATATTCAAAGCTGCAGTGGTGTTTTGAGCGAAACAGGCGATGACGTGAACACAATACCGTGAACGCGTCGCGTCACAATGAACGGTTTCTGATGCAGTGTCTATTATCGGTGGAATTCGAAATTCGCTCTTTTTTTATCAAAAGGGTATGCAGCACTATTTTAGAATACGTGTATTCTCCTGGTTAATACGTGTATTCTCCTGGTTAATACAGGTATTCTCCTGGTTAATACGTGTATTCTCCTGGTTAATACGTGTATTCTCCTGGTTAATACAGGGATTTTCAATAGCACCTGGGTGAGTGCCGGAATTCTTCAGAATACAGGAGGGAGGGTTTCCGTGATAAAGATAGAAAATGTCACAAAGATGTACGGATCCACCACCGCTGTAAAGAATATCAGCTTCGAGGTGGAAAAGGGTGAGATACTCGGATTCCTCGGGCCGAACGGTGCCGGAAAAACCACGACCATGCGCATCATCACCGGGTATTTCCCGCCCACCGATGGAAACGCGTATGTAGCCGGGTACAGTGTTTTAGATGACCCGCTGGAGGTCAAGAAACGTATCGGGTACGTTCCGGAAACACCCGCCATGTACAACGATATGAGAGTGCGTGAGTATATCAAATACATCGGGGCGATTAAAGGAGTGCCAAAATCCGAGCTTAAGGGACGGTTGGAGAAAGTTGCCGAGCAGTGCGCGTTTGGACAGGTTATGAAAAAAAATATCGGTGAACTGTCAAAGGGCTTCAGACAGCGTGTTGCATTAGGTCAGGCGCTTATCAATGATCCTCCTGTTCTCGTTCTGGACGAGCCGACGTCCGGTCTCGATCCGAAGCAGATCTACGAGATTAGAACCCTTATAAAGTCGATGGCCGGTGAGCGCACGATCATCCTTTCCACACACATACTGCCGGAGGTTTCCATGACCTGCAGCAAAGTGGTGATCATCAACGAGGGGCAGATCATTGCGGTGGACAGTACGGATAACATCGGAGGAAGCCTTACCGAATCGCATCAGGTAGAGATAAAAGTCGACGGCCCCGGCAGGCAGGTGCAGCAAAGAATATCGGCCCTGCAGGGTGTCAAGCATATAGAAACGAGCGGCGATATCTATGTGATCGAAACAGAAAAGGAGAAGGACCTTCGAGCCCAGATAGCAAAGACGATCGTCGAGGGCGGCTTCGGCCTGTTAGAGCTGAAGTCGAGAGCCATGAGCCTCGAGGATGTCTTTCTCAAACTTGTGACGGAAGAGGAGGGGATGCGGCAATGAGAAATATCGCTGAGATATACAAGAGGGAAGCACGTTTTTATTTCACCACACCGGTCGCGTATGTGGTCATCGTTATTTTCGCTGCGGTGTTCGGGTTTCTCTATTTCCGAAACCTCACCTACTACTCCCAGCTCTCCTATCAGATGATGCAAAACCAGTACCCGCAGCGTATAGACCTGATACTTGGAGTCTTCGCGCCGCTATTCAGCTCGAACAGTATAATATTTTTACTCGTCATACCGCCGCTTTCAATGCGGTTGTTCGCGGAAGAAAAAAAGTCGGGCACTATCGAGCTTCTGTTCACCTATCCAGTCAAAGATATTCATGTTGTAATCGGCAAATGGCTCGCAGCCATTACCATTTTGCTCGTCATGCTTATACTTACCCTTCCTGCGCCATTTCTTGCCTTCAAGTTCGCGGGATCGTCCGAATGGGGGCCTGTACTGTCGGGCTACCTGGGGATGTTTTTGATGGGTGTGTCTTTCCTTTCGCTCGGCGTTCTGATATCAGCTGTTTCGGAAAACCAGATCGTCGCGATTATCGTCTCCTATGGTGCACTTCTGGGTTTCTGGTTTCTGGGATGGGCCGTTGATCCGAACTCACCAAAGAAGATCGGAAATGTGCTGAACGAGTTGAGTGTAATCAAACACCTGGATAATTTCATCAGGGGAGTCATCGATACGAAAGACATTGCGTATTACGTTTTGTTTATCTTTGTTACCGTATTTTTGACAACCCGGGTGCTAGAATCAAAAAGGTGGAGGGGGTAATCATGCTGAAAAAAATCCAAAAATATCTATTCATAATTTCTCCAGTCCTCATTCTTATCAGTCTTTTCAACTACTACCTGTCCGGAAAATTCGGGCTTCTTCCACTGATAACACTTATTGTCGGACTTGGAGGCGGCATAATCTTTTTTATCCTGTACTACGAAGAGGTGGTGCAGAAGATCACGAAACGAAAGGTAAAGTACGGGTTCAACAGCGCGATTATCACCATTGTTGTTCTTGCACTCGTTGTCATTGTGTACCTGGTAACCATGGACAAGAACAAGAAGTTCGATCTGACTGCGGAAAAGAGGTTCACCCTCTCCGAGCAGACACAGAAGGTATTGGGCCGGCTCGCAGGACCGGCCAATGCGTATGCCTTCTACTCAAAGCAGATGGATAGGCGGTCGGTCAGCGATCTTTTAGGACAGTACCACTACCTGTACAAGGACTTCAATTTCGAGGTGATCGATCCCGATCTCAACCCCGGCATCGTGGAGAAGATGGGAGTCAAGGAGTACGGTGAATTACTCATTAAGTACGGAGGTAAGACAGAAAAGGCGAAGTCGGCCAACGAAGAGGGGATTACCAACGCACTCATCAAGCTTTCCCAGACATCCGTCAAAAAGGTTTACTTTATCAAGGGGCACGGTGAGAAGAGCATCGAGGATTACGGGAACAATGGCTATGACCGGATAAGCCAGGCGATAAAGGCCGAGAATTTCGAAGTCGACCAGATTCTGCTGCTGCGCGCTGATAAGGTGCCGGATGATTGTTCTGTGCTTATTGCCGCAGGGCCGAAGAGCGACTATGAGCAGCATGAGATAGACCTCATAGACGGGTATTTTCAGTCCGGAGGCAGGGTCATGTTCCTCCTCGATCCGGATGAGGGTCAGAATCACCTTAACAACATTGCACTCCTGCTCGAGAAGTACGGACTGCTTCTTGGAAACGATGTAATAATCGACCCCATGAGCCGTGTGCTTTCCGGGGATTATTTTATGCCGGTTATAAACGATTATACATACAACCCGATCACCAGGGACTTCAGGCTGGCTACATTTATGAAAGTTGTTCGCAGCATCGGTGTCAAGGATTCACCGGGCAACAATATCATGACACGCGTTGTCGCCCGGACCGGGGAATCGAGCTGGGCGGAAACCAACGTCAGCGACCTGTTTCAGAAACAAAAGGCAAAGTTTGACGAAGGCATCGATCAGAAAGGCCCGGTGAGCATCATGGCGTATGCGACCATCACTCTGAAAGATGAAAAATCAGCCGCTGCATCGTCAAAAGCTTCCGAAGGTACGGACACCGCTTCGGATAAAAATAAGGAAGCGATCGTGCTCGCTATCGGTGATTCTGATTTCATCTCCAATTCGATGTACCAGACACAGGGAAACAAAGACCTGTTTCTCAACACGCTGAATTATCTCTCAGACAGGGGCGAGCTCATTTCGGTGCGGCCCAAACAGCAGGAATCGGTATACCTCACCATGACTGCCAAACAGGGTCGGACTGCGTTTTTTATTACAGTCCTGTTGATACCGCTTTTTGTTATTGCAATCGGGATATACATCACGGTGCAGAGGAGAGTGCGGTCATGAAGTTTTTCAGAAAGGCAATAATACTCGCTGTTATTGCCGCCCTCGCCGGGGCGGCATTCTGGTATTTTCAGGTCAAGGGGAAGCGGGAAAAAAAAGAGGCCGAGGCAAAGGAGGCCCTGCTTTTTAAGGAAACCGATAAAAAAATTTCAGACATCACTCTGACGAAAAAAGGGGAACAACCGATCATTTTAAAGCGTATTCCCGCGGAAGCTATGCCTGCTGAAAAGAAATCCGGCGGGGAAGAAGCCAAAAAAGAAAAAGGTTCGCAGTCTGCCGGGCAGAAGCCTGAAGAGCAGAAGCAAACCGGACAGGGCACAGAGAAAAAGAAGGAGGACCGGTGGATTATAAGCTCTCCCGTGGAGACGGGGGGAGATGCGCTTGCCGTCGAGGCGTATACTGAAGCATTGAAGAAGGCTAAGCGGGATTCGGTCATATATGAGTCTTCGGAAAAGCTCGATGAGTACGGCCTGAATGACCCGGAGTACTCGGTTCGTTTCTCATACGAAGGTGGGACCGAACAATACGGAATAGATTTCGGCACCCGGAGCCTTGACGGGAAGAAGGTATTTGCCAGGGTTGCCGGGCAGGATAAGATTATTGCTGTTGAGGCAGGTATCAGGGACGGTCTGGAGAAGAAACTCATAGATCTGCGGGACAAATCAATCGCCCATTTCGAGAGCGAGGACCTGGACGCACTCTCGGTTATGTCTGCTGTTCAATTTATCATGTTAGAGAAGGTAGGCGGCAAATGGTACCTGATGCCGAAAAAAATCAGGGCATCCGACGCACGTATGGATATCCTGAAGGGAAATCTGCAGTGGGGCTCTTTTGTCGAGGTGGAGGAAGAAAAGGCGGACCCCCAGTCGCTTCGCAAGTACGGCCTTGACAATCCGAGGGTAATCGTGACCGCGAAATTCAAAGACCAGTCTGTGTACCTGCTCGCTGTCGGCAATCCGGTCACGGAGGGGAAGGCGCAGTTCTTCTATGCAACGAGGAGCACGGACAGTATGATCTTTAAGCTCCAGGCTGAAACCGTTAACAGGTTTCTGAGGACCGAGTTCGACATGAAAGACAGGAGCATTTTTAATTTCAAGCCGGAAGATGTGCAAGGCATAACCCTCAAATGGGACGACAAATCCTACGAGTTCTCACGGCAGGGGGATGACTGGAAGTTCTCGGACACCGGAGAGATACTGGACCAGGGATACAAGATAGGCAATATAGTCCGCGGCATAGCAACTGCCGAGTACGAACAGAGAGAACCCATCAAAAAGGGAGATGCCGATTACCAGAAAACAGGCATCAATAGCCCGATGTACACCGTGGAGCTGAAGTTTGCGGACAAGACGGTTACGGTTGTATTAACCGGGAAGGACGAAAAAACGGGAAAGCTCTACCTCTCGCCGGATAACGGTGAAACCGCATACTTTACAAGCGGTTACTTTGTATCGTATTTTCCAGAGTCGCGCAAAGACCTGATGGATTGAGCGTCAGACGGGTATGCCTGCAGAGGGCTCACGATAGGC
>Ga0315555_1000273_pt1 | contig 35354 bp, 32 predicted proteins | sample SalMarSW160380MG_FD_202113 | JGI IMG/M metagenome (GOLD analysis project Ga0315555, IMG submission 202113) | Salt marsh sediment microbial communities from the Plum Island Ecosystem LTER, Massachusetts, United States - Salt Marsh Sediment SW1603-80 ... | reverse complement strand
TCTCCATTGTGTACTCCGGATAGTTTAACAATTTCATTCCCGAAGAAACGGGAATTTTAATTGTCGTCAAGTGGGAAATTTAATTGTCGCCAATCAAATAGTATCATTTAAGGTCTAATGTGTATTTATTATGTTACCTATAGTTGATACATGTAAACATGTTTATTAAAATATCAATAATTTTTATATTATTCATACTAACATTCTGATCAACGTGCATATTAAAGTGTTTCGTGACAGAGATATCCGGCAGTGAGCGATTACTTCATGTTGCCGGATTCTGAGTGCAGATGTGAATCTTCCTGCGGACCCCCTCACGTGAGGACGGCAAGCTGTCAAACGGGGACACACCCCGCGGGGATCGATCTCAGCGGATCGTCGGGAACTCTACAGCCTCTCAAATTTCAGAGAGGTGGTCACCTCCACATAATTTCGTATAATACAGGCCATGGGACAGTAACCGGCATGAAAATCGTGAACTATATCCGCTTCCCGCTGATTTTTGACCTCCGTTTTTAAAACATAGGAAACATGTATGGTACGATCCACCAGGACATCTTCCTGAAGTATAATCTCTCCCTGCGCAGTGGACTGCGTGTAATCTTTACTTGCTTTTATCCCGCGCGCTTCCGGTTACTTATCGTGATGTTTCACAAAGGTACCCCGCTGGAATTCCTCCAGGGCCACCTGTAGTTCCTGGCGGGTATTCATTACAATGGGACCATACCAGGCCACCGGTTCGCCGATCGGTTTGCCCGAGACCAGCAGATAGCGGATGGAATCATTGTCCGTGGAAACGGTTATTTCCTCTCCGTTATCGAACAGGATCAGGGTTCCGTTGTTCTCCTGCGGCTCCCTCTGCATATCAAAATAATTACTGCCCTGCATTTCGTAGTTAAAGGGATCCTTTTCCTGGCAGAAAAATCCGTTTCCCTCAATGACGTAGGCAAAAACAGTGTGACCAAGGGGAGTGGCATGACTGAAGGTGGCACGGGCCGGCACCGACACGTCCAGGTATTCAGGATCGGTCACAATATCCTTTACCGGACCGCTGGTCCCATCCACCGTTCCGCAGATCACCCGCACCTTGACGCCGTTCTCCTTTACCACTTCCGGAATCTCACTGCTGGTCACACCACGGTAGCGGGGATCCATCATTTTATGGGTGCGGGGCAGATTGGCCCATAACTGGAAGCCACCCATCAAGCCCTTGTCATCGCCCTTTGGCATTTCCTGGTGGATAATGCCACTGCCGGCAGTCATCCACTGCACGTCCCCGGGAAAAATAACCCCCTTGTTTCCCATACTGTCTCCGTGTTCCACCTTTCCGCCCAGCATATAGGTTATGGTTTCTATGCCACGGTGGGGATGCCAGGGAAAACCTTTCAGATAATAATCAGGATTGTCCGAACGGAAATCATCCAGCAGCAGGAAGGGATCAAACAGGGGTACTTCACTGAAGCCGAAGGCTCTTTTCAGATGTACCCCGGCACCTTCCATGGTGGGCACACTTTTAAAGACTTTCTGAATTTTTCTGACTTTACTCATGAAAATTACTCCTCCGTTATGTCATATAATTTAAAATACTTGATTTGTGATTATAGAGCAAGGGACAAAGAGCAGGGTAAAGGGGAAAGGCGGGATACCGGAGGCCGGAAACTGAAGGCTGAAGGCTGAAGGAAAAAGACCCAAGGCTAAAGGGTAAAGGATTGCCGGGAACAGAATTCCCGTCTAAAGCCCGTCTAAAGCCGGACAGGTCGGACGGGCCTTCCCGGGACAAGTTTATCCCGTTTTGTTTTCCGGAAGAAAACTTATTTTTCGGGAATCCTGGCACCTGATTCCTAACTCCTGTTTTGAAAACCAGGGATGGTTTACATCCGGCCGATTGCCGGAGGCAAATCAGAGGACGGGCTGTTCTCTGCTTTCCCCTTTTCCCTTTCTTTGATCTTTGATCTTTCGCATAGCAACCACTTTGTGGTAATCTTTGATCTTTTCTTTATGACAACCGGAGGTTGACAGGGAGGCGGGGCGTTTTCCACCTGATATGCCCCCCGGATGTTCCCGGGATATAGCCTGTCCCAGCAGGCCGAATTATGCCGGATTTTCAGGCACAGAGCATAAAAGCAGGTTTCGGGAACCCGGTAAAAGCCAAATCACACAATCCCCGCCCAATCACCAGCCACAGCTATATAATTCCCGAAGACCTTTGTCGGTTGTCTCTTGTCTCTTCTCTTTTGTCTTTTTGTTTTTTGTCCCTTCTCTTTTGTTTTTTTCTTTTTTCTTTTTTCTTTTTTCTTCTTCTTCCCCTAACCGTCCTTTTCGCCCTGCTTTTTAAAAATTTATATGATTATAGCCTTAGCTCCGAAACTGAGCGGGCTGTCATTGTCCCGTCAGGGACCACCATATGGCGAGACATGTATGTCGCTGTTTGCTGCCATTACTGTCCGGTAAAAAAATATACTGTAGTTAAGACAGACCTTCAGGAAAAATCGCCAGAAATTCCGGTGCACCGAACGTCAGAAATTCTTTTTGCCTGTCCGCCTGCCTGCTGCAGGCAGGGCGGCCAGACGGGTTTGAGTCCCGGCTAGCCGGGACGAGTTTAAGAATTTTAGTGAGGTGCACCGTTGAATTTCCAGATTTTTCCTGACAGTCTTGACCTGTCCGGCGGCCAGACGGGTTTTTTGGTTCTTTTGCATCAAGGCAAAAGAACAATCAATCAGAAATTCTGTGACCACGAATATTAGGGGCTTGTTGAATCTTATCAAAAATGTCTTTGATCTATAATCTTCTACCTTAAACATACATTTCCATTCTGGTAAAGGAAAAATTAAGTTATGTTCTGAAAAATGTATCCCAATGGGTTACTTACCAAGCGATTTGATAAAGTTTTTATAAAATTAACCGGATACTATTGGCCTGCTGCCAGCCTGGCATCGGACAGGCAGCCAGGCAATCTCCCTGTTCCCGGATTGATCCCAGGGAAGGATAATATTGCAAGAATCTTAAGGGGATTGCTTCGTCGTTTTCCTGCCTGCTGCCCGCCTGGCATCGGACAGGCAGGCACTCCTCGCCACATGATGGTCCTCTCCGGGACAATAAAACTTATTTTGCTATTATTCAGAATTTATTAAAAATCAATGATTTAGAATTTATTTTCCGGAGCTAAAGTACTAATCATTAAAAAATAAGTGTCAAGTGTTAAGAGGAATTGCATGAAAAACAATATAAAATTGATTTCCATGAGTAAAGTCTAAGCCACGGTTTAAATTTCAAGTCAATATTTAACCCATATTCTGGTACCTGTTTGCTGTTCAAAGTATGAGTACTGGAATGAGGGCTAGACCCTCTGGATAAAAGCTTCAGCCAGACTGATTAAAAGAGCTAAAATTAGCCCCAAATGAGACTTGTCCCTTTATGACTTTAGCTAAATGTATTTTGGACTTGATTTTCTCGAAGAATATGTTATATTAATAATGAAAACCATTATCATTAGAGGATATTTATGCAGGGTAAAGGTACATGGTATGGTCGATTCCGACAACGAGGCCTGCGTTTCACTGAACCGCGGCGAATGATCCTGGATGTTTTAAGCGGAACCTCTAAACATCTTTCCGCCGAAGATATCTACATGCAAATCCACCAGCAATATCCGATTATGGGATTAACCACGGTTTACCGCACGCTAGATCTCCTGGAAAAAATGGGGATTATCGCCAAGTTTCACTTCGGGGATGGCCGTAGCCGCTACGAACTGGTGCGGAATCACCAGAAACCGGGACATCATCACCACATGGTTTGCACTAACTGCAAACAAATAATCGATTATGATGATTTTGTGGAGGAAGAAGTCGATCTCCTCAAAAAAGTTGAAATAGCACTGGCCCATAAGCATGGATTTCAAATAACAGGGCACGTTATCCAATTTTATGGGCTTTGCAATAGATGCCACAGGTGAATAAAAAAATTTTGGCTTAATTAAAAATGATTATCATGAACATTTAAATGGAGAATTTCAAATGCCTGGATTCAATATTAGAGGATCAATAGAAAAAAGTCAAAGTATGGATTTTTACCGAAGATTTAGAGAACTCAATTTTTTCCAACCACAGGAACGAGTCATGGCGGGTAGGTCGAGAAAACCGGAAGAGTTTTCTCCTATTTTTGGAGTAGGAAGAGGTGGATTTCCATTAGGTGGCGGCCGCGGGCACTGTTATGGCGGCGCTAATGGAAGAAGGCGGGGAAACCGCTGGTAATCAAATTTGCAAATCCAACAGGTAAATGAAAGGAAGATATTTATGAAAATTGCAATTTCAGCGGTGGGAGATAATCTTGACGTAATGATGGATCCACGCTTTGGGCGGGCGACTTATTTCTTGATTGTCGATTCAAACACCCTGGCGTATGAAGCCTTTATCAATCCCAACGTGGAAGTAATGGGTGGGGCCGGGATTCAATCTGCCCAATTGGTGCTGGAGAAAGGAGCACAAGCGGTCATTACCGGAAGCTGCGGTCCTAATGCTTACCGGGTATTGCAGGCCGCTGGTATTTCAATATATGAAGCGGCCATTCAACCTGTTCGGGATCTGCTGAAAGCATTTCTGGAAAAACAGCTTCAAATCATTGACCAACCTGTTGGTAAAAAACCGGGTTGGGCAAAGGGAATAAACCATTTGAAATCTGTGGCCTCGGTTACTGAGCAGACCGGGAATAGCGATCAACTTCAGGAAAAGGTCCAGCAGGTAGAAAAGCGGTTGCAAGAGATAAACCGCCGGTTAGAAGCTTTGGAAAAACAGCGGGACCCAGTAAAGTGAATGGAATTTTTTTAAATTAAAGAAATAAATAACAATAGAGGATAAAATGAATACCAGAATTGCGGTGAGTGTAGAAGACCTTTCCCAGGAAAATTCTGTGGTGGCCGATCATTTTGGCCGGTGCTCTAAATTTCTGGTTTACGAAGTAAACGACCAGAAAAAAGTAGTGAAAGAGGAGATCCATTCAAATCCCCTGCAGGGCGGGCATGGCGGTGCCTGTCAGCTTCCTACATATGTAAAAGAATTCAACTCCCAGGTGATCATTGCCGGAGGAATGGGACGTAAAGCGGTAATGCAATTTAATCAGTTTGGCATCCAGGTGATTACAGCACCAGGTCTGGGAATTATCGATGCTTTGTATGGTTATCTGAACAGCGAGTTGAGCGGCTATGAGGAATGTGCAGGACAGCAGGGCGATTGCCGGCATTAATTATAAAAAGACATAAAAAGTAAAAAGTGAAAATTAGAAATAAAAAACTTTATAACCCGGGATGAAGGTATTTAGGTCTGGTGTTGCCTTTAACCATTTAAAATGAAATATCACCATAGAATGAGCAGAACATGAACATCGTCATTGCATCCGGAAAGGGCGGGACTGGTAAAACCACTATCGCCACAAACCTGACACTCTCCCTTAAAAATGCAGTCTACCTGGATTGTGATGTAGAGGAGCCGGACGGGCACCTGTTTCTGCGGCCGGTAGTGGAACAAACTAAAACCGCCTCTCGCCTACTTCCGGAAATCAATTACGAAAAATGCAATTTCTGCGGCCGATGTTCGGAAATCTGCCAGTTTCATGCACTGACCGTGCTGCCCGGACAGGTGATATTGTTCGAGGAAATGTGTCATTCCTGCGGCGTTTGTGCTTACTACTGTCCCCTGGGTGCTATCCGGGAAAAAGAACAGCCAATGGGCATTATACGCAATGGATATGTTTCACCAGATGGAAGCGGTTTTTTGGAAGGTCGCCTGAACATCGGCGAAATGATGGCCGGTCCGCTTATTCAGCAGGTGAAAGCAATGGCCGATCCAAAAAAAATTAACATTCTGGATGCGCCGCCAGGTACGGCCTGTTCCATGGTAGAGGTAGTGCGGGGTGCCGATTATTGCCTACTGGTAACGGAACCAACCCCTTTCGGTCTGCATGATCTTAAATTGGCGGTGAATGTGCTGCGGGTGATGCAATGTCCATTCGCGGTGGTTGAGAATAAAGCCATGGAACATAATGATCTAATTGTCCAATTCTGCCAGACAGAGAAAATTCCCCTGCTGATGAAGATTCCTTTCGATCGCAGATTGGCAGAAGCCTACTCCCGGGGAGAACCAGCCGTACGGATTTTTCCGCATCTGAAACGGGAATTCCGCCTGCTCTTCCGTAAAATCGAACTTCAGCTCCAGACTGGAAACCTTGTAATAGAAAATTCCGGGGAGCTCTCTGATCGGGTAAATAATAGCTCGCTGAAAGCGGTAGAATGGCAGACGCTTTCACCGGAAAGAAACGGGAATTCAGATGGGAAATAATCATACACCCTGCAAGCAAATCGTGGTGGTCAGTGGAAAAGGGGGTACAGGAAAAACTACCCTGGCGGCCTCACTGTCCGTACTGACCGCGAAGCGGGTGATGGCTGATGCAGATGTCGATGCCGCCGATCTGCACATTCTGTTGAAGCCGCAGTTACAGAACAGCTACCCCTACGTTGGTGGGAAAAAAGCGTTTATAGATTCGTTCCGCTGTACCCAATGCGGAATTTGTGAAGAATACTGCCGATTCGATGCCATTCAGGATTACCGGGTGGACCCGCTGGCTTGCGAGGGCTGCGGTTTCTGTATGCAATTGTGCCCGCAACAGGCGATCGATTTTAGAGAAGTAGTATCTGGATTTTATCACGAAGGGCTTATTGATGGCGGTAAATTTGTGGATGCAGTTTTACGGCCGGGAGAGGGCAATTCCGGCAAGCTAGTGAGCCAGGTGAAGAAACGGGCAGCAGCGCTTGCGGAATCGACTGAACTGGAATGGCTCATCGTAGACGGCCCGCCGGGAATCGGCTGTCCGGTGAACGCCAGCCTGACCGGTGTGGATCTGGCGGTAATGGTGACAGAGCCCACCGTCTCCGGCCTGCATGATCTGGAAAGATTGGTGCAGCTGATTCATCGTTTCCGTATTCCCGCAGGGGTGGTCATCAACAAGGCAGATTTAAATGATGTAATCTGTTCGCAAATTGAATCTTTTGCGGAAAATGAACAGCTCCCGCTGCTCGGTAAAATTCCATTTGACGAGACAGTAGTGACGGCCCTGCTTGAGGAAAAAATAATAACCGAATTTCCGGATTGCCCGGCAGCACGTGAAATTGTTCAAATCTATCAAAACATCAATACTTTTTTTGAAATCAAAACAGGGAATTAATCCAACTCAGGAGGCAATATGGCTGAAGAAAATGTCGGTTGCGCCCGTCCCACCGGAAGTGTGGTCGGAGAAACAAAGCCTGTTAAAGAAAAGAAAATTCAGCCAGTCAGAGGGGAAAATGAATATCGCTGCGGTCTGAATGGGATGAAAATACGGTGGAGGAGATTTGAGAGTGAAGAGGTATGATATTATGGTTAGACCGGTAGGGATTATCGCGGTAATCTCCGTCTGCACTATCTATCTCAATAAATCTATTGCCCTGATTCGCCGGGAAAAGTAGAGAAGATGATGTTCCACCAGCTGATTTTGTTGTTTGCAATTTTAAAAGATCCCTCAGGAAGGTCCGGCTTTCCTGGGAAGAAAGAAAAAAATCCTGGATTTCAGGAAAGATAAATAATTTTTAAACCATAATAGGAGGATCAGTTATGCCTGGATTTGATGGAACCGGACCGATGGGATCCGGTCCGATGTCCGGTTGGGGCCGTGGATTCTGCGTTACACCAGGTTGGGGCGGGAGACCCCGTTATTGGGGTGGTGGTGGACGAGGCTGGCGGCACCGCTATTGGGCGACTGGTATTCCCGGTCGGGACTGGTGGAGAGCGCCCTATGGTTACGGCTCCTCCACCCCGGAGGAAGAGAGTGAATGGTTGAAACAGGAGGCCGTCTTCCTGGAAAAAGAGTTGGAAACAATTCGTCAGCAGATCGAGGAAATGAAAATTAGTCACTCCTCGACAAAGAAATAAAATTGATAGCGATTTCTGAGGGGATTTTGCCTTGAATCGTTAAGCTGTTGGCCGGAATCCGGTATTCAGCGATCAGAAGTCTGCCAGACGCTACGCGTAAAAGCATGTCCAGATGGCGCGGAAATTTTACAGAGAATATTCCCGCAAACTTCGGGGAAGAAACTTTGCCCAGGGACGTATACTGGATGTCGGCTGTGGATTCGGGGAAACGCTAATCCGTTTGTCAAAATATTTTCCCCAGGCAGAATGTGTGGGTTTTGATCTTTCTGAGCCCTTGCTGGAAATTGCGGAGTCGAATGCTGCAAAAGCCGTATTGGCAAGCCGGGTGATTTTTAAAAAACCCGACGTCCAGGAAATCCCCTACCAGGATGACTGTTTTGATGTGGTCCTGAATATCAATGTGGCTCATCTGGTGTCCGACCCGGTTAGAATGTTCAATTAAATGGAACGGGTGTTGAAAACGGATGGCCACCTGTTCATTGCCGATATCCGGCGCAGCTGGATCGGTTACCTGGAGAAAGAATTCGCATCGGCTTTTAACACCGCCGGGGCACAGAAGATTATCGACAGCTCAGCCATCAGAGAAAGGTGTCATGACAACTGGTTTTCTCTGGTGGCGCAATGAGACACCAAAACGAAGGACAAAACTTGATGAATGATATCCGAAAAAAACATCAGGCCCCGAAAGGGTGGTTTGGGCACGCTCTTCTCATCATCCTGGGTCTATTCTTATTGTGGCAACCCTGGTACCCGGAGGTGAAATTATGGGCCGTCCTTCTCATTCTGCTTCCCCTGGTTCTGATGATCATTAGTCATCTTAAACAACGGCGGCGGAAAAAGAAACTTGAGTTGGGAGAGAAATCCTCTGCTTAAGAGAAATTAAAAAAACAGACGAATATTGAATATGAAAGAGTCAGTAAAGCTTGGTATCATCATTTGCCATCGTTATCGCAGCTGTGCGGGTGGAAAGTGTTTCCGCGCCTTGCATAAGCGGGAAGGTGCGTTCAGTATTTACGAAAATAAGGTGGTGGAGCTGGTGGGTTATACCACCTGCGACGGCTGCCCGGGAGGCAACGTGGAATACGCACCCGCAGAATTAAAAAAAAATGGCGCGCAGATCGTTCATTTCGCCACCGGTCTTATAGTCGGTTATCCGCCCTGTCCGTATTTGTTCCATTTCCGGGAGTTTATTAAAACGAAATACGGATTGAAGGTGGTCCTGGGAACCCACCCCATTCCACAGAGCTACTTTGAAACACACCGGGAACTGGGAACCTGGAAATCAGCGGAGTGGCAGGAGATCCTCACACCAACCCTGACCAATGAAAAGATGCGCCTGGCTTATAGTTGATGCTGTTTGAAATCAAAAATACGGCTTTCAAAATGTAAAAGGAACCGTTCAACATGAAACATGAAAACCACCCACTGCACAAATCTACCAAAGCCATTCACGCTGGAGGTTTGAAAAATTCAATTTTTGGAGAAGTATCTGTTCCGATTTTCCAGAGTTCCACCTTTTCCTTTACTAGTGCCGAGAACGGTGCTGCCCGGTTTTCAGGCGAAAGTGATGGTTATATCTATACCCGTATGGGGAATCCGACAGTTAACGCTTTGGAGGAAAACATAGCCACCCTTGAAAATGGTTATGCCGGTATGGCAACAGCCACCGGTATGGCAGCAATCACCACCGTCTTTCTGGCTCTGCTGAAGCAGAATGACCACGTGGTCAGCACAGCCTCGGTATATGGACCGACTCGAGTTGTTCTGGAAAAAGAATTTTCCCGTTTTGGGATCAAAGCCACTTTCGTGGACACATCGGATGTGGAAAATATTATTGGGGCATTAAGACTGCCGCCCACTCGACTCATTTATATTGAAACACCGGCGAATCCGACCATTAGTATTACCGATCTGCAGAAAGCCGCAGATATTGCCCACAAGCACGATTTGCTCCTGATAGTAGATAATACCTTTGCCAGCCCTTATCTGCAGCGTCCCTTCGAATTTGGAGCGGATGTGGTAGTGCATAGTCTGACCAAATTCCTTAACGGTCATAGTGATGTGTTAGGCGGTATGATTGTCACAAAAAATGAAAAATTGTACCGGAAAATCAAACCGATGCTCAATTTGCTGGGCGGAACCATGGATCCTCATCAGGCCTGGCTGGTTTTACGGGGTGTTCGTACCTTGCCACTTCGCATGGAAAAAGCACAGGAAAATGCCCAGAAATTGGCACTCTTTCTTCTGGAGCATCCCAAAGTGACCTGGGTAAGTTACCCCGGATTGCCAGATCATCCCCAGCATGAGGTTGCCAAAAGACAGATGGATGGATTTGGCTCGATGATCTCTTTCGGAGTTAAAGATGGTCTGGAAGGTGGGAAAATTGTAATGAACAGCGTGCAACTGTTTACCCTGGCGGTTTCCCTGGGAGGGGTAGAATCATTGATTGAACATCCGGCCTCGATGACACATGCCTCCGTCCCCAAAAATGAGCGTGACGCCTGTGGCATCCTTGACGAATTGATTAGAGTGTCTGTAGGATGTGAAGATTTTGAGGATCTGCGGAATGATCTTGACCAAGCATTGAAAAAAATTCCGTCTTGATAATGGTAAAAATACTGCACCCGGATTATTCAGCGAAAGATAATTGCCAAACCACCCTTACGGATCGCTTGGCATAAATGCTTTGCCAGAAAGATGAAAAGATGATAAAAATTATTCCATGGTTGGTGAGCAAAATTATTAAAAAAATGTCATTAGGCGGGTTTGAATTTGTAAAAGAGTGTCATAGAAGGTACACAAAATTCATTTCAATAATGTAAGGATAAAAGAAATGGTTTTAAAAAGTCAGTTGGGGATGGGTAGGGGCGGTTATTGTGTCTGCCCGAAGTGCGGCCAGAAAATCCCGCATCAACGGGGTGTACCATGCCAGGAGGAAAGCTGTCCCGAGTGCGGCACAAAAATGGTGCGGGAAGGTTCCTACCATCATCAGCTGATAGAAGAGAAAAAACGGAAGAAATCCGAAGATTCGGATTAATCGGTCAATGCAGCGAGTGCGGTAAATGGCAGCGATCTTTGGAGTGTTCAATCAGGCATTGATGATTACTGGTTTCGTCTTTGTCATGATGCTGGTGATTGAATATGTGAACGTACTGACCAGCGGAGCCTGGCAACAGCGGCTGGCAACCTCCCGCTGGGGACAATACCTTTTCGCCGCATTAATGGGTGCCACTCCCGGCTGCCTGGGCGCCTTTATTGTGGTAGCCATGTATTCACACCGGATGCTGACACTGGGAGCAGTGGTGACAGTCATGATTGCCACTAGCGGTGATGAGTCCTTCGTAATGCTGGCCTTGATACCTAAACAGGCTGTTTTGTTGACTGCCATATTATTTGCTATCGGAGTAGCGGCGGGATTTTTTACTGATGCCTTCTCCAGACAGTATAAGACCCAGAAAGCGGAAAAATGCGAGGGCTTCGAGGTTCATACCTTCGAAAGCTGTCGTTGTTTTCCCACAGGTCATATCCTGAATCAGTGGAAACATCGATCTCCTTTTCGAACCGCTCTATCGCTGGTGTTGGCCCTATTTTTTATTGCCGTAGTCACCGGGCAGATCGGACCGCTGGTGTGGAACTGGGTGAGAGTCTCCATTCTAGCCGTATCCGGATTATCTCTCTTCATTGTGGCGACCGTTCCCGATCATTTTCTGGAAGAGCACCTGTGGGATCACGTAGCCCGGAAACATGCATTCCGGATATTTTTATGGACGTTTGGAACCTTGCTTATTATGCACTTGCTTATTGATCACTTACATTTGACGAGTATTATTCAGCAAAATAAGTGGGTGGTTCTGGGAATTGCCTCGCTGGTAGGAATAATCCCCGAATCGGGACCGCATCTCATATTTGTCACTTTATTTGCGAAAGGTGCTATCCCATTCAGCATTCTACTGGCTAGCTCAATTGTACAGGATGGGCACGGAATGCTACCGCTGCTTGCCCATTCCAGACGGGATTTCATTGTTATCAAATTGATAAACCTGCTGGTGGGTTTTACAATTGGGACTGTAGCTGTTGCGCTTGGATTTTAATCATTTAAATAGAGTATTTTAAAATGTCAAAAAAATTTCAACTAAAAATCTATCCTGATAAGTTTTTGCGCGAAAAAGCACCCCCGGTAGTAAACCTGAATGGCGATTTGCAAGATATCATCGGTAGTATGGTTAGAATAATGTACGAAAATCATGGTATCGGACTGGCTGCGCCCCAGGTGAGTGTGCTTCAACGGATTACTATTGCAGATATTGGTGAAAGTTTACTTACTCTGATAAATCCGGAAATCATCGAACAGGAAGGTCAGAACAAGTTAGAAGAAGGATGTTTAAGTCTGCCAGGAATTCAAGTCGAAATCGATCGCAATTACACCACATTGGTTCGAGAAGTTGATCCTGAAGACAAAGAAATGGAACTTGAATTAAGCGGTTTGATAAACCGGGTAATTCAGCATGAAATCGATCACTTTAACGGTGTGCTTATCATTGATCACGCTTCGGTCGTTGAGAAATTTTTATTAAAAGAAAATTTGGAGCAAAGTAAAGGGGATTATTTTAATCCATTAAATAAAATATACAAGAGTTAATCATGGAACCTTTCGAGGAATTATCTCGGGAAGAACTGCTCAAATTGATTCAAGTTTATGCAAAATACTGGTTAGCGAATGATGGCTGTTTTTTCCTGGCCGGGGAAGAAGGGTTTAGCAAAATCGCTCCTGAACTTGAGGTAAAATCACCTAAACAATCTGCTGAGGCAGAAACCAGGCGGCTCATGCCAGCATTTGCCATTCTGTCTGATGGCGAGTTAACCACTTGAAAAGATTTCAATTTAGCCGGACATAAAAATTTGACTAAATCATTCGGGATTATAATTACTATTTAGAATGAAGAAGAGTTATGAATCTTTCAATAGAATGTATCCCTTGCATCTTAAATAGTATTATCAGGTTATTCCGCTTGGGTATTCTGCCGGAAGAGGATAAAGAACCGGCTTTACGTCGTTTATTGGAATTCCTTTCGCAGGTGAATTACCAGCAGTCTCCCCCAACCCTGGGGAGGGAATTGCACCGCCTGATTCGCCGGGAATTGAATAATCCCGATCCTTATTATGAAATTAAAAAAAAATACAATCAGCTGATGCTGGATATGTATCCTGTTTTTAAAGAGATAGTGGATCAAGCCGCGAATCCGTTTAATGCTGCATTGCGCCTGGCGGTGGCGGGCAACGTTATTGATTTCGGGCCGCAGCAGCAGTTGGATGTCATGGAAACCATCGACCGGGTTATGAATGCTCAATTTGCAATAGATGATTCCAAACACCTCAAAAAGGATTTGAAATCGGCCAATACCCTCCTGTACATCGGTGATAACTGTGGTGAAATTGTTTTCGATAGACTCTTTTTGGAAACCATTGCTCATCCCCATATGTATTACGCGGTTCGCGGTGCTCCGGTGATCAATGATGCCACCATCGAGGACTCAAAAATGGTGGGTATTGATGAAATAGCAAACATCATTACTACCGGAGACGACACGCCAGGTACGGTCTTGGAAAACAGTTCCGAGGATTTTAGACAAATTTTTCATAAAGCGGATGTGATCATTGCCAAAGGCCAGGGGAATCTGGAAGGTCTGATAGAGGTACCGCAAAATATATACTTTCTTCTAGTTACTAAATGTGAAATAATTGGAAATCGTCTTGGGACCATCGTAGGAGAATTTGTGGTGAAGAAGGGCCGGGCGTCCGCTGTAAAGACGGGAGAGTTGAAAACAAAAATGGTGATAAATTCATAACTGAAAATTGGAAGGTATTATGCTTACCCAGGAACAGAAAGATCAACTTGCACTTGAAGAGCAGAGGATTAATGAAAATTTGCAGAGAATAAAGCAACGAATAGTGGTTTTCAGCGGAAAAGGCGGGGTGGGAAAAACTACCGTGAGTGTGAACCTGGCTTTTGGATTGTCATTGTTTGGTCACCAGGTCGGATTGCTAGATGCAGATGTAACCGGCCCCAATGTGCCGAAAATGCTGGGACTCAATGGTTATTTACAAACCCTGGGAGACCGCATTCTCCCCCAGCTCTACCAGGGGGTGAGGGTAATTTCTATTGCTGGTATGCTATCACCCGACCAGCCATTGATCTGGCGGGGGCCGATGCGTTCAAAATTGTTAAATCAATTTTTAGGTGGGGTGGAATGGGGAGACCTGGATTACTTGATAGCTGATCTACCTCCAGGCACCGGCGACGAGATCATCACCATGACCCAGAAAATGAAACCTCACCTGGCCATTGTGGTCACTACTCCCCAGGAGGTTTCCTTATTGGATTGCAGCCGAGCTATCACCATGGCCAGGAAGATGGAAATCAACCACATTGGGGTCATAGAGAACATGTCTGGACTTATCTGCCCTAAGTGCGGTGAGCAGATCGATCTTTTTGGCTCCGGAGGGGGCAAAAAATTAGCCGAACGGATGAAGGTGGAATTTTTAGGTGCCTTGCCTTTCGATATTGAAACCAGAAAATCTTGCGATGGCGGTGTTCCGGTGGTCCTGAAGAAGGAAGAAAATGTTATATCAAATGTCTTCAGGGAGATTATAACTAAAATCAAGCGAGAATGAATAATTGAAATTAAGACCCTACCGGTAAGAAATAATCGGTAATGTATGAAAAGCTTCTGCTTGCTGTTGATGCTTTCAATCATTTCCGCTTTAACTTTCTATTTCCGATCTTCCCGAAAATCGCAGAACCGATCAATGCTGCCGCGGATACCCGGTGGTATGGCCCATCCCAATTGCGGGTTTGTTTCGGATTTCGTTTCGACCAGAAAAGAACAGCCAGCATTTTGTTGCGACTTTTGAAGCTGACCCCGTGCAGATTCACTTTTTAGGAGCAGATAAATTCCAGTGCATTTCCTTATATTAGGGTATGATATTGGGATATTATAAAGAAAGGAATATCTGATGAAATTTTCCGAGCAGTTAAAAAAAGATGCCGATCACATTCTCCAAGCTCAATTTCAACATCCCTTCGTGAAAGGTCTGGGGGACGGTTCACTTCCGCTGGAGAAATTCCGGTATTATATGATTCAGGATTCGCTTTACATTGTGGAGTATGCCCGTGCCATGGCCTGGGTGGCACCCCTTTTGCCGGATGTGAAAAATATTATTGCCATGCTGGAGGCGGCCAAGCAGTCCTTTCAAATTGAATTTATGCTTAAGGAGCAGTACTTTAAAAAGTTTGACATTCAAATTGATGAGGCCTTAAAAACAGAATCTGCTCCGGTCTGTAAAGCTTATGTGGATCATCTGTTCCGTTACACCCGAACCGGCACCTTATCCGAAGGGATGGCAGCCATCCTTCCCTGTGGATGGGTCTATATTGAAATCGGTCAAAAATTCACCCAAGGCAAAGAAATTCCGGATAGTCATCCCTACAAATCATGGTTGGAGACCTATGCCGTTCCGGAATTTCGGGAAATGGTAAACTGGTGGTTTAACCTTTTAAACACTGCCGTAAAGGATCAACCGGATTCCGAACTAAATCGTATCCGGGATATATTTATCAAATCCTGCCGCTATGAGTGGATGTTCTGGGAAATGGGATGGACCACTGCAGGCTGGAAACCATATTTTTGATTGGCTGAAAGACAACTTGTCGAGGGATTGATTGCATCTGGATTGGTGGGTGAATAAAATCAGGGAACTATGGGAAATTCAGTAAAGACATTAGAGGAAAAAACTGATAAAAAATTGGTGGGAAGCCTTGAATTATCAACAAAACTCAACAGGAGAAAATTTATAATTCCAAAAGAATCTATGCAAATATTAAAAAGGTTAGTAGCGAAATTATTCCTTACACTTTCCAATCCGGTTTAGCTTTTTGAATCAGGGAAACCGTGTGGCGGGAAATGTTTGAAGGGAAAGTCCAGGATAAAGTGGTACCTGTTTGGTTTCTAGGATTGATCCGGTCGGAAAACCAACCACGATTCCCAGGGAATTCGAAAAATCAGCAGTAATGATAAAGATGCTGGAACTGAATTTAAAAATGGATAAGATGTGGTTGAAAAATATCACAAACAGGCCGGATGGGCTGAACCAGCTGGCGAAATAAAACAAAAATTTAAACCGGAAGAGAAGGCGGCTGCTGGGGCCGGTCATGCCGGGCAGGCGTGGACAGAAAAGCTGTCAGCAGTCGGCTGAAAAGCTAAAGGGGAAAGGCGGGATACCGGAGGCCGGAGACTGAAGGCTAAAGGATAAAGGATAAAGGACAAAGAATAAAGGCTTTCTCAATTTCTTCTGCTTAATGCAGACTGTTTTTTCTTTGTTCTTTGATCCTGTCTCCCTCCTGTCGCCAGGCAGGCTTTGTTCTTTGATCTTTTCCTTGTGACGACTGGAAGGAGTCAGAATCGTCTGGAGGCCTTGAGCCTTGAGCCTTAGTATTTATACCCGAATCTCACCTGAGCAAAATCATCTTGCGGGTCTTGACATAATCCCCGGCCTTGACCCGGTAGAAATAAAGACAGCTGGCCAGGTCATGACCGGCCTCATTACGACCATCCCAGTACAGACGCTGAATACCCTCCTCCATCTGCCGGTCAGCCAGCAGCTTCACCCGCTGACCCAGCACATTGAATATCTCCAGCTTTACCTTCACCGGCCGACTCAGATCGATCCGGAAAGTGGTCCCGCTGTTGAATGGATTGGGATAGTTGGGATACAACTTGAAACTGGCCGGCAGCAAACGGTCCTCGCTCACCTGCACCAGCAGGCTGTCCCCCGGCTGGTTGGGCTTGTTGGAAACGATCCGGAAAACGGTCCCGGTCTCAGGCATCACCGCATCCAGATTCGCCGGAAAGGAGGGATCGTTAACATCTCCTCCGTCCCAGTTCACCAGCACGATGCGGGCCATCACTTCATTACCAAAGTCACCCTTACTGAGAAATAGATTATAACCCGACTCACCGGGGGTTTTATCAGAGGGCTCATACCAGTACACCCAGTCCATGTAGGGATCATTATCACCGGGGGAAACGATGTGATCATCAGCATTGATGTTATAAACCGTGTCACCCTCGGCTTCATCACCCGTATCATTGAGAATCCACGGAATCATACGGAAATCATCGCTCGGATCATAAGGGGTATCCACACCGATGTTCCACAGTTCAAAGGGCACCGGATATATGCCCCCCAGCTCAAAGGCCCACACAGCCAGCCCGCCCCGCTCGGTAAAACGCATTTCAAAGTCATGTGAAATAAAACGTGTGGCATCATCGTTACGCATAACCCGCTCCAGAAAATAAGCAAAACTTCCGTCATTGGCAGCGGTCATTCCGGTATGGATCACCCAGGCACTCTCATTGCTGCTCTGCTGAACACCCCGGGTGGGACGATCCGTACCCTTGGGGTAGCGTCCATTCACCAGGATCGGAAATCCATTGTTATTGAAGGCCAGACATCCCATTTCCGGCGGATCCAGTGCACCGGCTCCGTTGGCCACTACTTCAAAGGACCGAAAGGGATAGTTGGGATTATTCCGGGAATCCCAGGACCATACCTGAAATTCAATGCCATCCACCACCGGGTGCGGATGATACACCTCCATGGCCGGTCGCGCATCATCCACCTTTATCTCACCGGTGCTCTCATCCACCAGCCGCCAGCGCAGATCACTGCTATCCGTGCCGGCATAAAAGGTCAGCAGGTAGTCATGCTCCTTGAGTAAAGACCGGTCCGCAATGATGGCATCAACATTTACTGCAGAACCACGTAAGGCCTCCACAACCAGCCGGTCCTGCCAACCCTGAGGTGGCGTCCAGGCGGTAACCGGATAGTTAATGCTCCTTCTCTCTTTCTGCCCGTCGTAGGTGATATTGAACTTTATCTGAACAGAATCTCCGTTATCCGGAGCCTTTACTATCACATAAAGCGATTCGGCCTGCACCTCCCCGCCCGGGGCAATCCCCCCGCTATAACTGCCCACATAATCTCCGGTTTGGATGGTAAATTTCCCCAGCCCATTGACTTCATCCGGATTATTGAGCGTAAAACCGATATGGGCCGTTTCACCACTGTTAAGGCGATGATCCTGCCGGCCGTTCTCCCAGATAACCTGCCAGTCCGTCAACACCGGGGCGGGACGCAGGGGAATCCTCCCAACCACCGCAGGGAAACTGTCTGGGCCAGCCATTCCCTCCAGCGCCAGCTCCACCATATAGGGATACTGACGGTTGCTCACCACGCTTTCATTTCTCCACAATCCATCCCCGGCCAGGCTGTCTCCATGCTGGCCGTCATCATAGAGCGGCAGGGAAAATGAGGCTTCCTGACCCTCCTGTGGCTGAAACAGTGCCTCCGCCGAGATCACCCCGGCAAAAGCTCCCAGATCCATCCGGCAGAAAAATGCCGAGCGGGAATAGTCCGGATAACTAACCTTCACCGATCCGCGGGGAACCCGCAGCGGTTGTCCAAGAGCGGAATGAGCGGCAAACACATTTTCCTTCAGGCGGTTGACGGAGTTAATATTGTCCGAACCCAGGCCGCCCACCACAGCAAAAACCACCTCCTGGGTATCTCCCGGCTCCATATAAAAAGGACCGCTGCTCATGAGTATCCGCCTGTCCCCTGCTCTGAAGTTCGTGCCTTGACCATCCACATCACCATAACCGGAGACCGGATCGCCGGCCAGCGGGAAAAAAGTAGGTTCACCTGTTCCCGGACCGGACCCAATGATGTATTGAACCAGATCGTACAAATCGTCATTATTAGGAACGTAACCCTTCAGCATTTTATACCACCGTCTAAGATTATCATAAAAAAAATAGTGCGGATCAGAAAGAATACTGCCGGCAGCAGAATATGTAAAGGAGGTCAGGGGTAAATTGCGATAATCCGGCAACTTATTTAGATTGTAAATAGCAGTGTCTCCCGGTGAAGGCACCACCGGGCCATACATCAGGGTATAGCCCGCTGCAGGAGGTACCAGGCCGAAGGACTGATAGCGGCTGTCCTCACTGAAGGCATTGTACCCGTATCCCAGCTGAAGAAGGGTATCGCAACCTACGAAATCATCGTTAGGCGAACCGATATCAAGATCCGACCACTGACCTACATACATGGAATCAAATCGACAGCCGGATTTATTGAGGATTTGATATCGTTTAAAAATAACATTATTCAGGGGAGCAGAAGGCTGGTTGTAGGCCCAGAAGGTGACTTGTAACTCGATACCCAATGGTGGAGGCCAATAGAAGTAGCCATAATATAAATCATTGCATACAAACCAGATCACCTGGTCGGCATAGGCAATTCCCGGTGTGCCATCGGTATTAAGCGGTGCTCCGCGATCGGTTGGCCACTCTACCCAGTCCTGAGCCAGGATATTGACCATGGCTGCGATCTGATAGACCGTCACCTGCGAGGGATCAACCGATCTGTTCTCCGCCACATCCTGACGCAACAATTCCTCAGCATCGCTTTGCTGGTCAGGCGTCAGCTGATCCCAGGGAACCGTGAATCGGTTGTCTATGCGATATAAGCGGACCCGGGGATCACTGGCCAGTTCAGGAACTGCCGATGCCGCACCCCACGGATAAGTTCCCGGTGTAATGATCTTTCCCGGAGTGGTGGCAACATTATAATTCTGCCCACCCACCCGCGGATTGACATTTAAGCTATCCCTCACATAGGCTCCCCATATGATGCCATCCTGGAAAATGGCGTTAGCGGTTCCCCGGGGATAAATTCCCCCGGCTTTGTTAAGGACAGGATTATAGGCGGACAGCCCGTCATAGGCGATCCAATAAGCCCAGTTGCTGATGTTGGAAAGGGAACGGGTCTGTTTGTTCTGAAAAACATTCTGGTTATTATGCCTGATTTCGGCTTCAGGTAAAGCAAACCCAGCTGAAATCATGAATACCAAACAAAGAAGGAAAATCCTGCACATATTCTATCTCCTTCCAACAAAATTTGGGGATGATACACTGTAATTTATGGTGTGAATCGGAAAATATCAAGCTTTATCCGCACAAATCGTGTATTTTGGGGGAGGATGTGGGGGAAGGGTTCCCGACAATCCTGACTCCCTTCGGTCGTATTGTCGGGATGAAATCATCCAAGATTTCAAAAGGGTAAAGCCCTAGTCTGCAGTAGGCAGAAAAGCAGGATTAAGGATTAAGGATGAAGGATTAAGGGAAAGGGGATAATGGATAAGGGAAAACGGACAAAGCGACATTCATTAGTTGGCAGTGGATAAAAAGCAATATTCCCACTTCCCTGCCAACCTCGGCTTTACACAGCTGTCGGGTTAGCGATCCGTCTTTTGACGGAAACCAAAAGATACCTGTTTTAGTAGCCAGTAACCAGAAACCAGAGACAAGTATTTTATTTTTATTTCGGATTTCGGATTTAATTCTTTTGCCCTGTAAGGGCACCATACAAAAAAACAGGGCAACGCCCTGTTCCCGGAAACACCGACCGACCAAAAGCCCTGTAAGGGCGAAATAAAAAAGGAAAAGAATTAAAAGCAGAAAGCAGCCCGTCCTCTGATTTGCCTCCGGCAATCGGCCGGATGTAAACCATCCCTGGTTTTCAAAAACAAGAAAAAAGGCTCAAGGATAATGGCCCAGGGTCATAGATCCAAGGCTACACCCTCATATTGTATTTTGTATTTCCTGGCACCTGATATCTGAAACCTGCCTTTCCGCTATGCGCTTTGCGCCTATCCCGCCTCAATCCCGCTTCTATTTTTCCCTCTCAACTCAGCGGTCCAATTTCCAGTCATGGGCTGAGTAGAACATTTTCTCAAAACCTTTCAACATTTATCGCTTATTGCGCGATTTTGTATAATTTGTAAATATAATAAAACTTACTATTTCTATTGATTTTCAATGCGTTTTTGTTATAATTTAAGGAATCTTTCGGAAAAATATTTCGCAGTTATAGAGTTGTTACAGGCGTGTTTTGGCATAACATATAATTTGTAAATATTTAATATTTCCTGAGTGACTTAAATATAAAAGCCCTCCGGAAAATATTAGCCTGTTATAAAATGAATATGATGTCAAAACAATTTACCTAAAAACCTGTCACCAGGAATTACATATGATTCTTCACGATTACCTTAATGAATTCAAAAAGCAGGCAGATCAGTGGTTTTCACAAAAAATTCATCTGGAAAAACGATATCAGTTCTACCAAAACTTTTTTAAAAAAGAACATCTGGAAAATGCCGACTGGCCCTATTTTCAAAAATTAGGTGAATATATTCACGCCTTTCAAAGTATGGCTATTGCCAGGATGAATGCACTGGGCAGGCCTAACCACCCCATTGAATATTATCGTAAAAGTTTCCTTTATTTAGCATACGGGCCCGACAGTGTGGAAGAAAGAATTACTAATTTCGCGGAAAATGATCGCTATAGAATAAAATATTTTGGTGAAAGTGTTATCAGTGAGATTGTAGGGCATTTGCTTGCAGAAAAATATGTACTATACAATGAGCGTGATAAATATGCGCTGAAATTGCTGAAAATAGATCCCAAATTTGACAAAAACGACCGGTTTGTTCAGAAGTATCTGAAGTTTAATCGGGCCATACAGGATGTTATAGAATCCTATAGACAGATCGTGGGGAATAAAACCGGCCTGCCCATTAACCTGGAAGTGGATCAGTTCTTTAGCTATTTGTATGAGAATTATGATCTTCCGGAGGCCAATCCATTTTATATTACACCTGATACATTTGACATTTTATTCAGAAAGTTCAAAAATATTTTCCCCGATTTTGAAAATTTCAGTCGACCGGGAGAGGGTTTTTACAGTAACGAAATCGAGTATAAAAATAAAGTTATATCCCGGTTCAATGAAGAGCTTGGCAAAGAAAAACTTCGCAAGTTAATCGATCAGGGTTCGGGTCGGGAAGCTCTGGAACAATTGTCCAGAATATTAACGTCCAATTTGGTTCAATATAATTCATGGAGACAAAGCTTTGGCGAAAACGACCAGGAAATTTGTCCTGTCTTGAACGCTTTTTTAGTAGTAAGTGAAAAGGAATATGAAGGACCAGAAACTGTCGCTCCCATTTTTGATGCACTAAATACCCAGAACTTAAAACCATCCTGGGACACCTTTTCTGTGGTCTTGTGGGCGTTAAGATCACAGGACTATGCACCAATAAAAATTTCCTATTACCGACAGTTAGCCGAAAGGCTTGGAAAACCGTTACCGGACGGAAGGCCGACTCCTGAAAGTGTTAATACCCTATTAGACTGGTTTGATGCCTTTTGGGATGCCTTAGAAGATTTTAATCCTAGGGACTTGATAGACGTGCAATCTTTTATCTGGGTTTTGAGCAGCAATGTGCGTGATATTCCACGGACAAAAAGTCAATATTGGCAAATCGCTCCAGGTGAAAAGGCAAAATTTTGGGAGGAATGTCTGCAGGCGAACACCATTAGAGTGGGTTGGGATGGCATAGACGATCTGACGGATGTGGAGAGTGAAGAGCAGTTGGATGAAATTCTGGAAAAAGGGGGATTGGGCGATTCGAAGTATAAAAGGCAAACCAGATTATTGTGGAATTTTCTCACGGAAGTTAAAACAGGAGATGTGGTTATCGCCAATAAAGGAAAATCCCATGTTATGGGAATTGGTGTTGTGAATAATAATGGATATTGGTTCAATGATGAGGTTAAAGAATACAGGCATTATAGGGGAGTTGACTGGCTTAAAAATATCAAACCGTTCGATATTAAAAAAAATAATAAATTTGGCAGGACAATTCTGAAACTTTCACGTCTCGATTTTGAGGAGATAATCAATCAGTCTCCTCAAACCAAAGAAATATTTGAACTCCTTGGAGGATTAGGGACTGGAGATGGGCCAGAAAAATTTCCTAAAGAAAAAGCATTAGCGGATTTATTTATTGACGACCAAAAATTCGATGATATTCTTGATTTACTTGAATATAAGAAGAATATCATCTTACAGGGACCTCCTGGTGTTGGAAAATCATTCATGGCAAAGCGATTGGCTTATACCCTAGTTGGATTTAAGGACGATGACAAAGTCGAGATGATCCAGTTCCATCAGTCCTATTCATATGAAGATTTCATCCAAGGATTCCGGCCAAATGAAGACGGTAAATTCGCCCTGAAAAATGGGATTTTTTACGAATTTTGTCAGAAAGCGATAGAAGACCCTGAAAATCCTTATGTGTTCATCATCGATGAGATCAACCGGGGAAATTTGAGTAAGATTTTCGGAGAGTTGATGCTGCTGATTGAACCGGATAAGCGGGGCAAAGAATTTGCGATGTCATTGACTTATTCAAAACCTAGCAGTACTTCTTTTTATATTCCAGAAAATGTACATCTGATTGGCATGATGAATACAGCAGATCGTTCACTGGCCATGGTGGATTATGCCTTACGGCGCCGCTTTACCTTTATTGATCTTGAGCCGGAATTTCGCAATGAAAAATTCAGCCAGTATCTTGACGGTAATGGGATTGATCCGAAAGTTATCCGTAAAATCATCGACCGCCTGGAGTATGTGAATCAGCAAATCGCTGATGATGTGGCTCATCTGGGTCCGGGATACCGGATTGGACATAGTTTTTTCTGTCCCAGGGATTTTAAAACCGGGGACAGTGAGAACTGGTATCTGCAGGTGATTCATTATGAAATTGAACCTCTGTTGAAAGAATACTGGTTTGACAAAATTGAGCAGGCGCAGCGAATGATCAAAGCCCTGAGTGAATAATTCATGGTTAAAATTCCGATTAAAAACATCTATTACCTGTTGAGTTATGCCTGGAATAAGCTGAATGAGAGTGAGTTAGTAGAGATAGAGCGGATTGAATGCGATACCCTGATGGATCTGTTCGCCCAGGTACTGGCAAATGGGATAAAGCATTTGTTGAAACAAGGTCTGGACCGGTCCTATGTCCCCTATACCAAGACACTGGAAACCATCCGGGGTAAAATTGATTTTACAGCAACACTCAAATATACCTATCTCATGCAACCGGCGGTGTATTGTGAATTTGACGAACTCGATCACGATATTTTACATAACCAAATTATAAAGACAACCCTGGGACGGCTGATTCGCGGTGATCAGATCGATAAGACTATACAAGCTGATTTATTGTTGATGTATAAGCGGTTATGGCAGATCAATGAAATACCTTTAAGAAAGCGTCACTTTGGCCTGGTCCAGTTACACAGTAATAACTCATTCTATGATCTGTTACTAAAAATCTGTGAACTGATACACGATTGCTATTTTGTAGACGAACGGGATGGAACAGCAAAATTCCGGGATTTCCTGCGTGACGAAAATAAGATGGCTCTACTATTTGAGGAGTTTGTCCGCAATTTTTATAAAATTGAACAAAAACAGTTTAAAGTATCCAGAAAAGATATCAATTGGGATGTGACGGCTGACGACGAAGAATCGTTATCTTACCTGCCTAAGATGCAGACCGATATTTTTTTGGATTCTCCAGAGCGAAAGATCATTATTGACACCAAATATTATTCAGAAACTTTAAACACTTATTATGACAAGCAGAAGATTCACAGTACCAATCTGTATCAATTGCATGCCTATTTAAGAAATATAGAAGCCTGGGGAGAGGATTATAAAAATTGTGAAGGGATTTTGCTTTACCCCGTAGTTGTTAATGAAGAAGATATCTTATTTAAAATTAAATCACATGAAGTTCGTATAAAAACGATTAATCTGAATCAGGAATGGCAAAAAATTGCGCAGGACTTGGATAATCTCATTATATTAAATTGATTCTTTGATTTACAATCAAGGAAATAAATACCATACAGAATTATAAATAGATATGATAATTTCTGCAAGTAGACGTACCGATCTCCCAGCTTTCTATTCAAAATGGTTTCTGAATAGAATAAAAGCCCAATATTGCACAGTATTTAATCCTTTCAATAGAAATCAAGTTAAATATATCTCACTAAAGCCAGGCGACATAAATGTCATCGTGTTCTGGACTAGAAATTCATCAAAATTCCATGAGTGTATAAACGAATTAGATTTTCTTGGAATAAAATATTATTTCCAATACACCTTAATCAAATATGATAGAAGGCTGCATAGAAGCTTACCAGATTTTGAGAATCTAAAAAATGAATTCTTAAGTTTATCAAATCGAGTTGGATCAGAGAAAATTATCTGGAGGTATGATCCGATTCTAATAAGCAATGAACATGATTATAACTATCATATCAAACAGTTTGAAAGTTTGGCCACTATCCTTCGATCTAATACCCATAGAGTCATTATTAGCATAGTTGATTTATATAAAAAATCGATGAAAAATCTAAAACCACTTGCTGACAGTAATTTTATATTAAATAAAAATCCTGAAAGTGACCATAATTTTAGAGGATTCATAAAGGAATTAGTAAAAATCTCGAGTAATAATAATATGGAAATCCAAAGCTGCGCAGAGCCTTTGGATTTACAAAGTCTAGGAGTAAAACAGGGAAAATGTATTGATGATAATTATATAAAGAAAGTTTTTGGCTCATCAGTTACAAGCAAGAAGGATCCCTTTCAGCGAAAGGAGTGCGGTTGTGTACGAAGTATTGACATCGGTGTTTATGATACATGTTTACATGGATGTCAATACTGTTATGCTACAACAAACCATATTAAGGCAAAAGAAAATTTTAAATTACATGATCCAGATTCACCATCTTTAATAGGATGGTATGATGCAAATCCTATAATTGATGAAGATAAACAACTTAAATTTCCAGGAATAGCTTAATGGGTTTAAATCTATTTAAGACTGATTTAATTCCTGAAACACAAATAGCTTATATTTATGATCTTGTAAAAAATATAATTGCCCCGGGCGATCGGGCTTTTACGTCCCCAACTATCCAAATAGCAGTTGATACCGTCCTTGATGAAAGATTACCTAAAAATTGGCGCTCCAACCCCCAGTTTATCAAATCTCTTTCATCAAATTTCTACAAAAAGAATTTTTCTACTTATGATGATAAATATTTTGCGGAGTATTACGCGGCCTATTATCTGCCTAACAATTTGTATAAGATTCAATTGATGGTTTTAGAATTATTTCGTTTGGGTAGAATTAGCTTTTCAGAAAAAAAAATTAAAATGTTAGATATAGGGTCTGCAGTAGGGACAAGTGCCTGGGCATTACAGGATTTATGGGAAATCCTGACTAATGTTTTAAAACTATATGGTTTGAAATATGAGAAATTACCCTTACTTGAAATAGATGGAATAGAAAAATATGAGTCAAATATTAGTGTCTTTAAAGATATTCAAGACTTATTAAATATTGATAAATCTAAAATCGACATTAATATCCCTATTCATGGTGATGTTCTTGTAAATGGATTGGATTCCTTTAACATTGGTAATTACGATGTCATTCTTATATCTAATGCTTTATGTGAATTTCCTTCAGAAAAGCAAACATTTGAATTAATCCATAAAATAGCAAATGAGATGAAGAGAACATCTCATTTAATTCTTATTGAGACAGCTTTAATGAAGGATACACTCCGTTTGAGAAGTATCCATCATGAGGTGCAGAAGCGAAGTGATATCCATGTTATCAGTCCATGTGGTAAGATCAATGGCCACTCTAATGGTTGCAGAAAATGCTACAGTTTTAGGAGAGAAAATTTGAATATCCCCCAGACAATGAAATTGTTTATGCATGAAATAGATGAAGGGGATAGAAATGAAAAGCTAAAATGGAGTTATGTAATATTTTCAAAAATATCTTTAGAATTTAATTCTAAAATAAACGGCTATAGCAATCTAACAGATTTATCAAACAATGGCAAAAATGATTCAGTTTCTACGATTTTTGAAATTGTATCAGGAAAGCTTACAAAACCTAATGATCAGAACCATTATTATTATAAAATCTGTGACCAAACAGCGAGATCAGAAATTTTTTTGTTTAAAATCCCAAAATATTATGAAATTCCCAAACATCATTTTGGAGATATTCTTGAAGTTATTGATGTGCAAATTGAGGATATTAACTGGGGGCAATCTTCAAATATTAAAAAAGCTTTAACAGTTCTTCCTCATAAAACCATAGTAAAAAACAGATCTGAAATTATTGAACCAAGGGGACTAACTAAGTTTAAGGATGTTGATGAGAAAAATGTTAGATACTTTTTATGGAGATTTTTCCAGTTCAACGAATTTTATGAGGGACAATTCGAAATTCTAAAGAAAGTCCTTGAAAATCAAAATGTTCTTGGTATTCTCGCCACTGGAGGAGGTAAGTCTATAACTTTTCAATTGCCAGCCTTGCTAAAGCCTGGAGTATCCTTAATTGTATCTCCCTTAAAAAGTTTAATGGATGATCAGGTTTATAATTTAAGGGAGCGTTATGGTTTTGATTTTGTGGATCGGATCCATAGCGGAATGCCCCTAGAAGAAAAGAAATTTGTTCTGGAGCGATTTCGTAAAGGGCATCTCAAAATTTTATATGTAGCTCCGGAAAGACTACAACAAAAAACTTTCCAAAAAGAGCTTACTGCTTTGATAGATAAAGGAATTAATATAAATTATTTTCCGATTGATGAAGCCCATTGTATCTCCGAATGGGGACATGATTTTAGACCAGCTTATGCTCGTTTGGAAGAAAGACAAAAAGGGCTGCCTCATATTGATAATTCTCATCCTCCCATAATTGCTTTAACCGCAACTGCTTCTGAAAAAGTTCAACAAGATGTTTTAGCTCAATTACGAATGGTCGCAGAGACAGATTTAGTACATCGCATAGTTGACAGAAAAGAATTAAGTCTAGAAGTGATTAATTTAAATTATGATTCAGCTAAGGATACATATTCTGTTAAGTATCGTTCTGAAAAATCAGATGAAGGTGAGGAACATTTTATATCGCATAATTTTCCGGTCGGGACAATGCGACACGACATTTTAGAATACACGATAAAAAATATCTTACCTTTAAGATTTCAGAATCAAAATATTAGGGATTTATCTGGATTGATTTTTACTATTTATGCTGATCCACAACCAGCAAATGACAAAATACCATTCAATTCTGATAGATGTCGAGAAGGTGAAGGTGCCAAATGGCTTGCGGAATATTTACAATCAAAAGGCTATAATTGTAAACCTTGGTATGCTTCCCCTGGGTACAGGAAAGGTATAAAGTATTATGATAAAGAAAGATTAGAAAAAGAATGGGAGGTTATAAAAACCAAAACACAGCAGGAATTTATCGAGGGAAATACTAAGTGGTTGTGCACAACAAAAGGTTTTGGGATGGGAATTGATAAGCCAGATATTAGATTTATCATTCATTTCGGTTTCCCAGGATCTCTCGAAGCCTATTTCCAGCAAATTGGTAGAGCAGGAAGGGATCGTACTCATTCACATTGTATTTTATTATGGGAACCACCAACAAAAGAATGTGACAAATATTTGGAAAGCATTCAAACGGATCAGGGAATTCCTGAGTGTTTTAAGTTAAATAGCAGAACAGATAAATACTATTATATTGGTTGCCAATATAATCGTAAACGTAAATGCGATTATGCTAAACAAATTTATTTTATTGAATCAGGGTATCCGACTCAAGAGGAACTTCAGGTTAGTTTTGATTATCTAAAGAAGAAATCAAATGATGAAAAATCTTTTCCTTGGACCTATTTAAAAAAGGATTATTTGAAAGACTTCATTACTTCAGAATTAGGATATCCTGGACGAGAAGCTACAAAAATAAATGAACAGCTAATAATTGAAACGTTGTACACGTTGAAATTTATTGAAGATTTTGCTTCTACCTACTTGAAAATAAAAATCAAGAGAAAAGTTACTTTGAAAGAAATAAAGGAATCTACAAATAATGAAATTATTTCTGAACATATCGATCTTTTAAGTAAGGTTTATCCCACTATTTTAAATGCAAAACCAAATAATCAATGGTCAGATTTTGATATTGCTGAGTATGTCCAGAGATTAAGAAGAAAGCAGAATGAAGAAATTTTAATTGATGAAGTTGTTCAATTTTTTAATCTTTTGAACGAAAGGGATGATTTTGACATAAGCTTTAATTATAGAGAAAATTTTGGTTATGAAATTAAACTTAATAAACAGATGCTTCAAACGATGGTTGAAAAAGCTGATGATTTTGATAAAGTAATGGAGTGGAAGCAATCACAGTATCAAATGCTGAAAAACATGGTCGAGTATGCCAGATTATCCCCCTTTGATGAAGAAAAATCTAGCTATAAGAAAATGTGTCGAAGAGCTCATATTCTATCTGTTTTTGCTTCAGAGGCTGCAAGAATGGATGATAGCGTCAGATGTAATTATTGTGATAATTGTGGGTTTATCAATTCCTGGGATCAAAAAGCGGAGGATATCACTGCAGGATTAGAAGAAAAATTATTTGTTAAAGATTTAAGAGAAATTTTTAATGCGGTCTCTAAAGATAAGTCCTTTTTAGTAAATAATCTGGACAAATTGTTAGACCTAGGAAATCAAATCATTCTACAAAATTTTATTAATCTTGGTGAGACCATTTCAAATGCCTGGCTTGAACAGATTGGAGAAGCTCAGAATCCTGCAACAAATTTTATTTTAGCACTAACTCAACATTTAGATGGCAATTTTGAAGGTTTTAATAATCGAATAAGAATATTCTTAGATGCTTATCAAGAGGATATTAGGATCATACAAAAAGTTATCTTGTGGTTTAATTATAATCTAAATATTGCTTTAGATGAATTGTATTACGAGCAATTTTCTGCTATAAAATTTGACGATTATCTGCATAATCTTAAAGTTTTTTCCTCCAGTTACTCAGAGGATTTCTTAACTCTGGAAAATACTATTAGTCTGGATCTGATAAATTATCAAATGTCTACATTAAACAAATTGTTTGATCAATTTGGGAGAATAAAAGCCTGATGGACGAGAAATTTAGTGAAATCACTCAGAATATGGAAAACCTTATTTCTAAATCTTCAGAATTATATAAAAATGTTGAGAACGAATTTTCTAAAGTTAAAGTCATGCAGAAAGGACTGGATCAGAAAGTTGATGAAATCAAAAATGCTCTAATAAAGGGACTTGAAACCTTAAAAATTAAGACAGAAAAATTATTATCCGGATTAAAGGAAGATTACGATTCAGAAAAAAAGAAATGGGATTCGACATATGACATAAAAAATACAGAACTTGAGAAACTTCAATATAAATATGATAAGGGAGTTGGCGAATTAATTAGTTCGATTGATAAAAAGTCAAAAGAAATATTGGAAATATATAATGAATTAGATAAAATAAAGAGTATACAAAAAAATGCTGAGGATAGCTTTTCCAAACTAATCCAAGAACATAAAAATGTTATCGGTGAGCTTAAGAAAAGTCAAAAAGAGATCTTAGAACATACGATTATAGAAAAGTTCAAAAATCAATTGGGAGAGTTTGAAAATCGTATGAAAAAGCTTGAAAACCATGCCCATACTCATACCTTCGGAGGGAAAAAAGTATGAAAATTGTAGATATGAGAACTTTTGAGGGAAGTACCAGAACTAAAGCGTTTTTTGACTTAGTTACCGAGGAAGGCATTACCATAAAAGGTTTTAAAATAGTTGATGGTTCTAATGGTCTCTTTGTCAGTTTCCCTCGAGAGCAGGGCAAAGATGGAAACTGGTATGATAAGGTGAAAATGCCGCGCGAATTATCTGACAAACTCAACGAAATGGCACTTAATGAATATGGAGGGATAGGATCAAGTCTAGATGTGGAAGATAGTTCAGATGAAGTACCCTTTTAAAAGCATTTATTATATTGCCTAAGTTTAATAACGAATAATGGATATTTGTATTATCAACGGGTAAAAAGTTGACTAAGAAAGTCAAAGATAATTTACGAACAGAATATGCCATCTCATTGACTGCAGGTGGACTCTTACTTCATGAGACCATGTCGGTCATTGATTTTTTGATTGAGTCTCGAATTTCAGATTTGAATGAAGCAATTGATAATAGCAATATTTTAAAAACGAATTCCCTAGCTTCAAGAACTAGGATAATTACTGAATTGAGGAGAAGAAATAAGGCTGTCCGACCAGATATTTGGACGTGGCTTAAAGAGAATGACGAAAATGAACAGAAAATAACACTTTTTTATATATGTCTTAAAGCAACTCCAATACTCTTTGATTTTCAGACTGAGGTTGTACTTGAAAAATGGCGTGCATTGGATCTGTTTATTGTTAAAGAAGATGTATTGTATTTTTTTGATAAAAAAGCCCAATTTGAAACTGAAATTGATAAATGGTCAGAAACTACCCGTATTAAAGCAGCTACCGTAATAATTAGAATTCTGCGCGAAAGTGGCATTCTTAGGAAAAATAAAATTACTCCAATGGAAGCCCCTGATTCCTTTTGGCTTTTTTTTGTTAAACAAGATGATCCCTGGTTTCTAGAATTATGTTTATTACCCCAAAACCGACGTGAACAAATATTGGACTTATACAAATGACAATAGCAGATCTTTTTGAGGAATTATCGAATAAAGATTTTCAAGATCCAGAAACTGGAACACTTTTCTTCCCGTCATATATCTATACATATGATCCAACGAAAGAATATCAAATTAGGGAAGAAATTGAGGATTTAAAGGAACGACTCATTCGCCCGGATAATTATATCGACTGTCTAATAATTAACATTTTCCATGAGTTTATATCATTTCTTAAAGAACAAATGTTTGGAGATGAATCACTTTTTGATATGATTATAAATCAGGAAGAGACCGATCCAGATGGAATGGAAAAATTATTAAAAGAAAAAGCAATTAGTCCTGAATTCTTCGAATACCTAGATACCAAAGCCCTCAAACATTTCAATTTACCAAGTAAATATAAAAAGGTTTATTTAATGGTTCACGGATTCGGATCGATTTTCCCTTATTTAAGAACCAGTGAATTTTTAAAAAATTATGAACGTTTTCTTGCCGGCGGATATAAACTGATCACTTTTTTCCCAGGTAAATATGAAAACAAAAACTATCATTTATTTAATATTCTTAATGATGAAAATATATATAGAGCTACGCTAATCAATAAATGAGAGATGGGACCAATGAAAATTAAGAATTTATTCAGCAAATCAATCGAGAGAACTATTAATCCGGCGGTAGTTGTCAGTAAACAGGATACTGAAACGATTAATACCGAAATCGAGGAATATGTATTTACTCAGGATTTAATCGATAACCTGTACAGATTCCTGTATAATTTTTTATTTCAGCAGCAGGATAAAACAGGAATTTGGATTAATGGATATTACGGTTCTGGAAAGTCTCACTTCATTAAATATGTTTATTATTGTCTGCATCCAAATACTTCTGAAAAAGCCTTTGATCATTTTATAAAAAATGTTCAGGATATAGGTGATCCGCTCTCAGATGCCACTGTGCCTAAAATTAACGATTTAAAAAGAAAGATTGAAAATTCAAAAATTGATACAATAATTTTTAACATTGATGCTGTTGCAGGACAAAAAGATGACAAGGAAAAAATTACCAAAATATTTTATAATCAATTCAATGCATTTAGAGGATATAATCCTACCAGTATTCCTTTGGCATTTTTATTAGAAAAGCATCTTGATGAATTGGGGGTATTTAATAAATTCAAAAAAGATATTCAGGGTAAATTTGGGAAATCATGGGATACTAATGCCACAACTTTGGCCTCCCTGAAACTTAATGATGTTCTTCAAATTGCCAAGAAATATGACACTGATTTGGATATTGAGTCACTTCGTTCGAAACTAAAGGATCCTGATGATATCACCATAACAGACAGCCTGATTCCGGAATTTAACCAGCACCTTGAAAAGCAACCAGAGGACTATAAACTAATTTTTATCATAGACGAAATAAGTCAGTATATTGGCAAAAACACAAATTTGCTATTAAACCTACAAACAATCATTGAGGAAATTGGATCGAAATGCAATAACAAAATTTGGATTGCTTGCACAGCACAACAGGTATTGGAGCAACTAATTGACTATACCGACATCAAAGGTGAGGATTTTGGTAAAATTTTAGGAAGATTTGAAACCAGAGTGTCTTTGGAAAGCCAAGACGCGGCTTATATTACCCAAAAAAGAATATTAGATAAAGATTCATCTGCTATCGCATATTTGACTGAATTTTATAGTAAAAATAAAGACGCCATATCTAATCAATATGTTTTCTTACATGACTTATATAAAGGTTACGAGGGTCGAGATGATTTTTTAATGGCGTATCCTTTTGTGCCATATCAATTCCGTTTGATTGCTGATGTATTCGAATCATTCAGTAACCTGGAATATGTTATAAAAGAAGTAAAAGATAACGAACGATCTGTATTAGCAATAACCCATTTCACTGTCAAAAAATTCAAGGATGATGATGTAGGAGTTTTCATCCCATTCGATGCATTATTTAATGAACTGTTTTCTCGAAATTTGACACATCATGCCAGAAGAATTATTGAAAGAGCCTGGAGTCTTAATGAAGTTAAAAGTGATCTCTTCGCTAAAAAAGTAGTGAATGCCCTTTTCATGGTTGCAAATTTAAGCGAAACCAAAATGCTAACCTTTCCACCCAATATAGATAATCTGACAATTTTATTAATGGATCAACCAGATAGCAATCGTTTAGAGCTACAAAATAAAATTCAAAAAGTATTAGACAAGCTTGTTGGAAAAAATATTATCAATGAGGAAAATGGAATTTATCGATTTTACAAGGAAGATGAAATCGATGTAGCCAATCTAATTCAAAATACGACTTTAACACTTGAGGACAGACTAACCGCATTATATGAAGATGTTCTGCGAAATAAATTAAACATTCAACGAAAAGTATCATTTGGTAATAATTCTTTTACGCTATCACTGAATGTAGATAATAAAGAAATCTTCACCAAAGGAGATATCTCGCTAATTATTACTGCTTATGATAATACTGAAACTGCCATTAAGGCCATGCAGGTTCATAAGCACGATTTGGTGGTTTGCATACATGAGTGGTTTTACAAGGATGAAAGTTTAAGGCGTGAATTTGAACAGTATGTTAAAACCAAAAAGTATATCCGGCAAAGTTTTGATTCGGCAATTGGGACTCGTAAAGTAACCATCGAAAAATTCGGCTCACAAAATGCCAATAAATTACGTGATCTTATTAAAAAATTTGAAATAAAATTTGCTGATACTTCGTTTATTTCTGCTAATCAAGTTATTAATCCGGATGAGATTAAAGTTAAAGAGCCCGGAAAAAGATTTGATGAAGCTTTACAAATACATCTAAAAGAGATTTATAAAAAAAATCATCTAGCCCCGGCGAAAACGAATGATGAGCTAAAAAAATCCGCAGCCAGTAAACAAACAACTATAGATAAATCCCTTACAGAAGCAGAGGATCTGGTAAATGGTCATCTTGACCAGTTTGGCGGTTCAATTACTGTAGATGATGCGATAAAACAATTTCAACAACCTCCTTACGGATGGAAGGATACCTCAACTATTGATATCTTACTCAATTTAGCCAAGAAAAATAAACGAAAATTTGAATGGCGAAATGATCCTATTGATCTTGTTCAATTTGTAGGATATGCACTCAAAAGTAATGAAAGATCGGCTCTTGACATTTTGTCTATCGAAGAAGTAGGAATGGATTTAATTCGTGACGTAAGAGATGCTTACCGTCAGATATTTAATGAGGATCTGCGAGAGAGAAATGATGCGGGGGTTTTATTTGAAGAAATTAAAACAAGATTTAGTGAAAAACTAAAATTCTATTCCGATTTTGATGAAAAATATTATGGAACAACTCCCTATGGCATCCATTTTCATGAATTAGTAAAAATTTTCAAGGAGTTTCTTGACATTCGTGATCCAAAAAAATTATTTGAAAGAGTAATTCAAGATCAAAAAATAAATAAAGAAAACAACGATCGATGTAAGGATCTCGTTGACTTTATAAAACACCAATATAAAAATTATGCAGCAATTAAAATATTTGAAGAGGAAAACCGTCAGAATTTTGCCTCTTTGGATATAGCTGAAAAAGCGAAAGCTGAAACTTTAAATAGTTATTTCAAAAACGAAGATCTTCCAAGCGAGAAATTCCCGCAAATAAAAAAGATATACGAGGAATTACACGCCGCGTTTCTTAGTTAATGACTCAGTTCATGAATTAATTACACTACGTAGACCCGACTGGTTAGATGTTTTCGCCAGGGGCTGATGTTGCATATTCGGGTCATCG